>Ga0210409_10001097_pt1 | contig 37599 bp, 33 predicted proteins | sample IncBWH17MmetaG_FD_161649 | JGI IMG/M metagenome (GOLD analysis project Ga0210409, IMG submission 161649) | Forest soil microbial communities from Barre Woods Harvard Forest LTER site, Petersham, Massachusetts, United States - Inc-BW-H-17-M | ecosystem: Environmental > Terrestrial > Soil >... | reverse complement strand
GACCGTGAAACCCAGGAAGAGAAGGACGGCCACGGCCAGGCAGAGTAGGAACCGCGCATAAACGTGGCGGGCCTCGTGGAAGGGCCGCGGCTGGTGGGGCGCGATCCCCCGGGGCTCCGGAGGCCTTCCCGCGAGGCCGAACGCCTTCCAGATCGCCTCCCCATCCACGTAGGTCCCCAGGCTCCAGTTGATTTCCGTCCGGGTGCTCTCCCTCGAAAGCATGAGGGGAGGGCAGATGTAGTCCGCAGTGTCGGTCTCGTCTCCCCGCGCCACCGCCCAGTAGAACTCCCCCAGGACGTGGTCCACGCGGGCGGTGCCGCCCTGGAAGTGCCGGAAGGCCTGACCACGGTACTCTTTTCGCGAGAAGCGGTCGATCACGTCTCCCGCGTTCACCGGCTCCACGAACGACCAATGGCCCTTGGCCTCCACCAGCCAGCGGAAGCCGTGGCGCGCCTCGTAGAGGAGGTACTCGTCCCAGGGGTAGCGCACTCCTTCCGCGGTGACCGAGCGCTGCATGAAGCCAATGACCGTCCACTCAATACCCCCCCAGCGGCCCGTCGATCCCAGGGGAACGAGCGGGGTCACGGGCGGGTGGGAGAGGGCTTCGAGCACGGCCAGGTCCCGGGTGGCGTCGAGCAGGGAGCCGCAGTAGGGACAGGCAATGCGCTGGGCCTGGTCGGGGGCGTGGACCTCCAGGGGACCACCGCACTGCGGACAGGACAGAGCCGCCACCGCGACTTTTGTCCGTCGCTCCTCGTCGCTCCGGGTCCGCGTGAGCCCCAAGTCCTCGATGGCCACTTCCCGGCCCACGAACAGGGCTTCCGCGGTGGCGCCCGTGCCGTAGTCGAGGGTGGCGAACTGCCCGCCCGGTCCGGAGAGGTCGGCGTAGCGTAGCCGGCTGCCCGGCTCCACGTCGAAGGGCAGCTCCCCCTCACCGGTCACGAAGCGGGCTTCGCCAGCTTCGATGACCACGAACGTGCCCGGGGGGCCGAGGTCCAGGGTTTGGCCCACCCGGAGGTCGGCAAAGTGGGGCGCGGGCGGCACCGGCACGCGTCCCAAGTAGTGGAACTTGCCCTGCGACTCCGAGAGCCAGGCCCAGGTGCCGTCGCGGAAGCCCATGAGCCACTCGTCCCAGGTGCCCGCGCCGTAGTCGATCTGCAGCCGGCCCACGAGGTCGAAGCGCGGGGCGCCCTCGTACCCGCCCTCTTGGCCGAGGGCGAGCACGGAGGAGGTGGGGACGAGCTCCGCGACCTTGCCGTAGGCGGCCAGGACCGCCCCCTTGCGAGCCACCGCCACGCCGCAGTGGTCGCAGATCCGGAGCAGGGACGAGCCGAGCTGGAAGACGAGGGGGCCTCCGCAGGAGGGACAGCGGCCCTCGTAGCCGCTCACACTTCTCCCCGCGGGTAGGAGCGCACAAAGACCCGGCTGGCCTTCAGGACCTCGGTCAGGCGCTCTTGCCAAGGCCAGGGCTCGCGGGGGCGGCAGCAGTACAGGTTGAAGCCGGCAAAGCCGCGCTCCGGGAAGGTATGGCAGGCGAGGTGTGACTCCGTCAGGAGGAGAAGGCCGGTGACCCCGCCTCCATCCGGGAAGACCCGCCACAGGGCGTCTCCCCCGGGGCGCAGCCTCAGGTCCCGCACGATGCGGTCGAAGACCCCGGCCAGGAGGTCGCGTGACTGCAGGGCGGCGGGCGCGCAGCCGTGCGCGTCCACCAGCCACTCCACGCCGAGGGGGACGGGCGTCACACCGAGGCCGGCGGGCGGCGCTTCAGAACTTCACCTCCGCGACCTTGCCGTCCTCGAAGATGACGGTGAGGTCGGCGTAGGTCCAGCGAGCCTTGTTGCCGAAGACCACCTCTCCCTGGGGGGCGCCAAAGAGGCCGCGCACCTCCTCGAAGTTCATGCCCGGCTTGATCTCGCGGCGACCGCCGGGGGCCGCGGACGCCGGGCCCGGCGCCGGACGCGCCCCCGAGCCCGCTGCCCCCGCCATGGCCCCCGCGATCATCTGCGGCATCATCATCCCGATCCCCGCCCCCAGGCCGAGGCCGGCCGTGCTTCCCGTTTCGCCGGGGTTGCTGGCCGCCGCCTCCACCGCCCGCGCTGCCTTGAACGCCATGTAGCGCTGCACGTCCCCCACCGCGCCCATGCCCGCCCGCTCGTCGATCATCTTCTCGACCTCTTCGGGCGGGGTGATGGCCCCGATGAGGAAATCCACGAGCTCCAGGCCGTACTTGCCAAAGTCGTCGGCCACCCGGCCCTTGAGCGCCCCCGCCAGCTCGTCGTAGTGGCGCGGCAGGTCCAGGATCGTCTTGAGCGTCTCCCCCAGGAGGTCGTTCAGGCGGGCCACGCAGATGTCGCGGAGGAAGTCCTCGATGGCGTCCGTCGAGTACTGCCCGCGGGTCCCCACCAGCTGGGCCAGGAAGATCCCGGGGTCGGCCACGCGCATGGAAAAGCGGCCGAAGGCGCGAAGGCGCACCATCGACAGCTCGGAGTCGCGGAAGGCGATGGGCTCCTTGGTCCCCCACTTCATGTCGGTGAAGGTCTGGCGGCTGATGAAGTAGACCTGGGCCTGGAAGGGGGAGCTGCCCCCGAAGGGGATCTTCAGGAGCCGGGTGAGGAGGGGCAGGTTCAAGGTGGTGAGGGTGTGCCGTCCCGAGGCAAAGGTGTCCAGGGCCTTCCCATCCCGGAAGAAGCTGGCCCATTGGTTGTCCTGGACGATGAGCTGGGCGCCCAGCTTGATGTCCGCGGAGCCGGAGGGCGGCTCCCGGTGGACGATCTCGCGGCCGGATTCGTCGAAGTGCTGAATGACCTCGAGCAGCGCCATGGGCAGTCCTCCCTTACTGGATGCCGCTCAGGACGGCCTCGCGATCGGCGAGGCGCGTGTCGAGCGCGTCGAGGGCGGCGAGGAGGGCCTGGACCCCCTCTCCCCCCGCCGGGGTCCCTGCGGCCTGGGCGGCCGAGCGGGCCGCATCCACCCCTCCCAGGAGGGAGAGGTCGAACGCATAGATCCGCTCCAGCGCTGCTTCGTCTACTTTGACGGTCGCGAAGAAGCCGGCGTAGCCGCGATCCGCGTAGCGGATGCGCGCCACCACCCTGTCCAGGCGTTTACGCGCGGTCTCGATGTCGTTAATACCGTCAAGGGCGCCCGACCGGCTGGCCGCGACGGCCAGCCGATCGAGGCTCTTCTTGGCCTCCTCCAGCCGGGCGGAGAGGTACTGCCTCTGGAGGCGGTCGGCGTCGCGCCGCAGCTCTTTCTCCCGATAACCCTTGAAGCCCGGGATCTCGTTCGCGATCTGCTCCACCGCGTTTTGTCCCCCCCGCGCCTTGTTGAGGATGGGCTCCATGTTCCCCCCGTTTTGTCAGATCGGCGGGTCACACCACGCTCTTGCCCCGCCGCGCATGCTGCCAGGATCCGATCACCGTAGTTTATCAAGATCCGGCGACGACAGCCGCAGCGTGGATCCCGTCAGCGGAACTTGACCACGCGCAACAGGTTGCTGTAGGTGTCGGTCCAGAGCGGCAGCCGGCGGTCGGTGACGTCGAGGTCCTCCTCCGCTTCCCGGACCTCCGGGGGGCCCAAGTCCGCTTCCGCACGGGCGAGCAGGATCCAATCCGAGGACCAAACCGAGCTCCCGGACTCGTCGGAGTCAACGAGGGCGGCCCGGAGCCCGAGCGCCCCCGCCAGGCCGCGGACCACGGGCTTCAGGTCCAGGTACTTGTTCGAGACGTGAACGGCCAGGACCCCTCCCGCCGGGCGCAGGTGCGAAAGGTAGAGGGCGAAAGCCTCGCGCGTGATCAGGTGGACGGGTATGGAGTCGCTGCTGAAGGCGTCCAGGGCGAGGACGTCGAAGTTCTGGGGGGGCTCGCGCTCGAGGGAGAGGCGGGCGTCCCCGAGCACGGTCGTGACTTGTCCGGGAGCATCGTGGAGGAAGGTAAAGACAGGATGGGGACCCGAGGATAGCCGCACGACTTCCGGGTTGATCTCGTAGATGCGGAAGGTGTCACCGGGTCGGGCGTAAGCGGCCAGGGTCCCCGTCCCCAGGCCGACCACGCCGACCCGCAAGGGCTGGCCCGCCTCGCGCCGGGAGTGGTGCTCGAGCATCAGACCCACCCCGCTCGTCGGCCCATAGTACGTGGTGGGCTCGCGGCGGCGGGCGGGGGCGGTGAGCTGCAGGCCATGGGTGATTCGTCCGTGCCGGAGCCTCAGGGACTCATCCTCCGTCCCCTCGTCCTCCCGTATCACGCGCAGCACGCCGAAAAAGTTCCGGGCTACGACCTCGGAGTCGCGGACGGAATCCGCGGCCATGCGCTCCAGGCTCACCCCCAGGACCGCGAGGGCAGCGGTAAGGACGAGCCGCAGCGTCCACGCCCGCCAGCGGGCACCGAGGTGGAGCCAGGAGGAGCGGTCGAGGAGCAGCACCACCGCCACCAGCGCGGGACCGGCGAAGAGGGCGCAGTGCAGCTCCCAGAAGGCAGGGAAGATCCGGGGGGCGACCAGGCCGGTCAAGATACCTCCCGCCGCCCCCCCCGCCGCGACGGTCAGGTAGAACGACGTGAGCCGACGGGCGGCGGGCTTGAGGCTCACCAGCTCGCCATGGCAAGCCATACAGTAGGCCCAGAGAACGAACGAGTAGATGCCGATCTGCTGCGGAACCTTCAGGCTGGTCCCCCGGGTGAGCGCGGCCACCGCCGCCCCCGCGGCCAGGGCCAGGAGCATCACCCAGAACCAGCGCCGGTAGAACCCCTCGTATTCGAAGCAAAGGATGAAGGACAGCAGGTAGAGGATGAGCGGCAACACCCATAGAAACGGGATCACCGCCACCTCCTGGCAGATCTGGTTCGTCACTGCCAGCAGCATGATGGAGGCGACCGCGGCCAGGGAGAACCAGAGGATCCGCCGGGAGACCACGGGCCGTGCCTCGTCCCCGGGGGCGGGGGAGGTGCCGGGGGGGCGCGATGCCGGTGGCAACCGACCCACGAAAACCGCGGTCGCGGCGCACCCGGCCGCGAAGACGGCGAACCCGACCCCCCACAGCCACCCCTGGACACCGAGGGGGAAGATCGGCTCGAGCAGGAATGGGTAGCTCAGGAGCCCGAGCAGCGAGCCCAGGTTGGAGAGCGCGTAGAGGCGGTAGGGGGAGGCGGCCGGCCAGGCCCGCGAGAACCAGCTCTGGAGGAGGGGCCCCGTCGCGGAGAGAACCAGATAGGGCAGGCCCACGCTGAACGAGAGTAAGGTGAGGATCTTCGCCACCGGAGCCTCGCTGGGGCGCGGCTTCCAAGCGTCCCCGGGGGTGAGGGGCGAGGGCCACGCGAGGGCGCGCCAGAGGAGCAGGCCCAGGGTCAGGCCGAGCACGAGGAGGTGCACCGTCCGCTGGCCACGGGGGGGGAGGTTCTCCGAGAGCACATGAGCGTAGAGGTAGCCCAGAAGCAGCCCCACCTGGAAGAAAAGCATGCAGGTGGTCCAGACCGCGGGGGCCCCCCCGAACCAGGGCAAGATCTCCTTGCCCATGATGAACTGGACCTGGAACAGCAGGAAGGCGCCAAGCCCGATGGCAGCGGCGAAGAGATACCGGTTGCGGTGGGGGTGGGGAGCGGGGAGAGAGCTCAAACCGCGGGTATTCTACGCCCTCATCGCGTTTGCGGGTCGGGGAGCCGGGGGCTAGACTCTCCCGTCCCCTCCGGCGACACCCCGTGACGGCCATCATCCGCCTCGACCGCGTGAGCAAGGAGTACAGCGAGGGCGGGAAGAGCCGCCCGGTGCTGCGCGAGGCCAGCGCCGCGTTCAACGAAGGCGAGTTCGTGGCCATCCGGGGGCGGAGCGGGAGCGGCAAGAGCACCTTGCTGAACCTGCTGGCCGGGATCGACCTCCCCACGGCAGGCGACGTCCTGATCAACGGGACGTGCCTGAACCGGCTCACCCCGCGCGACCGCGCGCTCTTCCGTCGCGACCACCTGGGCTTTGTCTTCCAATTCTTCAACCTCATTCCCACCCTGACCGTCCTCGAAAATGTCCAGCTTCCCGCCGAACTGGCGGGGGCACCCCCCCGGGAGACGGTCCGGCGAGGGCTCGCGCTTCTGGAGGAGGTGGGGCTTGCGGATCGCCGGCACGACTTCCCCGACCGGCTCTCCGGCGGCGAGCAGCAGCGCGTGGGCATTGCCCGCGCCTTGGTCCAAAGCCCCAGCCTGGTCCTTGCCGATGAGCCCACCGGGAACCTGGACGACGCGACCGGCCAAGCCGTTCTCGATCTGCTCGACCGCATGACCCGCCGAGCGGGCAAGACCCTGGTCCTGGCCACGCACAGCCCGCAGGTGGCGGCCCTCGCCGACCGCGCTTTCACGATCGAGGATGGCCGTCTCGTTCCCCTGTCTCCGGGCTGAGGGGGCCGGATGCTGACCCCCACCCTCCTGCGAACCGGCTTCCGCGACCTGCGACGGCGGCCCCTCCCCACCGCCCTCATGGTTCTGGGCGTGGCGCTGGGTGTGGCGGTGCTGGTCGCGATCAACCTCGCCATCGCCAGCGCCGGGCGCGGCTTCGCGCGCAGCACAGAGGCGGTGGTGGGACGGGCCAGCCACCAAATTCGGGGCGGCCCCCGCGGCCTGCCGGAAGCGCTCTACCGGCGCCTGCGCGTGGAATGGGGGGTCCGGACGAGCGCGCCCGTGGTGGAGGGCACGGCCATCGGACTCGACCTGGACCGCCAGCCGATCCGCATCCTGGGGGTGGACCCGCTGGCGGAAGGGCCATTCCGCGACCACCTCGGTGCCCCCTCCTTGGGAGCGGATGGGCTGGCGCAGCTTCTCACCCGACCGGGCGGGGTGCTGATGGGCGCGAGCATGGCCGAGCGCTACCGCCTCCCCCTGGGCAGCCCCCTGCGCCTTCAAGTCGGCGATCGCCTCGCGACGCTGAGTGTCATCGGCTTGATCACCCCCGGAGACGAAGCCGGCCCCCAGGCCCTCGACGGCCTCATCCTTATGGATGTGGGGGCGGCGCAGAAGCTCCTCGGTCAGGAAGGCCGCCTGTCCCGCATCGACCTCCGCGTCACCGCCGGCGAGGCCGAGCGGCTCGCGGCCCTGCTCCCGCCGGGCGTGCGCCTGGCCCCCGCCCACGAGCAATCGGACACCGTGGGCCAGCTCACGGCCGCCTTTCGGCTCAACCTCACCGCCCTCAGCCTCCTGGCCCTGGTGGTGGGCATGTTCCTGATCTACAACACCGTCCTCTTCAGCGTAGTGCAACGCCGCCCGGTGATCGGAACGTTGCGCGTCCTGGGCGCGACCGGGGGCCAGGTCTTCGCCCTCATCCTGGCCGAGGCGGCGACCGCCTCCGCGGCGGGAACGGTCTTGGGCCTCGGCCTGGGCTGGGTCCTCGGCCAGGGGGTGGTCCGGCTGGTGACGCGGACGATCAACGACCTCTACTACGTGCTCGCGGTGGTGGATGCGCCGCTCACGCCGGGGGTCGTCCTGGAGGGCATCGGGCTCGGCGTGGGGGCGGGCCTTCTGGCCGCCCTGGCCCCCGCCTGGGAAGCCGCGCGGGTCGAGCCCGTGGCCGCCCTCCGGCCGAGCACGCTCGAGGGCAAATCGCGTCGGTTGCTGCCCTGGGTCAGCGGATCGGGCTGCCTTCTCGCCCTGGGGGGGGCCGCCATCCTGGCCGCCCTCCCCCGCTCCCTAGTCGCAAGCTTTGCCGGCCTCTTCGGCATCGTCCTCGGCCTCGCCCTGCTCGCTCCCGCCGCCACCGTCGGGCTCATGCGCGTGGCCGGGCCCGCGGCCTCGGCCTTGGCCGGCCCCCTCGGCCGCTTGGCCGTGGGTACGGTGACGAGGGCGGTGAGCCGAACGGGCGTGGCCATCGCGGCCCTGATGGTGGCGGTCTCCGCGACCATCGGGGTGAGCTTGATGATTGCCAGCTTCCGATCCACCGTGCAGGACTGGCTGAACACGACGCTGCGGGCCGACATCTACGTCGGCCCCCCCGCCGCCGGGGGAGCGCGCAACGGGCCCACCCTCTCGGCGGACGTGCCGGCGCGGGTGGCGGCGGTTCCGGGCGTGGTCGCGGTTGAGACCCTCCGCTCCGTGCGGGTGGCGAGCCCGGATGGCGAGGTCCAGCTCGTGGTCGTGGATTCCCGCCGCGAGCGCGACCGCGCCTTCTATCGGTTCGCGGAGGGCGACCCCGCCACCACCTGGGCCCGGTTGCGGGAGGGGGCGGTGATTGTGAGCGAGCCCTTCGCCTACCGTCACCAGATCCCACCCCACGGCGGCAGCCTCGTCCTCGACACGGACGGGGGCGCACACACCTTTCCCGTGGCCGGGATCTACTACGACTACGCGACCGAGCGGGGCACCGTGCTCATGAGCCGTTCCGTTTACGAGCGCTTCTGGGACGACCGGGGCCTCACCTCGTTGGCCGTGTACGTAGCCGAAGGCGGATCGGCCGCCGCCGTGGTCGACGCCCTGCGGGCGGCCCTCGCCGGAACCGCGCTCCAGGTGACCCCGAACCGCTCCCTTCGCACCCAAGCCCTCAAGGTCTTCGACCGGACGTTCACCGTCACCCGTGCCTTGCGCGTGCTGGCGGTGGTGGTGGCCTTCATCGGCGTTTGGAGCGCGCTCATGGCCCTCCAGGTCGAGCGCACGCGGGAGCTCGCCACCCTCCAGGTCCTGGGCCTCACTCCCGGCCAGCTCTGGGGCATCACCCTCCTGGAGACCGGCCTCATGGGCGCGGCGGCGGGGCTGTTGTCCCTCCCTACGGGAACGCTCCTCGCCCTCATCCTGGTCGACGTGATCAACGTCCGCTCGTTCGGCTGGACCATGCGCCTCACGCTCGAGCCCGCCATCTTCGTGGAGGCCCTCGCGCTGAGCGTGCTCGCCGCCCTGCTGGCTGCGGTGTACCCCCTCCGGCGGCTGCAGGGCATGCCCCTCGCCACCGCCCTGAGGCATGAGTGAGGCGAGCCCTCCTGGGCCTGTTCGCGGTGCTCGGCCTGGGAGCGCTCGGGGCCTGGGTCTGGCGCGGACCTGCCACGGGAAGTGAGGGTCCCCACATCCGCATGGCTCCCGACCCCGCCCCCGCCATCTTTGCCCGCGCGATGAGCCCGCGCCCGATCCTCCTGCCCCAGGACCACGGCCCGCACTTCGACTATCAAACGGAGTGGTGGTACTACACCGGCAACCTGAGGACGGGAGACGGCCGGCCTTGGGGTTATCAGCTCACGTTCTTTCGCCGCGGGCTCCTGCCCGGGGCCCCTCCCCCCGGTCCCGGCCTGGCCACCAACCAGCTCTACCTTGCCCACCTCGCGGTCACGGACGTCTCGGCCAGGACCCACGCCTTCCGGGAGCGCTTCAGCCGGGGGGCCGCCGGTCTGGCCGGAGCGGGGAGCCCCCCCTTCGAGGTGTGGCTGGAGGACTGGCGGGCGGAGGCGGTGGACGCCGCGGGGAGTGACGTTCATCTGCGAGCGCGCGACGCCGGGCTGGCCCTCGACCTCGACCTCAAGGCCACCAAGCCGCTCGTCGCTCACGGCGACCGCGGCTTGTCCCCCAAGGGCGCGGAGCCGGGCAACGCCTCCTACTATGTCGGCTACCCACGCCTTCACACGCGCGGAACGATCGCCAGCGGCGGGATCCCCGCCGCCGTCGAGGGCGAGAGCTGGTTTGACCACGAGTGGAGCACGAGCGCACTGGGCCCCCAGGCGGTGGGGTGGGACTGGTTCAGCCTCCAGCTGAGCGACGGCCGCGACTTGATGCTGTTCTCAATCCGGCGCCAAGACGGAACCGCGGAGCCGGTCTCGGGGGGAACCCTCGTCGATCCGGAGGGGCGGACCCGCCGCCTGGGCGCGGGCGACTTCCGGGTCGAGGTGGAGAGCCGGTGGCAGAGCCCGGAGAGCAAAGCCGTCTATCCCTCGCGCTGGGCCGTGACCATCCCCTCCGCGGGGACGCACCTCCGGGTCGAGCCCTGGCTCGAGGACCAAGAGATGCGCACGTCGTTCACGTACTGGGAGGGTGCCGTCCGCGTGACGGGCGCCCAGGGCGGCGCACCGCTGACCGGCTCTGGCTATGCGGAGCTCACCGGCTACGCGCGCAGCATGCGGATCCTGTTCTAGACCATTTGCCTCCACGGCGGTCTCCTGAAAAAATGGCGCCATGATCGACGAAACCCTCCCCCTCGGCGGTGCCGCCGCGGCCGCGGTGGCGAAGGCCGCGGCGGAAGCGGTGGCGGCGGCGAGCCTGGTGGAGGGTTTTAGCCCCGACCGCCTCCGGCAGCTCCACCACGCGCTCCTCCTACCCCGCATGATCGAGGAGAAGATGCTGCTCCTCGTTCGCCAGGGCAAGCTCTCCAAGTGGTTCTCGGGAATGGGCCAGGAAGCGATCGCCACTGGCGTGGTGACGGCGCTGGAGCCCCAGGACACCATCCTCCCCCTGCACCGAAACCTAGGGGTCTTTACCGGGCGCGACCTGGACCTGGGCCGGCTCTTCCGACAGCTCCTGGGCAAGGAGGGCGGCTTCACCAAGGGCCGCGACCGCACGTTTCATTTCGGGCACCTCGAGAAGAGGATCGTGGGCATGATCAGCCACCTGGGGGCCATGCTGCCGGTGGCGGACGGGCTGGCCCTGGCCGCCCAGCTCCGGGGCCAAAAGCGCGTGGTGGCCGCGTTCAGCGGCGATGGGGGCACCAGTGAGGGGGACTTCCACGAGGCGCTGAACCTGGCCGCGGTCTGGAAACTTCCCGTCCTCTTCGTCATCGAGAACAACCAGTATGGGCTCTCCACTCCCGCCCACGAGCAATACGCTGCCCGGCATCTCGCCGACCGGGGCCTGGGCTACGGGATGCCGGGCAGCGTGGTGGACGGGAACGACCTCCTGGCTGTGTACCGAGCGGTGACGCGTGCGGCCGAGCGCGCCCGCCGCGGCGATGGGCCGACGCTGCTCGAATGCAAGACCTTCCGCATGCGGGGCCACGAGGAGGCCTCGGGCACCGACTACGTGCCCCCGGAGCTCGTCGCGGAGTGGGCGCAGAAGGATCCCGTGGCCCGCTACCAGAAGTTCCTGGTCGCGCACGGCGTCCTCTCCGCGGAGGAAGTCGAGGTCGTCCGCGGCGCCCACAAAGCCCGCATCGAGGCCGCGGTGGAGGAGGCCCTGTCCGCCCCCGATCCCGCCTCCGCCGCGGACGACGAGCTTAGGGACGTTTTCGCGCCCAGCTTGCTCCAGCCCCGTCCCCCCCGCCCGGAGGACGAGGCGGGAGCCCCCGAGCTGCGCTACGTGGACGCCATCCGCGATGGGCTGCGCGTGGCCATGCAGCGCAACTCCGAGGTCATCTTCCTCGGGCAGGACATCGCGGAGTACGGCGGCGTCTTCAAGGTGACGGAAGGCTTCGTCGAGGAGTTCGGCAAGGCGCGGGTGCGGAACACTCCCATCATCGAATCGGGGGCTCTGGGCGCCGCCCTGGGCCTGGCCCTGGACGGCTTCCGGCCCATGGTGGAGATGCAGTTCGGGGACTTCATCACCTGCGGCTTCAACCAGATCGTGAACAACCTGGCCAAGACCCACTACCGCTGGGGGGGACGGGTGGCGGTGGTGGTGCGAGCGCCGGTGGGCGGGGGCGTCGGGGCCGGCCCGTTTCACTCGCAGAACGTGGAGTCCTGGTTCACAGCCGTGGCAGGACTCAAGGTCCTGGCTCCCGCCACCCCTTACGACGCCAAGGGCCTGCTCCTGGCCGCCTTCGAGGAGGCGAACCCGGTTCTCTTCCTGGAACACAAGGCCCTGTACCGCTCGGCCCGGGGCGCGGTTCCCGAGGGATTCTACAGCTTGCCCATCGGCCAAGCCCGGATCGCCCGCACCGGGCGCGACGCCACGGTGGTGACCTACGGCGTCGGGGTCACGTGGGCGCTGGAGGCGGCCGTCGCCCTCGCCGCGGAGGGCAAGGAGATCGAGGTCGTGGACCTGCGGTCTCTCATGCCCTGGGACAGCGAGACCGCCATCCGGTCCGTGGCCAAGACAAGCCGGGCCTTGGTCCTGCACGAAGCCCCCCTGACCGGGGGCTTCGGGGGAGAGATCGCGGCGACCCTGAGCCAGCAAGCCTTCGAGTGGCTGGATGCGCCGGTGGCGCGGCTGGGCGCCCTCGACACCCCCGTGCCCTTCAGCCGGAGCTTGGAGAGGATCTTCTCGCCCCACGACCGGCTGCTGGGGGCTCTGCGTGAGCTCTTGGCCTATTAGCCTCTGCCGGCGGTGCCGGCCCCTATAGCGGTTAGAATCACGGGCGTTCGCTCCAGGGCGCGGGAGGCAGCATGCTCAGATCTCGTCCGCTCGCGAAATGGTGGCCCCGGGCTGCGGCCGCCGCCCTCCCCGTTCTTCTCGGCGCCTGCAACCGGCCCGCGCCTCCCCCGAGCCTCCGCCTCGTCGACCTTTACCGGCCCACCCCGGGGGAGGGTCCCGCGGGGCAGGACGCCGTGACGCGAGCCCGGACCGAGTGGCGGTTCGACGGACCCAGCCCGCCCGAGCCGGGAAAGCTTCCCTTGACCCGGGGATGGGAGGCCGGACCCGGCACCGCGGACCTCGCGCTGCACGAGGGCCGCCTCGTCGGGCGCGCTACCGACGATCTTCCCATCCTCCACCTCGAGCGCACCCGCGGCCTCGAGGACAAGGACGTGCTGCACGGGGTGGAGATTCGCTTGCGGGTCTCCGCCGGCAACGAGCTCGCCTTCACGTACCGCGACACGGAGAAGATCGATTTGGGTGACGTCGCGAAGCGTGCGCTCCAGCTTCCCTGGCGCCTCACCTCCCCCATCATCCCGGGGGCGGAGACCCGGACGTACCTACTCGACGCCCGGCGCCTCCCCGTTCCCCCGCCCTCGGCCGACATCAGACACCTCCTCATCCGGCCCACCAACGCGCGGGGGGCGCGCTTCGAGATCGAGTCGGTGCGGCTGGTCTTCCGCCGGGAGCACCTGGCGAGTGTCCCCTCCGGCAGAAGCTGGCAGGGGCTCTCGGGAATCTACCGCGAGACCCTTGTCTCGCGAAGCCCGGAGACCATCCGCGTGAGCCTCCGCCTGCCCGCGCGGCCGAGGCTCGAGCTGGCCCTGGGGACCGTCGACGACGGACCCGTGACCTTCCGCGTGGGCCTCCGCCGCCCGCGCCGCGAACGGGAGGACACCCTCCTCGAGCGGACGGTGACCACGCCCCAGCGCTGGGAAGAGGCCGCCCTCGACCTCTCGTCTTTCGCGGGAGAGGAGGTGAGCCTCTCCCTGTCCCTCGCCGCCGAGACGAAGGGGGCCCTGGGGCTCTGGGGGACGCCCACCGTGCGCGACCTGGGCGCGCGGCCACCGACGGCCGCTGTTCGGAGGCTAGCCGGCCCGCCGCCCCAAGGCGTGATCCTGATCTGGGCCGACACTCTCCGTCGAGACCACCTCGGGGCCTACGGGTACGGACGCCCGACCTCTCCGATTCTGGATGGCATGGCCCGGGAGGGAACCCTCTTCCGCGATTGCGTGGGCCAGGCCACCTGGACCAAGGTCGCCACCCCCTCCCTCATGACCTCTCTCTACCCGACCTCCCACGGCGTGAAGGAGTTCTCGGACCGTCTGCCCACCGCCGCGCCCACGATCGCGGAGGTCTACCACGGGGCCGGTTACGCCACCCTGTCTTTCTCGTCGATCATGTTCACCGGCCGGTTCACCAACCTCCACAAGGGCTTCGAGGTGGTCCACGAGGACAGCTCCCTGCCCGACAAAGAGTCGAGCAAGACGGCCCGAGAGTACGTGGACCGGCTCCTCCCCTGGTTGGAGGCGCACCGCGACGTCCCCTTCTTCGTCTTTCTCCATGTTTCCGATCCCCACGATCCCTACCGCCCCTACCCTCCTTATGACTCCCTGTGGGCGGACCCCGCCTGGCGCAGCGAGCACGAGCGACAGGCCAAGGAGGCGCAGAAGTTCATCTCGGACCCGCTGCTCAAGCTCTTTGGCATGCCCACCTGGGCCGAGCTGGAGACGGCCAAGATCGATCCCCGGGTGTGGGCGGCCCGCGACCGCGACTGGTACGACGGGTCGATCCGCGGGATGGACGCGGAGATCGGTCGTCTCCGCCAGCGCCTGGAGACCCTGGGCCTCGCGGAGAAGACCCTCCTCGTCTTCACCGGGGACCACGGTGAGGAGTTCTTCGAGCACGGCCGCACTTTCCATGGCCAGAGCGCCTACGGCGAGCTGACGGGCGTGCCCCTTATCCTCTGGGGTCCGGGGAGGGTGCCCGCCGGTCGGGTGGTGGCGGAGACCGTGCGCACGATCGACATCATGCCCACCCTGCTCGAGATCAGCCGCCTGCCCGTCCCCAACGAGGCCCAGGGCGAGAGCCTCCTCCCCCTCTTCACCCTCAGAACGACCGGCGGGGCTCTGCGGGCGGACGGTGGCCTCCTCCCCGGGAGGGGGCGCCCGGCGGTGTCGGAGAAGGCGTCGACGGTGGACACGGGCGCCCCCGCCCCCCGCGACACCGAGTCGTTCGCCATCGTCTCCGATGGCTGGAAGTTGATCCACAACACGAAGCGCCGACCCGGGGACGCGGAATTTGAACTCTACCGCCACGAGTCGGATCCCCTCGATCAAGCCGACGTCTCCGCCGAGCATCCCGAGCTCGTGGAGCGACTCGCGCGCGACCTCCGGGCCTGGCAGTCCCGAGCGGCGCGCGCCCGCGTGAAGCCCGACGCGGCCTCCGCCCAGACCATGAGCAAGGAGGACCTCGAGCGCCTCCGGAGCCTCGGCTACATCCAGTAGAGGCGGGGCTCGGCCCTCAGGGTTCCGGCCCCGGAAGGAGGGCCAGGAATTCCCGCAGGCGCGGATCCTCCCGGGAGAGCGGGGGCAGATACTCCCCGATGAGGGTGCGGCGCCACCAGGCGCGGCCGGGCTCGCCCACGCGGGTGAACTCGTAGCGGTAGAGCCGGGCCCGGATGTATCTCGGGGGCCGTTCCCGGAACGGCCCCTCCGCGAGCAGGTCGAGGGTGCCCGCGTCCCCCTCCAGCAGCTTGGCCACCAGGCGGATGAGCCAGGGCTGCTCGGAAGCGTCGCTCATGGCCGCGAACCAGATCTGCCAGTCCAGGCGATAGTGGTAGGGGGAGACGACGCAGGGGCGTCGCTCCACGTCGCCGGGCTTGCACTTGAACTCGTAGTCGAGCCAGCGCGCGCGGTCGTCGGGACGCTCATCGTCCGTGCCCTGGAGGACGATCTCGTGACGCTCGCGCAGGACGCCGCCGAAGGCGCCGTAGGTGTTGACGAGGTCGAAGGGATCGAAGGACGCGTTCATGAGCTGGCCCCGCGAGAGCATGTTGGCCACGGGGTTGACGCTGAGCACCGCCACCACCGCGGCCAAGGTATAGACCACCGCCCGGCGCGCCCCCGTCTCCTCCGTGGGGAGTCCGACCACGTGCGCGGTGAGGGAATGAGGAAGGATTCGGGCCAGACCGCCGTCGTCGAAGCAGGCCAGGCAGACGGCCAGGGTGAGCCAGTTCAGGAAGGAAAGGTTGCCGCTCAGGATCAGCAAGCCCTGGAAGAGGACGAGCAGGACCCCCGCCAGCGTCCGCAGGCGTCGGGGCCCGAACACCATCCAGGGAACGATCACCTCCACCACGTGGTTGAAGAGGACCTCCCCCTGGTGGAACCACCGCGGGAGCTGGTGCAGATAGAAGCTCAGCGGGTTCGGGAGGGGCTGGGTCTCGTAGTGGTAAACCAGGCAGCTGAGGTCTCGCCAGCAGGAGTCCCCCCGCAGCTTGATGAGGCCGGCGCCGAACATGAGGCGGAAGGCGAGCCATCGGAGCAGCCAGATCACGACCCGCGGGGGGGGCGACCGCTCCGGGAAAGGACCGGGTCGCCAGGGAGGGGCCAGGAAAATGGCGAGGAATCCCGTCTCCAGGAGAAGCGTCTCCCACCCGTAGCCGTAGAAGACCTGGCCCACGTGCACGAACGACATGTAGAGCAGCCAGAGCGTGGCCAGCACGGGGACGTTGGCCAGGCCCAGCACTACGCCCAGCGACAGGAGAAGGCCGAGCCAGCAGCCGGCCCCGAGGGCGGCGTCGCTGGAGTTCAGCCAGAAGAGCGTGGGCAGCCGCAGGGCGGTGGAGAGCCCATGCCCATAGGCTAGCGCGATCCGGTCCAAGAACGCCTGGGCGGGAAGGAGCCCGGATCGGCCGATGAGGGGGCGAAACTGTTGGGTGAGACAAAGGAACGCCACGAAGTAGACGAGACCGAGCAGACGCAGGAACAGAAAGCGGGTGAGCCAATATCCCTGGGAGAGCCGGGCGTCCGTTGCGCCCGAGATAGGCGCCTCTTCGGCCGAAGACCTCCCGAGTCCGAGCCCCGTCACGGTTCCCTCCCCCGGGGACTCTAACTCCTCCACCGCAAGCGCGGAGGGGCCGGGGCCTCAATCTAGGCGGCTCCCGAGCAGGGTGGAGCCGGCCAGGCGGTGGGCTAGAATCGACAAGGAGCACGGCCCGGGAGGAGATCGCATGCCCGACGACGCACCCAAGAGCAGCTTCGAGCTGGCCATGGAACGCCTCCGGAAGAAGGACCGCGAGGCCGGGGTCGAGGAGCGCTCTGTGAGCGCGGAACAGCGGGCCGCCATCGCCGACGTGCGCAAGGTGTACGAGGCCAAGCTGGCGGAGCGGGAAATCCTCTACCACGCGTCGCTACGCAAGGCCCGCGATCCGGAGGCGGCGGCCGCCCTGGAAGAGGAGTACCGTCGGGATCGGGAGCGGATCAACGCCGAGCGGGAACGCAAGGTCGAAGAGGCCCGGCGCCCCTGAGCCGCGCGGCGCCCCTCAGGGGCGGCGCGCCTCGCCCGCCAAGGCAAGGAGGCGTTTGGGCGCGGCCTGCCGCCAGGCCTGCTCCAGAACCTCGCCGAGCTTGGCGGCGCGCACCTTCGAGAGGCGCACGAGCACGGCCGGATAGTTCAGGTAGTGGTCGGTGATGTAGAAGGTCTCCGGGTCCGCCTTCATGAGGAGCTCTCGCTCGAGGAAGCCGATACGGACGACGAGCGACTCGCCGTCCTCGCGCAGACGGGCGAGCAGCTTCCCTCCGACCTTGAAGGCGGGGGTACCGTAGGACGTGCCCTCCTCCACCCCCGGCAAGGCGAGCGCGAGCCGCCACAGGGTGTCATAGCGGACCCTCCTCTTGGGGGGCGTGCGTCCACGGGGGCGAACCCCTCTCACGTCGAACTCGGCCCGGGAAGCAGCCCGACGCGCATCACAGACGCTACGGAGCCTGCAGCCTCTTCTTGAGCCGCTCGCTGTTCGGGAACTCCGCGAGCAGGGACTGCAGGTGGGCCCGGGCGCCCTCCTTCTGGCCGGCCGCTTCGAGGGCGTCCGCGAGCAGGAAGCCCTGCTGCAGACGCAGCCTGCGGTTGGACGAGGGAACGACGAGCCGACCCAGCGCCTCCAAGGCCCCCGCGGGGTCGTGCCCGTCGAGGAGCTTGGACTCGGCGGCCATGATCTGGACGCCGGGATCCCCGGGGAAGCGCCGCACCGCTTCTTCCGCCAGGCGGACCGCGTCTGCAGACCGGCCCGCCTTGCGGTCGACCTGGATCTGGTTGTAGAGGCCGGCTAAGAGCAGCCGGCCTACGTCCGCGGGATCGCCGGTGCGAATGCCCACCCCGCCTGCGTAGGAGTAGACCAGCCGGCCTCCGTACGAGCCCGCCTGTAGGAGGCAGAACAGTCCGCCCAGACCCAGGATGCTCGAGGCCAGCAGCGCATAGCGCTCCTTGCCCCAGCGGCCGAGGAGGAGGGCGATGATCTCGACGCCCGCGACGGCCAAGAACATCGTGCGCGTCAAGTCGCCCCATTGCTCGTGATCCACGACCGCGTCCGCCACACCGGGGATCCGCTCCACCGGCCCGTGGGCCGCCTGCCCGGACTCCACCGCCACCACCGCGGCCAGGGTGCCGGCGAGGATGAGGCAGAGGGCGGCCCCGCCCGCGAAGGCCAGGCGTCCGGTGAGGGAGAGCCAGCGCAGGACCACGCCCGCCGCGAGCAGGCCGATCACAAAGTGGACGACGATGGGATGATAGGGTCCCAGTTCGATTCCGCTCATATCACCGTCCCTTCGGGGATGATGGCTTCCTTGGGCACAACCACGATCCCGTCCCGGATGTAGTAGCCGATGCCGTCACGTTCCCGCTCCTGGGCCTGGTTTACGATGCGAACCCCCTTGCCGATGCGGGCGTTCTTGTCCACGATGGCCTTTTCGATCACGGTGTCGGCCCCGATCCCCAGGGGGGGCAGACCCCGTGCGTTCGCGCGCTCGATCTCATCAAGGGTCTCATAGTAGTCGGCCCCCAGGATCAGGCTTTCGCGGATCTGGGTGCCGCGGCCGATGCGGCTGCGGATCCCGATCAGCGACCGCTCGACCTGGGCCCCCACGACAATGCTCCCCTCGGAAATGAGCGCGCTCGTCACCACGCAGTGCTCGACTTTGGTGGCGGGCAGGAAGCGCGGGTGGGTGTAGACGGGACGGGAGGCCTCGTAGAAATCGAAGGGCGGGACGGGTTCGCAGAGGGCCAGGTTCGCGTGGTAGTAGGAGGCGATCGTCCCCACGTCTTCCCAGTAGCCACGGTAGGGATGGGCGTGGACCCGCATCTCGCCCAGGGCGTGGGGGATCACGTGCCGACCGAAGTCCACCAGGGCAGGATCCTTGAGCGATCGCTCCAGGGCCTCGCGGCCGAATAAGTAGATTCCCATGGAGGCCAGAAAGGTGGGGCCAATGCTGGGCAGGTGGGAGACCAGGTCGTCCAGGCGCTCCGGCCCCGGCTTCTCCTCGAAATGCACGATGCGTCCCTGGCGATTCATCTTGAGGATCCCGAAGGCGGGGGCTTGTTCGGCGGTCACGGGGGTCACGGCCACGGTGGCGTCCGCCACGTGGCGCCGGTGGGTCTCCAGCATCTTCCGGTAGTCCATCTGGTAGAGCTGGTCGCCGGAAAGGATGAGGGCATCCCGAAAGCCCTGGGCGCGGAGGTGGCGCAGGCTCTGGCGTACCGCATCCGCGGTGCCCTGGAACCACTCCGGGCTCTCCTCCGTCTGCTCCGCCGCGAGGACGGTGACGAAGCCGGAGGAGAAGATGTCGAACTTGTAGGTTGAGTTCAGGTGCTTGTTCAGGCTCTCCGAGTTGTACTGGGTGAGGACGAAGATCTGGCGGAGGTTGGAGTTCAAGCAGTTGCTGACGGGGATGTCGATGAGCCGGTACTTTCCGGCGATGGGAACCGCCGGCTTGGAGCGATGCAGCGTCAAGGGGAACAGCCGTGACCCCCGCCCCCCGCCCAGGATCACGGCCAGCACGTCGTCCATGGCGCGGCATTCTCCCACGCCGCGCCCGCGCAGTGTCAAGCATGTGCACGGTCTCGGGCCGGCCCAGAAAACTCTGATAGGCTCAACCCGTGTCCGACCAGAGCCCGGCCAGGACCCCACGACCTGGCCTCCTCCGCCGGGCGGCGGCCGGAGCCTGGCACGTTCCCGCCGGCTTCGCGTTCCTCCTGCGGAGCCCGTCCTTCTGGCCTCTCGCCCTGCTCCCCGCCCTGCTCGTCATGCTCTCGCTGGCGGGAGGCCTCCTGCTGGGCGCTTTCGCGGGCCCCTCGGTAGAGGGCGCGCTGGCTCCCGGGCGGGAGCGGATTTCCTCCGGCCTCGGCCTCCTCATGAGCCTGCTGCGCTGGGTGGGCATGCTGGAGGCGGGAATGCTGCTGGGCCTCTCCGTGGCTCTCCTGGTCGCGGCTCCCCTCCTGGACCGCCTCTCCCGTCGAGTGGAGTCGCAGTTGGGAAACGGGGGGAAGGACCGCACGCCCCGGCCACGCGCCGAGGCCTTCGCATCCCTTCAGGGCTCGCTCTACTTCCTGGCCGCGGCTCCGGGGGCCTTTCTGCTCAGCCTCGTTCCTCTGGCGGGACCGGTCCTGGCCACGTTGTGGGGCGCCCATGCCCTGACCGTGCGGCTGACCGCGAGCCCGCTCGGCGACCGCGGCTTCGGCTTCCGAGCCCGGCAGGCCTGGTACAAGGACTGGCGGGCGGAGACCCTCGGTTTCGGGCTCGCCGGCCTCGTCACGCTGGTCGTGCCCGTCGCCAACCTTCTCCTCGGCCCCGCGCTGACCATCGGGGGAACCCTGCTCGTGCTTGACCTGGAGGCGCTAACACCGCCGCCAGCGACGCGGCCCTGACGACTCGCGGCCGCCCTACGTCGTCTCCTCGTCGCGTCGCGGTTCCAGAGCACCCAGCTTGAGTTTGAGGTCCAGGGGTTTGCCGTCGCGCTGCACGGTGATCGTGACCTCCTGGCTGGCCGCGTGCATCACCTCGTGCCGCAGGTCCTCCGCGTCCCGCACGTCCTTGCCCCCGAACTTGAGGATCACATCTCCGGCCTTGAGCCCCGCCTTGCCGGCGGGCCCGTCCTCGTCCACGCTGGTCACGAGCAGGCCGCGGTCGTCGGGCAGCCGGAAGAAGTGGGCGAGTTGACCCGAGATCTCTTGATACTCGATCCCGAGCCGCCGTGGGCCATGGGCGTGGCGGGGGAAGAGCATGACCCGTCCCTTGCCCCAGGGCCCGTCGTCCCAGCGGAAGGCATCGGGCGGCATGGGTGGCATCGGAGGCATGTCGGGCATGTTGGGCAGGACCGGGGTCGGGACATCGAGGTCGCCAAACCGGAACGCCCGGTCCTTCCCTTCCTCCAAGGTGGCGGAGAGCTTCTGGATGGCCCCCCCGCGGCTCACCTCCAAACTGACCGTACGGCCGGGCGGAGTCTCCCGGACAAGGCGGGCCAGTTGGGCCGCGCCCTGCACGGCCTCCCCCTGGTAGCGGAGGATAACGTCCCCCTCCTTGAGCCCCGCTTTCTCGGCCGGGGTGTCGGAGTCGACGGATTTGACGAGGGCTCCGCGCTCTTCTGACAGCTTGAGCCGGGCGACGTCCGTCTTGCCCACGTCGGCGAGCTGCACGCCCAGGTGCGCCCCGCCCCTGCGGACGATCTCCACCCGGCGCCCCTCGGCCCCGGACGCCGCGGGGGCGAGCGCGAATCCCCCCGCGAGCAGCGCGGAAATGCCTGTGGTCAAGCCAATCCAGCGTGACATGCGACCTCCTCGGAAAAGCTACCCATCCAACCCCTTAGACGCGGAGCCGCGAAAAAAGTCGAGGGGGGTTCCGGGCCTGGCCTCCCCGGCGGGGGAAGCGACGGTCTGAACGCCTGCGGTCCAGGCGCTTGGACACTCGCGGCGATGGGGACCATCGGCGGCAGCGGAGAGCCGGGGGGAGGAGCCGCCTTCGGCGAGACCCTCCACGCCTACATCGTGCGTCAGCGGTTGGAGTGCGCGCGGCGCCTCCTCAGCCGCTGGGACCGCCCCGTGACTGCGGTCTGCCTGAACGCGGGATTCGAAAGCCTGGGTTCCTTCAGTTCGCTCTTCCGGCGTCGCTTTGGCCTCTCCCCCCGCCAGTTCCGGACGGCCTCGGCGCAAAAAAGCAAGAGCTGAGAAGAACCAGCCCCTCCCCCGGCCCAGAATGGAGATCGGCGCGGGCCCCGGTGGGAGGCCCGAAGGAGGCGGCAGTCATGACCGAAGTCCGGCAAACGCTCATCGAGGCCGTGAAAAAGGGCGACGCCCCGACCGTCAACCGGCTACTGGACGACACCCCCGCCCTCTTGCAAGCGCAGACGGATGACGGCGTGTCCGCCATACTGCTCGCGGTTTACTACCGGCAGCCGGAGGTCGCCCAAGCCTTCCTGGCCCGGGGTGCCGTCCTGAACCTCTTCGAGAGTTGTGCCCTGGGCCGACGGGACCGGGTCTCGCAGATCCTGGCCGCGGATGGCGGGGCCCCGGGCTCCTATTCTTCCGACGGCCACACCCCCCTCGGCTTGGCGTGTTTCTTTGGCCACCGGGACATCGTCCGGTTGCTCATCGAGAAGGGGGCGGACGTGAACGCGGTTTCAAGGAACGCGCAGCATGTGGCTCCCCTGCATGCGGCCACGGCCCGGCAGGATGCCGCCATCGTCGAGGCGCTGCTCAAGGCGGGGGCGGACCCCAACCGGCACCAGGAAGCCGGCATCACTCCCCTTCACGAGGCGGCGGCGGCAGGACAGGAGGCGATCGCGCGCTTGCTGGTTGCCCACGGGGCGCAGCCCGATGCCCGCGCCGAAGATGGCCGGACCGCGGCCGACCTCGCTCGGACCAAGAAGCACGAAGCGCTGGCCGGATGGCTGGAGGGCCTCCGCAAGGAGTGAGGTCCGGGGGTGGATCGCCCCTCCCCGCGGCGGGGGGGCTAGTGAATGGTTTTGCCCCGGCCGTAGGTTTGCTCGAGCAGCAGGAAGTCCAGGATCTCGAGCAGGCGCGTGTAGCGGGCGAGAATGGTGTCGCAATCGAGGAGCGACTGTCGCTCCACGGGGGACAGGGTGAGCGTCTGGCAGAGGGCGTTCACGAAGACGTCGTGGGGCAGCTCGGTTTGGAGCACGAGGGAGACGGGGCCATCCGAGGCCTTGCCGATCGCGGCCAGGACACGCCGGCGCATGGCCTCCAGCGAGGCGTTGTCTCCCATTCCGTCGGGCAGGGCCTCCACCGCGGCCAGGCGGTAGGGCTCTCCCTGGTGCTCCTCGCGGATCCGGAAGCGCACGGTCCCCCGTAAGAGGATGTTGTACCGCCCCTGTTCGAGGGGCTCACTCTGCTCGATGACCCCCGCGCACCCCACCCGGTACACGGAGGGCCGTCCCTGGTAGTGGGGCTCCCAGCCCGGCTGCAGGAGGGTCATGCCGATGGTCCGGTGGCTCTCCAAGGCGTCCGCCACCATCTTTCGATAGCGCGGCTCGAAGACATGCAGAGGCATCGGCATCTGTGGGAACAGCACGACGTTCGGCAGGGGGAACAGCGGAAGAAGACCGGGGAGAGCCTTCACGAAGGTTACCGGGGTGGGTCAAGCGCCCCCGGCCTCGAGCACGCCGTGGCGGCCGGTCTCAAGCCGGCCGCCCCGTGGCCAGCCTCAGTGGTGATGACCCCCGCCGCCACCTTCGCCGCCGGCGTTGAACGAATGGCCGCAGCCGCAGGTGGATGTCGCGTTCGGGTTTTTGATGGCGAAGCCGCCCCCCATCAGGTCTTCCTTGTAGTCGACCTCGGCGCCCTCGAGGTAGCGCATGCTCATGGGGTCCACAATGACTTTTACGCCCTCCGCCTCGAAGACCTGGTCGCCGTCCGCGGCCTCGTCCAGCACCATCCCGTACGAGAAGCCGGAACAACCGCCGCCCTGAACGTAGATTCGAAGCCCACCCTTGGGGATGTTCTCCTTCTCCTGCTCCAGGATGCCCTTGACCTTCTGGGCAGCGTTTGAAGTGAGGTTGATCATCGGTCAGCTCTCCTCATCCCGAGATCTGACCGCTAGTCTCCGCAAGCGGGCGGAAACCCGGCTCGACCTCGACAACTCCATCCTACCTCATCTGCACTTTTTTGTGAAGCTTGGATCCGTCGGCCTTGGGATCGCCATCATTATTCATTGACGGCTCAAACGGCGTCCTCAACGGGCGGTTCACCGTGGGCGTCAGCGTCTCCCCGCTCCCGTGGTCTTGCTTGCCGTCCCCGTAGTGCCGCCCTGGGCACGAGTCGGGATGCTACGATACGACGACCGGACGCCGAATCCGTCCGATAACCCTGGGCAGCCCCTTCTTCCGTCGCAACCCGGCTGCCGGGGTCGCGTCGGTCAAGCGCTCAATGGCGCGGGGAGGACCTCCTGGGTGGACTCACGGCCAGCACGGACGGATCGGAGCTCATCCGTCGCGTCACCGCGTCCGGGCTGAGGGGACGGGGCGGGGGCTGGTTCCCCACCGGCCGCAAATGGCAGGCCGTCCGCGCTGAAGAGGGAGACGCTTTCCTGGTCGCGAACGGGGCGGAAGGGGAGCCGGGATCCGTGAAGGACCGGTTCCTCATGACGACGCGGCCGGGGGAGGTGGTCCGGGGCCTGGCCCTCGCCGCCCGCGCGGTGGGGGCACGGGAGGCGGTCGTCTTTCTGAAAGCGTCGTTTGCCGGGCCGGCCGCGGCTCTGCGAGCGGCCCTCCGGGAGGCTCGGCTCGACGATCTCTCGGTCGAGGTCCGCCACGGCGACGATGGCTACATCAGCGGAGAGGAGACGGCCGCCCTGGAGGCGCTCGAGGGCCGTAGGCCCTGGCCACGGCCGAAGCCCCCCCTCCCCGCCGCCGTGGGCTTTCGCGGGCGGCCGACCCTCGTCCAGAACGTTGAAACCCTGGCCCGGGTGCCCGCGGCGGTGGCCGATCCCGAGCGCTTCCGCCGCGACGAGTCGACCCTCGTCTCGCTTTGGGGCCACCTGCGGCGGCCGGGCATCTACGAGGTGCCCTTGGGCACCCCTCTCCGCCGCCTGATCGAGGAGCAGGGCGGGGGCGCGACGGAGGGCGTGGGCATGATCTTCCCGGCCGGACCCTCGGGCGCTCCGCTGAGCTCCGCCCAGGCCGACACCCCCCTCGATCCGGACGCCCTCCGGGCCGCGGGATCCGCCCTGGGAACGGCGTCGGTCCTGGTCCTGGGCGTGTCCGCTTGCCCGCTCGGGGTCGGGGCGTCGCTCGCCGCCTTCTTCGAGCGGGAGTCCTGCGGCCAATGCCCGCCGTGTACGGTCGGCACGGCGAGCCTGAGCCGGATTCTGCGAGCAGTGGAGGCGGGAGAGGCCCGGGCGAGGGACCTGACCGACCTCGGCGAGGTGTCGGGCTTCATGTCCAGCCACGGCTACTGTGCCCATAGCCGGACCGCCGCGGGGTCCGCAACCGGACTTCTGGCCCGATTCCGGGCCGACGTCGAGGAGCATCTGCGCCTGGGCCGTTGCCCGCGCCCCGGCCCTCCCCTCGACCCCTTCGGGCCGGCGTCACCCGAGCGGACCGCGATCGAGGCGGTCCTGGCCGGCCTCCCCTCGCCTACGCCCGCGGCCGAGGCCCGGTGACCCCGGTCTTCTACCTCTTCCTGCTGCACCTTTCCCTCGGCCTCCTGGCCACGCTCCCCCTCGTTCCCGCGCGTGCCGGGGTGACATTCTTCAAGTTCTGCTCGGCCGCCGCCGCCACCCTGACCACCGCCGCCCTGGGCCTGCTCTACCGCCGCTTCGGATTCGCGGGGGGGCCGGGAGCCCCCGCGAACACCGCCTATCGCGCCCTCCTCCTGGCGACCGCGGCGTTGGTCCTTTTCACCGTCCTCTACAACCGCGCCTGGCACTTTGGCTGGAAGCGGCTGCGGGGGCCGTTCTTGGCGGGGGCGCTGGCTGCCGGGCTCACGGCCGTTGTCCTCGGAGCCCCCGGCCCCGTCTTCCTCGCCAGTGACGTCAGCTCGCTCCTCCTGCTAGGCATGGCGGCCTCGGCCATGATCCTGGGGCATTTCTACCTCGTGGTCCTGGACCTACCGATCACCGCCCTGAGGCGCTTGACCGCGGGCCTCGTCGCCTCCCTTGGGCTGCGCGCGGGGGTGGTGGGGGTGGCCCTGGCCGGCCCCAGCCAGGCCGGGTACGTCGAGGCCCGCCTGATCGCGGGGGGTCTCTGGAGCCCCGACGGGATCTTCGTTTGGATGCGGTTGCTCTTCGGGATCGCGGGCCCGCTCTGCCTCGTCTGGTTCATCTGGAAGACCGTGGAGATCCGTTCCACCCAGTCCGCCACCGGAATCCTCTACGTGCAGCTCTTCCTGGTCATGGCGGGAGAGCTCCTCGCCCAGTACCTGAGTGTGGCCGCGGGGTTCCCGCTGTGAGGCGGGTGCCCGAGATCGCCTTTGCCTGCCCGCAATGCGGAGGGGAGGCGAGGGCGGGCCTCGACGGCCGGGCCCGCTGTGCGTCCTGCGGGGCGGAGACGATCCTCAAGCCCACCTCTTCCCTCCTCGAGCAGGGCCTGGTGGACCGATGCCCCGCTTGTGGCGGAGAGCAGCTCTACGTCCAGCGGGACTTCAACCAGAAAGCGGGGCTCGCGATCGTGGGCCTGGGCGCCGCGCTCGCCCCTTTCACCCCCTTCTACTCGAGCCTCTTCGTGGCCGCGCTCATCGACGCCATCCTCTATATGGTCTTGCCCGAGATCAGCGTCTGCTACCGTTGCCAGGCCCACTTTCGGGGCTTCGCGAGGAACCCGAAACACGCGCCTTTCGACCTCCACGTGGCCGAGCAGTACGGAACCCGGACGCGGTAGGGGAGCCGCTCGTAGGCGGTCACCCGGTCCGCGTGCGACCCGGAGCGGATGCGGGGCGAGGGTAGAATGAGCGCCCATGCCCGAGCTGCCGGACCTGCTCTACATCCTCAAGAGCCTCCGGGAGGCGCTGCTCGGCCGGCCCGTGACCGCCGAGCGCGTCAAGGAGCCGGTGGTTCTCCGCTACGCGGTGCGCGGGAACCTGTCCCTCCTGCTGGGCCGTAAGCTCGCCGACCTCGGGCGGAGGTCCCACTTCCTGGCCTTCCGCTTCGAGGGCCTGGACCTGGCCGTGAACCCCATGCTGGCCGGGCGCTTCCGGCTGGCCGGCCCGGGCCAGAAGGACGAAGCATCGCTGGCCTTCGCCCTCGGCTTCGGCGAGGTGGAGCTCCGCTATCTGGACGATAAGAAGATGGGCAAGGCCTACCTGATCGGGGCCGACGACTGGGGAGCCATTCCCGGGCTGCAGACGGGAGGCGTCGACATCCTGTCCCCGGAGTTCACCCCCGAGCGGTTCGTGAGCCTGCTCAAGCACCGGCGCGATCAGGTGCGCGCCTTTCTCCTCGACAAGAAGGCCCTCGACAGCCTCGGCAACGCCTACGCCGACGAGGTGCTCTTCGCCGCCGGAATCCATCCCAAGACCTGGTGCCGGTCCCTCTCCCACGCGGACGCCGTCCGGCTCCACGAGGCGATCGTGACGGTGATGAAGGAGGCGGTGGCGGAGGTCGCCCGGCGGGGAGAGCCCATCGACGTCAAGGTGCGCGATTTCCTGAAGGTCCGAATGAAGGAGACCTGCCCGCGCTGCGGCGGCAAGATCCGCGTCGCGGGCGTAAAGGGCATGGACGCCTACTTCTGCCCGCATTGCCAGCCCGCGACGCGGGTGGGGCTCGTGGACTGGACGCGCACCGGGAAGTAAAGGAAAATGCGCTGAGGAGCGTGGATGAGCAAGGAAGACCTGATCGAGTTGCAGGGGGTGGTGACGGAGGTCCTGGCTGGCGGCAACTACAAGGTGAAATGCGGCGAGAACCACGAGGTGCTGGCCCGGCTGAACGGCAAGATGCGGCAGTTCCGAATCCGCGTGATCGCCGGCGACCGCGTCACCGTGGGTGTCTCCCCTTACGACCTCAAGCGCGGCCTCATCACCTACCGCGCTAAGTAGCCCCCCTGCCCGGTTTCCGCTCCGTCCTGTTCGACCTCGATAACACCCTGCTCGACTTCGACCGGGCCGAAAGGGCCGCGCTGCGCGCCGCTCTCGCCCAGATGGGCCGGCCCCTGAGCCGCTCCGCCCTGCGCGAGTACCGCCGCATCAACGAGGAGCTCTGGGCCCTCTACCGCAGCGGAGGAATCGCCCAGCCGGTATTGGCGGTGGAGCGCTTCTCTCGTCTGCTCGACTTCCTGGGGGCCGATCGCCGGCGGGCGGCTCGCCTCGGCCGGGCCTATCTCGAACAGCTGTCCGCGCGCGGTGACCGCCTGCCCGGTTGCCGGCCCACCCTGGCCCGCCTCGGGGCCCGCTACCGGCTGGGGGTCGTTACCAACGGGATCGATCGCGTCCAGCGGGCCCGGCTGCGGGCGGCCCGGCTGGAGCGTTTCTTCCAGGTGGTGGTCACCTCGGAGGGTAGCGGCTTCGCCAAGCCCGATCCCCGCATCCTGAAGGTGGCCCTGGACGCGCTGGGCCTCTCCCCCGCGCAGGCTCTTTACGTAGGGGACGACGTGGCGACGGACGGAGGGGCGGCCGCGGGGGCGGGTGTCGCCTTCTGCTGGATGGACCGGGGTCGGGGGCACGCCCGCGGTCTCCGCCCGCCCCGCCGCCGGGTGAGAAGCCTCCTCGAGCTCCCGGACCTCCTACCGGCCTGACCCGGCCTATAATCCCTGCGCCGGAGGAGGAGGTCAGACCTGGACTCGCCCGTATCGATCCCGCGTGCCGCCGTCTCCTCGATCGTGTTCCTTCGCAGCGAGATCCCCGCCCAGCACCCCTCGGCGGCCGTGCTCGGCGAGGAGCGCCTAGGGGCGGGGGTGGCGGTGGCTCCCGATCAGGTCCTGACCGCGCACTACCTGGTACTGGGCGCGGCGCAGGCGGAAGTGACGGGGGCGGACGGAAAGCCGCGCGGCGTCCGGGGAATGGCCTTGAACCACGAGACGGGCCTGGCTCTGCTCCGGCTCGAAGGCCCCGAGCTCCGCCCCGCCCACCTGGGCGAGGGCGGCCCGGTGGCGCCCGGCCTGCCCGTCTTCCTGTTGACGTGCACCAGCGACCGGGAGCGCAAGGGCGCCACCGGCCACATCTCGATGGTGGGCCCCTTCGAAGCCTTCTGGGAGTACATGCTGGATCAGGCCATCATGACCACCGCCATCAACCCGGGGTTGGCGGGGGCTCCCCTATTCGACCCCGGGGGGCGGGTCATCGGCATCGTCTCCCTTGGATTGGCCGCAGTCGGCCGCTACAGCCTGGCCATTCCTCTGGACCTCTTCCTTCAGCACCGGGAAGAGATGGAGAGCGAGCAGGGGGTGCGCACGGATCCCCCCCGGGCCTGGGTGGGCTTTTACCCGCAGGGCTTCGACGGCGGCGTGGCTATCAACGGCATCGTGCCCGGAGGCCCCGGGGACAAGGCTGGGCTCGCCCGGGGCGATTTGATCCTCTCCGTGGACGGCGCGCCCGTCTCCACGCTTCGCGAGCTCTACCGCGCCATCTGGCGGAAGGGGCCCGGCGAGTCCCTGGGGCTGCAGATCTTGCGGGACTCCTCGATCCGCGTGATCGAGGTCGTGGCGGGCGACCGTTACGAGTTCTACAAGTAGCGGGCAACTCAGAGACCGCTCCTGAATCGCTCGGCCACGCCGCCGCCCCCAAAGGGTTCGCGGGCACCAGCACGGATGCAATCGAGGCGACCCGAAAGCACCGCCCGTCCACGTTATGCAGAAACACAGCCTGCCCTCAGCCAGCGTCCAGCAACTCCCGAACCCTACGGAGGAACACTTCCGGACCGAGCGGCTTGCTTAGGAAGCCTCCCCGGGGTCAGTCAAGCTGTGCCCAGTGACCGCGTCGCTATCCCCCAGGCAAGCATTGAGATGCGGGCTAAGTCCCTCCCCGTCCAACAGAAGGGTCTCAAGGGCGGGCAGAAATGCAAGAGAACCCCTGAACTACAGTTTGAGCAACAGCTTCTGCCTCTAGTCCGGGCGAACATCAAGGCCATGCTCGAGTTCCACCGGGACCTCGGGACTCGCAGGACTGCTCTCGCCACCGCGGCAGCCGTAACGCCGGTCCACTGCGGGCCGCCTGATTCTGAAGGCCTATCTCCCTCGAGGGGGATAAGCGGTGAGATAGATATAGGCGGCGGTCACTTCCTCGCGAGTCAGATATGAGAAGACTGGCATATCGCCGCGTTTGCCCATCATGCTCGGGCCGGGCGCGGGCGCACCCGCGATCACCTTGCGCACAACGACGCTCACGGGCTCTTGATCGAGGAAGCTGGCTAGCGAGGGCACCAAGTCCGGCGATTGCGGCATCGCATCTTTCCCGGGCCCCGTGGCATCGTGGCAGATGAAGCAGGTGCCCTTTACCAGATGCTCGCCGACGCGGACGACCGGCTCCGTGATCTGGCGCTGCTTCGCTTTCGCGCCCGGCACCCCGGCTAGGCTCTGCAGATAGGCCAGCAGCGCCTCCACCTCGGCGCCGTTGAGATGCCGGAATGCGGGCATCCTCTCCCCGCCCTTCTGGAGCCGCTCGCGCAACGAGGCCTCGGCTTGCGAGGTCATCTGCTTGATGGTGGCAGGGTCGAGCGTCAGGCCGCGCTTTGCCATCTGCTCCTTGATGACCAGCGGGGACGTCGCCCGGACCGGATCGATAAGCGATCGGATCTCCGGCGGCAAGCCAATCCCCTCGACGTTGTGGCAGGACTGACAGTTGAGACGGTAAAGGTCCGCCCCGCTAAGCGTGAACGGCCGCCGCAGGGACTCGGGAACGGAGGAGGTGCCCCACGCCGAAGAGGTATCCGACGAGGGCCGGACGCCAATGGCCGCCATGTTCCCCAACGCGGACTGCTGGCGCGACAGCCTGAGGCGCGTGAGCAAGCTCGGCCCCTCGACGGGCGTGACGTCGACGTCGGCGCTGGGCTCTCCCACCGCGGCCGCGTGGAGCGTCGGGCACGTGACCACCACGCAGACAGCCAAGCACCGACCGAGGCAAGAGAGCACAGCAGGGAGGCCTTGGACCGGCGATCCCCATTCCGAACCCTTCTCGTCAGGCATAGCCCACCCTCGCTCTACCTGGCCGCCTGTGATCGGAAGGCCGCCTCGGCGGAAAGAAACGGACGGTTGCCCGCCTGCGATTACTTCGAGAGCTGGAAGTCGGCCGCCGTCGCACCTTGGACAGCCACCGTCCTCCCGGTGGCTTTGAGCTTCGGATGCCACGTCTTCACGGTATAGGACCCGTCCGGTACGTCGGCGATACGATATGAGCCATCCGCCGCGGTCACGGCGAAGTAGGGTGTCGGCACCACGGCGACGAAGCCCTCCATCTCTGGATGCACCAGGCACAGGAGCGTGGCGAAGCATTCCTTGGTGAAAGTATAGGACTTTGATTGGCCTTTTGGCCACGTCCCGAGGTTGAACTTTCCCGCGCACGCGTCGGGCGTGAAGACATTGTGAGTGACGGAATCGGAATTGAGGAAGTCGACGGTGGTTCCGATGAGTACGGGAAGAACATGCGGCACGAACTTCATGTTGGCTTGGTCGACCTTGGCGTGCTCCTTGGGTGCCGCAAAGGCCTTTGCCGGCAGCGTCGCGATGTAGACGACCGCGCTGCCGCTGTCCGAGAGGCCTTTGCATTCCACCTTCCCATGGAGGTCACCGGCCAGCAACGGCACTGCGGCGAAGGCTAGGATACTTCCGGCCAGGACAAGTCTGGAAAGACGCTTCATCATATCTCCCTCACGCGGCAAACCGAACGATCGTGGAGAACGACAGCGGCCAGAGCGGGAGCGAAGACGCGCTGGATTCCCTTCATCTAGGTCTCTCCTTTGGGCTCGCTCACGAGCCCCCGTCATTTTTAGAAAGCCATCCGCAGAATCGCATTCAGGGAGTGGTTTTGGGCCTCCCGCAGGTCGCGCTGATACTCCAGCATGGCCTTGACGTTGGCACGGACGAGGGCACTCACGGTGAAGGTTCCGGTACGGATGCTGGGCACGGTCCGATCGCCCGGTGTGAGCTCCTCGTAACGGGCGGCGCCGTGGAGCCACGGATAGAAGACGTAGTCGGCCTCCAGGAAGAACGCGTGGTAGTCGGGCTCGATCTGGGAGAGGAAAGCTCCGGTGGTTTGGTCGAATTGTCGCAACGTATCCTTGCCGGTCAGATAGACTCCGAACACGTTCAGATCTCCGATGAAGGCGCTCGCGAAACCGCCCGCGCGCCAGAAGTGATCGTCCTGGATGTTCACCATGTTGCCCGGTGACACAGTGGTAGGGAAGTTCACGCCCGAAGCATTGCCTCGGTGGCGAACGCCCCGATGCGGAAGGAATTGTCACGCCAGTTCTTCTCGGGAGCCTCCCGGCCACCCATATCACCATCGAATCCCATGCCCCCAAACTTGTAGTCGACACGGGCATAGAAGTCCTTCGAGTTGTTGCCGAACTGGCCATTGCCGGCGGAGATCCCGCCCATGACGCCGGCGGTGTAGAAGAGGCGATGGGAGACGATCCCGTAGACCTCGAACGCCGGCGCCTTCGTTGGGATGGAGATTGGCTGCGGTGTCACCGCGTCTGCCCCGAGGGCGGTGCCTCCGTTGATGCCGATGGGGTTGTAGTTGAAGATGCTCTCGATCCCCGCGTCGCTTTCCTTCATCGTTTCCACGAAAAACTCGCCGATATTCGGGTTCACCCTGCCGATTCTGAAATGGAACAGGTTCTCAGGGCCGAAGGGCGAGTCGATCCCCAAGTGGGCGTGCTCGACCTCGGTGCTCACGGAGTAGTCCGAGTTGACGGCGAACGTGACCTCGGAGTACACGGACAGATGATCGCCGAGCGTTCCGGCCGCGAAGAGGTTCAATTCCTCCGGGAACCTGAAATCGTTCCTGATCGTTGAGGTTGTGCCGTCTGAGTTGAGGTTGGACGTGTTGACGTTGGCAAACTTCAAGACCACGGCAAGGGGGGCGTGGCTCGAGATCTCCCCGGGCCAGACGGCGTTCGGCCACAGTTTCTTGTAAGCGGGGGCCCCGAGACTCGTCGGCTGGTCCTTTACCATTTCCTCGGTTTCCTTGGGCATCCGGTAGCCTTGAAACCGAAACGCTTCACCGAAGGCATTGAGCTTCGGAAAGACGCTGTGACAGGTTTGACAGCTCGTTGCGTACTTCCGCGCAAATGCGGGGATGGCCTCTACGCTCGGAGGAGCGAAGGCAGCCGCGAGTACCATGACGCAGATCATGCGCCCACGGGTGCGAATCGAGGTCCGCGAGTCTCCAATCGGCATCCTGCACCTCGTGATTGGGTGGGGCCACGGCGCTAAGGCAACGGGCGTTTCCGGAACGGGAAGCAAATTCCGCGCCCAAGGCTCCGCCAGCGGACTCAGGATCTGCGGGGCCGAGCAACATACTGTGTCCATTGAGTTTAGATGAAGGGAGTGTCAGCGGAGTCCGCGAGTGAGTTCCGGGCTATGCCGCTCCCCGCGTAAGAATTGCAGCCGGCAAACGCTCGGGAACGAGCTTTCGGCCGAGAGGTGCACACCTTCTAGAGCGGTGAGGCGCAACGGCCGACCGGTCGGGGGATCTCCGGCCGTGAGTGTCGCATCCACACTCTTGCGTTCTGGCCGCGCCTATTGGGCGCTACTGTGCTTCCGATAGTAACCTCATGACGTCCACCGACGTAGAGTCGCGCGCGTTCTGTGAGCGGCCTTTAGGGAGGGAAGGGCATCATCGAGACGGGCTCGACTGGTGGCACCCTGCAGTGTCGCCCTGACAACAAGCCATCGACGCGCGATCGTACTCGCCGCATGCCACTGAAGAGCGAAAGCACGAGGGCGGGGGCCGCCAGGACGGCCGCCAAAGCGCGCATCACGTGAAGGAGCATAGCAACTGATCAGCGACCGGTGACCCCGGCACCGCTCCCCGCCGCGCCCGGCTTGGGGGCACCCCTCTCTGACTTCGGGGTATCATCACGCCGTGAGCCTAAAGGGATTGAAATCACGTTTCGACGGCGCGGGTCGCGGGGCGACCGAGCGTCCCACGGATGTTGCGCTCAGGCGCGGCCCCGCATGCTCGCACAGGTTCTCCAAGTAGCGTGTCCATCCTCAAGGTCGCGCGCATCGGTCACCCGGTGGTGCGGGCTTCGGCCCGCGATCTCGCCTCCGACGAGCTCCATTCACCGGAGATCCAGCGCCTCATCGACGATATGAAGGAGACCATGGACGAATACGAGGGGGTGGGCCTGGCCGCCCCCCAGGTCCACCGCAGCCTCCGCCTGGCTGTGATCGAGGTCCAGGCCTCGGACGAGCGCACGGAGCAGGCGGTGCCCTTCACCGTCCTCGCCAACCCCGTCCTCACGCGGCTGGGAACGGAGATCCTCACGGGATGGGAAGGGTGCCTGTCGATCCCGGACCTGCGGGGCCTGGTCCCCCGCTCCGCGCGGGTGCGCCTGGAGGCCCTGGATCGCGAGGGCCGTCCCTACACGGTCGAGGCAGAGGGTTTCTTCGCCCGCGTGATACAGCACGAGTGCGATCACCTGGACGGCCGCGTCTACCTGGACCGGATGGAGGACATGAGGAGCCTCTCGTTCTTCAAGGAGTTCCGGACCTACGCCGCTCCCGATCCCGACGAGGCGTGAAGGGGCCATGGACGAACTACTCACCGGCCCCCCCCTAGTCACCCTCCGCAACGCCTCCGCCCGGCCCTACGACGGGGCGGTAGCGGCCGCCCGTACTTGCTATTCGCCGCGGGTGGTGGGGGTCGAGGAGATCACGCCCGCCCAACGCGAGTCGATCGGGCCCCTGACCTTCGCCGGCGGCCACCACACCGTCTACCAGCACGCACATTTCGAGTTCGGCCTCGAGAACGTGAGCCGACAGTTCGTGTGGTCGTTCCTCCATTCTCACCCCTTCTACAACTCGGAGCAGTCCAGCCAGCGCTTCGTGCGCTTGGACGAGGTAAAGGCCTTTGTGCCGGGAGGCCTGGCCGAGGAGGCTTCGAGGGTCTACCAGGAGGCGGTGGTGGAGGCCTGGCGGGCCTACCGCCAGCTCTCCCTGATCCTGAAGGAGGACACCCACCGCATCCTCGCCGACCTCCGCCATCTGACCCCGGGCGCGTCCGAGAAGAGGCAAAAGAAGGTGGCGCGGGAGGCGGAGAAGAAAGCCATCGAGACGGCCCGCTACGTGATCCCGGTGGCGGGCTTCACCTCGATGGTGCACACGATCTCCGGCATCGTCCTGCACCGCCTCCACCGCATGATGCGCACGGGGGATACGCCGCGGGAGAGCGCGGCCGTGGTCTCGGCCATGGTGGACCGGGTGCGCGCGCTGGACCCCGAGTTCTTCGACCGCGTGGGGGAGGGACCCCTATCCGAGGAAGAGGTGGTCGAGGTCCGCTTCCCCCGGGAAGCGGTGGACGGCGACGCGGAGGCGGCCCGGATCGACGCCCGCCTGGGGCCGCGCACCTCCCTCCTCGTGGACTACACCCCGCGGGGCGAAGAAACCACGGCGGAGGCGGTGCGGGCCGTCCTGGGGCTGAGCGCGGAGGCCCTCCCCGACGCCGAGGCGCTGGAGCGGGCTTTGAACCCCCGCCTGAACCGCTACCGCCTGGAGACCCTGCAGCTCTCCGTTCACGCCCCCCTGTCCCGCGCGCTGCACCATTCCACCTATACGTTCCTGAAGCGTCTCTCCCATACCGCGGACAGCCAGGACCAGCGCCACCGCATGGTGCCCGCCTCCCGGCCCCTCATGACCTTGACCGACACCGCGCGGCCCGACTACGTTACGCCCCCTCTGGTGAGCGCAAACCCGAGAGCGCGCGAGGTGTACGAGGAGGCCATGGCCAGGGCCTGGGCGGCCAAGAACCGGCTCCTGGAGATGGGCGTTCCTAAGGAGTCGGCCCTCTACCTGCTCCCCAACGCCAAGGCCCTGCGCTTCCACGAGAGCGGCAGCCTGCTCTACCTGGGCCACAAATGGGTGATGCGCACGTGCTTCAACGCCCAGGAGGAGATCTACCGGGCGTCCATGGACGAGCTGGAGCAGGTGCGGACGCTCCACCCTCGCCTCGTGCGCTACATGGGCCCCCCCTGCGTGCTCCGGGCGGGCCTGGTCACGCCCACCTGCACGGAAGGCGAGCACTTCTGCGGGGTGCCGGTCTGGCGGAGCTTCCCGGACGCGAAGCGGCGGATTTAGAGGCCTTCCACCGCGCGGGCCGCGGCCAAGCCGCTGCGGACTGCGCCCTCGATGGTGGCGGGAAGGGCGGTCGCCGTCCAGTCGCCGGCCAGGAACAAGCCGCGGACAGGGGTGACGGGCCCCGGACGGAGCGCTTCCGCGTCCGGATCGGAAGCGAAGGTGGCGTCAGGCTCGCGCATGACCAAGGAGCGGAGGACGGTGGCCCCGGCCATGGCCGGGAAGTAGCGCTTGAGGGTGGCTTCCGCGGCCTCCTTCAACTCCGCGTTGGGACGGGGCACCACGCGGTTGGCCGCGCTCACGATGAAGGCCAGGTGCTGGGGGGTTCCGCTACGGCCGTAGAGGCGGCCCTTGTCGAAGACCCACTCCACCGGGGAGTCGCGCAGGCCGACCATCGGCCGGTCCACGACCACCCGGTCCAACCACATCTCGATCGACACGATGGGCGAGCCCGCGAGCCGGGCCAGGCCCGCGAAGGGCGGCTCCCCGCGGAGGGCCTCGGGGAGCAGCCCCCCCAGGGCATGCCAGGGAACCGCCGCCACGACCGCGTCCGCGGGCAGGGACTCGACCACCGCCGGCTGCCCCTCCCGAATCTCCTCCCGTGTCTCCGGGCGTTGCCGGAAGCGGACGCCGGTGGCGCGGCCCCCCGTGACCTCGATGGCCTCCACCAGGGCCCGCCGCCGGACCACCCCCCCGCGGCCCTCGAAGTAACGGGCGAGGCGGGCGTGGAGCCCGCCGTAGCCTTGGCGCAGGAAGATGAGGCGGGAGGCCCGGTGGTTGCTGAGGAACGTCTCCCGGTACACGTTGTAAAAGAGGATGGCGGCCGCGCGCTCCGGGGTCTCGTTGAGGATGGCCAGGGCCAGGGGGTCCCAGAGGAGACGACGGGTGTCGGCGCCTTGGCCGGTTCTCCGGAAGTACTCGGCCAGCGTGATCCCCGCCGGCGGCGAGCCGAAGCGCACCGCCAGGCCCAGCCGCAGCGCGTCCCAGCACACTCGCCAGGGCACGCGCAGGCGGAGGAGGCCGACCAGGAGGTGGAGGGGCGCGGCCAGGGGCGGGCAGTCGAGGACGGCGTAGCCGCCCTCATCGATGTAGTCGATGTGAAGGTCATCCTGGACGAGAACCAGGTCCTCCGCCCCCGCCCTCCGGACGAGGTCGAGGGTGGCGTCGTAGGCGGCCACCATCAAGTGGGTGCCGTTGTCCACGTCCTCGCCGGAGGGGACGTCCCGGAAGGAGGTGGCGCGGCCGCCCAGCACCCCCCGGCGCTCGAGGAGCGTCACCGAATGACGCCGCTCCTGGAGGGCGATGGCCGCGGCCAAGCCCGCAAAGCCGGCCCCCGCGACCACGACCCTCATACGCCCCAGTACACGCGGGGGACGGTGCGCAGGGCGAGGAAGGCCTTGCGCGGACGGGAGAGCCGGAGGGGGGGCGTCCAGGGGAACGCCCGTCGGACCAGCTCCTCGAGGAGGGCGCGGTAGACGGCGCCCATGATCTCCGCCGCCAGCATCGAGCGCCGGTCCTCGCCGGGCAGGCGGGCGCGGGCGCGCTCGTAGTGGTCGCGGGCCCGCTCCGCCTGCGAGAGCAGGAGCGCGTGCACCCCCGGGGGGCGCCGGGCGGGGGGCACGGCGGCGGCTTCGCGAAGCTCGGTCTCGGAGACCCGGAAGCGTTCCAGGTCCTCGAGGGGAATGTAGAGCCGGTCGCGGGCCGCGTCCACCGCCACGTCGCGCAGGATGTTGGTGAGCTGCAGGGCCAGGCCCAGCTCCACCGCGTAGTCGCGGGTGGCGTGGTTCTGGTAGCCGAAGATCTCGATGGAGGCCAAACCCACCGCCGAGGCCACGCGCTCGCAGTAGAGGCGCAGGTCGGCGAAGGTCGGGTAGCGCCGGGCCGTGAGGTCCATCCGGCAGCCGGCCACGATGTCTTCGAAGCAGGCGCGCGGGATCGGGAACTGGAAGAGGCATTCCGCCAGTTCCCGGCCGAGCTCGGTGGTGGGCTGGCCCGCGTAGCAGCGGTCGACCTCGGCCAGCCAACGGGCGAGTCCCGCCTCCCCCTCCCCCCCCGCCTCGTCGACGCAGTCGTCCACCACCCGGCAAAAGGAGTAGAGGGCGAAGATGGCCCGGCGCTTCTGCGCGGGGAGCAGGCGGAAGGCGTAGTAG
>Ga0210409_10001096_pt1 | contig 37603 bp, 36 predicted proteins | sample IncBWH17MmetaG_FD_161649 | JGI IMG/M metagenome (GOLD analysis project Ga0210409, IMG submission 161649) | Forest soil microbial communities from Barre Woods Harvard Forest LTER site, Petersham, Massachusetts, United States - Inc-BW-H-17-M | ecosystem: Environmental > Terrestrial > Soil >... | reverse complement strand
AACACCGAAACCCAAAAACCAAAGCAAACCCAAATACCATGTGCCTGCAGAGCACCCTTGGAGGAGACCTTGGAAGCGGACATTTCTATCTGGCGGAAAACCGGACATTTCTACTTTGCGTTGACACTCCCGCCACGCTTTGGCCACTGCGCCGCGCATAAAGCGGGCGCCCTTTTTGTGGAACGGATAGCAGGAATCTCGCAGCACTACGCCTCCGCAGCGCCGCCGCTGGATCTCGCCTCACTTGCTCATTCTCTCGAGATCCACGAACTCCGGCTCCCACGGTTGCTTCTCAATATCCAGGCGCGCCACCATCACCGGCAATTGAAACCTGCGTGGGCCCGCGCTTCCCGGGTTGATGTATAGCACGCCGTCGCGCACCCTCTTCCCGGGCTTGTGAGAATGCCCGCTAACCACAATCCGAAATCCAGCTGTCGCAGGATTCAAGTCCAGCGCTTTCACATCATGCAAAACGTAAATCGTCGCTCCGCCGGCTTCCGCAATAGCCGTCCCCGGCAATGCCCGTGCCCAAGACTCCCTATCCACATTCCCGCGGACGGCCACGACGGGAGCCAGTCTTTTCAACGCTTCAAGGATCTCCGCATTCCCCACATCCCCCGCATGGATAATCAGCTGCGCGCCCCGAAGAGCCTCAAGTGCCTCCTCGCGCAACAATCCGTGGGTATCCGAGATCAGCCCAATCTTTGTCGGAGGCTCTGGCACACACGAATCCTACGCCGCGGTTTCTCGCCGGCATACGAAATGTTTGTATTGCTTGCGGATTTGGCGCTTCCGCTTAGGCGGACGCTTTGGTAGGAATGGCACGCCGTAGCGGCTTGGACCCCGGTATGGGGAACTGCATGTGCCAGAAGTTGGTTTCCGGCGATACAAACTCCACACCGATGTATTGCTTGCCGTCGCGCGCCCGGTGAATCGAAACCACCCGACACTCCATCGATTGGGCGGTGTGGTCGTTCACCAGGATCAGCGATTGTCCCACTAATACGATCTCTTCCAGTTGGAACAACGCTCCGTGGCGGTTCACCGACTGCGAATTCGTCGTGGCCGTAAACTTTTCCCCATTATCTGTTTTGCCCAGCACCGTTAGGGGCACCGTGAGGGCCACCCGAAGAGTCCGCCGCCGTTCTTTGCACCGAAAATGAAGTAGAGACATCTCGAACCAAGACCTCAAATCTGGTTTTCGAAACTAGAATACTGCGACTACCTTCGAGTGACGGGCTTCCACACAAGATTTCGTGTCAGCAGTAGGCTGAAGCGAACGCTGAGCAGAAGCGATGTGACCAGCACAAACCTTGCCCACACAGTCGAAAGTTTGCCAATTTGCCTCTCCGAGGGCAATGGCGGAACGGTACCATAAAAAACGGTCCCAAAACAGTACCGTCGTACTTCCTACCTCTTTCCGTTCCCAATGGGTCACCATTTCTCGAAACAATCGCAATTTCGCTGCCCCACGATCTTCCCCTCCTGAAACTCCAGGAACATCGCGCAGTAGGCCTTCATCTGGCTTCCTGCCGGCAGTGTTCCAAACGGAACCGCCACCGTCCCCGTCCATTCCACCTCCAGCGCCACCTGCTCCCCTTCCGCCATCTCGTGTGTTATCAGATATTTCTGCCCAGCCATGAGCTTTCGGCCGCGTTCCGCTCCTTCGAGAGCCCCGGCTAGCTCATGCCGGTCGCCCTTCGGCAGAAGCAGGTTCGGAAATATTATAAATTCCACTCCAGGCGCGAAGAACGCCCCAAGCGTCTCTCCCTACTCCGCTTTCAATGGCTCGCAAATAATTCCTTGCGAATTCGATATTCCTGGCCTGTACGCTCATGTCGCCCTCCGCGTGCCGCAAACTTTTCGCGGCCCCGGGCTATTCCGTGCGCCGGCCTGCCCTTCTCTAGTGACCCTGCCGGCATTTACGTTTCAAACTGAATTGTCCGCGCGACTCGGCTCAGCTTGTTTCCGATAATCTAGTTCTCTAGAAGCTTTACGATCAGCACCGGATTCACCCTGGCTCGCTCCACGGTCAAGCCCCAATGAAGGTGCGGCCCGGTCACCCGCCCGGTAGCTCCCACTTTTCCCAATACGGCGCTGGTTTCCAGTTGGTCTCCCACTTTCACGTCAATCTCGGAGAGGTGGCCGTAGAAGGTATAGATCCCCAACCCATGGTCGATCACAACCGTGTTTCCCGAAAAGAATAATTCCTCCGCCAGCACCACCCGTCCGCGTTGCGCGGCGTGCACCGGCGTCCCCGTAACCGCGGGGAAATCCGCTCCCCCGTGCGGCGAGCCTGGATTCCCATTGAGAATCCGCCGTCTCCCAAAATTCGAGCCCGTCGTCGCTCCGTCCAGCGGAATGCGAAACATCCCATCCCATAGCCGTTGCGGCGTGACCTGGTCGAAAATGTCTCGTAGCTTCTGGCGCTCTTCGTCGGCACGTTTAATCTGCTCCGCGCTCGGTTCGACGAACTGTTTGCCTACCGTCAATTTTTCCGTCGCAAACCGTCCCGCTCTCACTTCGATGGTCGCGCTACACGCGATCTTTTCATCGCCCGTGGTTTGTCCCGTCACCTTCAGCTCGTACGAGCCCGGCGCCTTTTCGAGGTCCACACCCAGCAACCCCTTATGAACGACCGTAGTGTTCCCTTCCTGCCAGAAAAGGACCGTGCGTCCGCCCCAATAGCCCTTGATTTCCGTCAATGGCTTCGCGCTTTTCACCTCTGCCAGCAACAAACTACCCTGACTCGATTCCGGCGCGCTGAGGTGCAACGTTGTTCCAGCGCTGCAGGAGCCGGCTGCTTTCGCCATCGCTCCTGTCGAAAGCAGGAACATACTTGTCCCGACATACGACACGGCGCATGCCATCAGCCGCGTTCGAATTGGATTTAAGCTTCGCACTCTAGGATCGCTGCTGCCGCATCATCGCCACGCGTGGTTCCACCTTCGCGAATTGCGCGCGCCCAATCTTCGATCCCATAATGGCCTTCTCCGACATCAGAAACAGATCGGCATTCTTTGCTTTTTCACGAAGTTCTTTCAGAAAAGGCCGCACCTTGGCAAACATGAAGTACAGCTCACCGCAAAAGGCCGGCTCAAAAAACAGTTCTTCGCTCAAAATACCATTCAGCACAAACGACGTCGCAATCCCCCAATAGCTGCCCACCTGCCTCAGCCAGTTGTTTTCTTGCGAGCCGAAATCCATCGCCACCTTCATGAAGTCATCCGCATCCTTAGGCCAAAACGTCGTCAGCCACCATTGCCGCGCCTTGCGCAGCTCCGGCTCGCGCCTCAGGTTGTAGAGTTCCAGTATCAGTCGCGCGTCATCGGCAGTCGGCTTCTTCGCCATCGCTTCCTCCTGGGAATTTCCGCCTTGTGATTTTACCTATCGCCCACTCCTTTGTATGCCCGGTTTTCAAAAACCGTCCTTTTCTTGACTGTCCGGCAATGCGACACCTCCATCCCATGCGCGGACGCGCTGAGCATGCCGTCTCGTCTTCGATTCCACGCAAACCCTTATTCTGCAATAACTTCGGATTTCCCGAGCAGCGGCAACGAAATTGCCGTACCACTGGCGGCAAGTTCTATCTTATCGACTCCGAGGCACCCCAAGGAGGTTCCATGAAGAAGATCGATCGCATGCGGGAGAAAGTGACCATCCTGCCCACTTCCACTTACCTTTCCAAGATGCATGACGCCGGTTGGAGCCTCGTGGCCCTCGAATGGGAGCGCGAAGTGGAATCCTCCTCCGCCCTGGTCGAGCAAGAGCCTTCCGTCGCAACCGAGGAGATCCCTTTCGGCCTTCGCATCTCCGCCGACTGCCATCACCTCGAGGACGACCCTCTCGAAATGCAGACCCTCAAATTCCTCGCCGAGATGATCGTTCAGGACATCTCCTTTACCAGCATGGCCGACGCCCTCAATGTCCGCGAGTATCGCACGCGCGACGGCCGCCCCTGGAACGCCGCGGGCGTCTTCAAGCTCACCCCGCGCCTGATTGACGTCGCCCCGCGCATCCTCTCCGGCGCCGAATGGGAATCCCGCAGAAGGCAGTTGTCCCATATCTCCTGGAACTCTTAAGAATTGGCCCAACAGAAAAACATGTGGGCGCCGGGGCGAACGAAGTTCACCACCTGGTAGTCATCCCGCACTTCAGTCGAATAAAAACGATTCAGCGGGAGATAACCGGAGCCGCTTCGCCCTCGCTCCAGGACCTCGAAGGAGAGTGCAATGACACTGCTCCAGTGGACTTAGGGAGTCCACTGACATTTCGAGCACCTCGGCAAACGGTCCTGACTCATTCGGCGTTCCGCCCAAAATGGAACCTAGTGCTGTCCGAATTTCTTTCGCAGTGAGGCCAGTTGGAAGACGTTTCCAAGTGGGAGTCTGCGGTAGTATGGTTGGGTCCACCATCGAATGAGACTAGGAGTACTCTGAGAGGGTGAAATGCGCACCATCCTGGCCTTCACGTTTGCAATTGCCTCGCTCACTACGCTGCGCGCACAGTCCCCTCCCTCCTCCGACATCACAACTATCTCCCAGGCCGCAACCAAGGCTAGCGTTGTGATTGTGGCGTCCGGCGCATCGGGTAAGCCGTTCTCCCAGGGAAGCGGCTTCCTTGTTAGCAGGGACGGCAAAGTCATCACCAATCTCCACGTCGTTCAGGGAGCTGCGTCGGCCATCGTCAAGTTTCCCGACGGAGCTTTTTACGAAGTCGAAGGGTTTCTTGCCACAGACACCAGCATGGACATCGCGGTCTTGAAGCTCCGCACGTCGAGCAAGGAATTCCCATTCCTGCGATTCGCTGATGTGGATCAGGTCGCCATCGGTCAGCACGTGATTGCAATCGGGAGCCCGATGTCACTTGAGAACACGGTCTCTGATGGCATCGTGAGTGCGATTCGGACCGCTCGCGATCTCGACCCGAGATTGGACCCGAACCTGCGTGTTTTCCAAACCACTTCGCCAATTTCGCCGGGTAGCAGCGGCGGTGCCTTGCTCAACATGCAGGGCGAAGTAATAGGCATAACTTCCTTCGGCATCGAAACTGGCCAGAATCTGAACTTCGTGATCCCCATCAGCTATGCGAAGCCATTACTGGAAACAGATCAAGTGAAGCCCTTCTCACAGCTCCCATCCCCAGCAACCGGCGACGATATGCAGCGAGGGCTTGCTCGGCTCGCAGGCACCTATGTCGGTATCTGGCGGAGCAGACCGAGCGGGGCTGGAGCTTTGGCACTCACGGTCGAGGTTGAGAATAGCCGCTTGCGGGCGAGCGCCGAGATCACCGGGAGTCCTTCAGGCTACAAAGGCGACTCCCTGACTGCGAGCAACTTGAAGGACATGGGGGATGGCGTGTGGTCTGTCGAGTTCACTGGCGAGCATTCCAAGCTGACGGCCACCGGCATCTTTAAGCCAGGCAGCTTTGTGGGAGACTTCACCTACCAGTACAGTAACCATCGTCCGCCAGACCGGGGCAAATGGATCGTCAGCAGGCACTAGCCGACCGCGCTGAACCAGTACAAGGACCTCGTTCGAAGATGTTCGGCTTCAACCGGTACTCCCACCCCAATCCAAAAGGATGGACTTGTATGCACAAATGTGCATATACTTGACCTTGAGCTACGAGTGGGATCCGGCAAAGGCCCGCGCGAACTTCGTCAAGCATGGAGTCCGCTTCGCCGACCCGGTGACTGTGCTCGAAGATGACCTGGCTCTTACGATGCGCGACCCCTCTTCAGACGAAGAAGAGCGCTGGATCACTCTCGGAAGGAATAGCCTGGGCCGCCTAATCGTGGTGATCTACACCTGGCGCAGGGACAATGTGCGCTTGATTTCAGCACGACCGGCCACGGCGCGGGAGAAAAGCCAATATGAGGAATGCCATGAAACGTGAATACGATTTCCGCAATGCAAAGCGTGGCCCAGTGGTTTCCGTTCGCGGGGGAAAGACCCGCATCACCATTCGCATCGATGACGACGTCCTTGCGTGGTTCCGCGATCAGGTTGAGCGCGCCGGCGGTGGGAACTACCAGACGCTCCTCAACGAAGTTCTCCGCCAACATGTTCAGCGCGCGCACGAACCCCTCGAAAAAACCCTTCGTCGCGTCATCCGCGAAGAGCTCCGCCGCGCCTCTTAACTAGCATCTTCCGAGTTTCCTTTCCGAGCGTCCGTCGCGAGGGCAACTCTCTTTCCCACTCCTCCACCCTTCGACATCCAATTTCGAATTTTCGCTTCTCACCACTTCTCGTTATCCGCGAATCCCATATAGTATTGGGTCGAACAATGTCTACGCCGATCCCAACCGCTTCGAAACGCAGAAACTTCATCGCGTGCCATCCCGTAACCACCTACTTCGCGCTGACCTTCACCGTCTCCTGGCTGGGCGCACTTGCCGTGGCTCTTCCGCATCTCCTCCGCGGCGAGCCGGTCCCAAAATTTGCCGGCCTGATGATGTTTCCCGCCATGCTCCTCGGGCCCAGCGTCGTCGGCATCTTTTTGACCCGGATCGTGGATGGCTCCAGCGGCTTGCGCGATCTCTTTTCTCGCCTGCGTCGCGTTCGTTTTGCCGCTCGCTGGTACGCGGCACTCCTCATTCCTCCCACGATGGTCCTGACGGTTCTCCTCTGCATGAAAACCTTCGTCTCTCCGGCGTTCACACCTAACCGTTTTTTCATCGGCGCCTCGTTTGGCCTCGCCGCCGGCTTCTTCGAGGAGATCGGCTGGATGGGCTTTGCCTTCCCAAAAATGCGTCGCCAAGACAACGCCCTCATTCCCGCCGTCCTGCTCGGCCTTCTCTGGGGCGCCTGGCACATTCCCGTCATCGACTATCTTGGAACCTCCACGCCCCACGGCGCCTACTGGCTACCCTTCTTCCTCGCCTTCACCGCCGCCATGACCGCCATCCGCGTCCTCATCGCCTGGACCTTCGCCAACACAAATAGTGTTCTCCTCGCACAACTTTTCCACGCCATCTCCACCGGCTCCCTCGTCGTCTTCAGCCCTCCCCATATCACCGCCGCCCAAGAATCCCTCTGGTACGTCCTCTACGCCGCCGCCCTCTGGCTCCTCGTCGCTTTCATCGCCGCCACCTTCGGCAAGCGCCTAGTTGCGGCTCCTCGCCGGGCTCAATGAGGGGAATTCTGTTGCGACCGTGTTATGCTGACCCACAAGCGGGACGCCAAGATTCATCGAACGTGGTGCCAACATTGTGCCGAGCGCCCCTTTTCGCACCCAGCACAAATCCTGTTTTGCCACCCCCAAATCTCTTTGGTCAGTGCATCCCAAAGAAACCTTCACCTAGCCAATAGGCATGAGGCCGCCAGCTGTTATTTCCATCGTTTGTTGGCAGTTTTTCTGTGGACAGCGGAAGCTCTCCACCTTTGTCTTTGGATGGATAGCGTGAAGGAACATCAGATAAAGATGCTCGCCACATATCACCTGTGTACGGCTCCTCATGATTTCGAGGCTAGCTGAATTCGTGACACTCCAGTGGTCATCGTTCCGTCGAATGGTGAAGTAACCAAATCCGGGCGAGTAATGCTGTGGGCATCCATTTACAAGGCACTCGCAATCATGAATCTCGATGGCGTCTAAGGTCGTTCTCCGAGGGCGGCGGAACCAGGTCTCAGGAACCGTCGCGAGGTCTGACACGCCGGGACTGACGAACATGACTTCGTAATGCTTTGGGCAGAGGGGCCGGAAGTAGTTGAGTTCTTGATCGGTCACAGCGGCGGAATCTTATATCTTCCCGCCGGCGGAAGTATACAGACAGGCAGCTAACGCTTCCCTGCGGTTTTCAGCGTGCAGTTTTTGCTGGTATCAGGATCGTCAAATAATTTTCGCCCCCGCGCCCGCTGCCGCCGCCGCCCGCGGGGACACGTTCTTGTTAGCTTCCTCTGTCGTGCCCCTGTCGATTTCGATCGATCCTTTGAAGTCCGCCCCGTCTTCGATCATGATTTGTGCCGTCGTTAAATCACCGATCACCGAACCGTCCTTCTTGATCTCCACCCGCCCTTTCGCGCGTATGTTCCCCTTCACGTTGCCGAAAACCACCACGTCACGGGCGTTAATGTCCGCCTTTACCTTCGCCGTCGTTCCGACCGTCAGCTTCCGCCCATCCAGCTGGATCAGTCCTTCGACCGCGCCGTCGATCAGTAGATCCTCGGTCCCGGTGATGTCGCCTTTCACTCGCAGGCTCGACCCCAGCCACCCCGACTCGTGCCCAGCCGCCGCATCCAACATCGCATCGGTGCTCTTCGTATCCGGTTTCTTTGCATTCCACATCAGATCCTCCTGGGAACAGCACACCCCGCGCAGTTTTCCTGACGGAGTGCATCAAGCTTACGGTGTGCCTCGGGGAGGGCTGGGGGCTTCCGGCGAGATGCAGCGTTCCCAGAAATCGTACTCCCGCGCCCCTTCCGCATCAAGACGCCGGGTGACAGACGCCGGGTGCAGACTCCGGGCCGCATCCCTGCAGTTTTCAGGGTGCGATTTCCCTGGCATAGAGGATCGTTAAATGCTTTTCGGCACCGCGCTCGCCATTGTCCAGGACCCCCTTCCCAGATATTACCGCCGCTGCTCCATAAAATTCCGCAGAATGTATAGAAGTGAGCAGTACTTACGCTTGACAGACTCTACGCTGCAAGGCCAGAGCTCCAAATGGAAAGTTCAGGGTTAATTGCCAAACCCTGGCTCTTGCTCGACTGCTTTCTGACGGCAAACGATGGAGGAAAAAGTATGTTTCACCTGATCTGGTATGTTCTTATTGGGCTAATCTCGGGGCTTATCGCGAAAGACGTCATGCACGTGCATATAACGATTTTCTGGACGGTCGTGCTCGGCATCATTGGAGGAATCATCGGCGGCGGCGTTACCCACATGTTTTCACGCCCGGCAAACGAACGCTATCATCCCGCCGGCCTCATTTTTTCCACACTGGGCGCGATCCTGGTTCTCTTCATTTGCTTTAAGCTGAATATTCATTTTCCTGCTGTCTAACCGAACAGAAGAGCAATGCAACCGGGGTCATGACAACGCCGACCGACCATCCAGTTATTTTGACACCTGCAGAGGTGCTGGCTCCCGTTCAGCGCCCCTCACGCAAACGGCAAGCCGTTGCTTTCTTGATCGCTGCTGTCTCGGACTTTCTATCCTTCTGGTTGGTGTTTGCCCCACCCGCACAATGGCTGATTGACCTGGGAACGGCGTTACTCCTGTTTCTAATCCTTGGCCGTCGATGGGCGATTTTGCCGGGCTTGGTTGCGGAAGCCGTTCCTGGAATGGGCGTCTTCCCAGTGTGGGTCCTTGTGGTCCTCTCCATAATTGCCTACGACGATATCCGGGGCCGCAAACACTAGACCCGGGTTAGTGACCGTCAGTTCCGCGCAAGAACTTAGCGGATGTCCACCTCGCGGAACCCGGAGCCCTTTAACATGCCAGAGATCGTACTTCGCGCGTTGTCGGCAGCGATCTTGAGGATGCCATCTTGCAGCGCGGCTTGCCGGAGTTCGCGCTCAGCTTCTTCGCGGACTTCGCTTTCCAGGTTGGGGTCGGGGGAAGTGAAAAGGCCGGTGTCACATGAATATACTCTGGTCCTCACATTATCGATTCGTGTGCTCAAGATTTCCGCTGGGGGCAGGTGAATCGACACTTTCTGCCCTTGGATTTGGACGTCGCCCGTCTGCAAGCCCGCGAGATTGATGCCCCCAATCACTTCTCCGTGTACCACCAGCAGCAGGCGGTCACCCGCCAGAAATTTCGGCAGGTAAGCATTGCCAAGCCCACCCGAAATGATCTTATCCATCGTATAGCTCACGGTTTCCAGTCGTTGAAGTTGTTGAATTTGACGCACCACGGTCGGCTGATCCACATTGAACTGTGTTCGTCCGCCGCGCAAAATGCTCATCAAGTGCAATAGCCCGAGCCCGGTCGACAACCACAACAGCGCCCCCATCAGAATAACCGCAAGAATTGCGCCCAAGGAAGCTCCCAGAACCCAGGAGTACACCGTGCGCGAATTTCCTCGAGTTCCGGGAGGTGCCGGTTCGTTAGCGAGAGGTGGATTGTCAATCGTCATCTGTTTGCCAACAACTTCAGTGTAGACCAGGCTAAAAATCATTGCCCGCAATCATTCACATGCCGCAAGTCTACTCGTCTTTCTCTCGCTCGGCCGCGTGCGGGTTTTGATTCTATGAACCGCCAGCCGGCATCGTTTCAACGCCTTCCGCAATCATTCGAATGTACCGCAACATAAATATAGATGCCCAGTACTTCTCGTGTTATATTATCCAAACCCTTCCACATGGCGGACAAAGGAGTCTTCCTTTGTCCGCCACCCGTTCACCCCGAGCGGCACAACTTTCTGTCTGTCCCGCGGCGAGGGGCATATCTTCACTTCACTCCACGCACCCGTCGTCATCCCCCTCCCTTGCTCGTCTGTCCCACGATCTCCGCCCTAGAACGCTTGTCCCAATTCTCCTCTTCACGGATCACTGTTCACGAACCACTGTTCACTGCCCCTGTCCCCTAAGTCCTTCAAATGCAGCACTTCTAGACCTCCCCGCCAATGTAAGTGTTGCAAACAAAAGATTTACGGCAAAGCTAATCTCTTCAGATGCAACACTTATAAAAAACACGGGGTCCTCCCTACTTTCAACCTTCAAACCTGCCAACGTGCAACCTGCTCTGCTATCCTGAACCCATGCAGTCCCTGCGCCTCAATCCCATCCTCAACACCGACTCCTACAAGCTCACCCATTGGTGGCAATACCCCCCGGACACGCGCCACATCTACTCCTATGTCGAATCCCGCGGCGGCATGTTCGACGAAACCATGCTCGCCATGCTTCAGTACATCATCAAGTCCAATTTCGCCGGCCAGGTCTTCACCCTTGACGACGTCGAGGAAGCCCGCCGCGTCGCCCACGCGCACTTCAACGGCCACCCCAAGTCCTTCAACTACGACGGATTCAAATCCCTGTACGCCAAGCATGGCGGACGCCTCCCCCTTCGCATCCGCGCCATCAAGGAAGGCACCGTCGTCAAAAGCCACAACGCGCTCATCACCATCGAAAACACTGATCCCAAGTTTTATTGGCTCACCAACTGGGCCGAAACCGTTCTTCTCCAGGTCTGGTATCCCATCACCGTGGCCACGCTTTCCCGCGCCATCAAGCAAGTCATTGGCAAAGCTCTCGTCCGCACCGGAGATCCTTCCCTTCTCCCCTTCAAGCTCCACGACTTCGGCTTCCGCGGAGTTTCCTCGAAGGAATCCGCGGCCATCGGCGGCGCCGCGCATCTTCTCAATTTTCTCGGCACAGACACGCTCGCGGCCATTCAACTTCTCAACCAGTTTTACTCCGCTGATTTCACCGCACAGAATCCACTCGACTGTGTCGGCTACAGCATCCCCGCCTCCGAGCATTCCACCATCACCGCCTGGGGCGAAGCCGACGAGCTCAAGGCCTACGCCAACATCCTCGAAAATTGTCCCGAAGGCTTTGTCGCCTGCGTCAGCGATTCCTACGACATCTACAATGCCGTCCGCAATCTTTGGGGCGGCGCGCTGCGTGAAAGAGTCTTGCAGCGCAACGGCACGCTCATCATTCGCCCGGACTCCGGCGATGCCGTCACCGTCCTCGAGGAACTTTTCAAAATCGTCAGCGAAGTCTTTGGCTACGAAGTGAATAGCAAGGGCTGGAAAACCACCATTCCCTGCGTGCGCTTCATCCAGGGTGATGGCGTGAACTTCTACACCATTCAGAACATCACCGCGCAACTCACCCGCAAAGGCTGGTCGCAGGATATCTGGAGCTACGGCATGGGCGGCGCTTTGCTGCAACAAGTGAATCGCGACACTCTGCGCTTCGCGCTAAAATGCTCCGCGATCGACCGCAATGGAACCTGGCACAACGTTTACAAAAATCCGAAAACCGATCCGTCGAAAGCCAGTAAAGGCGGCCGCTTCAATCTCATTCAACACGGCAAGGAGTTCGCCACTGTCGAAGTCCTCGATGGCGACCCGGTCCGGAACAGCAACGCCCTCGAAACCGTCCTCGAAGACGGCAAAGTCATCCGCGATCAAACCCTCGCTGAGGTCCGCGCCATCGCCTCTTCCTACGATACCTACCTCGACCCGGCCTGACGTGCCACACCCCAATTTTCTATTTCTTGACGCGAAATTATCGAATTTGTAACCAACGTTCCTTCTGGCAGCGTTAAAAACGCTGCGCGTTAGACTTTGCCCAGGAAGCGTGTCTTGAAAATGAATCAGACTTCTTCGATTATTTCAAAACGGTTTCGCAGCAAACTCCGGGATCTTTCGCCGGTATTTCGCCAGGTTCTGGCGGCAACCATCTCTTTGGCCTTTGCGTTGAGCTCCGCAATGCCCGTGCTCGTGCCAGACGCTGCACAAGCTGTGCCCAGGCCCGCTACCCCTCAGAATGCGCCCTCTTCCGCTGGTGGCTGCACCCTGAACTCCGCTCGCGGTGAAATCAAGCATGTCATTTACATTCAATTTGATAACGTCCATTTCACCCGCGACAATCCTAATGTCCCCTCCGACCTCGAGCAAATGCCCCACCTTCTAAACTTCTTCGTCAATAACGGGACCCTCTCCACCAACCACCACACCCCACTGATTGCTCACACCGCCGATGACATCATCACTTCGCTGACGAGAGTATACGGCGAACGCCACGGCCAGCCGGTGGCCAACAGCTACAACTACTTCAATCCCAACGCCTCCGACGGTCTGGGGTCAACTTTCACCAGTTCCTTCACGTATTGGACCGACCTCGTCAACCCTGTTGCCGATCCAACCTTCAGCCTGCTTACCGCAGACGGCAAGAACGCCCCGGCACCCTGGGTACCCTTTACGCGAGCGGGCTGCAATGTTGGCGCGGTCTCCATCGCCAACATGGAAATGGAGAATACAAATAGCGATATCAAAACGGTTTTCGCAAACGACCAAACTGAACTGGCTTTGGCGCTGGCAGACAAAAACGCTGCGGCGGATTTCGAAGGCATCGCGATCCATTGCTCTGCGGGGAATGCGTTGTGCTCCAACCAGAATCACGGAGAGCCAGACGTTCTTCCTCAAGAACCGAATGGATATTCAGGATTCAACGCACTCTACGGGCACAAATTTGTCGCACCGGTGATCAGCCCGAACGGGCCGTTCCTGGACTTGAACGGCAAGCCACTCAACGGTTTCCCCGGGTTCGGAGGCATTTCTGCTTATCAAACGCTTGCTTACACTGCGGCGATGCAAGAAAACGGTGTGCCCGTCACATACTCGTATATTTCCGACGCGCATGAAAGCCACTCGGCGCCATTCCGCGCGTTTGGCCCCGGTGAGGCGGGATATGTCGCGCAACTTGCGGCCTATGATGATGCCTTCAACAAATTCTTCACGCGGCTGGAAAATGACGGCATCACACCGGATAACACTTTCTTCATCCTCACCGCGGATGAAAGCGATCATTTTGCCGGCGGCTCGCCAACGAATCCCGGCTGCGATGGCGTCACCGTGCCTTGCACCTACACACCCGGCACGGTCGGCCCAAACACGATTGGCGAGTTGCTCAGCAACATCCAATCGCTGCTCGGGAAAGAAGATCCCGCATTGAACTTCACCAACACGCCTTTCGACATTCACTTTGACATGGCGCCGGCGTTTTACATCAGCGGGCAGCCCGCGCGTGATTCGGCGATCGCCCGCCAATTCGAACGCGACACCTCAAAGCTAACTTTTGTGAACCCCAGGACCGGCAACACCGACACCCTCACGCGCTTTCTCGCCGATCCCGTGGAGCTGAAGCTGCTCCACATGATCACCGGCGATCCACTGCGCACGCCAACCTACGTCATGTTCGCCGATCCCGACTACTTCTTCCAGACGTTCGGCCCCGATGTGGTTGTGAATCCCGGCTTCGCCTGGAACCATGGAGGAGTATCGCCGGACATCAACGTCACCTATCTCGCTTTCGTGGGGCCCGGCGTAAAGAATAAGGGCGTAGACGACGACGTGTGGTCCGATCACGCGGATATTCGTCCGACTCTGCTCGCTCTGGTCGGTTTGAAAGATGACTACCAGAGCCAAGGGCGAGTCCTAGCCGAAGATCTGCACCATTGGGCCCTGCCGGATGGTGTGGAAAACAGCCGCGAGGAGTTCGTCGAACTCGCCCGAGCGTACAAGCGCATCAACGCCCCGGTGGGAGAACTCGGGCTGGCGAGCCTCAAAATCTCCACAAAGGCTCTTGCCGGTGACGACGCCACTTACACCAATTTAGAAAACCAGCTTTCGTTCATCACCTCGTTGCGCAATCATCTTGCCGATGAAATGTTGGAGAGGCTCACGGACGCGGAGTTCCATGGCAAGCGGATCAGCAAGGAAGAGGGACGCGAAGTGGTTCGGGAATCCCAAGCGCTGGCCGACTATGTGAACTGGCTCGCTGCGCACTAATCGCCGCGTGGCGCACCAGCAGACTGGGCCGGGGAGCGAAAAGGTTGTCACCTTCCCCGGCCCATTTTTTCCTCGTTCCCAACAGCTCACAAAAATACTGCTGCCGCCAGGATGGCGCACTCCTCGCCACGGAAATATTTCGGCGCTTACTTGCTGCTCGAACCGTCACGCAATCGGAATCGCTGAATTTTTCCCGTCACCGTTTTCGGCAACTCGCTGCAGAATCTAACCTCGCGCGGCACTTTGTACGACACCAGCCTGGCCTTCAGGTGCTCGCAAATCTCCGCTGCCAGTTGTTCCGATCCTCCGTTCTCCGTGCGCAACACCACGTGCGCTACCGAACACATCAGCCCTCGCGCATCCGTTTCTCCGACGACCGCGCATTCGGCCACGAGCGGGTGTCCCAGTAGGGCGTTTTCCACTTCCATCGGCGAAACCCACATTCCGGCAACTTTCATCATGTCGTCCGCGCGCCCGCAATACTGATAATAGCCGTTCGAATCGCAAATGAATTTGTCGCCGGTCACCACCCACTCCCCGCGTTTTGTGCGCGCGGTCAATTCCGGAATTTTCCAATACCGTTCGAACGCGCTCTCGCCGCGCACCCAGAGATTCCCGATTTCTCCGCCAGCCACCGGCTCGCCCGCGTCATCCACAATTTTGACTTCGTAGCCCGGCACCGGGAATCCGCAGCTTCCGGGTTTGCAATGCCCAGGCCGACTCGAAACAAACATGTGCAGCATCTCCGTCGAACCGATTCCGTCGAGAATTTCGAGCCCGAATCGCCGCTTCCAGCGCTGGAAGATTTCCGTCGGAAGCATCTCCCCGGCCGACACGCACTGCCGCACCGTAGAAAAATTCATGGGATACTGTTTTTCCTCGGCCGCGCGCAACACCGCCGCATAAAACGTCGGCACGGCGAAGAAAATCGTGGGCCGGTAACTCTCGACAAGCTCGATGACGTGCTCCACTTTCGTTCGTTCGGGGTTCAATACCGTTTTTGCGCCGGCCGAAAGCGGAAAGTACATTCCATTTCCTAAACCATAAGCAAAGAACAGCTTGGAAACAGAAAACGTGACGTCGTTTTCGCGCAATTCGAGCACTCCCTGCGCGTAGTTCTGGCTCGTCACCAGCATATCCGCGTGCCGGTGAACGGCCGCCTTTGGCTTTCCTCCGCTCCCGGACGTGTAAAGCATGAAAGCAGAATCGTCCGCGGAAGTCTGCGCTGCGACGAGGCGGTTGCTTGCCCTGCCCGTCCATTCGCTCCACTTTGCGCAACTCACGCCGCCAGTCGCGAGGGCTTCCTCGCCGGCCAGGACGATCCGCATTTGTGGCCGCTCGCTCGACGCCGGGAGAAATTCCGGCAGCGCTCCGGAATGGATAATGGCTACGCTTGGCTCGCTATTTTCGATGTAGTGGAGGTAGTCGGTCGCGCGAGCAAAGGGATTTACCGGCACTGCGATTGCGCCGATCTTTGCGGCTCCAAAAAATGCCGCGATAAACTCCGCCGAATCGCGCAACAGGATGAGAACGCGATCGCCACGCGTCACACCCTGCGCAAGCAACGCATTTCCCACGCGATTCGAAAGCGCCGCAAGTTCGCCGTAAGCGACCTCGCGGGGTTCGCCGGCGATCGCTATGCGCTCTGGATGCCTCCCGGCCGGCACATCCAGAAAATGCGTCGCGACATTAAAATGTTCAGGCACTTCCACCGGCCTAAACTTCTCTTCGGTCGTCATTTCCGCACGAACAACACACAGTAACTATCTCCCGGCCAGTCGTTCACAATCTTTTCAACTTGCAGACCGGCCGCGATGAGCTCCTCGATCACAATCTTCTGCGGTATGCCATGCCCGCCGCGGTTGCTCGGAACCCCCTCCACCGGGTCGAGTCCAGGACGTGGCGGAAAATCAATAATCGCCAGCCGCCCGCCGGGCTTCAAGGAACGAATCAAATTGGCATCAAACTCTTTCGGCTTCGTCAGGTGATGGTAAACGCGCCGCAGGAAAATCGCGTCGCAGCAAGCAGCCGGCAAATTCGTATCCGCCTCCGCGCTTTCTACCACGGCCACATTCTGAAAATTCCGTTTTTTGACCTCCGCGCGCAACTCTTTCAGCTTTTTCGCGTCAATCTCGGTCGCAAATACTTTTCCGGTTGGGCCGACGCGCTCCCCCGCCGCAAACGCGTAGCTCCCGTCTCCCGCGCCGATGTCGGCAACCACCGTTCCCGGCTTCCAAGCCATCAACGTGGCCAGCCGTTCGATTTCCCCCGATGCATCCGCAAGCAGCTTGACCCCAACTAAGATTGCCAGGCCGCAGCCAATCCCAATGAGAAGTTGCCGTTTTCTGTTCATCTTTATTTCACCTGATTCGAATCGTCCGGCTGCAAAGTTTTCCCGGGACCATGGAGCCGCTCCTCGCGCATGTCATTTTGTCGCGCTCGCGAGCGGAAACATCCAGCCCAGGAGCAGATGCGTCGGCCAGTAGAGGAACACCACCGCGAAAAAGAAAATCACCGCGAGATGGACGGGGGCGGGCCCCCAGACGCGATGAAAAAGCGGATCTCGATACGCGTAGTTCAGGTTCAATTCTTGGGGCAAGAATCGTGCGGCAACGAATAGCCCCACAGCGATGGCCGCCTGCAATGCCAATGCACGCCGGTCATATCCTACCTTGCGCATGGCCCAGAGCAGCGCCAGAGGAAGCCCGATGTGAAAGCAGGACAGCAGCCGCACCCAGAGCGGGTACCGCGCATCCCACATGTAATCGGTGCCGCCGACCAAAAAACGTCCGGTCGTGAGCCGCCAGCCCACATCGAAAGCCCAAAGAATTCCTGCGGCCAGGGAGCCCACCGCCTGGCTGGAGATCAGCAAGGAGCTGCCCCACCAGATTCCCACGCATCCGAGGATCACTGCCATATCGCACAGATGCAGGAGATTTGCCCAACCCCACGCCCAAACATAAGACGGCAGCCAGACCACCAGCCACGACAGCGCAATCCACCTCAGGACCGGAAACGCGTTTGCGCCAGCGCTCATCCGTCTTCTCCGCTTTGATGCTCGATTCCGGCACAGCCTACCATAGCCGCTCCCCTGCACGCCGCATGCACTGCCGTTTGGTTACGACGGGTTCGCCAGAATGCGGGGGCAGGAGTCTCTGGCACCAATATGGAGCTTGGCGTCACGAGCAGCAGTTTCTACGCTTACGGCTTATGAGCGAAACGCCGATCAACAAAACAGTACAAGCCAATTCAATTCATTCCTGGCTACAGCAGCGCGAAGACGAAATGGCAACCCTGCTGACAGAGCTGGTGGCCATACCTACCGAGAATCCCCCAGGGAAGAATTACCGCGTTTGCGCGGAGCTTCTCGAACGCCGCATGCGTGAAACCGGTCTTGAATGTGAGCGGCCTTCGCCAGCAATCCCGAACAAAGAGAGTGGTGACGCTCCCGTTTGCCTTCTTGGCAGTTACGGGCGAGGAGACCGCGCGCTCTATTTTCATGGCCACTACGATGTCGTCCCCGCACAATCCGCGGAACAGTTTCAACCCATTCGTAAAGAGCATTTTCTCTTCGGACGCGGCGCTTGCGACATGAAGGGCGGAATCGTGGCGATGCTCTATGCGATCCGGGCGCTCAAAGAAGCCGGAACGAAATTGAACGGCCGAATTGTCCTAACGCTGGTCCCGAACGAAGAAACGGGTGGCGAAGGCGGCTCCGCATGGCTTGCGCAACAAGGACTATTGGGGCGCGACGGCATCGGGATGCTTCTCGCAGAACCCACCAGCGGCGTGGTCTGGAATGCCAGCCGGGGCGCCATTTCGCTGCGCGTTCAGGTCTTGGGAAAGTCCGCGCACGTGGGCCTGCAGCACCAGGGCGAAAATGCATTCGAACGCACGCACCGCGTCGTCGAACGGCTCCAGCAGTTGAAGCACGAGGTGGAGCAGAGGGCCACTCGCGCTCAGATCGGCGCGGAACAAGCCCGCAACTCTATCCTGATGCTCGGCGGACGGAGCGGCGGCGGCGCCAATTTCAATGTGGTGCCGGAGAAATGCTGGTTTACGGTCGACCGGAGGATCAATCCGGAAGAAGACCTCGCGATAGAGAAGGAAAAATTGCTCGGTGTGCTGGAAGGCTGCAAACGGGACGGCATACCCCTGGACTGGGAAATTCTGCAAGAGGGCGGCTCGGCTTCCAGCAGAGAGAACAGCCTGATCGGGGAAACATTGTCCCGCAGCATCACTACGATGGCAGGAGAAGCTCCGCGTTTCGAGATGTGTCCCGGCCTGCTAGAGACGCGTTTCTATGCCGCGCGGGGCATCCCGGCCTACGCCTACGGTCCGGGGCTGCTCTCGGTTGCGCATGGACCGAACGAGTACGTTGACCTGCGAAAAGTGATCGATTGCGCGGCGGTCTATGCCCTGACTGGCAAAGACGCGCTCACCTAAACCCTGAACCGCGCGCTAAACCGATTTTCCCCTGGTATAGTTTCAGCATCGCTTGCTCGCTCTAAAAGCTATTGGTTCGCGATGTTTCCGAAGGAAATCACGCTCTGCTGTTGTGTCCCTGTGGACACTCGTGGGTCAGTTGTCCGAAAGTACTATTTAAATTTTGCAGCTTATTCCTCATTATTCATCCGTATGCCCAACATCTATTTTTGCCAACCGCATGCAAAAAATCAGGGCATGCTTCGGGCCGTTCTTTCCGTTCCTGAATGCGAACGCGTGGTGAAAGAACATCCCGCCATTTACGTTGGGGAACAGTTCCCGGCGGTGGTCAACGGTAATGGCGCGACGAGCGACTTCGCCGTAATCAGCTTCCGGGCAGAAGAAACCACCAGCGCTTGGCGTACCGGTTACTATCGCCTGGACTCCGACCTGACAAGACTCAACGAAGCCATCCTGGCGCTCTCGCGCTAAGGACATACCCAAAGAAATTGCTCACCGATCGTTCCCTGTAAAGAGTTCGTCCTCGCCTGCTCGCTTCGCTAGTGCCAGTTCCCCGCCGCGGCCAGCAATTGTAAGCCTATGGCAAACGAGTCCGTTCCTAGCGGTACGCAGTAAATCACCCGTGCACGTGCCCGGAAATCGCCAGGAAGAGAATGCACGTTCAGCCGCTCATCCGGCTTCCACGGCCTGCTGGAGACTACTCGGGCGCCGTGGGTACTCACGTTTTCTGTAAGGCCCTCCTGGGTTCGCTGGCGGACATCCAGGCTGCAGAGATCCACCCTTACGGTGAGAGCAATGCGATCTTCCAAACGCTTTGCCAGAGCTTCCATGGGACACCCTATTACATACGGGAGTAGCGAGGGGCTGGATGTTGGGTGGGAGCGAGAAGATACCATACTGCCGCCGGACTGTCGCTAGGAATTCTGAGGCCGGGGCTGAGCCCTAAGGGGGATCGCCTAAACCGTGGCTGGAAGCCAGTTCTGCAAGACGTCCTGGGAGTTTGGCTGGACCTCGCGGAACCTCAGCCCCATACCCAGGTGCGTATGTGAAAAGACCACTGTGGCAGGCGCCTCAAAGACACGGGTCTCCGTGAAAATCTTCACTTGCACAAGGCTGCCGTCGGGGAGGGGATTAATGGTGTCGACGTAACAGCCGGAAGTACTAAGGTCACTGATGCGGGTGCTCATGCGCGAGCCGGTATCTTCCGCAAGGACCTCGGCCGAAGCGATGAAGGGAAATCGGGGTGCGCGACGCCGCTCTTGCTCCATGGGGTTGCCTTCTCGGGAACGCAGGATATTCTATACCCAACCTGCCGCTGAATACCCTGCAAACTTGCCACAGCTGGCCAGCCGTGCGCGGTTCGAACCACTTTTGCAAAATCCATCACGCCGGTGAAGAATTCCGGGTAACATTTTGTCAGCCTTTCCTCTCAGCGGGTGCGCAAGTGTCTTCATCCGGGATGCGTCGGAGCAGCCGAATACCAAAGGAAATCCCCATCCTTCTGGTTGGAAGCGACATGGAAGGCAAGATGTTTTCGGAGCAGGCGAAAACCGTATTGCTCAGCCGGCATGGCGCGGGCATCGTTTCCGAATACAAACTATCCCCGGAGCAGGAGCTGATCCTTCGCTCGCTGGAGACCAATAAAGAGGCCGAGGTGCGGGTGGTCGGCCAGCTCGGATCGGAAGGCGCTAGCTATACCTACGGCGTGGCCTTTCTGAATCAGAATATCGACTTTTGGGGCATCGAATTTCCTCCGGTATCGCTATCCGAGAAAATAGCGAACAGCGTTTTATTGCAATGCGCCAGTTGCAAGGCTCGCGAGTTGGTGGAGCAGAGCGACCTGGAGTCCGACGTCTATATCGTCAACGAAGGTATCGTCCGGCACTGCAAGAGTTGTGGTACCTCGACCCATTGGAAGAAGGCGGAGGACGAAGCCGGTTCGCCCATAGGCGCGCAAGAACCGGAGCGCGCTGCGGCGCCCGCCCCAGCAGAAGAGGAACCAGAGCCTGAGCTCAGACCGTCGCTGCGCGCGGAAAACAGGCGCAAGCATGTTCGCACCAAGGTGAATTTCAAGGGCTGTGTGCGGAGTTTTGCCGCTGGCGATGACATCGTTACCTGTGAAGATATCTCGCGCGGCGGCCTTCGTTTCAGGAGCCGCAAGACTTACGCTGTGAAGGCCGATATTGAAGTTGCGGCTCCCTACTCGCCCGGCTCGCCCAATATTTTTGTTCGCGGGAAAATTGCTTACGTCCAGGAAGTGCCGGGAGAAAAGTATTTTCGTTACGGGGTAGCCTACGCCAAAGCCTAACGGCTCGCGGTTTGTTAGACTGGGAAGACCATGAGCGTCATTGATGAAGTTCTGCAAGCGAACGAGCTTTACTCCCAGACCCATGAATTGCGGAAGCTCACGCCGCGCCCGGAGCGCAAGCTGGCGGTCCTGACCTGCATGGATACGCGGCTGTCGATTCGAACGCTAGGGCTGAAGACGGGAGACGCGCACATCATCCGCAATGCCGGCGGCATTGTAACGGAAGACAGCCTGCGTTCCCTGGTGGTCTCGCACTACCTGCTGGGGACCGAGGAATTCATGGTTATCAATCATACGGATTGCGGGCTGATGCACACCACGGAACAGGACTTGCGCACGAGAATCCAGAACCGTGCTGGAACGGCGGCGATTTCTCCGGCGTTCTTCTACGCGTTCCAGAACATTGAGGAGAATGTCCGGTATCAATTGGAGAAGCTGCGGACACATCCCTGGGTTCCCAAGGAGGTCGCGGTGCGGGGATTCGTCTACGATGTGGCCAGCGGAAAGCTGCGGGAAATCAAATATGAGCAGATGAGCCGGAGCACCCATCGATAGCCTGAGGGTACTGTTTAGGTGGGCCCCAATTTAGTACCATCATCCTATTCCTCCGCAGGGGCTTAAAAGCCAGAATCACTCCAACGTGGAAATGAGCGCTCCCAGCGTCCCTGCTCAATTCCAGTGACACCCAAGCAAGGAAAGGCTTTCATCGCAATGTCAACCCTTCACTTCCGCCGCGTCGAGCGTCGCCGGACCCCCCGAGTCGCAGTTTTTGCCGATTTAACCATTCAGGGCTATGCAGAAAACAACGAAAAGTTCAAAGTGCAAACCCGCACGCTTTCCGTGAGCGGCCATGGCGGGATGACCATCATGGATGCCGGGCTGGCCCTGGGGCAAACGTTGCTGGTGACCAACGAAAACAGTGGACAGAAAACCGAGTGCAAGGTTGTATCGCTGCGGCCGGCCGGAGACGGCAAGAGCATCGTGGCGTTCGAATTCATGGGGGCATGCGCGAACTTCTGGAAGATGACGTTTCCATCGCAAGGCGCAAAGCCGCTTCGGCGAGTGACGCCGGCAACGGTTAATCCCTGAACGGTCTATCCGCTGCTGCCGCCTCGAGGCGGGCCCTCAGGCTCTCGCGCCGGATCACTTTAGGGAAGCTTCAATTTTGATTTTATATTCGCGGGCTTTGGCGATCGCTGCGGCCTCATCCACGGTGAGAAGCTTTTTGTCGAGCATGACCACCCGCCCGCCGATCACAACCGTCTCCACGTCGCTCCCCTTCAAGGCGTAGGCAACCTGGGCGTAGATGTCGTACATCGGCACGGCATTGGGTTCATCCAGCCCGATCAAAATCAGGTCCGCTTTCTTCCCTGCTTCCAGCGAACCGATCTCTTTTTCCATGTGCAGCGCGCGGGCGCCGTCAATGGTGGCCATTTCCACGACGGACTTGGCGTTCAGCGCCAGCGGATCCATCTTGGTTATTTTTGCGAGTTTTGCGGCCAGATCGATCTCTTCCATCAAGTCCAGGTCGTTGTTGCTCCCAGCAGGGCCGTCCGTTCCCAAGCCAACCGCAACGCCCGCGGCGCGCAATTCAGGCACCGGTGAAACTCCGCTGGCCAGCATCATGTTGCTCGAAGGGTTGTGCACACATCCTACGTTGCGCTGCGCCAGGATTTTGCGGTCGGCCGCATCCACAAAAATGCAATGCGCCGCCACTACGTCCGGACCGAGCACTCCAATCTTGTCGAGATACTGCACTGGCGTTGTTCCGTTCTGCGCGCGGCTGTCGTCCAGCTCTTTTTTCATTTCCGCCACGTGAATCAGGATCGGCGCATTGTATTTTCGCGCCAGGGCCACGGCGTCCTGGAGCGTCTTCTGCGAGCAGGTATAGATCGAATGCGGCGCAGGCGCGGCGTGAATCAGCGGATCGCCCTGCCAGCGCTTCAGGAATTTTTCGGTGTATTCCAGGGCTGCGGCGTTGGTCTTGTTGTCCGGGGCGGGAAAATCGATGAACGTTTCGCCGAGAACTCCGCGCATCCCCGCGGCCTTGGTTTCCTCAGCAACAGCATCCTCGAAGTAATACATGTCGGCGAAGGTGGTGACGCCTCCGCGAATTTGCTCCGCCGCGGCGAGTCGCGTGCCCCAGCGCACGAACTCTTCCGTCACATTTTTGGCTTCGGCCGGAAAGATGTACTTACGCAGCCATTCATCCAGCGTCACGTCGTCGTGCAGCCCGCGAAGCAGCGTCATGGCCGCGTGCGTGTGTCCGTTGATGAAGCCAGGCAAGACCAGTTTGCCTCTGGCGTTGATCGTTTGTGGCGCTGCGAACTTACTCTCGATCTCCGCGCGTGGCCCCAGGGCCACAATCACATCACCTTTGACAGCGATGGCACCGTCTTCCAGGATGCGGCGTTCCCCATCCATCGTGACGACGGTGCCGCCACTCACCAGCAAATCGACTTTTTCCTTCTTTGCCGTTTGCCCCTGGAGAACGCTGGAAAATAGAAGATGGAAAACGGAAAATAGAAGAACCACCCACCATGCAATAGTTCTGCGCTTCCAATTTCCATTTTCCATTTTCATTTTTCTATTTTCTCACAAATTGGAAGAATCGAACGGTTTCGGAAAGAGTTCGCGCATTTGAATGATTTCGATTTTGCCCTTCAGGTTCGCCAGGACCACCGGAACGTCGCCGCAGAATTCCCAGATCAACTGGCGGCACGCCCCGCAGGGCGGCGTAAGCGTATCAGTGTCCGTCACAACCGAGATGGCGTCGAACCCCCGCTCGCCTTCGCTCATGGCTTTGAAGATGGCGACGCGCTCGGCGCAAACGGTGAGGCCGTACGTGGCGTTTTCCACGTTGCAGCCCCCGAAAATTCGTCCCGAGGTTGCCCGCAGCGCGGCGCCCACGCGAAAATTGGAAAAGGGCGCGTGTGCGTTCTCGCGCGCCTGCTTCGCCGCGGCAATCAGGATTTCGTACTCACTCACGCGTTCGCTCCTCTCAGCGGATCACAAAAGGGATCAGGCAATCGCCTCCGCAATGCGCGGAATCAAAGCCTTCAGCAATCCGATAAACTGCCCTTTCACCCGCTCCGCCGTCTCCAGCACTTCCCTGTGATCGAGCGGCTGGTCCAGGATCCCCGCGGCGGCGTTGGTCACGCAGGAAATACCCAGCACGCGAATCCCGCTGTGCCGCGCGGCAATCACTTCCGGCACCGTGGACATCCCCACCAGGTCTGCGCCGACCGCGCGAAGATAGCGTATCTCCGCCGGTGTTTCGTAGCTCGGCCCGGGAAGCGCGGCATAAATGCCCTCATACATTCCGATCCCCATGCGGTTTCCTTCACCGACGGCCATCTCCCGAAAGCGGCGATCGTACGCCGCGGTCATGTCCGGGAATCGCACACCGAATCGTTCGTCGTTGGGGCCCGAAAGAGGATTGGCGCCCTGCAGGTTGATATGATCCTTGATCACCACCAGCTTCCCTTGCACGAATTCGCGTTTGATCCCGCCCGCCGCGTTTGCCAGGATAACCGCTTTCACACCCATGCGCGCAAACACGCGAACGGGAAACGCCACATCCTTCACCGAATATCCTTCATAGAGATGCACGCGCCCCTGCATGCCGGCCACGGGAATCGCTTCCACGTTTCCGATGACGAGATTTCCGGCGTGCCCAATGGCCGTGGATCGCGGGAAGTGAGGAATTTCAGCGTAGGGAATCTTAGTCGCCCCGGAAAATTCATCCGCGAAAGCGCCGAGACCGGAACCGAGAATCAGCGCAATCTTGGGCCGCATGCGAGTTCGGGAAAAAATGAACTCCGCAGCGATCCCCGCGCGTTCGAATTCACCGGGTACACCAACTACCTGCTCCCGCGGCGCCGCTTCCAGCGAGATGGCGGCCGGCCCTTCTGATTTCCTGTTTGGTTTTCTCGGGCTCATGTCAGGATTCCGACGATCGCCGCCGACATCAAATTCGCCATGGTTCCGGCAAGCATGGCACGAATTCCAAACTTGGCAAGCTGTCCGCGCTGTTCCGGCGCAAGCGCTCCGATTCCGCCGATCTGAATCCCGATCGAACTAAAATTCGCAAAGCCGCATAGAGCAAACGTCGCGATCGTGAACGATCGCGGATCAAGCGTTCCCTTCATCGGCCCCAGCTGCGAAAACGCATAGAGTTCATTTACGACCATGCGCGATCCGAGGAGATTCCCGACCGTTGACGCATCATGCCAGGAAACGCCGATGAGCCACGCGACCGGCGCGAACACCCAGCCGAAGACTTGCTGCAGGCTCGAGGGAAACCATGCGATCCCTTGCGCGGCGAGCATATTGTGGGCTCCCGCAAAGAGATAGTTCACCAGGGCCACAAGCGCAACAAAGGAAATCAGCATCGCTCCCACATTGATGGCCAGTTGCAAACCGTCCGAAGTACCGCGGGAAATAGCGCCAAGAAAATTCGTCTCCTTTTCTATCTCCGGCATTTGCACGCGCCCGGCCGTCAGCGGTTGTTCAGTTTCTGGCACGAGCATCTTTGCCATCAACAAAGTCCCCGGGGCCGTCATGATGACGGCCGTAAGCAGATGTTTGGCTTCCACGCCATAGGCGATGTACGCAGCCATAATCCCGCCGGAAACGTGCGCCATCCCGCACGTCATCACGCACATCAACTCCGACTTCGTGAGCCGGTTGAGAAACGGGCGGATGGTAAGTGGTGCTTCCGTCTGCCCCATAAAAATGCTGGCGGCGATGTCGAGCGACTCCGCGCCGCTCGCTCCCATCACTTTCGTCATCACCACCGCAAACAGGCGAATAATCACCTGCATGACGCCAATGTGATACAGAAAAGCAAAAACGGCGGCGATGAAAATGATCGTGGGAAGTACCTGAAAGGCGAAAATAAATCCAACGGAAGATTTCGCTTTGCCCAGCTCACCAAACACAAACTCCGAGCCAAAGAACGCAAAACTCAACAGCTTGTTCGCTCCCCGCCCCAAATACTCAAAAAGCGTGCGTCCAAGCGCAAAACGCAGGACAAAGAAAGCAAAGGCCAGCTGAAGTCCAAGGCCCCATAAGACCGTCTTCAGGCGGATCGCTCTTCGATTCGTCGAAAACAGATACGCAAGCCCCAGTATGGTAGCCAGGCCCAGCAAACCGGTAAATCGTCCCATGCACTCTCCTTTTTCCGTGGAGCGACGCGACTTCTTCACACTTTCAATACGAAACAATACTTCTCGCCCATATTCGGGGGCCGATCTTAGCGTATCCACAACTCAAACGAGATGGCCGTCATTTCTTTTTCAGCTCGGCGGGCCAGTTGACGACGGAAGTGAGCGTACTGGAGGAGGGCCGGTTTCCTTCGTAGACAACCACGAAGCGCTGCCCATCCGCGCTGGCATCGTAACGGCCGAAAACGCCGTAAGAATGGGAGTCAAAGAGCACGCGTGCTTCGCTCGCCGCAAAGCTGCCGCCCGAAGTTTCCACTTTTACGGCCATCAATTTATTGTCCGCGGAAAGATAGAAGATTTCTTTGCCGTCGCGGCGCCAGCGCGGACCGCGCCCGTCGCCAAGGGAAACCTGCCATTTTCCGCCCGGCCCGGGAAATGGGACGACGTAGACGCGATACTCCCCCGACTCATTCGAGCAGTAGGCAAGCCACTTTCCGTCGGGAGAAAAGTTAGCTTCGCGGGCGCTGAAGGTGGATTGGATGAACGGATAAGCTTTATGGTCACCAAAGAGAGGCAGGACCCATATCGACCAGCCGCCCGGAACCCCGTTCGCATACGTTCCTCCGGAAACACCTTCGTGATAGATGAAAAACCTTCCGTCAGTAGACCATGAGGTTGGAACGCGAAAGTGGTCGATCCCCTCTAGAAGAAGCGTTTCGCCGCCTGAGCCGTCGGCAGACTTTTGGTAAAGGCCGTACTTACCGTCGCGATAGGAAGTATAGACAACGTACTTTCCGTCCGGAGACCACACCGGGTATAGATTTCCCTGTCCAGAAGAGGCGCCGAATGTCAGAGGGGTCTTTACGCCACGCGCAATATCGAAGGCCCAGACGTCAAAGCCAGTTCCATCAAGATAGTAGGCGAGCTTTTTCCCATCCCGAGAGAGGCTGATGCCGGCGTACGCGTCATCTCCCGGAACAGCTTCGATTTGCTTCCCACTGCGATCAAACCAAACCAACTGGCGATTCTTGGCCGCACCTTCGGCGTAAAGAAGAACGCCGTCTTCGGAAGGAGAGAACCAGGCGTGGGCAATGCTGGAATCCTCGAGCACTTGTTCGGCGACGGGGGCGGCTTCTCCCGTGAGCTCGAAACGTTTGGCGTCGAAGGGCTGGGCCATCAAGGAGGACTGGCGCAAAAAGAGCATATGCCCGGACGCATACACAGCCTGGTAGTGAGTATGAAAAAGGAGCCTGGTCTCCTTTGAATCGAGAGAACCCAGCATGATGGAGTTGGTGGCGCTTTCACTGGGGGTGAACGTGCTTCCGGCCAAAAAGATAAAGTGACGCCCGTCGGGGAGGAACCATGGCCAGCGGTGAGTGGTTTCATTGTTGGAAGGATTCTGCGTGGTGAGTTGGGAGATGGGGCCACCAGAGGCGGATACGCGGTAGATGGGAGAGTTGACTGTCGGGGTGAAAACAATATCGCCCTGCTGGTTCCAGGAGCCACCGCGTCCGTCCGGAGCATCGCAAATAATGGCTGGCGGGCCGCCTTGCACATCAATTTTCTTCAGCTTGCCGCCGGCAAAAAAACCAATGTACCTGCCGTCCGGCGACCAGAAAGGGAATCCGGCAGCTTCTGTTCCCGGCAGCAATCGGGCATGAAGCGAATCCATCGGGCGAATCCATAGTGCGGATTTTGAATCGGGAGATGGGGTCGAGGCTACATAGGCGAGATTCCGGCCATCGGGAGAGATGGCGAAACCTTTCTGGTCCCCAGAAAAGATGAAACCAGACCCTGCTTCTGCCTTAACGTAGGTACGCGTGACGCGAACGTCGGGTGCGGGCTTTCTAGCATAAAGAATTCCCAGAGCGGCCGCGATGACGGAGGTCAGGGCGAACGCGGCCACTGTCAATTGGATGGAATGCTTGCTGCGCTCGATGCCTGGAGCGGCCGCGTTTGATTGCAAGCCGGAATCGGCGATCCATTTCAATTCGATGGCAATGTCGCGGGCGGTTTGCCAGCGACCTTCCGGATCTTTGGCGAGGCAGCGGCGGATGGCTCGATCAAACGCGGGCGGAATCAGTGGTTTCGTAGTGCCGATCGGGGCCGGCTCTTTCTCCAGAATCGCCGAGGCTACGCTCAGTTGGCTCTTTCCTTCGAATGCTCGCTGGCCTGCGAGCATTTCGTACAACACGGCGCCGAGTGAAAAAATATCGCTCCGGCCGTCCAGCTCTTTCCCCTCGATCTGCTCCGGGGACATGTATTGGAAAGTTCCGACGACCGTGCCTTCCTGCGTCATTGGCGTGGACCGCATCGAAGTCGCAGTGAGCGTCGCCCCGCTTGTTAGCGGCACCGCCGGCTTGGCAAGGCCGAAGTCCAGCAACTTCGCGCCCGTCGGCGTCAGCATGATATTGCCGGGCTTCAAGTCTCGATGGACAACACCACTGCGGTGGGCCTTATCCAATGCATCCGCGATTTGTGCGCCGAACTTCAGCACTTGTTCAAGAGGCAGCGGGCCCTTTTCCAGCCGCTTGGCCAGCGTCTCGCCTTCCACGCATTCCATCACCAAATAGTCGATGCCATCCTGACTGCCGACGTCGTGCAGCACGCAGATGTGCGGATGATTCAGACTCGAAATCGTTTTCGCTTCTCGTTCGAATCGCTGTTTGCGAACAGGATCGGAGGATAAGTGAGCGGGAAGAATTTTGATCGCGACCGTGCGCTCCAGCCGCGTGTCTCGCGCACGATACACCTCTCCCATGCCGCCCGCGCCCAGCGGGGAAAGAATCTCATATGGCCCCAGGTGTGTACCTGCAGAAAGGGACATCGCGGAGCGAATTATAGGTTAGGAGGCTCTGTTGAAGCCATCACCACGTCACGGTTTACCAATATCGCCAACGGGCGCGTTCCGGCACGAGCCAATGTGAGTTTGTTTATATTAGTGTCCGGACTCACTTCAGGTTTTGGGCCAGCCATTCCGCCCAGCGCCGATACACATCCTGCTGGCGCACCGGATCCGCAGGAAAATGCCCGCCCACGGGGTAAGCAAAAAACCGCACCGGCACGCCGTTGTCTTTGAGCGCATGATACAGCTCGTAGGATTGTGTGACGGTCACACGGAAATCTCCGGTATCGGAAAGAATCAGCGTTGGCGTTTTCATTTGACTCGCGTAGCTGATGGGAGATTGCTCGCGGTAAGCCTTGATGTTGTCGCCCAGGTACGGAGAACCGTTGAAAATGTAGCGTTCCGTCACGTTGAAATCCGCAAGATTATACTGGTCGTACATATTCGTCACCGCCGCTCCGGCCATCGCAACCTTCCAGATCTGATAGTGCCCGATGAGCCAGGTCGTCATATAACCGCCATACGACCAGCCGGAAACAGCGATGCGCGCTTCATCCACAAATCCCAGTTTCTTCACCGCATCAATCCCTGTCATGACGTCGCGCCCCGGCCCTGCGCCCGCGTCGTTCCAGATCGCACGCGTATACGCATTTCCTAAATTCTCGCTTCCACGGTAGTTCGGCTGAAAAACCACGCAGTCCTGCGCGGCCACAAATTGCGGCAGAAAACTAAACTGTGTCGTCGAAGCAGCGCGTGGACCGCCGTGAATAATTAATACCAGCGGGTATTTCTTGTCTTTTTGAAATCCCGGCGGATAGATCAGCACGCCGTCTTCATGAAACTTATCCGGGCCTTGCCATTCGATCCTCTCGGTGCGGCCCAGCGAGAGCGCGGCGATCTCCTGATTGTAATTGGTCAATCGCTTCGGCGCATCGTTCGTGCTGGCCATGTAGTACAGCTCGCTGGGCTGATTGGGCGTGCTTCCCGCGAAGGCGATCTCTCCGTTGCGTCCCACTGTCGCATCGACCCAGAAGGACCACGACGGACTGACATCGCCAAGAGCAAGCTGCTTTGCTGCGCCACCCAGTGGCTGCAGCCAGAGCCCGACTTGCGCGCCGTCGTGCCCGCCGACCAGCAGCGACTTTCCGTCCGGCATCCAGATGGCGCGAAGAATATTTCGGTCAATCGATTTCGTCGCGTCTTGTCCGTCGCCTCCCGATGCGGGAGTCACGAAAATTTCATTTTCGTTGGCGCGGTCGCCTTCCCGCGGAAACCAATAGGCAAGCTGAGAACCATCCGGCGAGAACAACCCGAACCCTTCGAAGTTCTGGTGTTTGGTCAGCTTCCGGATATCGCCGGTGTCGACGCTGAGGACCTGCACCGTTCGAAGATCGCTGTCACCGGAGTGCGGATTTTCCTGTTTCGTGAACGCCAGCAGTTTGCCGTCCGGTGACCAGGAAAGCGGCGAAGACGGCGAGCTGGGCGGCAAAACTTTCGGGAGACTCCACGATCCCGAAGTCAATCGTCTCGGCTTTGCACCGTCGGCCGCAACCATCCAGATATGCGACGGCGTGGGAGCCTTGGTCTCGAGGTAACCGTTGTCGCCGATTTCGAAAGCGTCCAGATGTTTCTCAATGTCTTTCTTGTTCTCTGGCTCGTCCGCGGTAACGTAAACGATCTCCGTTCCGTTAGGCCGCCATGCAAATTGCTCCACGCCATTCGGAGCATCTGTGATTTTCGCGGCATCGCCCCCATCCATGGAGAGAACAAAAATCTGCGCTTTCTCCTCTTTCGCGGGGCCCACCGCGGCCAGAAACGCGATGCGGTCTCCCGCAGGCGACCACTTCGGCGAACCCGCGTCCTTGCGATCGTGGGTCAATACGCGTTGCGCTCCCGTCGCGATCTCCAGAAGAACCAGTTCTCGATCATGGCGGTCCTGCTCCATATTCATCCGCGAAACGGCATAGACAATGGACTTTCCGTCCGGCGAGATCTGCGGATCGGAAACCGAGACGGCCTTGGCGAAATCGCCGATCTCGATCCGGCGAGCTTGCCCCATCGCTCCTTGCTGGAACATCGCGCAAGCAGCGAGCAGCATGAACACGAAGAAAATTTTGGCGCCAAGCGGAACTGTCAAATAATTTGATCGCGTCCTCTGTCCATGATTCCCTTGCCAACGACGTGTCGCCATTATTCTGTTCTCCTTTGAATGCATCGAGTCTTCGAGTAAGCCTGCTTAAGCTCCCAGAATCCTGCGGATCAGTCGCCGTTTTTCCCGGGGCGCGGTTTCCCCCAGGTGATAACTGCCGGAGATCAAGCTCTTCGCCTCGGCAAGTTTGGCGTCGCTATTGTAATGAATTGTGGCCAGCGGTTCGCCTTTTTCCACGCTGTCGCCGATGCGCTTGTGGAATTCGAGGCCCACAGCGTGATCGATCTTGTCTTCCTTCTTCTCGCGGCCGCCTCCGAGCATGGCCAGCGCGATGCCGAACTGTTCGCAGTCTGTTCCGGTGATAAAACCGCCGGCCGCGCTTACGACGTCAAGATGAGAGCGCGCGCGGGGCAAGCGCTGCGGTTCATCAATGACGTGCGGATCACCGCCTTGCAATCGAATACCCTGCCGGAATTTTTCCTTGGCCTTTCCGGTGGCAATCACGCTCTCTGCTAGCGCGCGTCCGTCATCCACGCTTTTCGTTTTTTCGCCCAGATAAAACATCCAGGCGGAAAGCTCAAGGCTGAGTTCGCGCAAATCCGCCGGGCCGCCGCCGTTCAGAACGTCAATGCACTCGATAACCTCATTCGAATGGCCCGTCATGCGCCCCAGCGGCTGCTCCATATCCGTGATCAGCGCCACCACTTTCTTTCCCATGCGTTTTCCGGTTTCCACCATGACTTCGGCCAGCCGCACTGAATCTTCTTCCTTTTTCATGAACGCGCCGGATCCGGTTTTTACATCAAGGACCAGCGCGTCAATCCCCTCGGCAAGTTTTTTGCTCATGATCGAAGCACAAATGAGGCCGATATTCTCCACCGTCGAAGTCGCATCGCGAAGCGCGTAAATTTTTTTGTCCGCCGGAGCAATCTCCGCAGTCTGCCCGATCAGCCCCATCCCGCATTCGCGCAGCACGCGCCGGAATTCTTCGAGCGAGAGATTTACGTTGAAGCCTGGAATGGCCTCCAGTTTGTCGAGTGTCCCGCCGGTGTGGCCGAGGCCGCGCCCGCTGATCATCGGCACGGTGAGCCCGCCGGCAGCAACGATGGGCGCGAGGATCAGGGAAGTCTTATCCCCAATGCCTCCCGTGGAGTGTTTGTCCACTTTCTTGCCGGAAATCTCGGAGTGGTCGAGTACTTCACCCGAATACAGCATCACTTCGGTGAGGGCGGCCATCTCCGCTCGATTCAAACCGCGGATCCAGACGGCCATGAGCCACGCAGCCATCTGGTAATCCGGAATTTCCCCGCGCGTATAGCCGGAAACGAGAAAGCTGATTTCTTCCCGGGAGAGTTCCCCGGAATCACGTTTTTTGCGAATCAGGTCGACGGCACGCATTCGAATGGAAAGCGAAGGGCGAGCGTAGCACTCACCCTCCGATGCGTCAACGCAAAGCGAGTCGAATCTTTCCTCATGATTTCAAACAAATTCTGGATCAAGCCGGCAGGTATATACTCCCTGAAGAGTTCCGAAATCCGCAATTTCAAATTCTCTCAGCAATGTGAGGATGAAGTGCCGGCTAATCCACAAAAGTTCAAAGTAGCAGTGGTACAGGCAGCTTCCGTAGCATTCGAACGCGAGCGCACGTTGGATAAAGTTCGCACCCTCGCCGCCGAAGCGGCCCGCCAGGGCGCGCGCCTCGTTCTCTTTCCCGAAGCTTTCGTTTCCGCCTATCCGCGGGGATTGGATTTTGGAGCCGTGATCGGTGCAAGGACGGAGCAAGGCCGCGAAGAGTTCCGCCGTTACTGGGAGAGTTGCGTCGACATTCCGGGTCCGGCTGTCGATTTCCTTGGCCAGATCGCTCTGGAAAACCGCATCTACCTTGTCGTTGGCGTCGTGGAGCGCGATGGCGGCACACTGTACTGTACGGTGTTGTTCTTTGCTCCGGACGGGAGCTTTCTGGGAAAGCACCGCAAGGTGATGCCCACCGGTTCGGAGAGGCTGGTGTGGGGCTTTGGAGATGGCTCGACCATGCCGGTCTTTGACACGCTGCTCGGAAAAGTGGGTGCTGTCATTTGCTGGGAGAACTATTTGCCCTTAATGCGCGCCGCAATGTACGCGAAAGGTGTTGAGATCTATTGCGCCCCCACAGCCGACACCAGAGATTCCTGGCTCGCCTCGGTGCGGCATATTGCCGTGGAGGGGCGTTGTTTTGTGCTCTCTTGCAACCAATTTAATCGCCGGAGCGATTTTCCCGCTGATTATTCTTCGACCTTCGGCAAAGATCCGGATGGCGTTGTGTCGCGCGGCGGAAGTTGTATCGTCGACCCCTTCGGAAATTTTCTTGCCGGACCAAACCTGGATAGCGAGGCGATTCTAATCGCCGAGATCGATCGCGCGCAAATTGTCCGCGGAAAATACGATCTGGATGTGGTCGGACACTACGCACGGCCCGATATCTTTCAGCTGCAGGTCGACGAAAGGCAAAAGCTCCCGGTAACCATCCGCAACGACGAAACGGCGAAGAAAGAATTAGATCAGGCGCAGCCGGCTCGTCATTCCGCCGCTAGCTCCACAGAGTAGCTACGCAGGAAATTCACGGAACGTCTACAGCGGTTGCTGCACATCCGGAGGCAGGTTGGTCGACTGGCTGGAGACCACGTGCCACCCGTTGGGCGTATTCACGTAAACGTGAATGGCGCGGATCTGAACACTCACTTGTTGCCCGCCCATGATGACTCGCGCGGACCAAAGGCACGTTGCGACGGCGGTGTCCTGAAAGATGTGAACCTTGATGTCGGAGGCGTTGAGTGAATCGTATTTTACAGAAGGAGATTCGATCGTATTGATCCACTGGGTCTTGTTCACTTGCTGGCCGTGGGACAGCGTTCCGAAATAGTCATCGGCGTAGACACGATGGAAAAAAGTGCCGCTGTTCTGCTGAATGGCTCGCGCGGCTTCTTTTTCCAGGCTGATAATCTCCTGCCTCTGCAATTCAAAGTCCGGCGATTGCGTAACGCAGCGCTGAATGCACGCATCGCGGTAGGCCTCTTGCCCCTGCCAGGCAGAAGCAAACGCCATGGCGATCGTCAATGCTGCCGTACCCGCAAGCTTGTACATGTGGATTCGTCTCCTTCACCGAGTGGTTAAGGCTTACTGGATTATATTTGAGAAAACGATGCCACCAAAGAGCGCAGTCGACGAAAAACGCCTCTGTTCATCAAACGCAAATACTATGTCCCAAAGTGAAACGGTTGAAGCCTCCCGGAGAATGCTCGTTCAAGCCAGCGCGGGCTCAGAAGGTGTCTGCGATTGCGGCTGGCCCAGCTGTTGTTTGTGCCGGGGATTGAGTTTGCGGCGCGCTGGTTCTTCAATAAAGCGATAAACCAGAGTGGAGAAGCCGATCGCAATTAAAACGAACACGAATATGCCGGAGAAGCTCTGAAAGCGAAGCTGTCCCGTGCTGGTATGAAAATACATGCCCATGATCATCGAGTGGAGCAGGTAAAGGCTGTAGCTTGCGTCACCGCAGAGGACCAGCGGGCGGTTCTCCATCACTGCGCTCCAGCGCGGCCTCAGAGCGAAACCATAGACGATTGCGGCGAATACCGGCGCCAGTAGCGCGGTGTGCAGAACCGGATAAGGAATCGAGGCTTCGAAATAGGCCGCCAGGCCAACTCCTGCAATGCCAAAAAGTACCAGCGGCAGCGCTAATTTGTTTTCGCGGCGTGAACGGAGAAAAAGAAAACCGCAGGCCATGCCCAGTAGGAATTCGGGGAGTCGAGCGAGGGGATGGAACTTGAGCGCGTTCAGCCAAAAAGCATTGAGAACGTCGGCGTTCACGACCGTGAGATGGTCGGGGTTGAGGACCACATAGGTCGTAGAAAATGTCAGGCTGGCCAGCCACGCCGCTGCAGCGATCAGCAGCAACTGCGGTTGTGAGCGTCGGATCAGCAGCAGCAACAGAAATGGAAACAGGAGATAGAAAAACGCCTCAACGGAGAGGCTCCAGGCTACGGGATTCCAGGTGAGAGCGGCCGGGGGAACCCACGCCTGCAGCAGGGTCACAACCAGCCCGGCCGCCAGTCTCAGGTGCGCCTTCGGCCACGCGAAAAAGGGAATGTCGAACTTTAGTACCGCGATGAAAAACCACGGTGCGGTGAACAGCAGCGAAAAGGCGTAGGCCGGATAGATTCGCGCAAAACGCGCTCGCCAGAAATCCTTGAGGGACAGGGTGCGGCCGGCATAGGTGTAAACCAGAATAAAACCTGAGAGGACGAAAAAGAAACTCACGCCAACGTAGCCGACGGATGCCAGCTTCTCATACCAACCCGGTCCTTGAACGATTTTCATAGCCTGAAGATGAAAAATGACCACGTGAAACGCGGAGAAAAAGCGCAATGAAGTCAGCGCAGGAAGGCGCGGGCGAGCAGCTTCGAGGTCCATATCCTATCTTACGCCAGCGTAGGGCCGCATGTTTCAAGAGAATGATTCGAATCAGGGCAATCGTGTGGAAAGTTTGGCCTCTGCTAGAATAGACCCTCGTTGAATCCGGTCACCCAGGGGTGGTTACCAAAAAACGGAGGAAATATGATGGATGTTTCGAAAGGGTTTTCGCGCCGGCAGTTCCTCGCACACACATCCTGCTTTGGAGCGTTTTATGCTGCGGCCCAGCTGATTCCTTTGCCGGCACTTGCGGCGGAGCTGGCGATCGATTCGCGCGTCGCGCAGACACCAATTGTGGATAAGGGTTTCGCGTCCGTAAGAAAGATTGGGAACGGATTATACGCGACCATCTCTGACCCTTCGAAAGGCGCCACTACAATCTGCAACGGTGGATTCCTCTCGGGTAAGGACGCCGCGCTGCTGATCGAAGGTTTCACGACTCCCGCAGGAGCCGCCTTCCAGATGGACGCGCTTCGAATGGTGAGCCAGGTGCCTGTCAAGGGCGCACTGGACACCCACTACCACTTCGACCATTCGATGGGAAATGCTTTTTATGGCGCCAATGGCATAGCGCTCTGGGCCCACGCCTCAGCGTCCAAACGAATCGTCGACAGCTATTCTCCGCTTCAGGGGGCGGATAAGGCAGCCGTTCTCGGACCGCTTGAAAAGAAAGTCAAGGATGCGAAGTCGGATGGGGAGCGGGCCCACGCGCAAAGTGACTTGAACGCAGTGACCGGGCTCTTCCAGATTGCTAACGCCAGTATTCTGTCCCTGCCGAATCATCCCATCGATCCGGCGAAGCTGCCGATGTCCATGGATCTCGGCGGCCTGACGGCGATGGTGGAGTCGCATCCCGGGCATTCGGGAACGGACATCGTGGTGAGGGTGCCCGAACAAAATGTTGTTTACGCCGGAGATTTGTTGTTCAGCGGTTGGTATCCCGTATGCTTTGACGAGAAGGCCACAATTTCAGGCTGGCGCGATACGTTGAAGAAATTTGCGGCTCTGGATAAAGACACGCTTTTCGTTCCCGGCCATGGACAGATTTGCGGGCAGGAAGGAATTGCAACGCTCCGCGAAGTATTCGACGACATCGCAGTGCAAGCGGAGAAAATGTACAAAGCCGGAGTTCCCGTGGAGGAAGCTCAGCAACGATATGCCGTCCCGGATAAGTTCAAGAATTTTCCGGTGTACGCGTGGGGTTTCACCATCGGCCCGGCGATCACCAAGCTCTATGCGGAGTGGGGCGCGAAATAGATAAACAAGGCCGCACACAAACGAAAAACGGAAAAACCATCACGTTCTAACGAAAAAGCGCTCCGTCACGCCGGAGCGTTTTTTTTTCGCGCGCGCTAAAAGTGGAAGATAACGTCTGCGGCAACAGTTTTTCGAATGAGGTCCGGCAAAAAATCAGGCGCCGCGTAGCAGCGACAATCGCGAAACATCAGCTGCGCGGCAGGCGATCAGAAAAATTGTGAATTAGAATTTGACAAGAATGGCGAAGGTCGCGCGATTCTCACTTTTGCGCAAGTCGGGAAGCCAGGTGTTTGTCGGCGAACCGTTGCAGATACTGATTCCGGTCAGGCACACGAAGGAACCGGGCGCGCCGTTGTTGCCACCCGGAGGAGTTACGCCGCCCGGTCCCGAAAAATAAGGGACGTTGGCCGCGCGATGGTTGTATTCCCACCGGAACGTGATGTATTGGCTGGGCATCCAGTCGAACGTTCCGGAGACGTCCCAGGCCTTATAGGGATCGCCGGGATTCTCGGTG
>Ga0210409_10001095_pt1 | contig 37660 bp, 29 predicted proteins | sample IncBWH17MmetaG_FD_161649 | JGI IMG/M metagenome (GOLD analysis project Ga0210409, IMG submission 161649) | Forest soil microbial communities from Barre Woods Harvard Forest LTER site, Petersham, Massachusetts, United States - Inc-BW-H-17-M | ecosystem: Environmental > Terrestrial > Soil >... | reverse complement strand
TCCCCGCATCAAGCACCACCGCCGGATTCCTCACCAAACTAGCTCCCACCGGAGACTCCATCCTCTTCTCCACCTTCATCCCCGGCGACGGCCCCACCTCACTCTCCTTCGACCCCACCACCCAAAACCTCCTCCTCTCCGGCACCATCGATCTCGGCCAGTTCCCCATCACCAACGTCCAGACACCGCTCGTCAACACCACCTACCAAACCGTAGTCCGCCTCCCACTCGACGGCAGCACCGTCCTCTCCTCCACCCTCCTCGCTCCCGGCACGCAATCCGTCATCACCCCTGCGCCTAACGGAGCAGCCTGGGCTTCTCTTCCACTCACCTCGCCGCTCCTTCCATTTCCGGCAATCTCAGATATCGGCGACACCGCCGCCTTCCGCATCACCGCTCAGAGCGCAATCGACCAGAGCGTTCGCATGGGCGGCGCAGGCTCCGCATTCTTCCCCAACGTCCCCGTCAATATCACATCGATTGCAATCGACCCAACCGGCCAACCGATCTTCGCCGGCAACGCCGCTCCTACGACAAGCTCCAGCCTGCTCGCAACACAAACTTACGATCTCCCCCTATTCAACAGCCCCACAGCGCCTCTCCCCTCAACCCTTCGCGATGCCGTGCTTCCCGTCGGCTCCAACTGCGGAAGCTTGTGCGCTGGCTCCGCCGCCTACCTGTCAAAACTCAACCTCACCGCCGGAGCCTCCCTCGCGCTCTCGACCGACTCCTCGCCCAACCTCACCTTGCGCAACCTCGGCTCCCTCGCCGCAACTAGCCTTCAGATATCCGCCACTGGCTTCACCCTCGCGCACAACTGCCCCACCCAGTTCGATGCAGGCTCCGAATGCAACATCCTCCTCAACGGCTCCGGTCCGGGAACCGTCACCGTACAAGCCGCAAACGCCACACCCCAGACCGTCAGCCTTCCAGCAATCAACAGGACGCCAGCCCCACTCGTCTTCTCCCCCAGCGAGATCGACTTCGGTATCGTCACCGCCTCAGACCCGCCATCCGTCCGCACCGTAACAGTCACCAATCTGAATCAGACAGCGCAGTCCTTCCCATCACTCTTCTTGGAGAACAAATTTAGTACCACCAGCCCGGTCACAGTCTCAACCGACTGCCCCAACCCAACCGCCCTTCTATCCCTTCCGCCCGGCTCCAGCTGTCATCTCATCTTCACCGTATCGGTGCCATCCAGCGTCACCAGCGGAGTTCCCTTCACCGCCGGCTGGAATAGCGGTTCCAGTTCGATCACTCTAACGGCCTACACCCAACTCACCCCACTCACAGTCTCGGTCTCCGAGATCGACTTCGGCACGCAATACATCGGTGGCATCCAACTCCCTCGCTTCCTCTATCTCTCCAACAACTCCTCCGTCGCTATCCCGCACGCCGAAGTCACCCTCCCATCCACATCTCCCTTCGCCATCGAAGACAACTGCCCCTCCACCCTCGAACCCCACACCGTCTGCCAAACAAAACTCACCTACAGCTCCCCCCAAACCTCCGCCGACTCAACCACGCTCTCCCTCGACCAAGGCCTAACCGTCCTCGTCACCGGCAAGACCATCCCCCAGCCCGGCATCAACGGCTCCCTCACCAACCCCAACCTCAGCGTCACTCCCTCCACCATCAACTTCCCCGACGCCGTAGTCGTAGCTGGTCTCTCTGCCTCCACGCAAAACATCACCATCTCCAACACCGGCACGCAATCCTTCACCCTCGCCCTCACCCTTTCAGGCGACTTCACCGACACCACCAACTGCCCCGCCATCCTTCCCGGCGGCGTCACCTGCACCGTCACCCTCACCTTCGCCCCATCCGCCCCCGGAACCCGCCAGGGCCTCCTCACCGTCAGCACCGGAGCCGCAACCACTCCGCTCTACGTTCCCCTCAGCGGCACCGCCACCTCCATCCTCCCATCCAACAACGGCACCCTCGACTTCGGCAGCGTCATCGTCGGTCAGCCATCGGTCCAGTGGTACAAGATCACCCAGCCCTTCGCCACACTCACCGCCGCCACCTCCAACTCCGACTACACAGCCATCCTCGTCGAAGACCTCGGCTACGGCCACGGCCAACCCGCATCCTCAGCCTTCATCTCCGATACCACAGGCCCCTGCACCAACTGCTGGCTCGGCACCCAGTTCAAACCCTCCGCCACCGGCCCTCGCCCCGCCACCCTCACGCTCTCCTCCGGAACCACCGGCAATCCCTACACCCTCAGCCTCACCGGCACAGGCCTCGCCCTCACCGGTCTCCAACTCACTCCCGCCACACAAGACTTCGGTCCCGTCCCCATCAACAGCACCACCGCCCCACAACTCTTCACTCTAACCAACCTCAGCCCCTCGCCCATCACCCTCACCTCTACAACCATCACTGGTGACTTTGCCCTCAGCAGCGCTTCAACTGGCGGCCCCACCTGCACCGGAACACTAGCCCCCACCGCCTCGTGCTTCATCCAAATAGCCTTCTCTCCCACAGCCACCGGCCAGCGCAGCGGCACACTCACCATCGACTCCAGCTACGGCACCATCACCTCCTCTCTCACCGGCTTCGGCTCGCTCGATCCCGGCCTCAGCCTCAATCCCACCGCACTCATCTTCCGCAACATCCCCGACCCCGCCGCCACCCGCCAGTCCATCACTCTCACCAACACCAGTGCCTACCTCCTCCACATTGAATCCTTAGACATAAACACAGACCCCTCCATCTTCAATGTGTTCAGTCCGCCCCCCGCCTCCGGCTGCCCCGACCTGGCCCCCGGAGCCTCCTGCACCTTCTTCGTCACCTTCCAGCCCACCAACTCCACCGTCACCGGTAACCTTTCGATCAACGTCATCTCGTCTTTCGCCAACACGCCAGCGACCTACAACGTCCCCCTCGTCGGCTCCTACACCATCGAAGACTCCGGCCTCCAGATCATCCCCGACCAGGCCAACTACGGTCCCACCCCGACCAGCACCCTCGGCCTCGCCCGCCAGTTCACCATCAACAACCTCACCACCAAATCCCTCGCACTCGATATCGCCCTACCACGCCAGTTCGCCCTCACCAGCGCCCCCTGCACCGCTCTCACCCCCAACGGCAGTTGCAACTTCACCGTAGCCTTCCTGCCCCTCACCAACGGCGACATCACCGGAACCCTCTTCGCCCAGGCCACACCCACTGACGGCACCCAAGCCTTCAACGGCATTGGCTACGTCGAAGGCTACGGCATTGGCACCAGTTCCCTCGCCATCACCGGCGGCCTCTTCCCCGGCAATCTCCTCAACTTCAATCAGGTCACCTCCGGCCAAACCTCCTCCAAGACCCTCACCCTCACCAACTCCGGCCTCATCCCTATCACCGTCCGCCGCATCACCACCGAGTGGCCCTTCCTCAGCACAACCACCTGCGGTTCCGTCCTCACTGCCAACCAATCCTGCACCGTCACCATCAACTACACACCGCTCTACCAACTCGCCGCCGGAACCACCTCACCCCTTCCCACCGCCGATGCCGGAACCCTCGTCATCGAAAGCGACGCCGCCAGCAGCCCCGACCTCATCGATCTCGCCGGCAACGCCGCCCCTGTCCTCGTATCCGCCCCCGCAAACACCGCACCTCTCGTATCCTTCACCACCTCGCAAGGCTCGCTCACCTTCCCCGCAACCCAGGTAGGCAACGCCTCCGCCACTCAAACCGTCACCCTCACCAACACCGGCACCGCGACCCTCCACATCATCGGCACCCAAACCACACCCGACTTCACCGTCACCAGCAACTGCGCCGCACTCGTCCCCAGCGCCACCTGCACCCTTACCGCGGCCTTCACCCCCCAAGCCACCGGCACCCACATCGGAGCTATCGAGATCACCTCCGACTCCAGCACCTCACTCGAATTCATCAGCCTCCTCGGCGCCGCCAGCCCCGCCAACCTCACCTTCTCCCCAACCTCGCTCGACTTCGGCTCCGTCCTCGTCGGCAGCACGTCCACACTCCCCATCCAGATCACCAATGTCAGCACCACCCCCGCAATCTTCAACGCCGTCACCGCCACCGGAGACTACGCCGCCACTGGAACCTGCCCCACCCCCGGCAACGTCCTCGCGCCCTCCGCCACCTGCACCATCCAGATCGCCTTCACCCCCACTCAACCCGGCACCCGCACTGGAACCCTCAGCCTCAACACCTCCCTCACCTCGCTCCCACTCACCGCCGCCCTCACGGGCATTGGAGCACAATCCCAACTCCACATCACCCCCACCAGCCTGAGCTTCGGAACCATCGCCCTCGGCTCCTCATCCACCCTTGCACTCACTCTGACCAACACCGGCACCGCCTCTATCAACAACCTCGCCTTGGCCATCAGCGGCGACTACTCCATCGCCGCCCCTTGCCCCCTCACCACCCTCGCTCCCGGCTCCAGTTGCTCGGTCACCATCACCTTCACCCCCACAGCCACAGGCGCCCGAACCGGAACCCTCACCGTCGCCAGCACCGACCAGAGCTCCCCCACCGTCGTCCCCCTCACAGGAACAGGAAAGTCCGGCACAACCACTACCACCGGAACCTTCACGCTCACCGTCAACGGCGGCGCCACCTCGACCGTCACAGTAGTGAGCGGCGAACCCGCCTCTTACAATCTCACCCTCACCCCGCAAGACAACTTCACCGGCCCGATAGTCCTCAACTGCACCCCCATCAACCCCGGCCAGTACGCCACCTGCTCGCTGCTCCCCTCCAGCATCACCCTCAAAGGCACACCACAAAACGCCGTCGCCACCATCAACACCGTCACCGAAGTCTCAACCGTCGCAAACCACCCCTCAAGCACCACCCCACTCCTCTGCCTCCTGCCCGCAGTGTTCCTCTTCCTCCGTCGATCAAGACACTCGAAGCAGCGCCCAACCATCTGGCTAGCCATAGCCATCACAACGGCCATCCTCTCAGCCACAGGCTGCGGAAGCGGAGGCGCCCTACCCGGAACCAACACAAATCTCCGCTACACCCCACCCGGAACCTACCAATATCAAATCACCGCCAACTCCACCAGCAACCCAACCTTAACCCAAACCGTAACTCTCAACCTCGTCGTAACCGCCCAATAAAACGTTCTTCTTAAACCGTTACTTTTGGGAATAAGGAAGCACGTCATCTCGACCGAAGGCTGGTTTGCCGCCGTAGTGGAGAAGCTTGCCCTGGTAGCCGCACACTTCACCCGTTTGGTGGTTATGCTGGGTACCGACTTTCGTGCATTGCGGGTTCAGGTTGATGTTGCAGTAGGATCCGGAAAGCGAGTCCGTGCGTGATCAGCAGCAGCGGCACAACGAGAGTCGGAAGGAAGAATGCGGCTCCCAACTGCCCCGCCAGAAGCCCGGCGTGGTTGGCCTGATAGAAGGCGTTCAGGATGTCGGCCGTGCCCCAGAGATTGAAGATCCATGCAGCGGCAACGCCAGCAGAACTCGGCAGTAATAGCAGCGAAACCAACGCAAGTATGGCTGCAATGATGTCCCCATAGGCCGCGGCCCGCGCGAAGGCAGGCGGCAGATCGGGTGACACGACACCCGGAACCAGGAATGCCAATCCGATGAAGCGGAAGCTGTGCAGGATCAGAAGAGGTCGCAACGCATCGGCCCGTTGCCGGAGACGGAGTCCCGGCCAGATGTAGCGGGTGGCGACGATTCCCCAAACGATGAGACTGAAGGCGATGCTCGTGAAAAACCAAACCATCTGTTGCGGCATGATGAATCCCTCCTTGTTAGATTTCCCGCCAATTCCGGCCATTGGCGTGGCAATGCTCTCCGCAGTCCGCGGTTGCATAGGGCTTCAGCCGCGGACTGCTGACCATCGCGACGACAGCAACTACTGTGCTCCCGCGCCGATCAATGCCCTCATTGGCATTAGCGGTCCAACAGGAATGTATTGGTCGTCCATCAACTGTTCCTTTGCGAGCGGCAGCGTGTCCATAATGGCTCGTGCCTCGTCCTCGGTCTTCGCATCGACCAGAAAGACGACGCCCTTGCCATCGCCGCGCGAATACCACTCGCGGATCTTCCCGTCGAGGTAGAGCTTCACGGTGGCACGAATCTCATCCGGGATGATGGCCATGACCTGTGAAGCGGTTACGCCCTGCTTGACAGTCTGAATCACCATCACTCCGGTGGTCTTCGGTATGGCCGCGGCTGGCACGCCGCCCTGCGATGCCCCAGACTGTGACCCGGACTGTGACTGCGCTACGGACGCTACGGGTAGCATTGCAGCAAGAAATGGGATCATCAAATTCATCGTTTTGCCTCGATTCAGGTTAGGGTTCATGATTGGTCATTCAGTGTTTCTTTTTTTGAATGACGGCCTGTCCATCGTCATCTCCTCTAAAAGAGGATGGTCGTACTCTAATAAGATGACGCTCGTACTCTATAGGACCAAAAAAATCTCGTCACATTTCGACGTAGGTTTTTATGAAAAACTTCCGCGCCTCCGACAGCATCCACTCACGCGTCTTGGGGTCCGTAATCATCCGTGCTCTGGTCAGCACCCCAGCCATACTCGAGAACAAGATCAGGAACGTTGCTACTTTTTCTTCTCGCGTCTCACCGGGAACAAATGGCAGGAGCCGCTCACGATACGCGTCCTGCGACGCCTCAATCCGTTTCCTCACAGACAGCGGCTTCCGCGCGAACTCTGGCCCGAGGGCGGCGACCACGCAACCCGCTCCTGGCGAACTCGCGTGGCGCGCACTCAGATAGCGTTCGATGATGGCTCGCAGAGCTTGGCCTTCGGGTGCGGAATTTGCAATCTCCAGCATCCCCGTTCCCATCTCGTCGAACGCCCGTGCTACCGCTTCGACGAACAGGTCGTCTTTGCTCTCAAAATGGCGGTAGAAGCCTCCTTTCGTGAGGCCCACCTTCTTCATCACTGTCCCAATGCCACTGATGTCCGCGCCGTGCTCCCGGAAAGAGCGAGCGGCCACCGAAAGAATGTTCTCGTGGTTCTTTGCCTTATGTTCCGGCGAGTAACGCATATTTTAAGAGTACGATCGTGCTCTTAGGAGTGTCAATACCCCAAACGTCCTTCTCCCATGAGGACTGCACCGGTCTGCTCGATAGCGTCCTCCATGCAAAGCGATGTATCTGAGCGCCGGTATTTGCAGTTGTTATGGCTCCGCTGTCATTACGAGCGTAGCGAAGCGACCCGAATGCCCTCGCAAAATAAATCCCCAAAAACTGCAAAATCCACAGCCCTCAAAAACCATCCACCCACAATCCACGATTACCACCCAATTCACCACATCCAAACCACAAAAACACCACCGCGACAGACCGTTTTCCCCAAAAAACCTTGAAAAACGCCCTCCCACCACGAATAAAAAAAGAGACAAAAATTACGTGCGATCCACCTTCAAAGACACCGGAACCTGCTCCACAATCTCAATCCCGAAACCCTGCAGAGCAGGCACATGCGTAGGCGTATTGGTCAGCAGCCGAATCTTGTGAATCCCCAGATCCGACAGGATCTGCCCACCCAAACCCACCTGCCTCAGCGTCCGCTGCACCCGGTCATCATGCCCCTCCCGAGCCCGCTGATCCCGATGAAACACCACCCTCCCAGGTGTCACACTCTGATCAATCCCAAACCCCTTCGTCCCATTGTGTAGATAAACCAGCGCACCGCGCCCAGCCTCCGCGATCATTCTCAAGGAGTTAGCCACCACAGCCCGGCAATCACACAACGTAGTCGAGAACACATCCCCCCCCAGGCAATGCGTATGCACCCTCACTGTCACCGGCTCATCACCTGTCAGATCTCCATATACAAGAGCAACATGCGACTCATCCCCCTCCACCTCGCTCTCGTACGCGATCACCCGAAACTCCCCATGTTCCGTAGGCATCAGCGATTCTGCCACCCGATGGATATATCGCTCATTCTGCAGGCGATACCGGATCAAATCCGCCACCGTCACCATCTTCAAGCCATGCTCTTCGCAGAATTTAATCAGATCGGGAACCCGCGCCATCGTCCCGTCATCATTCATGATTTCGCAGATCACCCCAGCCGAAACCAGACCCGCCATCCGCGCCAAATCGACCGACGCCTCCGTCTGCCCCGCCCGCACCAACACCCCACCCTTGCGCGCCCGGAGCGGAAACACATGCCCTGGCCGAGCCAAATCCTGCGCCGTAGACGTTGGATCGATAGCCACCTTGATCGTATGAGCCCTATCCGCGGCCGAAATCCCCGTTGTGACGCCCTCTCTCGCCTCAATGCTCTCCGTAAACGCCGTGCCGAACCGCGAAGTATTCTCCTGCGTCATCGGCCCAAGCCTCAGATAATCCGCCCGTTCCTCCGTCAGAGTGAGACAGATCAACCCACGCCCATACTTCGCCATAAAGTTGATGGCTTCCGGCGTAACGAACTCCGCAGCCAGTGTCAGATCGCCTTCATTCTCGCGGTCTTCATCATCAACCACTACCACCATCCGACCCGCGCGAATCTCCGCAACCGCCTCTGCAACCTCAGCGAACATGATTCAACCTCCAGCCTTTACAACTCTTTCGACTCTTCTAATCATACGTTCGACGCAAAAAGAAACCGCCCTTCAGGGCGGCTTCTTTACAATCCAAAAACTGAACTTTTACAAAGTCGACTCAATCTCAAAGCCCCAGGCCTCCAGCAACGCCTCAGGAATATACTTCGAGTTCTTGTTCCGGCGGGCCCACTCACGCAGTCTCGTCGACCGAATGTACTGGTCCGGTGTCAGCTTGAACTCTTTCACAACCTGCTCGAACGATGTAACCGTCGGTACAACAGGCCCAATCGGCTCGGGCTTGCCCCAGTTGGGATTTCCACGACGCTTTGCCATATCTGTTAGTTCCTCTTCTACTTTGTCCCGGTACTACTGTCTTACGACCCAGGGAAAAATAACCGCAACCTTCATTCTAAGGCAGTTACAAACACAAAGCAAGGGCTGAATGGGGACACGCCCACCTCAGCCCGTTGCCTGTGCTCTCTTTACGCAACCCTAACGATTGCCTCAGTTATGCTGGGCAGCCGCATAGAATTTCACCATGTCGGCCTTCATCTCCTTGAGCGCGTCCACGTTCAAATACACCATATGTCCCGCCGGATAGTAACCAAACTGCACATTACCCACTAATTTCTCCGGTAGGCTCATGTGGCTCAGATCGTACTCCGTAGCAAAAAACGGCGTAGCCAAATCGAAATACCCATTCGCTGAAAATACCCGCAATTTCGGATTTTTCCGAATCGTATCGCCAAGATCCATTGCTACATCCGGCGCGGTCTGTTCCACACGCGCTCCGCCGCCCGCGGGCTTGTGCTTGAAGTCCCATGCTTGGTTGATCCCCGGCCCTGACAGGTAATACGGCTCCTGGCTCAAGTACTTCAGCTCTCGTTGAATGTAGTCATGGAAAGCTCCCACATACACGCCGCTGATACCCGTATCCGAAGGATCGGAACCTGGATTCTCGCCCGCCGCATCCGGATCCCAGCCCATGAACCTCGCATCGTAGCGTCCCAGCGTTCGCTCATCGTCCCGCAGCAGTTCTTTGCGGAATCGCGTAGCCGAGATCCTCAGCTTGGACTCCTTGACGTATCCAACACTCAATCCCGTAAACGCCGTCACCTTCGCAGCAATGTCATCGAACTCCGCCGGTGACAGCCTATCGCCCTGTTGCAGCGCTTCAGCATACGGCCCACGCGCAAATTTACGGGCTTGCTCGACCCACTCCGCCATCGATCCTGTGTGCTTCACCTTGTTGTAGTGGTAAGCAATCGCCGCGAATGATGGGAAATATCCAATCGCTTCCGTGTCATAGCCAGGATTGCGAATGTTGTAGTTCAGGATCGACGACAGCAGCGTAACGCCATTGAATGTGATTCCATCGCCTTGCAGCGCCGCAACCAGTCCAGCCGAGCGCGTCGTTCCATACGATTCCCCAAACAAAAATTTGGGTGAGTTCCACCGCTCATTCGCAGTGATATACCGCACAATAAACTTCTCGAACGCCTTGATGTCCTGATCAGTTCCCGCAAAGTCCTTCGCTGTTCCCTTGCCGACGGCCCGCGAGAATCCGCACAACGGAGCGTCAATAAACACCAGATCGCTTTTATCCAATAGGCTGTACTCGTTTGGCACCCATGTAAATGGAGCCGGCGCTGTCGCCTCTGGACTCTGCGTAATCACCCGCACCGGCCCGAATGAGCCCATGTGCAGCCAGATCGTCGCCGCTCCCGGTCCACCGTTGTAGAAGAACGTAACCGGGCGGTTCTTTGCCTCCACCCCATCCTGCGTATAGGCCACGTAGAAGATGCTGCCGTTCGGCTTGTCCTGATCGTCGTGGATCAACAGGTTTCCGGCCGTGGCCGTATAGTGAATCGTCTGCCCGCCGATGTTCAGATCATGCCTGGTAACCGAGCTTGTCTCGGGCGGGACAGGAATGCCTGAATCGTCCCTGGTTTCCTTGGCCGCATCGCCTCTCTGTTGCCGCCCCTCTGGTGCCTGCGCCAAACCAGGCACACCCATCACAACTGTCAGCGCTACCACAGCGCTGTATCGGCCCATTTCAACCAAGGTCAATCCACACTCTCCCGTGAAGCCCGCTAAAACCGGACAGAACTTCTTCTATACCATCATCATAACTGGTCTCGAACAAATTACAGCTTCAACATTTAGCCCGCAGTGTCGAGATGAAAAGCTTCTTCGTACGGCACCACCGAATACCCTTTCTCTTTCCACGCAGCCAGTCCGCCACGAAGGAGCCTGACCTTGGAGAAATTCAGGGCAAGCGCCCGCTGCAGAATATCCCGGCTGGTGCTCTCACTGTTGCACGTACAGTAGATGACCGTCTCCACATCCTTGGGGATGAGTGAAGGATTCGCGATCACGTCTTTTGGCGGAATTCTCTTTGCACCGGGGATCATCTCCGAATAAGCCAGCAGGTCGAGCGGTTGACGAACATCCAATACCACAACAGCCTGGTTCGAACTCAACATTCTATGAAGATCATCAGGCTCGATGAAGTACCGTTCGAGTTCCCGTTTCTCTCGCGACCGTTTGAGCCGTGCACCGGCAAAGATCAAAACGCCAATCGTTACAATCGCAAACAACGCAATCGGTAACATATCGACCTCCCGCGGCAACCAGACTTATCGGATGCTGCATCTATTGATGCTGGCTTCTCACAATCGATCTTCAAAAAATTGCGCCCATGGTCATTCACTGCAGACTTCGCGCCGCCGCACTGCTCGTCGAATGGATGGTAGCGTCGCCTGTCTATGCAACAGCCCCTCCCGTAGGAAATCCTCAGATACCTACTTCCGAAGTTGATAGCCGCAAGTCATCGGTATCTCCGCGTCCTAATCCCGATGCCGCCGGCATCTACCACGCTGGGGATGGTGTAACCGAGCCCAAGCTGATCTCTTCTGTCGTACCCGAATTCTCCGACAAAGCACGCAAGCGAAAGCTAAGCGGAAGCATCATACTTCAGCTCGTCGTCGCTGTAGACGGTCACGTCGAGAAGGTTCAAGTCATTAAGTCTGCAGCCGACAATTTCACCAGCAAAAAGGACCGAGCGGCGGCTCACACTCTCGATCAAAAAGCGATCGATGCGGTCAGTCAATATCGGTTCCAGCCAGGAATCTTCGAAGGCAAGCCGGTTCCTACAGAGACACCGGTCAAAATGAACTTCCAGATGTTTTGACCTGCATTGTTCCAGAGCGCCAACGTGTCTCTTCTTATTCCTTCCCTCCGTACTCTTTCTCTCAAAGGCAAAGAATATGCGAAACTGTCCTAGCGTTCATGGATCTCTCCTCTCTACTCCATAAGACCTTTGGTTTCGCCTCCTTTCGCGCCAACCAGGAGGCCGTCTGCCGCGCCGCGACCGATGGCCGCGACGTTCTCCTCGTCATGCCTACCGGCGCAGGCAAGAGCCTCTGCTATCAACTCCCCGCGATCGCGCGTGGCGGGACAGCTCTCGTCATTAGCCCCCTTATTGCTCTTATGGACGACCAGGCCGCGAAGCTCTCAGCCGCCGGCCTTCGCGTCGCTCGCATTCACTCCGGCTTATCCCGCGACGAGGCCCGTCAGGCTTGCCGCGACTACCTCGACGGTACGCTTCAGTTCCTCTTTATCGCGCCCGAACGCATGCGTGTTCCCGGTTTTCCTGAGATGCTTGCCAAACGCAAACCCGCCCTCGTCGCTATCGATGAGGCGCATTGCATCTCCGCCTGGGGTCACGATTTTCGTCCTGACTATCGCACTTTAGGCGATTACCTCCCTTCCCTTCGCCCGGCTCCGGTCATCGCTCTCACAGCCACCGCGACCCCCACTGTCCAGAAGGACATCGTTGCCCAACTTCGGCTCAGCCAGCCGGCTCTCTTCATCCACGGCTTTCGCCGTCACAACCTCGCCATCGAGGTCGTCGAACTCTCCAAACCCCGCCGTAACGAGTTCACCGCCAATCTCCTCAAAGAAAAATCCAATCGCCCAGCCATCGTCTACGCACCTTCGCGGAAAGCTGCTGAAGAGCTTGCTTCCAAACTAGGCGGAAGCGCCGCTGCCTATCACGCCGGACTCGACCCCGGTACTCGGGAGCGAGTTCAGCACCACTTCCTCAGCGGCAAACTTGAAGTTGTCGTAGCCACCATCGCCTTCGGCATGGGCATCGACAAAGCCGACGTCCGCACCGTCGTCCACACCGCACTGCCCGGCAGCGTTGAAGCCTACTACCAGGAGATCGGCCGTGCCGGACGCGACGGCCTTCCTTCGCGCACGGTCCTCCTGCACTCCTTTGCCGACCGCAAGATGCATGACTTTTTCCTCGAGCGTGACTACCCGCCCCCCACGGAACTCTCCCGCGTCGCGGCCATCCTTAGCGACGACTATCAGATGCCGGACCTCCTGCGTCAGCGCCTCAAGATGGATGCCGAGACCTTCGACCGCGCCGTGGAAAAATTAGCTGCTCAGGGAGCAGCCTCCATCAATATCGAAGGCAACGTTCGTACGACCGGCTCAACCAGTTGGCGAAAGGGCTACGACGAGCAGGTTAACTTCCGCCGCAGCCAGATTGACCGCATGATGCAGTTCGCGGAATCGCAGCAATGTCGCATGTCCGCTCTCATCCAACACTTTGGCGACACCGCCGATGGCCTCCGCCCCTGCGGTCACTGCGATTTCTGCGCTCCCACCCAATCGACCGCGCAGACCTTCCGTCCTCCAACCGCTGAGGAAGATCGTCAACTTCGCGCCATCCTTCGCGCCTTGGACGGGACTACCCGCGCCACCGGCAAGCTACACACCGAGCTCTCGACAGGCCCACTCCGCAACACACCGGCCGCGGACCGGAAAGGCTTCGATATGCTTCTCGATGCCCTCACACGCTCCGGCCTCGTCACCCTCACGACCGATCAGTGGACCAATCCCGAGGGTAACCTCATCACCTTCAAGAGAGCGTCTCTCACTCACGAAGGTCGCACGCTCACTGGCCCATTGCCTCCCGATCTTTTGCTGAAAGACACCTCTGCTTTCACGGCATCATCTTCACGAGGCCGCTCTAGCAAAACCGCCAAGCCACGCGCTTCCAAAATCGAACGCGACCAAGCTGCCAAAACCTATACTCCTGATCAGAAAGCTCTCGAACAACGCATTCGCGATTGGCGTAAAACCGAAGCCGCAAAGACCGGCAAACCAGCCTTCATCGTTCTCTCCGACTCTGTCCTCAGCTCCATTGTTCAAGCGCAACCGCGCACGATTCCCGAGCTTCTCAACATCTCCGGTATCGGACCCGACAAAGCAGACCGATACGGCGCAGCCATATGCGCTCTCTGCGACGACCGCGCCGTTCCTGGTGAATACGGCGAAGTCACTCGAGTACGACCTGCTTCAACCAAGTCCAAATCCACACCCTCTACTCGCCGAGCAGAATCTTCGCCAACAAAAACTGCTGAAGAATTTCACCGGCCACGTCCCGCCGAATCCAAACCCTCTGAAACACTCACCTCGACTCAACAAGCCCTAGACCAACGCCTTCACGACTGGCGCAAAGCCGAATCCGAAAAACTAGGCGTTCCCCAGTTCTTTGTCCTAGCTTCCACGACCCTACGCAATATTGTCTTAGCTCAACCCAAAACCATCTCCCAACTCAAAACCATCACTGGCCTTAATCTCGAAAAAATCGAACGATTCGGCCAAGCCATCATCGAAGCCTGCACCTCATAAACCGCAGATTCCTGGGATGAACAACTATTCATCTCTGTCCCTCGAATGTGCTACCGTGCAAGCCACGGAGACCCATGCCCATCCCCGATACAACCCGCCACACCCCGGCCTCCATGGACGGCAATCCAACCCTCGACGAGCGTGCCAACTACTGCTTCGGCTGCGGTCCGGCCAACCCTCAGGGTCTGCACCTCGTTTTCACCACCGAAAGTAGCGCAGAAGCTACCATCGCAACAGCCCACCTCCAGCTAGACCGCCTCCACGAAGGCCCCCCCGGCTACATCCACGGCGGCATCGTCGCCACTCTTCTTGACGAAGCGATGAGCAAACTCAACCGTCCACTCAACGTCCTCGCGATGACCCGTCACATGGAGGTCGATTACCTCCACCCTGCGCCGCTCTTCCAGCCCCTTGTCCTTGTCAGCCGCCACCTCAGCCGCGAAGGCCGTAAACTCTTCCACCAGGCCGAGCTTCAACGGACCGACGGTACGGTGCTCGCCAGGGCCAAAGGAGTCTTCATCGTGATCGATCAGGCCACCCTCGCAAAGGTCGGCCTTACTGCACCGGAAAGCTAGTTTTAAATCTCAGCCTCTCCCCAATAACCTTGGTCACGCAGAAAGTATCCGTCGTCCCAGCTATGCATCATGGTCTTGAAGAACATCCAGACCATTCGCCCGTGCCCTAGCTTCTGGAAGCGGCGATTCGTCGTCAATACCTTACCCCGGACAATCCGAAACCGCGTCCGCGCCACGCCCTTCGACAATAGATAGTCCTCCGCAAACAAGGCCCGTTCATTGAATCCGCCCAGCGCCCAGAAGGCCTCACGGTCAAACAACATGAACATCCCGGTAGCGAACGGCTTCAAGAACGACCCGATGTACTGCATCAGGTTATTGCCCGCATAAAGCGCATCATCGAAAAAGCTGCCCTCTCGGCATGCAATATTCGTCGTTGCCAGATGCAAATTCCGACGCCGCATCCGCCACAATGCCCTCCGCAGTAGAGTAGGCTCCGGCAGCTCAACATCCGCATCCAGAAACAAAACATACTTCGTCGTCGCCAGCCTTGCTCCCGCATTGCGACCCACAGAAGGCAGGCCACCTGGAATCACCTCCACGGCCAACCGGTCTCTAAAGCTCAGCGCCAGTTCGACCGTGCCATCGGTAGACCCCGCGTCGGCCACAATCACACGCGTCACACCCATGCCTTCATAATCCTGCAGGCACAGTGACTTCAGCAGTCGAGGCAGCATCGCAGCCTCATTCTTTGCTGGAATCACAACCGTCAGCTCAGCTTCCATCTACACCTCCGGTACCGTACGCACACACTACCCCGTACGCGCAGCTTGCCTCATCTATCCAGCACGCCATATCAATCAACGTTGAATTTTCAGACAAATTCATCGCTTGGGCCTATCGTTCGTCAACACGAACAAGGGAAGTTCATCGAGCGCCAACAAAGCTGATAAACTGTAGATTCCAGCGGCAAACGTCCTGAAAAACTCACAAGACCGCGCCTTGTAAGGAGATTCGTCATGGCAGACCACACCACCAACGGCAACTTCAGCTCCCCATCCCTTCGCCTCAAGACCGGTCTGGCCGAGATGCTTAAAGGTGGAGTCATCATGGACGTGATGAACGTCGAACAGGCACGCATCGCCGAAGAAGCCGGCGCCATCTCCGTCATGGCTCTCGAGCGCGTGCCCGCCATGATCCGCGCCGAAGGCGGCGTCGCCCGCATGGCAAACCCCAAGCTCATCAAGCAGATCATCAAGGCTGTCTCCATTCCCGTTATGGCCAAGGCCCGCATCGGCCACTTCGCCGAGGCCCAGGTCCTGCAGGAGCTAGGCGTCGACTTCATCGACGAATCCGAGGTCCTCACCCCAGCCGATGAAACCTTCCACATCGACAAACACGCCTTCACCACACCCTTCGTCTGCGGCTCCCGCAACCTTGGCGAAGCCCTTCGCCGCATCGCCGAAGGCGCAGCCATGATCCGCACCAAGGGCGAGCCCGGCACCGGCGACGTCGTCCACGCCGTCCAGCACATGCGCCAGATCGTCCGCGAGATCAAGGCCCTCACCGTTCTCGATGACTCCGAACTCTACAACGCCGCCAAGGTCCACGGCGCGCCCTATGAGCTCGTCCGCATGGTCGCCAAAGTCGGCAAGCTCCCCGTGCCCAACTTCTCCGCCGGCGGCATCGCCACCCCCGCAGACGCTGCCCTCATGATGCAGCTAGGCGCCGAATCTGTCTTCGTAGGCTCCGGTATCTTCATGAAGGAGCGTGCCACGCCTCTTGACGTCGAAAACGATCCCGTTGAGCGCGCTGAAGCAGTCTCCCGCGCCAAGGCCATCGTCATCGCCACCACCCACTACAACGACCCAAAGATCGTCGCCGAAGCCAGCGAAGCCGTCACCGGCACCATGAAAGGCCTCGCCGCCGCCGCAATCGAAGAACAACACCTCATGCAAACCCGCGGCTGGTAACAACCGGCCGCTAGTCAGTTTGATCCATGCGGGACAGGCCCTTTCGCATCCGCATCGGTCAGCGTCTTCAAAAAAGCCACAACATCATCGATATCACGCGCATTCCACGCCGGAGCCTGCCCCGGATGCCGTGTCAGCGGTTCATCCACCACATCGACATTCCCCCGCAGAGCCGCCGGTATATCGTCGAACTTCTCAACTCTTCCGCCCGGTCCCTTGCCGTACCACTTCTCCGGATTCGTATCGCGCTCCACATAAAACTCCAGCGCCTCCCGCAGTGAATGAAACCTCCCATTATGAAAGAACGCTCCTCGCGTAGCGACATTCCGCAGCGTCGGTGTGCGGAACATCCCGCAAAACCCACGTTCGCTTCCTTGATCCTTACGCACCGGCCCGCACAGTCCCATGTCGTAGTACCCAGCTTTGCGATTCGCCTTTAGCTCCGAATTCCGCGGCACACCAAGTGCTTCAAACTGAAAGTCCGTAAATATCGGATGAGAACCATCAGCCCCACGCTGGCTCAGGTGACAACTCGCGCAATTTCCCCGCGCCGGGTCATTGAACAACGCCAGCCCCCGTTGTTCCGCCTCGGTAAGCGTAGCGCGTCCATCCAGCCACTGATCAAACCGGCTGCTGAACGGATAAAAGCTTTGATCCTCAAACTGAAATCGCTCTACAGCCGTTCCTATCGCGGCCAGAGTCTTCTGCGGATCCTCCAGTACATGCTCCCCAAACACTCGCCGAAACTCCGCCGCATACGGCGCATTCCTAACCGCGGACGCAACACGCTCCGCGTCAACATTCGCCATCTCGTCGGGGTTGAGCAGCGGAAAGGCAGCCTGTGCCGCCGGTGTGTTGAACCTACCGTCCCAGCCCAATCCTCCCGTCGGAGGATTATCGCTCCGGGCAAGCTCTTCAAGTCTCTCCATGCGGCTCGCCGCCCGTTCCTGGTGCCATAGTGGCACATGTAGCAGCGTGTAACGCAGCGAAGGCACAGCCCGTGCGCCTTGATGATCGAGATTCCGTCCACCGAACTGCGCAGCCAGCGCATTTGCTGGCCCATAAGCATGTTCAGGGTCGTGGCAACTAGAACATGCAAGGCGACCAGAGGCTGATAGTGTCGGATCGAAGAAGATCAGCCGCCCAAGGCTCGCAGCTGGAGACAATTCGTGAACAGCCGGTTTTGCCGCATCCGCTGCTTGTCGCACCGCAGGTTTCGAGGTGCAGCCAACAAGACAGAGCGTCGATGCAAGACTACTCATCAGCACCACCAGAAGTGTGTTCCTCCTGGCGCGATGGTTCTGAAACTGAATCGATTTCAACAAGAGCAAAAGAGACATATCGCAACAGTTTAAAAATCTGCGGCGCCGAGTTTTCGGCGCCGCAGATCACATACAGAGAATCAGAGACCAGTAAAGACATCGGCCCCAAACCTTCCAGCCGCGGGTTCCTGAGCATAACCGAGATGGTCAAGCCCGAAGATATCTTCAATGCTCCGTAGCATCGAGTAGTGGTTGTAGCCTGTCGTCGTCACCGTACCCGGCTTGATGAACTGTGACAGCAGTACCGCACCTGTGTTGTCTCCGCCATAGTTCGTGTAGGTCAGCACATACTTCGCGCTACCCACTGCAATCGTGTTGGTCTGCGGATAGGTCCCGAGGTTTGGTCCGGGCAGCTCACCGCAGCAAATGCCACCGTTGAACGTAATCGTAACCCCGGTCGACGATGGAACCACACTGCCGTAAGTACTCTCATCAAAGTTGATGATGATAAGCCCATCGGCCTTATACGCCGGAGAGGCCATAATGATTGGGATCCACTTCTGCAGGAAGGCATCAGCAGAAACCAGCCCGCCGGGACGCCCATCGACACACGGAGCATCGTGACCGTCGTCGCACAGGCTCGGCGTAATGAAGTTGAAGTTTGCCGTAGTCGATACACTCGCAAGATCGTTCTGCAGGTTACTGTCCAGATTCACGACATTGGACTGGCAATCCGGCGAATCGATGATCGAGTGAAAGTACATAAATGGATTGTGTCGTGTTGCATATTGATCGCCCAACGGTACCGCCGCCGATGGCGCCTCAGCAGTCTGTGTATGGTCAACCGCATTCAACGCCGGATGGCCGCACGTCGCAGACTCACGGGCAGGATCGTTCCCCATGTCGCCCATGTAGCCTTTCCACGTCAGCCCCTTCGCCTTCAACTGGTCGGGCAGTGTCTTTACAGTCGCCGGATAAACGCATCCGGTACCCACCGGGAGCTGGTCCTGGAAGGTAGTACCCGTCTGGTTAAAATCGTTGTAGGTAGTGCAATCAGCGACCGTCTGCAGAGTGCCGGGCTGTCCACTCAGCATGGCTACATAGTTATCGAGCGAGACGTGCCCTGTGCCGTAGTAGCCACTAAGCAGCGCACCCTGTGACGTCAGCGTGTTGGCAAGATAGGGCGATTTCGTGTTTGCCCCGAAGGTTGTTGAGTAGTTTTCATTTTCAAGCGTAATTACCCAAACATGCTTGACCTTGCCCGATACAAGACTGGCGTTCTGACTGGAACTGCTGCCATTGTCTGAACACGCCACAATCGTCGCACCAATCCCCGCGGCCATCAGCACAGCTGCGGCCGTAATCCATCCCCGTTTTTTAAACATCATGAAGTTTAGTTTGCTGCCTCCGTAGATGCAGTCTGCTGGCCCGATATGAACAAGGCATAAACAAGAGATAGACAAGACATGAAGAAGCAATAAAGGAAAGGAAAACCCTACTAACACTGGCCACCTGAAATGGAGACCCGGCATCAAATGCCCTCTCCGTCGCGCCCACTTAACTCCATCGCTCTTCTCGTCAAAGACGTCGAGAATCCTGCTCAAAAACCACTCGCCGCGCTCGACATCACTGCAAAGTCCGGAGTCCTGGATTAAGCACTGGGCTTTCAGCCTGATTTGCAGAATATCAATCCCCCTGTAACTTACTTCGAGACAGCGAGATCAAGATCGCTTAATTCGACTTGTAACAGGAATCTGCCGGTTTCCAGTATCAGAGAAATGGACTGGAAGCCGACCTTAGGAAGGTCCTTGACTTAAGAAGAAAAAACATGCAAATATGGCTCGCCCTCGATTGTCAAATAACCTACTGAGGGTGTTTTGCGGCAAACCTGATCTCCCGCCTTCCCAGGTAAATTACCCTACTCCCACAGATACAGCACCCAGGCCCCAGTACACAATTTGAAGTTTACGATGCCATTCGGTCCAAAAGGGCACCGACGCAGTGTATCTGCCGCATCCCTCCTGGTCTGAGTGTCTTGACTGCGGCGATGCTTGCGGTTCTGCGAGTGCCCCTAAGAACGGAAAACTGGATCAGAGTGTCGCCACTTCGATAACCGTGTTTTTTCCAGCATCGATCAAAACGGATTTCATCGGCTGCTGCACAAACGCAGCCTATCTGGAAGTCCCAAAAACGGAAATGCTTTTTAGCAAGGAGGAATAGTTTATGTCCACTTTTGCAAGGCGATTTTCCCTGTTTCTCAGCGGCGCGACGGCGCTGCTGATCGTTACCCTCATTCCATTCACCGCGAACGCGCAAACGAAAAAGCCAATGGGAATAGGAACCAAGTTCTGTAAAAACCTATATAACCCCAGCCTGAACCCCACCGGAAAGATCCACGCTTCGCAGGGCGCGCAACTGTACTGTTTCGGATCCCAATTGACCTTCGCTACCCGCCCTCAAATCCTGGCGAGCCCAACGACTAAGATTAAGAACGTGGATGCTGCTAATCCCAGCGAAGACATATCGCCGAACGGGACGCTGGCTTTTGGTCAATCCGAGACCTCGATCGCCGCTGCTGGCCAGTATGTGGTAGAGGCCTGGAACGATGCCACTGCTTTGTTTGCCCCCTGTCCATCCCCAAACAGTAAAGAAGAAGGTACAGGGTTTGGATTCTCCAACAATAAAGGTGCCTCCTTCACCGATCTCGGTGGTCTCCCCAATGCCAACTGCGCCAGTAGTCTTTACGAGGGCGACCCCAGCGTGGAGACCTGGGAGTTTCAAGGACAACACTATTTTTATATCTCCAGCCTGTTCGCTACTCTTAATGGACTAGAAGTAGCTGTTACCGCATGCCAGGTGATTGGCTCCGGTACCTCGGCCACCCTCGGGTGCGGACAGCCGACAGTGGTAGCGACCAGCCCAACAGGGTCGGGCGGGTTCTCTTCTCTCGATAAAGACTTTGCGACCATTGATCCCCTGAGAGGCAGACTCTATATCTCGTACTCCGACTTCGGGGCGGGCGACTCCATCGCTTTGGCCGCCTGCGATCTGACCAACAACCCGATGCAGCCGGTGTGCTCGAACGGAGACAGCAATGGACCAATCTACCTCGTTGTGGCCCCGCCTGATCCCAACTCTTGCGAGAACGAGGGTGCCTATCCTGCAGTCGATGTCAAGACCGGTGATGTCTACGTTGCCTACGAGCACAACTGGCCGAGCGCCTTTGCTGTCGGCCCCTGCGCAACCGATCCCACGAAAGAGGTTGTCACGCGTATTCCGCACTCCTGTCTAACGTTGCCAGGCCCTAGCTCCTGCACGGGTTCGTTTTCCAACACCGCGCAATTGGTGACTTCGATGTCCGCGGCCTTTATTCCTGGATACAATCGCTTCCCGATGAATGACTTTCCGCGGATAGCGATCAGTTCCGCTCATGGAACAGTGAGCATCGTGTGGAACGATGCGAGGTTCAAGCCATCCGGGGACATACTCCTGCAGAGCTGGTCAGTCGGGCATGCATTCCCGAATCCGGTGCAGTTGGAGCCCGTCGTCGTAGATAACGCCAAGACAGCAGGAAAGGGCTGGCAATTCCTGCCTGGGATGCGCAACACCGATGATGACGGCAACCTCTACATTAACTGGTACGGCCGGGCGACGCCAGCAACTGCGATCACGAACTTGTACGAGGCTGTTGGAATAAATCCGCTGACAACTGCAACGCCTGCGAACATCAAGATCACAAACGTAGCGTCAGATTGGAATGCGGTGAGCTCTGACATCGTTCCCAATTTCGGTGATTACACTGATAATTATGTGGGTGCCGTGGCGAGTACCGGAGTGCCGTTTACTGGCGAGGTAGATTACGCGGCGTGGTCCGATGGTCGACTGGGTGATCCACAACCCTTTGAAGCCCATATCACTCATTGAGGTAGCCGGCTTGTGGCCGCGATAATCAGGGATCGCGGCCACAGCTTTCTTTGTTCCATCCTAGGGTCCTTGCCAGTCTCCCGGCGCATTACATAAATTTCCTTTTCTTGATGTGTTCCCCAATTGCACAAACTACCCTCCCCATTCTCTATAATGGAATAGGCACTTTTGACATTGAGAAAAGCGATTCCGCAAAAAACCTATTATTTACAATACTTTAGCTCGACGCATCGGCTGGGGCAGGCCAAAGTACGCGACTAAACCTTCATTTTGGAATACTTTGCGCAATATTGACGGGGAGGGTGGGGGACCAGGTGAGCACACAAGAACATAAGTCAGCGAGCAGGAACCGAACCATAGGCGTCCTCGCCCTGCAAGGCGCATACGAAGCCCACGCCAAAGCCCTCCGCACTCTGGGCGCAACGCCAAAGCTCGTCCGTCTCCCCGCCGACCTCGAAGGTATCGACGGCCTCATCATGCCCGGCGGCGAGTCCACCACGATGCTCAAATTCCTCGAGCGCCACAACTTCTTCGATATCCTCAAGACCTTCGTCCAGACCACGCCCACCTTCGGCACCTGCGCCGGCGCCATCCTCCTGGCCAAGGACGTCCAGAATCCCGTCCAGAAATCACTAGCAGCGCTCGACATCACTGTCGAACGAAACGCCTACGGACGCCAGATCGATTCCACCATTCTCACCGCACCCACCAGGCTCGAAGGTGGCCCGCTCGAGATGGTCTTCATCCGCGCCCCCCGCATCACTCGCACTGGCCCCGAAGTTGAAATCCTCGCCTCCCGCGACCAGCATCCCGTGCTCGTTCGACAGGGCCATCTTCTCGCTGCAACCTTCCATCCCGAACTCAGCAGCGACCATCGGGTTCATCAGCTCTTCCTGAATCTTATCCACTAAATCCTTTGTTGCCTTTCTTTACATTGCAGGGCATGATTGACCATGACGCGCTTCCCACGGAGATATTGCGTGCGTAAAAAGCTCCGCTCTCGAACAGTTCTGCTCGCAGGATTGTTTCTTGTGTCCATTACGGGCTTACCTCTGCCAGCCAACTCTCAAACGTCACCTTCTTTGGATGGACTGCTCAAAGAATGCATCGTCCGAGCTAACGCCGGCGATACCGCCGCTACGTTTAACTCGGTCCTTAATCTGGCCGAAGCGCTTGGAAAGGCGCCTCTCTCCGACATAAAAGACGTCTTACCCGACGTCATGCAAGCCGTCGATGACAAGAATCCAGCCGTCAGGACACTGGCGCTCGACAGCATCGTTGCCATCGAAAGCCGCTCCAATCCTGACCATACCCTCCGCGGCGATGCTCTTCCCCTCCTTGAGCCGGAGATTCCTCGCATAGCCGCCCACCTTACCGACGACGACACGCACATACGCAGCACAACCGCGAGCGTTCTCGGTGGTTTTGTCATAAAACCCCCAGATGCTGTCTTCCCTCCCCTCATCGCCTTCCTCAAGCGCGAAGATGCGGTAAGCTCCGTTGGTTCCAGCGTCATCTTCGACCTTGTACGTCTCGGCCCGCAACGTCCCGCCGTCGTCACCGCAGTCATCGCATTCATCAACCGGCCGGACCACACGCCAGAATCTCTCGTCAGCTCCATCGACGCCATCGCACACGCTCTGATGCATAGCGAAGAAATCGACACTGCCGTCGCTCGCATTCTCGATGTCCCAAGGACCAGCGTCAGGGTTGCAGTCATCCACGATCTCCCCGAACTACAGCTTCCCGACGAGGTCTTCACCGCAACACAGGCCCATCTCCGTCAGATAGCTGCCAACGATCAGGAAGACGCCGCCGTACGTGCCGCTGCCAACATAATCCTCCCCTGCTGGGTCAACGATCGACACAAACCTTGCCCGACCTTTTCCCTCTCCTTCCCTACGGCACCTTCTCCTGTCGAACTCGACGACAACGCATCGCGTCAATGACGTTCACGTCGCGTTATCCTGAACTGTGTCCCCCATCTTCCATACGGCGGCAGTCCTGTCTCTCCCATGGTGGCTCCCCTCCAACGCCAGCGTGCATGGTGCAACACTGGACCGCCATCTCCTTCTCAATCTTTGGATTATCCTCGCCCTCCTGACCCTTGCGCACCTCCTTCTCATCGTAGGTCTGCTGCGTCGCCGCACCACCGAGCTCAAAGACCTTTGGCGAATCGAATACCTCCCGCTGGCCATCCTCGCTCTTCTCTTTGCGCTCCTTACCGTGAAAGCTGAAAGTCTCTGGGCAGCTTCCCGCTACACCGGAGCCGACCCGGCTGCGCTTCAAATCGAGGTCACAGGAGTCCAATTCGCCTGGTATTTCCGTTATCCAGGCACTGACGCCACCTTCGGCGTCACGAAGCCCCAACTGGTCGCTCCCGGCGAAGGCAATCCCCTCGGTATCGATCCAACCGATCCTCACAGCGCCGACGATTTCATTACCTCCGAGCTCGTCCTTCCCGCGAACCGCGAAGTAGACCTTCACCTTCGCGCACAGGACGTCATCCACGGCTTCTCAATCCCCGAGATGCGTCTAAAACAGAACGCCGTTCCCGGCCACACCATCCACGTCCACTTCACCCCGACCACGCCCGGAACCTACGCAGTCCTCTGCACTCAACTCTGCGGCCTCGGTCACTACCGCATGAACGCCACCGTGCGCGTCCTATCCCCAGCCGAGTTCGCTCAATGGCTAGCCACAAAACAAAAGGCGGCCCAGCCATGAACCCACATCGCCGCCGTCAAAGTATCTTTACCACCGACCACCGCACCATCGGTCTTCAATATCTAATCCTCGCCCTGATCTCCGTAGTCATTGGAACCCTGCTGTCGTTGCTGATGCGCATCCATCTCGTCTGGCCCGACTGGTCTCTGCCGCTGCACGGCCCCATCCTGCCCGAAGACTACCTTGCCCTGGTCACCATCCACGGCACCATCATGCTTTTCTTCGTGCTTACGACGGCCCCGCAGAGCGGCTTCGGAAACCTGATCCTCCCTGCCCAGATCGGCGCGCGCCACATGGCCTTCCCGCGCCTCAACGCCGCCAGCTTCTGGCTCACAGCCATCGCCTTACTTGTCCTCCTAAGCTCCACCTTCGCACCAGGAGGCTCCGCCATCTCCGGCTGGACGGCCTACCCACCCCTCAGCGCGGTAGCCTCCGCTGGCCCCGGCCAGGCTCTCGGCATGGATCTCTGGCTCGCCAGCATCGCACTATTCTCAATCGCATCCACGATCTCTGCAATTAACACTCTCGTAACAATAATCAGCCTCCGATGCGAAGGCATGACGTGGGACCGTCTCCCCTTGACGGTCTGGGGCTGGTTCACAGCCGCGCTCCTAAGCATCATCGCCTTCTCGGTCCTTCTCGCCGCCCTTCTTCTTCTCTTTTGCGACCGCCACGTCGGAACCAGCTTCTTCCTCCCCACCGGAAACCTGGTCAATGGAATCCTCCACACAAAGGGCAACGGAAGCCCGCTCCTATGGCTCCATCTCTTCTGGTTCTTCGGACACCCCGAGGTTTACATCGCCATCCTTCCTGGCATGGGCCTCACCTCGATGCTGCTGGCAAACTTCAGCCACCGCCGCGTTTTTGCCTACCGAACCATGATCGCCACAACCCTGCTCATCGGCTTTCTCGGCATCCTCCTCTGGGGCCATCACATGTTCGTCGCAGGCCTCAACCCCTTCGCCAGCTCCGCCTTCTCCATCTCGACCATGGCCATCGCCCTCCCTGCCTCCGCCAAAGTCCTCAGTTGGATCGCAACCACCTGGCGCAGCCGCCCGCAGTACACCACTGCGATGCTCTTCTCACTCGGCTTCGTCTCTCTTTTCATCACCGGAGGCCTCACCGGCCCCATCCTCGCCCAGCCCATCCTCGACGAGTACCTTCACAATACCTTCTTCGTCGTAGCCCACTTCCACCTCATCATGGCCATGGCTGGAGTCTTCGCCCTCTTCGCCGCCACCTACTACTGGTTCCCTCTAATGACCGCCCATCGCGGCAAACCAGCACGCCTCATGTCCGAGCCCCTCGGCCGCCTTCATTTCTGGCTCACCCTGCTCGGAGCCTACGCCACCTTCCTGCCCATGCACCTGGCCGGCCTAGCTGGCCAACCCCGCCACTACGCCCAACTCACCGGAATCCCCGGCCCAGGAGGATCGCTCAGCCCCGCAGGTCATCTCTTAGCCACGACCATCCCCCTCAACCGGCTTATCACCTACGCGGCTATCTTTCTCGCCGCCGCTCAGATCATCTTCTTCATCAATCTCGTCCGCAGTCTGCGCCACGGAGACGTCGCCCCAACAAACCCCTGGCAGGCCACTACACTCGAATGGCACCCTTTCTTGCATCCGAACGCTGGACCCCAGGCATCAGATGTAGTAATTACCGTCCACCACACGCCATGCCTTTACATCTGCTCTCCATCAGGAGATACTTTTGTCCCTCAGTGGGAGAACAAAATAACGGTCGATCTGCCCGCGGAGTCAAAACCGGAGTAAGCTTTCCACAACGCGCGCGTTGAAAGCGGTTCCTATGCCACCGACCATCACGCCTCTCAATACCGAACGCGAGAAGAAGCGCCGCATTGAAGATCACGACAGTGGTCACGGCCGTCGTCCGCCGACAGATAAGCGCACCGGCGGCGGTGGAGACAACGACAACTGGAACGATCGTCCCCAGGGCCGTCGAGGCCCACGCGAGAACCTTGGCCGCGCCCGCCTCGCCATCTTCTTCGCTCTCGCCGGCGACCTCATGTTCTTCGTCGCCATCGTCAGCGCCTTCTTCGTCTCGCAGTCGAGCGGTCGTTACAACGCCTACAACCAGTACATCAACGAGTGGCTCCCCACCGTTATTCCACCCATCCTCTGGCTCAACACTGCCATCCTCCTTCTTAGTTCCGTTACTGTAGAGATAGCCCGCCGCCACATGTTCCGCGAGAACGATGTCATGGACGAGTGGCTAGGCCTCGGCAAGCCGATCACACGCAGCGCTATTCCCTGGGTCTCCGCGACCACGGTTCTTGGTCTCCTCTTCCTCGCCGGCCAGTGGATCGGCTGGAGTCAGCTCGCCGCGGAACACGTCTTCTTCCGCTCCAATCCCAGCAGCCACTTCTTCTTCCTCATCACCTACACCCACGCTATCCACCTCTTCCTCGGCATCACAGCTCTCACCGTTACGCTCGTCGGCCTCTACAAGTCGCGCCAACTTGAAACCCGGCAGATCCTCGTCGATTGCACCGCCTGGTACTGGCACGCCATGGGTCTCTTCTGGATCTTCCTCTTCGCCCTCCTCGTCTTCTTCCAATGAACTTCCGCCGCCCCATCCTAATCAGGCTCATCCTGATCGCCGTACTTGGCATCGCCTCAGCAACAATCCACGCACAAGGCTGCGCCCAATGCCGCGATAGCGCCAGCGCCACCCCACGATCAACCCAGCGCGCCTACAGGCATGCGATCGTCCTGCTAACGGTGACGGCTGGCGTATTTTTTGTAGGCACACTGACCATCTTCAAGCGACGTCGCTGACCACTGCTGCAAGAAGCAGATCACCGAATCATTGAGTTTACGTCGTCATCCTGAATCATTAAGTTACGTCGTCATCCTGAACGTAGTGAAGGATCCCTGTATTTAGTCTTTGCTCTTGCCTTTGCCTGTTCTTAAATCCCTCTCCTCCGCACGAACCTGACTAAGCCTTGAGTTTTTGGACAGCTACCTGCAACTCAAAACAAAAAGGGCCGAACCAAAAGGCCCGGCCCTCCCATCTACAATCTTTTAGCGCCTACTTCCCAGTCTCCGTCCCGCGAATAAACGCAGCCACATCGTCATGGAACTGCTTCAGCACTCCATCATTCACATAGACCATGTGGCCCGCGGGATAGTAGTGGTAGCTGATATTCGACTGCAAACTCTTCGGGATAGGCAGATGATGCATCTCGAACTTCCCTTCGAAATAAGGCGTAGCCAGATCATAATACCCACCCGCCAACATCACCTTCATCTTTGGATTCGCCTTCATCGTCACCGCCAGGTCCGGCATCACATTCGTGCCGCCCTCTCCCTGGCCCACCGGAGGCCCGCCCGGAGCCTGATGCCGCAGATCCCAGCTAAACGTCGCGTCCGTATAAGCGCCCGGCTTGTACGTCTGCTCTGCGCCGTACTTCAGCTCCGTCCGCAGATAGTGATTGATCGCAGTCGTATACGCCGAAGCAATCGCCTGACTCTGCGGATCGTAGTCCGCCTCTTCGCTCGTAGGATTGAAGTCCGGCCCCTTGTACCGAGTATCCAGCCGCCCCGTCGTTAGTCCGTCCGGGTCCTGCAGATTCTTGCTGAAAGCCCCGCCCTGCACCCGCAGATTCGTCTTCAGCAGATAAGCCACCGGCAATCCCGTGTACCCATGCAGCTTCTCCGCCACCGCCTGCTTTCGAGCCTCAGGCAACTCGCTTCCCTGCAGCAGCGCAGCCATATATTCCCCCAGCGCAAACTGCTCCACCTCTGCAAGAAACGGCTCCAAAGCCGCCGGCTGCGAAGGCAGCTTCTTATGATAAAAAGCGCTTGCCGCGAACGTAGGCAGCGCCAGCGCATAAGCCTGATCCACTCCCGGATTCCACTTTGGGCCGTCCACACTGTTATCAAAGCTCAGAATCGCCGACAACAGCACAATTCCGTTTAAATCCACGTTCTGCAGCGCCGCGCTCAACACAGCGCTCCGCGGAGTTCCATAGCTCTCACCGAACAAATACTTCGGCGAATTCCACCGGTCATACTTCGTCAAAAAACGCCGTATAAATCGATCAAACGCATGCGCATCCTGGTCCGTTCCCCAGAAAGCCTTCTCCTTGTCCTTGCCCATAATCCGGCTGAACCCGGTCCCCGGAGCGTCGATAAAAACAAGATCGCTCACATCCAGCAAGCTGTACCCATTGCTCACAATCTTGTAAGGAGCGCCCGCATCATGCTGCGTATCCGTAGTCAACACCCGCTTCGGCCCAAAGCTCCCCATATGCAGCCACATCGTCGAGCTGCCCGGCCCGCCGTTATAAAGAAACATCACAGGCCGCTCTTCCGAAGGAGCTCCCTTTTTGAAGTAGGCCGTATAAAACATCCGCGCGACAGGCGGAGCCTCCTCCGGCTTAGCAGGATCGGAAATCTTCTCTCCCGTATCCCCCAGCAGCTTCCCATCCAATCCCAGCAAAGCATCCTGCTGTTCCGTAGCCCCCACCGTTATCGTCCCGGCCACGGCCCTATACGCAATCGCCTGCCCGCCCACCGTAACTGTTCCCTCTGTAGTCGAATCAGCTGGCACCACCGTGGGCGGCGCTACTGCCGTTCCCGTCACGACCAACTGCTGCTCCGGCTTCTTATCTGCCTTTGCCTGCGCACCCACCCAGCCAGACCCACCGATCACCAACCCCAAACCAAGAACAGACCAAACCCGCATCATCCCCATCCCTTACTCCTGTTTAGAAATCAACCCGATAAACCAAGAGTACCCTATGCATCAAACACATTTTTGCTTTGGTCAGGCGCACCTTCGTACCTCTTCACCTTGGGTGTTGGGGAGCGACGAAACCGAGTGAACGTGGAATGTTGACCTGTCAGAAATGTCAGTTGCCTTACGAGTACACCAAGCAATACTTATCCGGACCGCCGAGAGGCGAACAGAACCTTAGCTGAAAACAATAAGGCAGCCTCTCAGTGAGCGTCCGGCCTGTCAACGCGCGCTGAGGCGGTCTTCCAGTTCTGTAGATGGAGAAGCCATGGAAGAAACTCACGATCAAAGCGGCCACGCGCGCAACGCTTGCGGGATCGTGGGTCGCCAGAGTTTCGATATTCCTTCAAAGTCAAATAGTTACCTGTCTATCAAAAGCCGTGGGACGAGTGCACTAGCTTCATGGATGTTGACGCTGATTCTTTCCTGTAGCCCCGCGATCTGTCCCGCTCAGTCCACTCCTGCTGCTGTCGTGCCTTCCCCATCGCCAAAGTCTCTCGGTGAGGAGTTGCGACATCCCGATGGCAAGGAAATACACATCTTCTACATTCACGGCATTGGATCCGACGGCCCTCATGATCGCGACTCGCGGACGCTTAGAAAGAGCATTTGCGACTATCTGAAGGATTGCACAACTCCTGAGGGCACTCCTATTGGCGAGTGGGACTACGCCGACCAGGATGCGTTTCAACTTGGTGCGTCAGTTCCGGCTCTCGAGTACATGGACCAGCAGATTTGGAAGAGCCAGGAAGAATGGCAGGCGGCCGCCCCTTATGCGGTTCACTTTCAACTCGCTCGTTCCAATGGCCCAGCCTTGTACGTCGACGAGCTGAATTGGTGGCCACTGACCTTTTCGCTCAAATGCCGTCAGATTATCGCTGCCGACGCCTCCCTTGTCGCTCCAAGCAAAGCAAGAATTGAAACCTGTTCCACTCGTGAACCGAATACCGGCGTTTCGCAGCGATTCAGGTCGTACGACTGGATCTCCAAGGATGAGGCTACGCGTCTTCGCCAACTCCCCGCGCGAGGTGCCAGGGCCAACCGACAGTTGAAAAGCGATTTGATGGACTGGGCTTTCTCTGACGCCGTTATGGCGCTCGGCCCGCTTCGAACCTATATTCTCAATGGGATCCGGCAATTGATTCTGAAGTCACTTGCAGACGCACCCGGAGCATCCCAAGCCAACAATGGCCAGCCTCGAGCCAATCAGGAATTCATTGTCGTCTCGCATAGCCTCGGGAGTTATCTGATCTTCACTGCCCTCGATATGGATCAATCAACAGGAAAGCCAGCTGCAGCGGAGCAATCCCTAAACGATCTCCGGGAGATACTGAAGCGCACTTCCTTGGTGGTCTTCTTCGCGAATCAACTGCGATTGTTGGAATTAGTTGGTCTGGATGGACCTTCGGAAAGAAATATCGCGACGCGTCTCGGCGATTGGGGAAAGGCTCGGTGCGAATATCTCAAGTCCCTCCCCAACGCGTCGCAGGAATGCAAGCCTCCACGAATCGTTGCTCTGAATGATCCGAGCGACCTGCTGACGTGGACAGTTCCCGCACTCAGTGACATTCACGTCGAAAACTACAGCGTCAGAAACTCCACCCACTGGTTATGGTTGTTTGAGAACCCGACCTCTGCTCACAGCAACTACGCAACAGACAAGCGAGCAATCAAAGAGATGCTCACATCGACTTCTGAGGAGAAGAAATGAACCCAGTGGACGAGCGCTTGGACACATTTAGAACACAATCTTGACGAGCTGCAAGATTAAAAGTCAGTTCTAACAGTGTGGTGACTTTAGACAGCGGCCGGTTACCTGCTTGCCGGGTGCCCCATCCTTCGCGCACCCTTGCGAAGAGAGAATGTAAACTGGCCCGAGGAGGGCGCCACCCATTCCAAACGCTCCAAATCCGCAGAAGAGTAGCCTTTTTGTTCCGTGGCTGGCTATCGTATTCACACTCTCCCTCGTCGTCGCCATCGCAACGATGCTTCACGGCATGGCCCAGGTAAGCCTCGGAAAGGCCGACCTTCCGTGGTGGTATCGCACTCTCATGCTTCTTAGCGAATCAGGGTTAGCGCTCAGCGCTCTTGGCGTCCTGGTGCTCGTAGTCATTTCCATCCGCCGCGCCTCAAAGACCCAATGAAAAAAGGCCTCGCCGAAGCGAAGCCCTTTGTTCATAAAACTCGGCTGCTAATCTAGCGGCCTTTTTTCTTCGCTGCCTTCGCGCCCTTCTTTGCAGGAGCAGCCTTGGCCGCAACCTTCTTTGCTGGCACAGCCTTTTTCGCCGGAGCCTTCTTCACCGCAACCTTAGCCACAACCTTCTTGGCCGGAGCCTTGGCCACAGTCTTCGCCGGAGCTTTCTTCGCGTGAGCCTTAGCCACGACCTTCTTGGCCGGAGCCTTGGCCACAGTCTTCGCCGGAGCTTTCTTCGCGTGAGCCTTAGCCACGACCTTCTTGGCCGGAGCCTTCGCCGGGGCCTTCTTCGCAGGAGCAGCTTTCACAGGAGCCGCAGCCTTCTTTGCGGGCGCCTTGACCGGTGTAACCTTAGCCGGAGCGGCCTTAGCTGGAGCAGCAACCGGCAACGGCGCAACCACGGCAGCCTCTTCCCCATTCCCCTCAACAACGGCAGCCTTTTTCCGGCTCTTCGCTGGCTTTGCATCTTTCTTCGGAGCACGCGGCCTGCGCAGATGCACTGGCGGAGGCGGAGCAGGCGGAGAGAACGGCTCCAGATAAGTCTTCATCTCTTCCACGGTACCCAGCTTGTTATCCATCAGCTCGAAGAACAGCTTATCCAGTAACTCGTCGTAGCCCGGCAGTTCTGGAACAATGCGCATCTCCTGCATCAGGGCATATGGAATCTTCTGCTTTGCCTGAGGCCACTCGTTGTAAAAGGCCTTGAACTTCGCAACGATCGGTGCGCTCTTGGTCGTATGCGCTACCCAAAGAATCGATTCCGGCTTGGCCGAATACAACAGCTTCCAAGCCTGTGACGGCGTCGCCGCTCCCTTGCCTGAGAGCTCTGCAGCAAACGCCTTGGCTTCGCCTTCAAGCGCTTCAACCTCGGCCACAAATCCCTGCCGCACAAAGCTCTTCTTCAGCCCCGCCATCTCCTTGGGAGTCATCTTCGCCGTCAGCAACGGGAAGTTGGCCGTGGCAACCTCGGGGTGAATTCCCCTCAACTGCAACTGCGTCTGGCTGTCCCGCAGCCTCTCCAGCTCGGTCACATTGGCCTTGGACGACGCCAGCGCCGGATAGAGGTGCTTCATCCATCCCTCATCCTCCAATCGCTTCAGCACTCGCAGCGGATCCTCCTCGTGGAAGATCTCCTCCGTCTCGTATCCGCGATGAAACTCATCCATCGCCGAGATGTACCCTTCCTGCTTACCCGTCTCATACCGGGCCTGGGTCTTCTCGTCCATCTGCCAGCCTAGCCGGGCCGAGAACCTGGCCGCGCGAATCATCCGAACCGGGTCTTCGATAAACCCGTAGTTGCTCACCAGCCGGAGCTCGCGGTTCTCAATATCTGCCACGCCGTTCAGCGGATCCATCAGCAACCCATAAGATCCCTGATTCAGCGAGAGCGCCATCGCGTTCGCCGTAAAATCCCGTCGCCGCAGGTCTTCCAAAATATTCGCGGGCTTCACGACCGGCTTTCCCGGTTTCGGGTACGTAACCGATAAAGTCGATCCGATCTCCATCCGCACGCCACCCGGAAACGACACATAAAGCGCCTGTCCAGGCTCATTCTCTCCGGTGATGTGACCGCCAGCTTTCTCTATATCTTTCTTCAGCTTAAGCGCATTTCCCTGAACCGCCAGATCAAGATCGCGCACTGGCGACCCGCTTGTCAGGTCACGTACCGCTCCGCCCACCAGAAACACGGTAAGCCCTTTAGCACGAGCAACTTCGCGTACCTTTACCAGCGCCGCTTGCTGCGCCTTCGAAAGTCGATTTTCCAATAAATAGATATAATCGGCCATATCTGCTGCATTCGCTCCAAGCCGGTCTTAAACGGGACGCGCCCAAACTGATAAATCGAGACGAATCAACCGTTTAGAAAGATCTGTTAAGCAAGACACAAAATGTGAATGTAACACAGCAGTGACGAATTGACTACTCTTCACTCAGCTTTTTCGTATCCCCGCACCTCCACATGCGACAATCCGCGAGAACATGTCCTCTTCCCATAAAAAGGTCATCGTGCGACGATTCACAGGAGATACCCTCCCCGGCTATCTTTCCGTCTCCGCTTTCGTCCACGACAAATCCATCGACCTGCTTGATCTCAGCGGCCATGTCATTCCCCTCTCACTCAACGAGATAAAGCACATCTGCTACGTCCGCGACTTCAACCTCACTGACTCCCTTAACCCCGAACGACTCACCCGCCGTACCTTCCTCGCCCGCCCCCGAACCGAAGGCCTCTGGCTCCGCCTCGCCTTCCGCACACATGATGGCAGCAAAGACCAGCTCGAAGGTCTGGCCCCCATCGACATCGCCCTCCTCGACGACCTTATTGCCGACGCCGGCCTCTTCCTTACTCCTCCCGATACCCGCTCCAACACCCAGCGAATCTACGTCCCCCGAACATCCATCATCGAGCTCCAGCTCATCGCTGTCATCACCACCCCCTCCCGCAAAAAGCCTCTACCCTCAACCCCACTAACCTCTCTCCAGGAAGACCTCTTCAACGCTCCTCTCCCTCCGGACGCCCGCCCCAACTAGCCTCCTCCCTGAACTACAATCCCACCATGAAGCTTGCCGACCTAGCCCATCACTTGGGAGCCACCCTCGTGGGCGATCCCTCCGCCAAAATCACCGGAGTAGCTGCCATCGACACCGCCTCCACCGGCGACCTTACCTTCGTAGCAAACCCAAAATACGCCTCCCAGGCCCGCACCACCAAGGCAACGGCAGTCCTCGTCGAGCCCTCCTTCACCGAAATCTCCACCGCCACCCTCCGCATCGAAAACCCCTACCTCGCCTTCGCCCGCGCCATCGAGCTCTTCTACCAGCCTCCCACCTACGCCCCCGGCATTCACCCCACCGCCGTCATCTCCCCCACCGCCAAAATCGGGAGCAACGCCCACATCGGCGCCTACGTCGTCATCTCCGACCACGTCACCCTCGGCGACAACGCCATCCTCCTGCCACACGTCGTCCTCTACCCCCACGTCACTGCCGGAGACAATCTCTTCGCCCACGCCCACGCGGTAGTCCGCGAGTACTGCCAACTCGGCGACAACGTCGTCCTGCAGAACGGCGCCATCATCGGCGCTGATGGATTCGGCTTCGCCCGCCAGTCCAACGGCTCCTGGTACAAGATCCTCCAGTCCGGCCCCGCTGTCCTCGAGGACGCCGTCGAAGTCCAGGCCAACGCCTGCATCGACCGCGCCTCCATCGGCGAAACCCGCATCCACGCCGGAGCCAAGGTCGACAATCTCGTTCAGGTGGGCCACGGCTCTACCGTAGGCGCGAATACCCTCCTTTGCGCTCAAGTCGGACTCGCCGGATCCACAACCATCGGCAAATCCGTCATCCTCGCCGGCCAGGTCGGCGTTGCCGGCCACTGCACCGTAGGCGACGGCGTCATAGCCACGGCCCAGAGCGGCATTCCCAACGATGTCGAACCCGGCAAAGTCGTCAGCGGCTACCCCGCCATCGACAATCGCCAATGGCTGCGCTCCGTAGCCCTCGTCAATCGCCTCCCCGAGCTTCTACGCAGTCTTAAGTCTCAGTCAAAATAGTCGCTATCAAGTGACTTCAACAGGTCCGACCGCATCCAATCCGCTAACGATGGTCGAACCGCCCGAACCCAACGGATCCTTAAATGCCGGCGCGTCCGACATTCGCGTCCTCCTGCTCGACGACGAGCCAGCCAATCTCCATCTACGCACCGCTATCCTTCGCCAACACGGCTACCAATGCATCCCCGCCTCCACCGTCGAAGAGGCAAGCGAGCTCTTCAGCAACATCGATATCGCCGTTCTCGACTATCACCTCGGCGCCGGTCAGTTCGGCACCGAAGTCGCATATAATCTTCGCCGCCATCACCCCCACGTCCCCATCATCATCCTCTCCGCCACACTCGACCGCTACTTCGGCGGCGTCGAAGACATGCATCTCCTCAAGGGCTACAGCTCCGTCGAAGATCTCCTCGCCGCGCTCAGCTCGCTTCAGGCCAAACGTCGTGGCGCTCCAGTCGTCGTCGACGCTCGCGACTTCTTCTATTCCCGCATCTCACTCGCAATCGGTTCCGATGTCCTCGTTCAGATCTTCGACGATCACGGCATCTGGCTTCACTGCAACGACGCCGCTGCCGCCTACTTAGGTCAGTCCCGTGACTGGTTTCCTGGCCGCAGCGTCTTCGATGAGATGCCCACCCTCATGCGCGACTGGCGCGACGTCCTCCAGACCGTCTCCCTCACTCGCGAGACCTACATCGACCGCACGCACCGCGGCCTCCTCAACATTCCTAAAGCTGGCGAACAAAACGTCACCTGGAGCGTCCTCGCCTTCCCCATCACCCTCCACGACAACCGCAGCGGAGTCGTTCTCACTGCGCGCATACTCGAGCGATCTCCCTCCTCCTACGCCTGAACGCTCCCCCTCCCTTCACCTCCTGATACCCTAATTCTTCATGCGTTCTCTCCGCACCCTCGCGCTTCTCCCCATCCTCAGCCTCGCCGGCTGCCACTCTCCCTACGTCGAAGCCACCGTAAGCAATCACACCAACGAGCCGCTTCGTCTTCTCGAAGTTGACTATCCCAGTGCCAGCTTCGGCACCCAATCGCTGGCCCCCGGCGCGGATTTCCACTACCGTTTCAAGGTACTCGGCTCCGGCAATATGAAGCTCATCTACACCGACGCCGACCAGCATCAGCAAAAATCCGACGGCCCATTCCTCAAGGAGGGCGCCGAAGGCCCACTCACCATCACCGTCGGCCCAGAGGGCGTCCACTGGCAAACAAGCCGCCCCTAACTGGAATCCCTGCGCAATCCCAACCATCTAATCCAGACATGAGCATGAAAAAGGTCAAGTTGGGTTCACGAGGCGCAATCGTCTCCCGCATGGGACTCGGTTGCATGGGAATGAGCGAGTTCTACGGCGAGCGCAACGACGAAGAGTCCGCCGCAACCCTCCTTCGCGCACTCGATCTTGGAATCAACTTCCTCGATACCGCCGACGTCTACGGCATCGGCGACAACGAAGAGCTAGTCGGCAAAACAATCCGGCCGCGCCGCGACGAGGTCTTCCTCGCAACCAAATTCGCCAACATCCGCAAAAAGGAAGATCCAACCCACTGGTCCCTCAGCGGCAAACCCGAGTACGTCAAAGCAGCCTGCGACGCATCCCTCAAACGCCTCGGCATCGTCTACATCGATCTCTACTACCAACACCGAGTCGATCCCAACACACCCATCGAAGACACCGTAGGCGCAATGGCTGAACTGGTCCAGGCTGGCAAAGTAAAGTACCTCGGCCTCTCCGAAGCCTCCCCCGCAACCATCCGCCGCGCCCACAAAGTCCACCCCATCACCGCCCTCCAAACCGAATACTCCCTATGGGAGCGCCACGTCGAAGACGAAATTCTCCCCACTGTCCGCGAGCTGGGAATCGGATTCGTCCCCTACAGTCCGCTGGGTCGCGGCTTCCTAACCGGAGCCATCACCAAGCCCAGCGATCTCGGAGCCAATGATTTCCGCACCCAGCGTTACCCACGATTCGCAGGTGAAGCCTTCGACAAGAATCAAATACTCGTTGATCGAGTCAGAGCAATCGCCAACCGCAAAGGCGTAAAACCCGGGCAACTAGCCCTCGCATGGGTGCTCGCCAAAGGCGAAGACCTTATCCCCATCCCCGGCACCAAACGCCGCAAATACCTCGAAGAAAACGCCGCCGCCGCAGACATCCACCTGACCCCAGCCGAAGTCGCAGAACTCGAAGCCGCATTCCCACAAGATGAAATCGTAGGCGAGCGATACGCCGCAGCAAACCTCAAAGCCATCGACCGCTAACCCACAGAATCCGGGGTGCCCCATCCTGAGCGCGTCTAATCGCGCGAAGGTTGGGGTTTCAAGGACTCGGCGGTCTGCCGATACCAGCTTCACAGCCGCACGAAGCCAGGCATCCGACCATCCACTGCTTTATCCTGTCATCATGTCACGCGGTTTCTTCATCACCTTCGAAGGTCTGGACGGCTCCGGCAAAACCACCCAGCTTCGCCGTCTCGCCTCACACCTCGAATCCGAAGGCCACA
>Ga0210409_10001094_pt1 | contig 37668 bp, 34 predicted proteins | sample IncBWH17MmetaG_FD_161649 | JGI IMG/M metagenome (GOLD analysis project Ga0210409, IMG submission 161649) | Forest soil microbial communities from Barre Woods Harvard Forest LTER site, Petersham, Massachusetts, United States - Inc-BW-H-17-M | ecosystem: Environmental > Terrestrial > Soil >... | reverse complement strand
ACGAATTTCTTGATGGCGTCCTGGTCGTCGTCATCCACCACGAGGCTGAGGATTTGCAGGCGGTCTTTGTACTTGTTCTGAAGCTCGACGAGATCCGGGATTTCGGCGCGGCACGGTCCGCACCAGGTGGCCCAGAAGTTCAGCAGGATGACCTTGCCTTTGGCGCCGGCAAGCGTGAAGGGCTTGCCGTCGAGGCCGGTGAGCTTGAAGTCCGGCGCGGGATCGGGATTGCGGACAAAGCGGATCGTAGGCTGACGGGAATCCTGAGCGACAGAAAGACGAGGAAATAAACAAAGTTGCGCGAACGTGACGAGGGAAAGAACCAGCCAGTGGTGGAAAAGGCGTCTCATGATGTCCCCTATAGGAGAGCACAACCCGAGTGCGACGCCAAGAGGACGCGAGGACTCCTGGTTAATAGCTGATCTTCTCCGCTTCCCGCCCACTGCGCTTTCGGACTGTACCGCTCTTTGAGGCGGGCGTAGGCTTTCCGTCGTTACATCCTTACTTCATTTTTTCTATGGCCGCGCATTTGGCGAGAAAAAGCCGAGCGGCAAATCGCGCGAAGTGCGCAATCCCGCCGCGGCGTCGAGGATCGCGGGAATCGAATTCACGACGACCGAAGCCGTGGCGATGTCACCATGCGTCCCGCCGGGAATGGTCAGGCTGATATTCGGATGCCCGGTCAGAAAAATCGTATCTGCCGGATCTTTCGCGCCGACGTACATCTGCAGCTCGAGGTACACCAACTCCTTGCCGTCTTTCGAAAGGCCCCGCGCAACCTGATGCACGCCCGCGGCCTGCCCGGCCTCCACGGTCAGATATTCCGTCTGAACGCCCTCAGTCGCGATTTTCGGCTCAATCGTTTCGGTGATCTCCACCACGGGTAGGTTCAAGCTGTCCGCCACCATGGCGACGGATTCCGGCAAGCCGACGTGCTTGATCACGCCTGCCTGTACTTGCGTGCGAAATTCCTCAACGCTCATGCCCGCGCCGATTTTCTTTTGCAGCGGCCGCCGCCGCTTGGATGCGTCCACGATGCGCAGTGCCTTGGCATGTTCGATGCGCTGCGAAACCGCCGCCAGCGTCACCACCAGCTTGTCCATCACGAACCCGGGGTTCACGCCCGTGCCCACCAGCGCCACGCCCCATTCCTTCGCCACGGTATCCAGCTTCGCCGCCAATTCCGGATGCGTGCGAAACGGATACGACAACTCTTCGCAGGTCGAAACGATGCAGGATTCCGCTTCCAGGCAAAGCAGCAACTGGTCCATCGCTTTCGGAAGAGACGAGGACGTCGAGTGAACGACCACGTCCGCGGCCTGCTCCAGCACTTCCTTGGCGTCCGCGGAAACCTTCACCCCCCATGGTCCGTCCTTGGCGCCGGCTACTTCGCTCAGGTCGCGCCCCACTTTTGCCGGATCGGTGTCAATCGCGCCAATGATTTCAATGGCCTGCTTTTCGCGCATCAAGCGCGCGATGGAAGCGCCGATCGGGCCGACACCATACTGGATCACGCGAATCTTTTTCTTCACGCTGCTCCCCGTCTCTTTGCGCGGCGAGCGCACACACGCGCATTTCCCCTGCAAAGGAAACCCCTACGATAATGGAATTCGGCACTCCATTCAACGGCCAACCGCGGGGAATCCGTGCACGTGCGGGCATCAGCAGTAGCCATTCGAATCCGCCTCGAGCGGGCCAGCGTCGCTGAGGCGCGGAGTGTTGCTGGCGCGTGGATTGCGCCTCATAATGGCTTGGACGAACCTCAGCGAATCTCGGAGGGAACGGCCATGCCGGCAAAAAAGCTCAACGATACTGAAATCAACGCGTTGCTTCCCAAGGCCAAGGGCTGGAGCGTCGTCCACGGCAAGCTGCACAAAGAATTTGCGTGCAAGGATTTCGTCGCGGCGTTCGGAAACATGACGCGTGTGGCGCTGGTCGCCGAAGCCATGAATCATCACCCCGAATGGTTTAACGTATGGAACAAAGTGGTGATTGATCTGAACACGCACAGCGTGAAGGGCATCAGCGACTATGATTTTGTGCTGGCCGAAAAGATCAACGAAATCTTTGAGCCTTTCCCCCAGGTACGTCTTCCAGGCACCGGAAAAAGTCAGTGAGTTTTTCGGTATCTGATCCGTCCGTGCGGAAACAGCCCTTCCGAGAATGACCGCCCCCAGTCCATCGCAAAAATCCAGCCGTGGCTGGCTAGTGCTTTTGGCGCGATGGGCCGCGGCACTCTTGATCCTCGGGCTTCTTCTGCATCTTCTTCCCGTTGCCCCTCTGCGGACCGCGCTGGCTCGCATTCCCCTTACAAGGTTCATCGCCGTCCTGCTGATCTATCTTGTGGCTCTGACGGGAGGCATCACCAAATGGCACACGGTTGTAAATTCCGCTGGCGCGCAACTGAAGTTCGCCGTTAGCGCTCAGTGCTACACCAGCGGTCTGTTTGGAGCGCTATTTCTTCCCTCGATTATCGGCGGTGACGTTGCGCGCCTGGCCGTCGGCATTTCGCACAGCCCGCGTCCCGCCGCGGTCATTACCGGGAATGTCGCCGACCGCTTTCTCGACGTCGCGGCGCAGCTCACGCTGGTCTCCCTGGGTCTGATTCTGCTGCCGGGATCCCTCCCCGTCACTCTTCAAGCGGCCGCGCGGCACGTGCTCGTCGCCGCCGTGATTGCCGCGGCAGTTCTTTTCGCGCTCGTACTCGCCTTGCTCCGGCCGCTTTTGCGCGGCCGCTCCAGACGGTTCCGCAGGGGACTGGCGCAGCTCCGCCACGCCCTGCGCTCCGTGGGACGCCGCCCGCACCGGCTGCTCTTTGGCTGGCTGATGGGAACTTGCGTTCAGGGAACGTATATTGCGCTTACCGGAGTTCTCGGCGTTTCTTGCGGACTCGTTCTTCCGCTCCGCGTGTGGCTGTTCGCCTGGCCACTCTCCAAATTTGCCGCAGTCATGCCCATTACGCAGGGCGGCATCGGCATTCGAGAAGCGGCCCTGGTCGTACTGCTGGTGCCGTTCGGCGCGCCCGCTTCTCAAGTCCTCGCCACGGGCATCGTGTGGGAAGGCATCATCATCACCGGCGGCCTGCTGGCTGGATTAACGGCGTTCCTCTTGCGCCGCGCCGAATCCCGCCGAAAACATGCGCTGCGTCCCTGACTCCACGTTGGAATTCGCTTGACTCCTGCGGGGATTGAAACATGACCGGCAAAATCCTGAGCCCAACCGGTGTGACGGGATAGCACGATTCGTGCTGAACCCCCTTTTCAATTCACGAACATCTTCTCCAGCCCCTTTTTTTTGCCGTTGACATGGGCAATTCCAGGTGCTACAAACCGCTGAAAGACAAGCCCTTTGGTGGTGAGTCTCCTAACGCATTGCAAAGTGCAGTTCGCGAGTGAGGCCGCAGACCTGCCTGGCAGGGCAGGCCTGCTGAGCCGCTAAAGGGTTGTCAAGCAACACCCCACCACCCCGGGAGGTGAGAACGTACCTGTTTTCACCTCCTTTTTATTTTGAATAGGCTCTTGTGATGCGCGCTGCGGTCCTAACTGGAACGCGCGCCCCTCCGCCAGCTCCAACTCAGACGCCCTTCCGACCCAGGCCGGAGCTTTCCTGGGCTAGAATGGCCGCTGGCCCTTCACATCGAACATGCCCTCTCCCGCGCCTCCGCTCCTATCTCTGCAACACGTCACCGTCCTTCGCGGCGCCCGGGAGCAGCGCCCGGCACTCGACAACATCACCTTGCAGATCGCTTCTGGAGAGCACGTTTGCATACTGGGCCCTAACGGCTGCGGCAAGTCCACCCTGATCAAGACCATCACCCGAGAGTGCTATCCGCTGGTCCGCGAAGGCTCCTCGATCGCCATTTTGGGCCGCGAGCTCTGGAATATCTTCGAACTCCGTTCGCGGCTGGGCATCGTATCGCCGGACCTGCTGGCCTCCTGCACCACGGACGCTACGGGCCGGGATGTGGTGCTCTCCGGCTTTTTCAGCAGCACACGCATCTTTCCGCACCATCATCCGGATCCCGGGCATCTCGCCCGCGCCAACGAGACTCTGTCCCGCCTCGGCATCGCGCATCTCGCCGGCCGCCCTGTCGCGGAGATGTCCTCCGGCGAAGCCAAGCGCACCCTGATTGCGCGCGCGCTGGTGCACGATCCGCAAACGCTGCTCTTCGACGAGCCCAGCAACGCGCTGGACATCGCCGCGCAGCTGCAGTTGCGGGACACCATGCGCGAGCTTGCCAGATCCGGCATCGGTATCCTGCTCGTTACGCATCACGTCTCTGAAATCATTCCGGAGATAGAACGCGTCGTTCTCTTGCGCGAAGGCCGCATCCTCGCCGATGGGCCGAAATCCGCCGTTCTTACAGAGGAGCATCTTTCGAATCTGTTTGGCGTTCCCGTCCGCCTGGGCCGGCAAGACGGTTTCTTCCATCTTTACTAGACGAAAGCACCAGGATGTGGATGCTGAAGGATGTACTGGCCGCGTTCAGCTGGTCTGCGCGAGTTCGTACAAGAACTCCACGTGCGAAAGCGTCGCGCCGTCCATGCTCTGGATCTTCGGATTCTTCGATTCGATCAGATAATACTCGTCGGGCGCGTGCGCGCCATTTCCATGGCCGAGTCCAAAGTGTCCCGCCGGCAAACGCAGGGGATCGCCAGTGAAAACGAACCCGGGCCACGAGCCGGCCAGCCGCGGCAAAACCACCGGATCAATTCCATTCTTTTTGTAAACGCCCGCAGCCGCGCGAATCACTGCGGAATCGCCCGCCGTGCTCGTTGGATCGTAGCCTCCGCTCATGTGCACGTCGATATCCGCAAACCCCTTCTTGGCCAAGTGCGCCTTCAGCGCTCCTAACGCCTCCATTGCCGTCATATCCGGCACAAGTCGCATATCCAGTTTCGCGACTGCTTTGCCCGGAAGAATCGTTTTTCCGCCAGGTCCTGTGTAGCCACCCACCAGACCCTCGATATTGACCGTCGGGCGCGACACCAGAAGTTCCAGCGCCTCTTGCCAGCCGACGTCGTGGACCCAGCGCTCCACGCCCAGGAGTTTCTTCGCGTCCGCCTCGTTCAATCGCCGCGCCGCTTCCGCGATCATTTTCTTTTCGCCGTCGGAGAGCGGCCGGGCCTTGGCGGCAAACCCTTCGATGACTGGATCGTTGCCATCCGGAGAAACAAGCGTGGCCAGCGCCTCGACAAGATGCCACGCGGGACTATCCAGCCGCGCTTTATTACTCGAGTGAACGTCCTTGCGCGGACCGCGGCCCCAGAGTGCGCCGCTGGAAGTCAGCTCGCATTCAACGACGCCCTTCGCGCCGAGAAACATCGTGACTTCGCCATCGAGTCCCTGCGAAGCGTAGGGCATGAACACGCCGCTGCATTTCTTCAGCGCCGCCGCTGCGTCTGCTTGGCGGACCACTTGCGGAAAATGCGGCGAGCCAATCTCTTCTTCTCCTTCCGCGACGAAAACAAGATTCACTGGCATTTTCTTCCCCGCGGCGCGGATGGCGTGAAACGCAGCCAGCAGCGTGGCTTCCGGCCCCTTCTGGTTCACAGCCCCGCGGCCCATCACTACTTTTCCGAGTCCCGGTTTATCCACCAGTGCCGCGTCGAACGGCGGCGACGACCACTCCGCGGGATCGGCCTGCTTCACGTCGTACATGAAATAAAGCCCCAGCGTTTTGGGAGCGCCCGCATCCAGCACCGCAAACACGCCCGGCTGGCCGTCGGTCGGCATTTTCTTTACGCCACTGAAACCCGCTTCGCGCAGCAGTTCCATCATGTGCTCGCAGCCCTCGTTCATGCCGCGGTTTTCGGCCGCAATGGAAGGCTGCCGGATCCAGTCCTGAAGGCGCTTCACGGATTCATCATGCCGCTTCTCGACCTCCGCGCGGATCGCATCGAACTCGCCAGGATTTGCCGTCGCCCATCGCGGCATCGCAAGCGTGGCCGCCGTTGCCACCGCGGTAGCGGCCGCTCCTTGCAAAAAAGTGCGGCGGTCGGTCGACGGAACAATCTCTTCGACAGGTGTTTCGCAATTTACGTCTTGCCCGTTCTTACTGTCGTCGAATTGAGAGGAACTTGTCATCACTGCCTCCTGATGCGCACGTCGCGCGGAATGAAAGGTGATTCCGTAAAAAACCGCTGCAACGCGGGAGACTATACCTTTTGGAATTATTCGACAATGGCGGATAAACCAGATGATGGCGCCAGATGCAGACCGTGACGAGGAGAATCGCGTCGACGCAGATGGTAGAAGATCCTTATCGTGCCGTTGGGTCCAACGCCCCAGGCCATGTGTCCGAGTAGGTTGGAGACGGCATTGAGATTCAGCTTCCCCGCGTGCTTCCAGTGTTCCCCGAAGTCGTCGCTGACGTCCTCACCGTTAGGCCCGACGGCCACTACTAATGAGTCTGTGGCACGGGCTACGGAAGAACGATAGCCACCGGGCCGCTGCGGGGAGAGTTGCCAGGTCTTGCCTCCATCGTTGGAATACGCGGCGACCTCGGAGGCGCGCTGGGGATCCCGATAATCACCGCCGACAACGACAACTTGGCTTCCATTTGTGCTAGCGATGGAAAAAATCCCCGAGGAGGCGTTGCCATGGGCAATCGGTGTTTCGGCGACGGTCCAGGTGCGTCCTGAATCAGCGGAGTGGAAGACGCGGGCAGCAGGGCCGCCAGTTCCGAAAAAAATCTCGTCGCCGGAGAGTGAGAGACAAGTATTACTGGCTGCGAATGCGCCTTCGGCAGGAAGGGCCTGGGGCATCTTGTCGCTCGGCAGCGGATTCCAGTGCTCGCCGTCGGTTGTATTCAAAAGGAGAAATTTCCCGTCGATAGGATCGCCCAGTGCAAGACAATGCAGTGCACTGAGGCAGGCGATCGTGTCGAGAAAGAATTCCTTGCGCTTGTCGGTATATTGGAGCTTCCAAGTTTCGCCGCCGTCCGTGGTTTTGTAAATGCGTGATTTTTCGCCTTCGCCGCTGGACATAACGTAGGCGGTGGTGGCGTTGAAAGCCACGATGCCGCGGAAGTCGAGCGCGTCGCCGCCGGCGACGTGCAGGCGCTGCCAGGTTTGGCCGGCGTCGAGCGAACGCAAAATCACGCCGTTCGAACCGGACGCCCACACTACGGGCACAGGCACGCCTTTTGCGTCCGGTGCGTAGGTGGCGCTCACGCCGCGCAAATTGGTGTCGATACCGTTGGTTTGCACTTCCCACCATTGGGCTTCGGCGGAGGAGCTCAAAAACAGCAAGAGGATCAGTAGCCGTATGGCGCGGATGCTAACGAACGGCCTGAATCGCTCGGTTGATAAGCTCACTTGAATTCTTACCGTGCTTCCGACTTGAGCAATTCATCCAAGTAATCCGGCTTGTCCGGGTTTCGAATGAGATGCGGATAGCGCTCGCCGTCATGGTAATCGATCGAGGAAATTTTGTAATACTCGTCAACGGTCACCAGTAATTCGATCGACTTTGTACTGCTTTTGCTCGCCTTGATGGCGTCGCCAAGAATTTCTAGCGTGAACAGCCGCCCGTTCACTCCAACCACCTTCATTCCCGGCGCAAGCCCCGCCTGGAACGCCGGGCCGTTGAAGATAGCGTCGCTGATGACTCCCTCTTTATCCAGGTTCAAGCCTATCGTGTAGGTGCTGTTCGAGACGCCGCGAGACACTCGCCCCGGAATCGGCGGCTCCGGAGTGAATGTCACTTTCCAGCCGCTGGCTTCAATTCCCCCTGCCGGCGGTTCGGGAGAAGTAGACATCAAGCGACTGTTCCAAAATCCCGCCCAATCGTATTTCACGACCTGATTCAGCGTTTGCGTGAGCTCTTCAAAAGTATACGGTTTCAGCTCCGCGCCGTTGTTCGCCCCGCCATAAAAAATATGAAAAAAATCTTCGAGTGATTTCTGCCCACCGCTCAAATTGTGAATGAGATCCGCCGCCTCCAGCCAAAGCAACTCCCCTTCTTCGTAGTAATCCATTCCACGGCGCCAACTGGTCCAACCTCGCGTGTCCGGTCCGCCCGTGAACATTCCCGGAAGCGCGACGGCCGTATCGAGCACCGGGCGCCACGTGCGTCCCGGCCGGCCCGGGCCGAGTCCCGCCGCGTAACCTGCCAGCGCTTGGCGATACTCGTCGGCCGTCCACATGCCGCTGCGCGCCGCGAGCAAATCGCCCAGATAGGACGTATTTCCCTCATAGACCCACAACAGGTCCGTTTGCAGCGGCGTTTGGAAATCCGGAGCGGACAGGCCTTTCGGCCGCCGGAATTTTCCGCTCCACGAATGCGCGAACTCGTGCGCAAGCAACCCACCCGCGTCCCGCGCCGCGCCGGGCGAAATCAAAATCCGTTCCGTAAGGCGGCTGTCGTTCGATTCGTGGTGCTCGACGCCGAAATGCGGCGTATGGTCGCTCAGCGTGAGCAGGAAATGATAGCTGCGATAATGCCGCGCGCCAAAAAGCTTCCCGGATTCGGCCACCACATTCGTCAAGCCCTTCTGCACTTCCGGACTCATCGCCAGTGCCGCTTCGCTGTCCGCGACAATGTCAATCTCGTGGTGAATCGGCTCGCCCGGCGGCGTCAAATCGAAAACGCGGTAATACTCACCCGCGATCACTGGAGAATCGAGCAAGCGTTCGAGTGAAGCAGGCTGGAAAACAATTTCGCTGGCAGACTGGTTTTCAACCGCGAGCGCGGTGCCAAATTGCCAGCCAGCAGGGAGCCGCAGCGTAGCCTTCACCATGATCTGGGCCGCCGGCGCACCCGCAGGATAAAGCACCACGGGATACCAGTTGAGATCCAGCAGCTTGGCAGTCGCCGTACACGCCGGTCCGCCGCTCACCAGGTAATCGAACGAAGCCTCCACTTCCTTGGCTCCCGAAGGAACGTCGACGTGAAACGTGAAGACGTCGAGAGCATCCCGCCGCCACGGGAGAACCTTGCCGTTCGCCAAAAGTTTCAGCCCGCTAAGATTCGCGATCGGTCCCACCGGCGCGTGCGTGCCTTGAATCCACTTCGGATAGTAGAGCGTCAGCGGGCCCGGCGCCGCTGGAATCACCATGTGCACGCGAATAATTTTGGCCGTCGCTTGCGTGGCATCCACCGCAAGTTGAATGGCCGGGCCTGTTTGCGCGAGAGCGGGAGAATTGCCGGCTGCTGCAGCCGAAACGAGAAACAACAACATGCGCACTGTGAGTCTGTTCATTCGAAATCCTCCTGGAGTCACGGGCTTCTTTTCAAGTGGGTTGGGGCGTGAATCGAAAGCGCCTGCGTGTCACATCTAAGGCGCATCCTGAAGAAACGATCCTGCCAACAGTCAACAATAGGATTCACAGCGCTGAAAAAACCGCACTCACGCGACGCATCATACCGCTCGCTGTCCGCCACTGCAACGAATGCTCCGAAGCGGCATACCGCGCATGCGCAACATTGCATCGAGGATTTGTCGCGAGGCACTACCTTTGTTTTTATTTCGTGAGGGGACAGTTCTGTATGTCGAACGACTGAGATTAGCGGAGCTGGCCGGGCTCGACGCCCTTTTTCCGAGCTTCATCGAGAAGGGCATCAATCTTGGACTGGAAATCTTTTCTCTGATCCTGCAGCACGCGGATTTGCACTTCGATGGGTTCGCGGTTGTAGCCCTTGTTCAGCTTGATGCCCCCGGCGGAAGTGTTGGGTTCACCTTGACTGAAATTTTTCAGGTCCAGAAGCTGCCGGTCCACATCCGCAATCTGTTCCTGATATTTATCAATCTGCTTGCGGATCGAGGCAATGTACTGCGCATCCGCGGGTTTGTCCGAACTCGGCTTGGCCTTGGACGCGTTTTTCGGATCGCCAACCACCGAGACCGTGCCACTGGCGCCAGAAAGGTTTTCATTGGTCCAAACCTTCTTGGGTTTCTTCGCGTCGGCTGGCGGAGCAGCAGTCGGCGGTTGCGCAGCTGGCGCGGGCGAACTGGTATCAGGAGATTGCGCGGCGGCGGAGCAGGCCGCGAGAAGGACAAAAATGACTGTGCATGAGAGCGAACGGGGCATAAAGCCTCCTGTCTCTCAGGGTCGAGGACGCTAGACAGATAAACCCATTTTAGGGGGAAAAGTTTCAGTGGTCGGCGGGGTCCGGTCCTGGCTTGCTCAACTCGCTACGGCCCAACTCCGCGCGTATCGCGGAGAGCGCCTCTTTGGGCGGACCGATGTAGCGGTAGTTCGAATAAAACGTGCGCTCGTGAATGGAAAAACTCGAGAAAAGTTTGCGGCCGTCGAAATCGTACTGCGAAAAGCTGGCCATCCAGAGCCCGGGAAAAATCTCGTAACGCTCCTGCATGAAGTGGCTGCCCTTGTAAATCTTCCCGAGAAACAGGCCTACGGAAATGTCTTCGGTGACGTCGCCTTCAATGCGCGCGAGCTCGCCGGAGGCCTCGTCGATCCAAACAAAACCATGCACCTTGGTGTAGACGGCAGTGAATCGCGAAGTGGGCTTGAAAGCCGGGTTGGGCTCCATCACGTACTTGGAGAGCATTCGGTCGCCGCGAGGCTCCCGGGTGGCGAACGTAAAGAGGAAGGCGTTGCGTGTGGCCTCAATCATATCGCTTCGCTCTTTCTTTCTCTTGGCGAATTTCGCCATTGCGTCGTGCTGTGAATCCCCATCCTCGGCGGCGAGGGCCAGCGCCTTTTCCAACTGTTCGAGCGCAACTCGGTACGCGGCAGCGTCCGTGGGCTGTCCGTCCGGGCCGACGGGAATGTGGTCCATGCCCGTGCCCGAAGGAATCACGCGCGCGATTTTTACCGTGGTGGGAGCCGGCTCGCTCGCGGACTTGCGGATTTCAAGCCGTTCGAGGCGCTCGTAAACGTCCAGGGCTGCTTCATTCTTTTTCTGATTGGCGATTACGCGGTCGAAGAGCAGCGGTTTTCCCGGACCGATGGTTGCCGGGGACTCCGGAGACAACGATTGCGCCGCCGCGTATGCAGCCAGAAATAGTGAGAGCAATGCGATTCGAACAACCGCGCGCATGAGCATCATTCCCCACGGCGAGAAAGCCGCCAAAGTGCACGTTGATTGGATTCGTCCATCCACACAATTGTTGTACACCGTCGGAACGTCAAACTGTTCTTGCGGGTGTTTAAGCGTCAATGGGGGATTTATTTTACGGGCTGATCAGGGCTTTTTTCTCTCAGCAGGCTTCTGTTCTTGTTGTTGGAACTCTTCCGTCCACGGGGGCACGACGCCGTTCATGCGCGCGTAGGCAATCGATTGGCCCAGGTGTTCGCCAAAATGCCCGGAAATCATAATAAAAGAACCGCGCAAGGTGGTCTGACGGTTGAACATTTTCTGCGGCTTGTCCGCATCGGCATCGTTGAGCCCAATAATCGCTCCGCGGAAATGCGCGAAGGAATCTTTGAGGGCTTGAATCAGCTTTGGTTTGTCTCCGGAGAGGCCTTGGATGACCTTAAAATCGAAGCCTGCCGGCGGCGCCGTTCCGAGAGCCCGGGCGACACCGTAGTTGGCGGCAACAATGTGGGCGTAAACTTCGCCCACGGAGCGTACGCCTTCGCCCGGCCGCCAGGAGTACTTCTCGGCGGGCATAGCCTCGGCCAGCCGTGTGTAGCGCTGCTCGTAATACGCGATCTCCTCCAGGAACTCTGCGCGCGGGCCAGACGCGGGCGCTGTCGCGGCCATCGCGGCAGGCTTATCTTGAGCACGGACCGGAGTCGAGTACCACAGGACCATGACTGTAAAGCCAAGAAAATAAAGAGAGATACGGCGCATCGCGCCCTCCTTTGGCAGCCAAATCTCTTCTGAACGCGGTACAATACCAGAGTAGGCCGGGCCACAGGCTACCGCAAGATTCCCGGAAAGCGAAGGGCTCTTCCGCTCGTCTAACTTCCTGCAGATACCCGGGGTCGTGGACGCAACAAAAGAGGGCCATTTAACGTCTTTACTAAGAGCAGGTCGGAGGACGCTTTGGGTGTGACCCCAATGGATGGGCTGGCTGCCGTACCCGGTGTGGCGCCCCGCCTGATTTCTGCTTCCAAGGTCGGCCACGTTCGCGGCGCGTTTATTACCACCATTGAGACGCTCCGGCTGTCGCTCGATGCGTTGCGCGCGCACAAGCTGAGGAGCTTCCTGACGCTGCTGGGAGTCATTCTAGCCGTGACCACGCTCGTGGCCGTGATGAGCGTGGTAGACGGGATGAACGCCTATGTAGCGGACCGCGTCGCCAACCTTGGCGCCAACGTTTTCATCGTGGATCGCTTCGGAATCATCACCAGCCAGGACGCCTGGGTAAAAGCGCAAAAGCGGCCCCTGATTGTGCTGGAAGATTACCAGCGCCTGCGCGACAACATGAGAACCGCTAAGGCCGTGGCCGCCGAGGACGATCGCAGGGTTCAAGTGCGCTCCGGCAACGTGAAGATGGACGACGCGGACGTTCTGGGCGTGACTCCGAATTATGCCGATGTAAGAAATATAAACGTGGCGCAAGGGCGCTTCATCACCGAAGCAGATGATACGCACCGCTCCGAGGTGGTCTTCATTGGTGCGGATATCGCCAAGAAATTCTTTCCCACTGTCGACCCCATCGGAAAAACCATCAACGCGGAGACGCACAGCTACGAAGTTGTGGGAGTCGCGGAGGCCATCGGCACCGCGTTTGGGAGATCGCAGGACAATTTCGTGATTATGCCGCTCGGAACCTACTACAAGGAGTGGCACCGCCAGACCGACTGGCTGGGAATTTTCATCCAGGCGCCAAACGGGGAAATGATGCAAGCGTCGGAGGACGAAGCGCGCATGCTGATGCGCGCGTGGCGGCACCTCCCGTATGACGCGCAAGACAATTTCGCGATCCTGGGGTCCGATTCCATCATGGCGCTGTGGCACGACTTGACCGGAAATCTGGCGCTGGTCGCAGTCACGTTGGTGAGCGTGTTCCTGGTGGTCGGCGGAATTGTGATCATGAACATCATGCTCGCAAGCGTGACGGAGCGAACGCGGGAAATCGGAATTCGCAGGTCGCTGGGCGCGCGGAAGAAACACATCCTGCTGCAATTTGTGACGGAATCGGCGGTGCTGGCGTCGACGGGCGGGCTGATCGGCATCGGATTGGCCTACGGCATCGTCTGGCTGGGCAGAACGCTGACATCCATTCCCATGGAGACGTCACTTTCGGCGGTGCTCGTTTCACTCGGCGTCTCCACGGCTGTGGGGCTTTTCTTTGGAATTTATCCGGCGATGAAGGCCGCAAAACTGGATCCCATCGAAGCGTTGCGGGCGGATGGCTGAGGAGTAGTGACCCCGGCTTGACCGAGGCCGCTGCAAACAACAATGGCACAAGCACACGGTGAAAATCTGAAGCAGGCACTGGACACGCTCCGCGCGCACAAGATGCGCAGCGCGCTGACGGTGTTCGGCGTGGTGCTGGGCGTGAGCGTGATCATGCTGGTCGCCGCGTTGATCACGGGGTTCGACCAAAAGGTCCAGGAAAACATCAAGCAGTTCGGAGCCGATACGGCGTTCATTTCCAAGTGGGACCAGGGAATGCACGGTGGCAATCCTCCGTTGGAAGAGCGGCAGCGCAAACCCTTGACGATCGAAGATGCCATCGCCATTCAGGAAGGCAGCCCGGCGGTGAAAAACCTCACCGCGTTCATTCAAACCGGATGGATGCAGACGCACAGCGTGCGCACAAAAGCGGGCGAAGTTACGGCGATTGATTATCGCGGCGTGCAGCCGAATTTCGGGCAGGTGTATGCGAATGCGGCGACACTGGCAGGCCGCTTCATCAGCGAGGGCGACGACCTGCACCGCGAAAAAGTGGTCATGCTCGGCGAAAACGTCGCGCCGGTTTTGTTTCCCGAAGGAAACGCGGTCGGCAAAGACGTGATGATTGATGGCGCGGACTTCCTGGTGATCGGCGTGGTGGAAAAGCCGAAAGGCGGGATCGGTATGGGAGACGAAGACCGCCGCGTTCTGATTCCTTTCAACACGTTCAAGAAAATCTATTCTGGCGCGGACGAACTTAACATTCGCATGCAGGCGTATCCCGGGCTTCTGGATCAGGCCGTGGACCAGGCACGCGAGGTGCTCGACCGGCGGCGGCACGTGCCGTACGGCGGCAAAGAGAATTTTTCGATCGCCACGGCGGAGCAGCAAGTCGCGGAGTTCCATAAAATTGTGAGCATGGTGGCGGTCGCCACCGTGGTGTTGAGTTCGATCGGGCTGCTCATCGGCGGCGTCGGCGTGATGAACATCATGCTGGTGAGCGTCACGGAGCGCACGCGGGAAATCGGCGTGCGCAAAGCGATCGGCGCGCGCAGCGGCGACATCACCTTGCAATTTCTCCTAGAGGCCATGGCGCTCACCGGAACCGGCGGCGTGATCGCACTGGTTTTGGTAAACGGTCTGGCGTTGCTGGTGAAGCTAACGCTGCAGTGGCCGGCGAGCGTGCCGCTTTGGGCGGCAGCGACGGGAATCATCGTGAGCGTCAGTATTGGATTAATTTTTGGGGTGTGGCCGGCGATGAAAGCGGCGAGGCTCGATCCCGTCGAAGCCCTGCGGTACGAATAATTCCTGCGGCTGTGTTTCCCTGCTAATTTAATTCCTGAAATATTCTGACAAAGACTAGCGCACCAAAGCTGCGGTCATCGCGGGTGCAGAAGCGTGTTCGGAGCGTGCTGGCTGCGCACCGGGCCAAACTACCGCAAGCGTGAGCCCGCGGCGGAAGAGCAAGCCAGTGCGGCTGTTCATGCGGATGGACAAGATGTTTTCGCCGTTGGGGGAAATTTCTGCGAGGCCTTCTTCTTCCATGTGAAGGCTTCTGTCAGGTTTGTAATAGGCGACGCGCAGGAGGTGAGGCCCAACGGGAAGAGGGCGCTTGAACTGAACCGCTGCGCCGCCTGGGGCGGCTGACAAATTGGAACTGAAGACCAAATCCTCGTCCGCGAAAACTGCCAGCATCCCTTCAACGACTGTCGAATTAATTTCAACGCGCAGATCCGCAGCTTGCATCGGTTGTGGAGTAATCTGCGATTCCGGATTGGCTTGCGGGCGCGAACGCGCGAACGGATAAAGCGCGCGGGCGAGGTCTTCACAGGACGCGAAGCGGTCTTCGGGATTCTTTGCCAGGCAGCGAGCGATGATGCCGTCGAGCGCCGGCGGCACGGCGGGATTGCGGAGCGAAGGAGGCGCAGGTTCCGAATTCATGATCTGGCCGCAGACTTCGCCGAGCGAACCCCCGTCGAAGGGCCGGACGCCAGTCAGCATCTGATAAAAAACGATGCCGAGAGAAAATTGGTCGGAGCGCTGGTCCTGAATTTCGCTGCGAATTTGCTCGGGGGCCAGGTACGCGGGAGTGCCCAGGATACGGCCAGAGCCGGAGGCCTGCGTGGCGAGACGGGCGATTCCGAAGTCGCCGAGTTTCACCTTGTTGTCTTTGGTGACGAGAATGTTACCGGGTTTGACGTCACCGTGAATAATCCCGGCACGATGCGCGGCCGCGAGAGCGCCGGCAAGGTCGACGGTCCACGCACAAGCGCGCTGAATCGAGGCCGTGGACGATGCAAAGAAATGTTCGAGCGTTTTGCCGGCGACGTATTCCATGACGAGAAAGGGAGTGCCCTGTTCGTCGATGCCGACGTCGAAAAGCTGCACGACAGCGGCATGCGAAAGCTGGCCGACAATTTGCGCTTCATTCAGAAACTGCTGCTGGAGATCTTCGCCGAAGCCATTGATAAACGTTTTGAGGGCCACGGTGCGGCCGATGACGTTGTCACGCGCTTTTTCGACGCGGCTGGTGGTGCCGGAGCCGAGCGGCTCGAGAGCCTGGTAGCGGTTTTTTTGAAAGGCAATCATCACGCAGAGCGAAGCAAGCGTCCGGCACGGTCGCGCAGGCTGTTGCCGTTGGTTTGTGGCTGAACTTCCGTGACAGTCTTGCGGCGCGCCAGCGGATAGAGCTCTTCCGCGAGAATTTCCGCCGTGGCATAACGCGCAGCGGGATCCTTGGCCAGGCAGCGGACGATGACGCCGTCAAAAGCGCTCGGCACCGAGGGATTAGCGTGCGAAGCCGGTAGCGGCGTCGAAGAGAGAACGCGGCCGCAAATGCCCTGAAGCGAATCGGCGTCGAAGGGCCGCTTGCCGGTGACCATCTCGTAGAGAACCACGCCGAGAGAGAAAAGGTCAGAGCGCGAGTCCTGGGGCTTGCCGAGAATTTGCTCCGGGCACCAGTAGGCCGGCGTGCCGAGAAGCGGCGATGCACCAGTGTCGTGGCTGGCCAGGCGGGCCATTCCGAAATCCATGAGCTTCACGCGGCCGTCATTGGTGATGAGCACGTTGGCGGGTTTGACGTCGCCGTGAATCACGCCCTTGCGATGCGCCACTCCAAGCGCACACGCGATTTCCGCGACCCAGGCGCACGCCTTCGGAAACGGGAGGCTGCCCTTTTCCAGCATGCGATCGAGCGGCAGGCCTTCCAGGTATTCCATTACCAGGTAGGGCGTTTGTGTGGGTTCATCAATGCCCATATCGTGGAGCGTCATGATGGAAGGATGCGAGAGCTGGCCAACGACGCGCGCTTCCTGCAGGAAGCGCTGACGGGCCGCACCTTGGGCTAATTCTCTTGCGAAAAGCTTGATGGCCACCAAGCGGCCGATCATGGGGTCGTGGGCGCGAGCGACACGACCGGTGGCACCGGTACCGATGATTTCGAGAATCTCGTAGCGACCGACTAGCACGTGGACCTCTCCCTCAGACTTCCGAATTCTTTGTCAATCGAATGATGATGCGGGAAGGGGGTGTTCTACTGAATGGTGCAAGCGTTCTGTTGAGAAGGGTACGGAGGTACTAGGAGAGAAGGTTTGAATTATAAGTTCTTAATTTTTAGGCGGTTAGACGCACAAGGGTTATCACGTGAATCGTCTCCTTTGCGGCATGCTCGAGAGGGCGAATTTCGCAAGCTGTGTTCTGGGAGGAGTGCTCCCGCCCGGACCTCTGGCTTGAGGATCGGCTGGGCTGACCAGGAAATGGATAAATCCCCCTCCCCCGGTTTTTTGTAAGTGTTGATTCTAAGGGGGTTAGTCCGACTGTAAGTATTTTAGAATCAACACTTATGAGGTTTGTTGGAAGTGTTCATTCTAAAGGGCTTAGGGGTTAACATAATGGCTCGCACGAACTTCCCAGCTCATGCCAGAGAGCCTGCCGCCTCGACAGATTGTTTGGGTAATAGCGCTGAAAACGAAAAAAGCGACAGCCAAAGCTGCCGCTCTCTATACGTATGTGTATCTAACTTAAAGATACAGGAAGAGGTATCCTTTGTCCAGGAGAAAGATGACGAGGCTTGCCGTGGCAGGGGGTGCGGCTGTGGGTCACTGTGCTGGAGAAGGGGTGCGGAGCGGGGCGAGGGCTGGGGCGGAGTTCAGGCGGGCGGGAAAATCGCGGACGAAGGAAATCATTGCGGGGTGCCAGAAGCGGTTGAAGCCGAAGAGATCCATCTCATGCATAGCTTGTTCCATGGGCCACTTTTCAAAGGCCATGCGGTAGGTGGCCACGAAGACGCCGGTGCGATCCTGGCCGAAACGGCAGTGGACGAAAATTTTCTGCGCGGGGTCCTCATGGAAGAGCGAGAGGAATTGAAGAACTTGCTCGTTGGTGGGAGCGGACCACTCGCCGACGGGGATGCTGACGAACCGCATGCCCATGGACTCGACTTGCTGGCGTTCCCACTGGATTTTGGCGGAATCCTCGAGGCGCAGATCGACGACGGTGTTGATGCCGAGTTTCTTGAGTTCGACGAGGCCTTGGGGTTTCGGCTGCGCGCCGCGGTAAAAATGTTCGTTGACCTTGCCGCTATTGGGGATATCGGGGATGCGAAGTTTTTCTCCGTAGGCGGAATGCATTTCGGAAGGAGCAGGAGTACCCTGCGCGGAAAGAGGGCGAGGGAGGAAAACGAACGCAAGGAGCGAGAGGGGAAGCACAAAGCGTTTCATAGTGGATTGGATGCGTGGAGTGTAGCGCGCGTTGGGCAGAGAGTGAAAGGTGTTGCAAGCAGGACGGTTATGAAGAAAGGGTACCACTACAAATAGACGCGGTACGAAAACGTCAACCATATTTTGCGTTTTTCTCTTGACAGAAAATTTTCTTCCGTTGATACTGCGATTCCAGATTCGGGGGACGTGGGAGCGCCACACGGACTGAGTCGGGGATGCAGGAAGGTCCGTATGAACCCACGAAACCGGCCCTGGTTCTAAGCGAAAAAATCGAGCGCGAAGTCTCTGCTCCGCGCCCGTACGTAAGGCGGAGCACCTGCTGTTAGGCTGAGTGCGAACCACCAGCCAACGGCATGGCATTGGCATTTCGCACTTGTCGTACAGAGCGATCGCAGGGTGATCGGCTTTTTTTTCGCTGGCCGCTTTCACGAACCTAGTGAATGGAAATTGGCGTTAGCTTCAGACCAGACCCTGAAGCGAAGCGCGGCATAGCACCCTCTGTGGGACGCAGAGGTGTAAAATAAAAGGGCTCCCTGTGCGAGTGGGGACCCAAGAGCGCGGAGGAGCGGATGGCAACAGTGAAATATGCAATGAGCGGAAAATCCCTGGCGACGGATGCGTCCCCGGAAATCGGGGCAAGCGTTGCGGGGAAAGGTCTGGCTTTCCAGCGGTACTTTACGGATGGAAAGAAATCTCCCTTCGACGCGGTGGAATGGGAGAAGCGCACCGCGCTGATCGGAAACGAGAAGGGCGTGACGATCTTCCGGCAGGAAGACGTGGAAGTGCCGAAGAGTTGGTCGCAGACGGCGACAAACATCGTCACCAGCAAATATTTTCACGGGAAGCCCGGGAGCGCACAGCGCGAAGGCTCAGTGCGGCAATTGATCAGCCGCGTGGTGAATACCATCGTGCGCTGGGGCGAAGAGTGCAAGTATTTCGCGGATGCGGGATCGCGGGACGCGTTCCGCGACGAGCTGACGCACCTGCTGGTCGAGCAGAAGATGGCGTTCAATTCGCCGGTGTGGTTCAACGTGGGCGTGCAGCCGAAGCCGCAGTGCTCGGCGTGCTTTATTAATTCGGTCCACGACAACATGGAATCGATCATGGGGTTGACACGGACGGAAGGGATGCTGTTCAAGTGGGGCTCCGGGACGGGAACGAATTTCTCGACGCTGCGCGGAAGCCGGGAAACGCTGTCGGGCGGCGGAATCGCGTCAGGGCCGGTGAGCTTCATGAAGGGCTTCGATGCGTTCGCGGGGGTGATCAAGAGCGGCGGGAAGACGCGGCGCGCGGCGAAAATGGTGATCCTGAACATCGATCACCCGGATATCGTGGAGTTCATTGAATGCAAGATGAAAGAAGAGCGCAAGGCGCACGTGCTGATCGAGCAGGGCTACGACAGCTCGATTGACGGCGACGCGTACGCTTCGATCTTCTTCCAGAACGCGAATCATTCTGTGCGCGTGACGGACGAGTTCATGCGCGCGGTGGTGGAAGACAAGGATTGGTGGACGAAGAACGTCATTGACGGGCAGCCGAACGAAAAGCTGCGGGCGCGCGACCTGATGATGAAGATAGCGGATTCGACGTGGCACTGCGGCGATCCGGGGATGCAGTACGACACGACGATCAACCGGTGGCACACGTCGAAGAACACGGCGCGGATCAATGCGTCGAATCCTTGCAGCGAATACATGTTTCTGGACGATACGGCGTGCAACCTGGCCTCGCTAAACTTGATGAAGTTCGTGAATGCCAGCGGACAGTTTGACGTGCCGGCGTTCAAGCATGCGGTGGACGTGACGATCACGGCGCAGGAAATCCTGGTGGACAACGCGAGCTATCCGACGCCGAAGATCGCGGAGAATTCGCACAACTTCCGGCCGCTGGGCTTGGGGTATGCGAACCTCGGTGCGCTGCTGATGTCCATGGCACTGCCGTACGATTCGGATGAAGGGCGCGACGTGGCGGGCGCGATCACCGCGATGATGTGCGGGGAAGCATACGCGCAGTCTTCGCGGATTGCGGAGCGCATGGGGCCATTCCCAGGCTACGAAGTGAACCGCGAGCCGATGCTGGACGTGATTCGCATGCATCGCGAGGCCATGCGCGGGATCAAACCGGAGCACGTGCAGACAGAATTGTTTCTGGGAGCGCAGGAGTCGTGGGACACGGCGCTGAAGCACGGGGAAGAGTTCGGGTTCAAGAATTCGCAGGTGACGGTGCTGGCGCCGACGGGAACCATCGGCTTCATGATGGATTGCGACACGACGGGAATCGAGCCGGACCTGGCGCTGGTGAAGTACAAGAAGCTGGTGGGCGGCGGGCTGATCAAGATCGTGAACAACACGGTGCCTCAGGCGCTGATGAAGCTGGGTTATACGCCGGAGCAGAGCAGCGAGATCGTTTCGTATATCGACAAGAACGGGAAGATCGAAGGCGCGCCGTACTTGAAGATGGAAGATTATCCGGTGTTTGATTGCTCGCTGGCGCCGCAGGGCGGCGGGCGTTCGATCACCTGGACGGGGCACGTGAAGATGATGGCGGCGGCGCAGCCGTTCCTTTCGGGCGCGATTTCGAAGACCATCAACATGCCCGAGGAATCGACAATTGAAGACATCATGAACGCGTACATTGAATCGTGGAAGGTGGGGCTGAAGGCCGTGGCCATCTACCGAGACAATTCGAAGCGTTCGCAGCCGCTGAACGCGGGCGGAAAGAAGGAAGAGAAGCAGGCGGAAACAGCGGCCGTGGTGGAACACATGCAACGAGAACTCTTTGCGCGAGCAGTGCGCGAGAAGATGCCGGTGGAGCGTGCGTCGGTGACGCATAAGTTCAGCGTCGGCGGCCACGAAGGCTACATCACCGTCGGGATGTACGAGGACAATCGGCCCGGCGAGATCTTCATCAAGATGTCCAAGGAAGGCTCGACGCTTTCCGGGGTGATGGACGGGCTGGCGCTGACGATTTCGCTGGGCTTGCAATACGGTGTGCCGCTGAAAGTGTTTGTGGACAAGCTGGTGAACACCCGGTTCGAACCATCAGGGATTACGCCGAATCCGAACATTCGATTTGTTTCGTCGGTGCTGGACTATATCGCGCGGTGGCTGGGCGGGCGGTTCATCTCGTCGGACTATTTGAAGCTCAATGGCGGGGCTCCGGTCGAGCATGCCGGCGCTGCTGTTCCCGCTCCGGCGATTCTGGCGGCGCTTACGGCGCTTCCCGCGGGACCGTCCGCCGTAATGCAGACGAACGCGCATGAAGGCGCGCCGACGTGCAGCGAGTGCGGCATGCTGATGGTGCCGAACGGCGCGTGCTACAAATGCGAAAACTGCGGCAGCACGAGCGGCTGCAGCTGATGCGCCAAGGAGAGGTGAGAACACAAATACGATGAGCGCACTCCCATCGGGTACAGGTGTGGCAGCACGGCTGGCCCCGGCAAAACCCAAAACGCACGGCTTTCTGCACATTGTTCGGCACGGTGCGGGACCCAACGCCATTTACATCGTGACGTATCACCGCTTAAATCACGAAGGCCCTTCCGCTTCACAGCGATTGGAAGGGCATCCGAAACCGTTGCTGGCGGAAGGCGCGCAGGCGCTGATCGAATTGCTGGAACGGATTGGCGTGGATTTTCATCTAAATGAAGTGCGCGGGGCACTGGAAGATATCCTTCGGCTCGGCTCAGCCAACATCCCCGATCTGTGGCTCAGCGACGAGGAGATGCTCGAGAAGGGCCTCGTCGAGGGCTAGGATCAAACTGAAGACGAAACAACGGCCGGAGCAGAAATGCTTTGGCCGTTGTTTTTTTCAGAAGCGAAAACAGGACTCGATGTCGTGACGACCTATCACTGGGCTACCGGGACTGCAGCGGGCACACGGTGAAACCGTTTCCACCCGATGCGCAAGGGCCAGAAGAGTAGCGCGAGCCAGAACAGTATCGGCAGGCCGAATTCGAACAGAATGCCCAGAACAAAAGCCGCGGAAGAGAAGATGGCGCCGACCCCATCCACAAAAGAATTACGAAGCTGAAGGAAGAAGCCCGCAAGATTCGTCTGAAGAGGGGCGCGGTAATCTTCGACCAAAGTGAGGCGGATATGGGCCTGGGCGACGGTGGAGACCAAACCCTGATTCTGGCGCGCTGCTTCGTCCACGGCTTCATTGGCCTGGGCAATATCCTTTTCCAGAGCGACCGCGTCCCGCAACTCTCCTTTGCGCTCGCGCTGCAATTTTTGAAGGCGCGAGAGACTGGTTTGCGCCGCGGAAAGACGCCGCGCGGCGGTGGCGAGTTTCACGGCAAAATCTTCGCCTGCCTCGGAGAGTCCTTCTACGCGGCCGAGAGTCTTGAGGTCAGCCAGCGTGACGTCGAAATCGTTGGACGGGACGGAAACCGTTGTCGCCAGGGCACGGCCATAGCCGGAACGGCTTTCCGTTCGCAAATCTTCCAGATAGCCGTGATGAGTGGAAACGATTTGATGGAGCGCGGCGAGGGAACGATCGAAGGCGGAGGAGCGAGCGCGGAGGTCGGCGCTGCGGGCGATCCACGGTTCGGCAGCACCCTTCTGGAGCATCGCCATATCCACTGAGCCGGTGGACCACATGCTACCGACGTCCCATCCGAGGGAGGAAAGCGCACTCGATCTCGATGAAGCAATCCCGGAGAAGAGCTCGCGGACGGCGACGCGGCAGGCGACGACGAAAACAAGAATGAATGCGAAGAGTCCACCGACGACAAGAACGATTCGTTTTGCCAGAGAGCGACGCTGAGAGAGTTCGGACATGATTGCCTCTTGGCGCTGGGCCGTTGTGGCTGCGGTCACTGGTGCGAAGCGCTACAGAGATAGAGGCCGACGTTGGCGGAAAAGTTCCCGGCTATGCACGGAGGTTGGGATCGTGTCAGACGATCTTATTATCGCGGACGGGGACGGAGGGGCGGACGCGCGGTGAGGGAGCGGGGGCGCATGCGGAAGCGCGGTCCGAGGGGCGGAGGGACGTTGCGGAGGAAGTCGCCGCAGCAGGGGCAGTGGCCGTTATTGAGAGTGGGCACGGTGATATCGGCGCGCATCCATTGGCCGCGGGCTTCGCAGAGCGGATTGATGCACTGCACGGTAAAACCGGGCAAGTATTGCATGTAATCTCCCTCCGAGGCCTCGAGCTCAGGTTCTTTTCCTGGCAACCGCACAACGAACGAGTGCTTGACGGTCACACTTTGAAAAAAAACCAAGCTCCGCTAGCCGGCCAAAACCCCTCGCACGATCCAATGGATGGAAAGCCGCGATCTCGCGACACCGGCTACAGCGTTTGACTGGGACGCGCGGGAACAGTGCCAGCGATGGGGCGGATTGTGGCGCGAGCGGACTGTGGTGTCAAGAGAAAAGAGTACAACGGATTGTGGTATGGTTGCGGGGGCATTTCTGGTGACTGGTGACTAGTGAAGAGATGCCAGCATCGCGGGGAATACGTTCAGGTAGATCCGGAAATAGGAAAGATTCGGTTTGCGTAGTAAGGAGTGATGGTGACGCGGCACGATGTTTGAGTGGAAGGGCCGCGAGACGGAGAGAGAGATGCCGACGACAGGGAAGTTTGATTTGGGTGGCGCAGGGATGCCGCAGATGCCGAATTTGACGGGCGCCGGGAAGAGGATTTTGCAGCTAGCGGTCCTGATTGTGCTGTTTTTTGTGTTGATGGCGAGCATCACGTCCATTCCGACGGGGAATGTGGGGGTGCTTACGCTGTTTGGGCGCGTGACGGGAGATGTGCTGCCCGAGGGAATTCACATGATCAATCCACTGAAGTCGGTGGAGAAACTCTCGGTGCAAACGCAATCGGTGAAGGAAAGCGCCAACGTGCCTTCGAACGAAGGATTGATCCTGGCGCTGGACACGTCGCTGCTTTTCCGGCTGGACAAGGCGATGGCGGCGCAGGTGTATCAGACGGTTGGCGCGGATTATGCTGAAAAGATCGTGGAGCCGACGCTGCGGGCGGCGATCCGCGCGTCCACATCGGCGCATTCGGCAAATGCGCTCTACACGAATGCGCGAGAATTGGTGCAGCAGCAGATTCAGGATGAGTTGAAATCGCAACTCGCGCCGCGCGGCGTGATCGTCGAAAATGTGCTGCTGCGCGACGTGCAGTTACCGGCCATGCTGAAGAGTTCCATCGAAGCGAAGCAACAGGCGGAGCAGGACGCGCTGCGGATGAGCTTCATCCTGCAAAAGGAAAAACAGGAAGCGGAACGCAAGCGCATCGAGGCGCAGGGCATCGCGGACTTTCAGAAGATTGTGGCGGCGGGGATCAGCCCGCAATTGCTCGAATGGAAAGGCATCGAGGCCACGGAAAAGCTGGCGGCGAGTGCGAATGCCAAGGTGGTGATCATCGGCAATCCGAAGAATGGGCTGCCGCTGGTGCTGGAACCGAGGTAAGAGAGAATCCGGAAAACTAGGGTTTGGGCGGAGCAGCGGGCGCGGGAGGCTGGGTCGCGGTGGTGTCCTGCGGCGGCTGCAGTTCCAAGATACGGGCCTTCAGGCGCGCGACTTCTTCCTGCTTATCGCCAATCTGCTGCTTCTGGGCGTCCAATTTCGCCTTTCCAGCGGTGTCGTGCACATAGTCGGGATTGGAAAAGTAGGTGTCCTGCGCCAGGGCCAATTCGCGTTGCATTAGATCAAGATCGCTTTGCGCTTGCCTGAGCTGTTCCTTGAGCTGGGCCACTTCCTGCGAATCTTTTTGATCTTTCGGATCCTTCGAGCCATCCACAGCGGGTGGATTGGCTGCGCCGCCGGAGGAGGGGACGGAGAACCCCGAGGCAGGCGAGGCAGGTGCGGCATCGGGAACAGCAGGTTTGACGTCGTCTTCGGTAATGACTCTTGCGGGCTTGGGCGCTGTTTTTTTCTGCTCGCGGGCACGGCGGGCGGCTTCGGCGACCGACTGAGTATCCTGGGATTGTGCGAAGGTGGCCGCTGGAAGCAATAAGGCGGACAAAACCGCGGGAAGGGCCAGGCGCAATCGGATGCAACACAACATGGTACGACTCCTCATGAAAGGTTGAGCTGGGGCAATTCCCACCATACCTCGCCGCGAGGCGTATGACAATCCCCCGCAGGGAAGCGGCGCGAATCAGCCAATGCGGAGAATAAAACGCGCGTAGGACAGGTCATACGCTCATGGAACGGCGCCCGACGTTACCAGAAGGTGTTCAGAGGCTTCCCGCAGCAACCTGCGCGGACGAAACATCGCGGAATGAGAAGTGCGTTTGCAAATTTTTGACCGGCTGACCGTTGGTTTCCGCATAAGGGTAGATGAAATAGTTCAGAGGAGCGCTCTTTTGGTCCGCAGAGAGGCGGATGTCGCGGCCGTAGGTGAAAAAGACGCGGTTGGTATCATGAGCGCCGAAGAAATAGTCGTGCTTGGCCGGATTCTTCCAGGCCTCGGAGGCGTCCACGGGGACCCAGCCGACGCCGTCGAGATAAAACTCAGCCCAGCAGTGATACCCGGGAATGTCGCCTTCGGTCTTGCCTTCGGGCAGCGGGAAGCCAATTTCGAAACGAGCGGGAATACCGGACGAACGCGCCATGCCGATGAAAAGGGAGTGGAAGTCCGTGCAGTTGCCACGCTTCGAGGTGCACGCCCAGATGGCGTCGCCGCGGCCCCAGCCTTCGCCGGACTTGTCGTAGCGCATCGTGGAGACAACATATTCGTAGATGTGGCGAGCCTTTTGGATTTCAGTGGTATCGCCGGCGGTGTGCTCTTTGGCGAGCTCGGCGATGGTGCCATTGAGAGGAACGAGCTTGTCCGGTTCGAGGTAGCGGCGCATTTGGGGATCGCGGGAAGCGGGGGAGGAGACCGTCTTGAGTGAGGCAGTGTCCAATGAGACTTTATGCTCGCGGCGGACAGTGGTGAATTGAACGCTGACATCAAAGCCGGCAGCGGCCTGCTGCGCCGTGGGCGTAAACACCGCGAACACGTTTCCGTATTCGGGATCGCGGCCTTGGGAATATCCAACGGGACTGTCAATGTGCAGACTGCGAATGTCCTGGTAACCATCCGTTTGCGGCAGGGGAATCCAGAGATGCGTGGAGCTGGCGGAATCCGGATTGGCGGGAACGTGGACTTGATAGGTGAATTCGAATGAGCGCACCGGCACTACGGCGCTGGTTTCCGCGGGCGACGGGCGACCGGCATGGGCGGCAAGGACCAAAACAACCGAGGCCAGGAGAAGCGACGAGAAAAATAAGCGGATGCGCTGCATGGGGGACTCCTGTGCGGGCAGAGTAGCCCAGGATGGTACGCCTGCGATTATACTGAAAAACGGATAGAAGCAAACACCGGGGTCAAAAAGCGAGACATGACAAAGTCCTTGAAGTGGGCGATCACTGAGTTGTCTCTTCTGCTTATCCTTTGCGGAGCGCCCGGGGCCGGCGCACAGCAAACGCCGTCTTCGAAGCCGGAGTCAGTCGGCGGCGAAGCGGCGGCGATTCCCGTAAAACGGGAGAGAATCGCGCCAAGGTCCGAACACCGCTTTTGGGACAAGGAGAACGACTGGCTGTTTGCGGGAGTAGGGGCGGCGCGCACGCTGGATTATTTTTCGACGTTGAATTTGAGGCGCCGGGGCGACCAAGAGCTCCTGGTCACCAACGATCTTGTGGACAATCACGCGGCGTTCGCCGTGGTCGAGGCCGCGGGAACCGGCGTTTCGATCGGCGCGTCGTATTTATTTCATCGCTATGGACACCACAAGTTGGAGCGATGGACTTCGATTGTGCACATTGGCCTGACGACGACCGGGGCGGCGCGCAACTACGGCTTGAAGACGGCACATCATCCGGCGTCCGTTCCCTAGGCGGCCCGCTGTCCGCAGGCGGAAACGGTTTTAAATGGGCATTCGTCCAATAGAGGCAGATGGAATATTGCGCATCGAACGATAGTCCTGCATACTCGCGCGGCGCGCGAGACTGTCCCCCAGCGCGTCGAGACCCGCGATGAGAAAAATCCGAGGAAGTCACATGGGGCGTCGGGCATCCATTCTCATTTTCTTTTTCGTAGTTTGCGTGAGTCTGGGTTTTTCTCAGGTTTCGCTCGCGGCAGCCCCACAGTTGACTCGTACGGAGCCGAAGCCGGCTTCGGCGCAACCTTCTTCGCCGGAGAAGACCGCGCAGGAAGGTCCCGCTCCTCAATCCCAAACTTCCGAGCAGACCAAGACCGAGCAATACACGCTTTCACAAGAGCGCTATGAGAAGGCGGTGGCGTATTCGCGGGCAGATTACACGCTGTACTTCGTATCTTATTTTCTTGTCGGACTTTTCCTGTTTCTACTCTTGCGGTTGGGAGTGGCGGCGAAGTTTCGAGACATCGCCGAGAACGTGAGTGAGAAGAAGTGGGTGCAAGGAGTGGTGTTCGTTCCAGTGCTGTTCCTGACGATGGACGCGCTGGACCTGCCGATCAGCGTGTACTGGCACGCGCTTTCTCTGCGCTACGAGCAGTCGATCCAGAGCTGGGGTTCGTGGCTCTGGGACTGGGCGAAGGGAGAGTTCGTGGTGATGGTTTTGGCGATTCCTGTCGTTCTGGTCCTGTTTGCGTTGATGCGGCGCAGCCCGCGGCGATGGTGGCTGTATGCGTGGGTGCCGGCGGTGCTATTCGAATTGGGGCTGATTGTCATCACTCCCATGGTGATCGATCCGCTGTTCAACAGGTTCGAGCCTCTGAGCAAAGAGCACCCAGGCCTTGTCGCCTCCATCGAAACGTTAACGAAGCGCGCGGGCGTGCCGATTCCTCCGGAGCGCATGTTCCTGATGCTGGCAAGCCAGAAAACCACCGCGATCAACGCGTATGTAACTGGATTGGGCGCTTCGAAGCGCGTCGTCATTTGGGACACCACCATACAAAAAACCACGAAGGTCGAAGCGCTGTTTATCGTTGGGCATGAGCTCGGACACTACGTTCTCGGACACGTTTGGAAAGGCTTTCTGTTGGGTGCGGCTGGGCTTTTGCTGGCTCTGTATCTGGTATTTCGCGGCTTGCACTGGGCTCTTGATCATTGGGCGAGAGATTGGAAGATCTATGGCCCGGAAGACTGGGCTTCGCTCGCGGTGCTGTTGCTGCTGCTGCATGTGCTGTTGTTCTTTTCTTCGCCGATCATCAGCGGAGTCAGCCGCATGGAGGAGCACGCCGCCGACGTGTACGGACTGGAAGTGATTCATGGGCTGATTCCGAATTCGGCGGAAGTTGCGGCGCATGCGTTTCAGGTGCTTGGCGAGCTGGACTTGTCAGATCCGAATCCGCCGGCGTTCATCACCTTCTGGCTTTATTCCCACCCACCGCTGGGAGACCGGCTGGTGTTCGCGCACAGGTATGATCCGTGGTCCAAGGGGGAATCGCCGAAGTACGTGAAATAGCGGCGAGCGGCAGCCCGGCGGTGTTTTACTGTGAGTAGCGCGAGTTGGCGTGCTTGCGAGCGAAGGCGGCAACTTTGCTGCGGTTGCCGCAAGAGGCCATGGAGCACCAGCGGCGGCGATGCGTGCGCGAAGCGTCGTAGAAAAAAAGGCCGCATCGCGGGTTGGCGCAGAGGCGAATCGGAGCCTTGGCGCCTTCGACGACGATTTCCGCGGCGGAGCGCGCGATGGCGGCGAGCAGCCAGTCCAGGCTGTCATCGCGAGCGATATACTCGATGCGCCAGGATTGCGCTTGCTGCAACAGTTCGTCGTGGCCTTCGGTGATGCGGAGGATGGCATTGACCGGTTCAACCCATTCCCGGGCGATGCGCTCTTTTCGGACCATGGCCGAGAACACGCGATGAAGCGATTCCCGGAGCCGATGGGATTTCTCGAGAAGCGCTTCCGCAGACTGAGGGTCACTCTGGGGCAAGATGAGGAGGCGGGCTCCCCTCTCGGAGGAGACAATGCGCGATGCCTCGAGGAAAGCGATGAGTTCCTCCCAATGCAGCTGTTGGGGACGGGGAGCGGCATTGATGAAATTGAGGGCGAGGCGTCCGCCCAGGAGAGTGTAGGTTTTAGTGAAGCTCGGCGAGGGCATGGGAAGGATAACCGGTTATAGCCTCCACGGCGGTTATCATACTCCTCTTTGTTCGTTGTGGGCCGATTCTTTGTAACTTTTGGGAAAGTTGGGCCTCTCATCTGAGAGGCGGCTGAACATGAGAACCACCATCACAATCTTGCTGCTTGCCGCATTCGTTCTTGGCGCATTCGCGCTGATATCGCACCATGCTCCAGAGGCTCTCCAAAGCGCCCAAGCGGGCATACGAGCCCCGGTTGTCGTCGAGCTTTTTACTTCGGAAGGGTGTTCGAGCTGCCCTCCAGCAGACGCACTTTTGGCTAAACTGTCGGAGCAGCAGCCTGTGGCCAACGCCGAAGTCATTGCACTGGAAGAGCACGTGGATTACTGGAATGACTTGGGGTGGATGGATCCATTTTCTTCGCGAGAGTGGACCGCCCGGCAATACGTCTATGCCAGTCCGCTGGGGAATGGCAACCCCTACACGCCCCAGATGGTGATTGATGGCAAGGCGGAATTGGTTGGCAGCAACGCGGGGAAGGCACGACAACTGATCCAACAGGCGGCCGGGGAAGAAAAAACAGCGGTGATCCTGTCGCAGAGCGGCTCTCCGAGAAGTGGCAATGCGGATTTCTCTGTAAAGGTCGGACAATTGGCACGAAACGCGAGAGGTGACACGGCGGAAGTGTGGCTGGCGGTGACGGAGACGGCGCTGCATTCCGCGGTGTCTCGCGGGGAAAATGCCGGTGAAGATTTGCATCACGCGGCCGTAGTGCGGACGATGCGGCGGATCGGAGAGGCCAAGAATGCGGGCGAATCCTCGTTTACGGGAGACGTCAGCGTGCCGCTGCAGCCGGAATGGAGGCGCGAAAATTTGAAGGCCGTCGTGCTGGTACAGGAAAGGAAGAGCCGCCGGATACTCAGCGCCGCCGAAATCCGCGTGACACAATAAGCTGCATCAGCGGATACTTTTTTCAGTTGCCCCGATAACTGCTTCTAATTTGAGGCTCGATTATTCTTAAAGCATTTTCCGCAACGGCGCGCCCGTGGGCATGTTCTCTGTGAGACTCTTAAGACGGATAAAGCCTGTCTAAGTTTGAACGGACACTCGCTTACTGCGAAACGCGGAGCCCGTCTGACAGAAGCAGGCTGCGGTTATCACTCTTCGAGGTGATTGTTGGATTCTGAACCTTTCCACGACCCTTCCCCCGTGCCCCCGTCTATGGCTCCACCTCCCGAAGGATTTCCAGCAAATATTTTTTTGAACGATGGGGGACTGCGAGCAGGCTGGCGCCTCCTGGTTTATGCCCTGTTCGTTACAGGGCTCGGGTTCGGTGTCGGAATCGCGCTCTTTCAATTTGTGCCGCCGCTACACAGACTCTCGTTTTCCGTTTATTTGTTCGCGGACGAGGCGTTCTGTTTCCTCGTGGTTTTTGGAGGGGCGCTGATCATGGCTCGGCTTGAGCGGCGGCCCGCGGGCGTATACGGATTGCCGCCGCAAGGCGCTTTCGGGAAATTGTTTTGGCAGGGCTGCCTGTTCGGATTGGCTGAAATATCAGCGCTGATCGGGATGGTTTCCGCATTCGGTGGCTATTCGTTCGGGAGCATTGCGCTATCTGGACGAGAACTATTGCGCTGGGCGATTCTCTGGGCGATTTTTTTCATCTTGGTGGGCCTGTTCGAAGAATTTTTGTTTCGCGGGTACACGCTATTCACTCTCGCGGAAGGCGTTGGCTTCTGGCCGGCGGCGATTCTGCTCTCGTGCCTGTTCGGAGCGGTGCACCTGGACAATCCCGGGGAAGATTGGGAGGGTGCGGCAAGCGTGGTAACTATTGGGCTAGTTTTTGCGTTTGCGCTGCGGCGCACCGGCAATCTTTGGTTCGCTGTGGGATGGCATGCTAGTTTCGATTTCGGCGAGACGTTTCTCTATTCTGTGCCGAATAGCGGCGTGGTTTTCGAAGGGCATCTTTCGAACGCATCGTTGCACGGCGCCAATTGGCTGACGGGAGGGTCGGTGGGCCCCGAAGGCAGCGTCTTCAGTTTTGTTACGATGGGGATTTCCGCACTGGCCATTCATCTACTTTTTCCTGCAAGAAACAACAAGTCCGCTCCCAACTAAACAGGCAAAGGCTCAGTGGACGAGCTCGGAAGCGAAGACGAGCCGCACTCCTTGGGTCTGTGCTTTTGGGAGGACTTCGCGCAAGGCTCGGAGCGTGGCGGGATGGGGGTGGCCGATGGCGATGGCCTCCCCTTTTTCGCGAGCGCCGCGCAGAGCGAGTTCGAGTTGCTTGCGGACGGCGGCGACTTCAGCGACATCGTCAAGAAAAGGAACGTTGCGGAACGACGAAGGAACGCCGGCGCGCTGGGCCGTGTCGTAGGCTACGGTAGCGGCGGTCGTGCGGCTGTCCACGTAGAAAAGATGGCGGTCGCGCAGAACAGGCATGAGCTCAGACATGAGGTCGGAATCGGAGGTGGCTTGCGAACCTTGATGATTGTTGACGCCCACCACGCCAGGGATCTCTTGCAGGAATTGATCTACTAAGTTCGACACCGCCTCCGCAGACATCCCCGGGTGCAACTCTTGCGCTTCGGGCCGTTCGTTCGCGACGGATTGCATGGGGATATGAAGGAGGACCTGGTAGCCGCGACTGCGCGCCTTGTTAGCGATCTCGACGGAATGCTCGTGATGTGGCAGAACGGAAATGGTCAGCGGATACGGCAATGCAAAGATGGCTTCGGCGGCGGAGCTGTCGCTGCCAAGATCGTCGAGGATAATCGCGAGCCTGGCTGTCGAGGATGAACCGGGCGGGCTTCCGCTTTGCTGCGAGAGCCTCGAGCCGATGTGAATGTGAATCGCATGCGTCGGCACGCCCGCTTTCAGGTAGAAGAAGAGAATTCCTTCACGGCTATCGGAGGGCTGTTCGGTGAGGCCGTTGCGAGTGGCCACGGCACCCAGGGACTGCTGGATTTTCGCGATCTGAGAGCGCGTGGCGGAATCCGGCCCGTTCGAAAGAAGGTTGATGTCGAGATGATCGGTGCTGTCTGGGGATGCGCTGGAGGCCTGCAGCCCGACACGAATATCAGAACCGGACGGCGCTGACGATCTTGCTGCGTCGGCTAGTTCACGCGTGATCGCGTGAATTTTTGAAGGAGCGATACGCGGTAGTTCCGCTTTTTTGCAGCCTGCGGAGCTCGCGCTGATGAGGGAAAAAATGACAAGGAGGCCAAGGCCGGGATGATACTTTTTAGAATTCGATGAAATGGAAGGCTTGGTCCCTATCCAAACGGCCGCGCGAACCACAAAATACTACGCAGCCTTTTTGGCAGGGGTCTTCAGAAGCTCGAGCGCGCGGCGGAAGATCGGGTCTTCCGGAGTGAGCGGGCGCGGACCAAGGCCCGGTTCCTTTTGGATGTTGGTGTCCGGTGCTACTTCTTCGTCTCCTGTATCCGAATCGTCTTCGGCAACGGCGCGCACAATTTCCGTGGGCGTGACGCCCTCTTCCAGAATGGATTTCCCGCCAGGATTGTAATAGTTCGCCACGGTGAGAATCAGGGCCGAGCCATCATCCAAAGTGACGAGTTTCTGTTCGGAGGCCATGCCAAACGTCCGTTCGCCAACGACGTCTCCACGATGGTTGGCGGCGATGGACGAGGCCAGGACTTCTGCGGCACCTGAAGTGGTGACGTCAATCAGCGCGGACACAGGGCCTCTCCACACAACCTGCTTGGGTTCCGCGGAGTACACTTGCGTCGAGACGGTCTGGCCGCGCAACGTGGTCAACATGCCGGAAGGCACAAAGAGCCGGGCCATGGAAATGGCTTCGGAGACGGGACCGCGTCCGCATTCCCGGAGATCCAAAACGACTTTGTGAACGCCCTGTTTTTCGGCATCGAGAAGGCGGTTGCGAACTTCATCGGCGCGGCCAGCGTCGAGCGACGGGAAGCGCAGAACGAGAATGTCGGGATCCGTTTTTTGCACGATGATCTTGGGAGTCGTCAGTTTCTCGCGAACCAGGTCGATGTCTTCCGGAGTGGCTTTGCCGCGCCGGATGACGGCAACCTTGACGCCTGTGCCGGGCTGGCCATTGAGAAGATTCAGGGCCTGGCCGACGGACATGTCGCGGGTCGTGAAACCGCCGATGGATTCGAAAATGTCGCCGCTGCGAACACCCGCCTTGGTGCCGGGGCTGTCCGGGAGGACCGAAAGCACAATCACATAGCCGTAGCGCTTGCTAAGCGTCAGACCGGTTTCACCGGTCGCGGGATTCTGCATCTTTTTTTTGTACTCTTCGTACTCGCGCGGAGTGAGGTAGCTGGATTGCGCGTCGAGCGATTCCATCAACCCGTGGAGCGATCCCGCCGTTACGGTGCGCATGTTCGGATCGTCGACATAATCCTGCTGGATTTTTTGCAGGACCTCGCCGTAGACGGTGAGCGACTTGTAGGCCTTGTCATCTGGCGTGCGGCCCAGGACGTGTCCCAAACCTGCGTAACAAAAGATGGCCACTGATATGGAAAAAACCGCGATACGGGACGCTCGACTCATTCCTCACCCATCCTATAAAACGACGAAGTTTGATTATACCACTGCACAGGAGTGGGACGCGTTAGGAATGAAAAAGGAAGTCTGAGAAGTGTAGCTGTAAGGTTTCAATGTGGGAAAGAGACACGGGCAAACGACAAAATGTTGTGCAATTACCACACCATCTGTTCATAGTAACCAGTTGTGCCTCCTAAGTAGTTGAAAGCAAAGAACAAGCTTGACAGGGGCTGGCATGCAACATGCTATTATGGAGCGGGGCATGTTCCAGACATCTATAGCTAGGGAAGCAAGCGCAGAAGGTGTGGGTCTCCATACCGGTGTGTATGGGCACGTCCGCCTGATGCCCGCGCCGGCGGAGACAGGGATCGTGTTTCGCCGAGTGGACCTCGATAACTTCCCCATTGAGGCGCAGGGCCACAACGTCGCGCGCGTGAGCTACGCGACGAGCCTGATGAAACAGGGCGTCTTGCTGTCTACCACGGAGCATTTGTTGGCTGCCATCTATTCCTGTGGAATCGACAACATTTATATCGACATCGATTCGATCGAGGTGCCGATTCTGGACGGCTCGGCAGAGCCGTTCATGCAGATGCTGGAGAAGTGCGGCATCCGCAAGCTGCGCCGCAAACGGCGCTACCTTAAGGTGATGAAGCCGCTGGAAGTCGTGGAAGGCGACCGCCGAATCGGGATTTATCCTGCGGAGGAGTTTCGGGTGTGCTGTTATGTGGACTTTCCGCATCCGCTGGTCGGCCAGCAGGAAGTGGAGATGGTAGTTGGCCCAGAAACATTCCGGCACTTGCTGGCGCGGGCGCGCACCTTCTGTTTTGAGCGTGACATTGAGCCCCTGAAGGCTATGGGCCTCATCCGTGGCGGATCGTTGGAGAACGCCATCGTCCTCACCAATGACGGCGTCATGAACGGCCCCTTGCGGTTTCCTGACGAATTCGGCCGGCATAAGGCCTTGGACCTCATCGGGGACTTGGCGTTGGCGGGGCTTCCCCTTTTGGCGCGGGTGGAGGCATACAAAGCCGGGCACGCCCTCCATACCCAACTCGTCAGCCGCCTTTTGGCCGACCCCTCCCTTTGGACCATCACGACCGAGGAAACTGCCCGCTCCGAAAGAGAGTCCTACCTTCGAGTACTTTCCCCAGCCTCCGCCGCCGATTAGGTATTCGCCGCGTCGAACGCATCCCTCGATTGCGAAATGAGCGCTGCTCCCGCAGAATGGGCTGAAACCATGTCCAACAATGATCTAGCCATCGTGGTCCTCGCGGCGGGAAAAGGCACGCGGTTGAAGTCGAGCCTTGCGAAAGTGCTGCATCGCGCCGGTGGGCGCACGCTCATCGAGCACGTGGTGCGCGCCTGTGTGCCGCTGAAGGCCAGAGAGACGGTCGTTGTGGTGGGCCACCAGGCAAACCAGGTGACCGCGGTGGTCGAACCACTCGGGGCGACCGCTGTACTCCAACAACCCCAAAATGGCACCGGCCACGCGATGCAAGTTGCCAAGCGCGCGCTCGGGCGGGCGAAATTTGCAATCGTGCTCCCCGGCGATGCTCCGCTGGTGCGCACGGATACCTTGAAGGCGCTCATCGCGACTCATCGGGGGGGAAATGCGGCCGCGACCATCTTGACCGCGGTGCTCGCCGACCCTTCAGGCTATGGGCGGATCCTGCGAAAGACGGAAACCACCGTGTCGGCCATTGTCGAGGAGTCGCAGCTCAACGACGAGCAGCGCGAAATCAATGAAATCAATTCCGCGATCTATTGCTTCACGCTGGAGAAACTTTGGCCCGCGCTGGCTCACGTGAAACCAAATAACAAGCACCGCGAGCTGTACCTGACTGATGCGATCTCCGTGATGAACGCGAAGGGCGATACTGTGCTGGCCCACGTTGCCGGCGATTCGCGCGAAGTGCTCGGGTGCAATACACGCGCTGATCTTGCGGAAGTGGACCGCGTCTTCCGCGAGTGGAAGCGCAGCGCGTTGATGGACGCGGGCGTGACCATTCAATTTCCGGAGACCGTGCTGATTGACCCCGATGTGACCGCCGGGGAAGACACCATCATCGAACCCGGCGTGCAGTTGCTCGGCAAGACGAAGTTGGGCGCGCGCTGCACCATTCGCACCGGGAGCGTTCTCACCGATGCCGTCCTAGGTGATGACGTAACCGTCGAGCCGCATTGCGTGGTCGTGGAAAGCCGCTTGGAAAATCGCGTGACCATTGGTCCCTTTGCGCGTTTGCGCCCTGGGACTCGCCTGAAAACCGGCGCACGCCTCGGAAACTTTGTGGAAACAAAAAAGGCCGTCATCGGAGAAGGCACAAAAGTGCCGCACCTGACTTATTTAGGCGACGCCAAAGTGGGCTCGAAAACCAACATCGGAGCGGGCACCATCATCTGCAACTACGATGGCTTCCACAAACACCCGACCAGTATTGGCAGAGGAGTGTTCATTGGCAGTGATTCGGTGCTCGTCGCTCCCGTGCGTATTGGCGATGGGGCGTATGTTGCCGCGGGTTCCGTGATTACGGGCAATGTCCCTGCCGACGGGCTCGGCATCGGGCGTGGCCGCCAAGTCAACAAGCCCGGCTGGGCGTCCAAAAAGCGGCGCGAGCTGGCCGCCGCTGGACAGCCAAAGAAGACAAAGAAAAAATCGAAACGCCGCAAAGCCTCCGGGAAAAAGAAGTAGCGTTGATCAAACCGAGGCGCTCGCTCTGATTCCGCGAAGTGCTTGTCATGGCCGAGACGAACATCAAACGCGAAGTGCGGCTCACGACCATCTCGCCGGTATTTATTGTCCCGGATGTGGTGGCCGCCGCGGAATATTATCGAGAGGTCCTGGGCTTTCGAATCCTGGGGTATTTTCTCGATCCACCGGTGTTCGCAATGGTTGGGCGCGACACCGCGGAGATCCACCTCGGGAAAGCCGACGACGGAGTGCTTCCCTCGCCAAACGTGAAGCGGCGCAGCATAGGTGTTGACGCGTACATCTGGGTGAACGATCTCGATCCGCTCTACGAGGAATTGAAGGCGCGCGGCGCCAAAATTCTAGAGGCGCCTGTGCTGCGCGTGTACAAGTGCTATGAAATGGTAGTGGAGGACAATTTTGGTTTCCGCCTTTGTTTTTCCATGGATTACAGTTTGAAAGAGACTTGAGACGCGGCGAACTCTGGGCTGAAGCGCGAGTCCGGCCAAGGAATTTTTGCAGGAGTGCAGCCATGAGGAGGAAAGTTGTAGCGTGGGCGCTCTTTCTCGCGTGCATACTTTTCCTCAGTCTGGCCGCGACGCCCTATTCCAGAACGGCAGATGTCGCTCTCATCACGCTTCGCCTTACGCTTGTGATTGTCCTTTCCGTCCTGGTCGTGCGCGAGCGTTGGAGAAGCCGGCACGAACCACCGGGAAAAGCAGCGCCTGGCGGCTCCGATGTGGGCGATCACTTTCTGCAGCGCTTCCGCCGCTGGTATCGCGGCGAATAACGGGCACGCTGCGGGCTTGCTTAGGAAAACTACAAATCTCTGCGCAAGGCATGCGTGTGCTAAAATAAGAGTTCCCGCTAGGCAACAGGGAGCTGTCACCGCATGAAATTTGGAGTCGTAGTTTTTCCCGGGTCCAATTGCGACCACGACGCGTTTTACGCGATCGGCAATGTCCTGCACAAACCGGTCGAGTTTATCTGGCACCAATCGGAAAATCTGGCGAATTGCGATGCCATTATACTGCCCGGCGGATTTTCTTACGGGGATTATCTGCGCACCGGCGCGATTGCGCGGTTTTCGCCGGTGATGAAGTCGATTGAGAAATTCGCGAAGAGTGGCGGGATGGTGCTGGGCGTTTGCAACGGCTTCCAGATTCTTTGCGAAGCGGGCCTGCTCCCGGGCGCGATGATGCGCAATAGTGGCCTGCGCTTTATCTGCCGCCACGTGCATATCCGCGTTGAGCAGACGGACACGCCGTTCACCAACGCTGCGCAGAAGGGCCAGATCCTCAAGCTTCCCATCGCGCATTCCGACGGCAACTACAATTGCGACGAAGCCACGCTCGCGGAGCTCGAAAAGAATCGCCAGGTCATTTTCCGCTACACCACGCCTGACGGCTCGGACGACAACGCTGGTAATCCCAACGGCGCGGTTCACAACATCGCCGGAA
>Ga0210409_10001092_pt1 | contig 37705 bp, 31 predicted proteins | sample IncBWH17MmetaG_FD_161649 | JGI IMG/M metagenome (GOLD analysis project Ga0210409, IMG submission 161649) | Forest soil microbial communities from Barre Woods Harvard Forest LTER site, Petersham, Massachusetts, United States - Inc-BW-H-17-M | ecosystem: Environmental > Terrestrial > Soil >... | reverse complement strand
TCCACACTGCTGCCGGCGTCTCGTGCGGTGAACTTGACACCTATGGAAGTTGAGGCAACCGACCCGCTGAAGGTGATACCCGAGACAACTGAGAGATGCTCGATGACGGGAGGGGTGTTGTCGACTTCGAAGCGCTCGCTAATTCGTTCGACGGTAAGCGCGGTGGCCGGCGGATTCGAGGGCGCGTCGGTAGCGACAATCTTCAGGTAGTAGGCGCCGTCCGGGAATGATGTGGCGTCCCAAGAATAAAATTTCTGCTCCAGTTTGTCCTTCAACAATTTCCAATCCTGCTCATTTTCGCCGCGGTAATAAACAGCGTAGCGTAATTCGTCGTCGTTATCGTCGTGCGCGGTCCACAGCACGGTGGCGTAGCCTTTTTGCTGAATGCCCTGCGGCGGCGGTTCGAATCTTGGCGGGGTGCTCGACTGGGTGATGATCAGGCCGGAAGTATTGGGCGAGGGAGGCAGTTTAAGGGTGACCGTGGTTGGCTGGCCGGCGGAAATTATGTTGGTGGCGTTGGCGCGCACGCCTGGCTCCTGGATGGCGATGCCATCGATTACCGGCGCGACGTTACGGGGCAGATACGCCAGGCTGGCCCAATCTACGCCATCTCCCGGTTGGCCGCCGTGGATCACGGCTTTCCATTGCGCGAATCGCGCGGGAGGAATTTCCGTCTCCACGCCCGAGCGGGTGTAGGGGCCGTACCAGGTGGACCATTCCTTGCCAGGATCTTCAGTATTGCCAGAACGCACGAAGAATTCGACGCGCGGCTCGGTGTCATGTGCGGAGGATTTTTTCGCGGCCGACGATATGCTCTGGGCAGTGCGCGGACTCCACCACTCCAGACGGCCCCACTGCGAAAAGTTTTGTGCATCGAAGGAGCGCGATTCGTAGGTGCCTTCGGCTTCAAATTCGGGGCCAACGGAGAAAACTTTGCCGGGATTGGCGGTGCAGACAAAGACTTTGCCGTTTTTATCACGGGAAATTCCAGTGATTTGTGCGGAGCCGGATTTGGCGAGTTGTGCGAAGACGCCTTTGGAATCGATGGCTAATAGCGCGCCGCTATTTCCGGTGCCGGCGAGCAGACGGCCGTCAGCGCCGAGGCCCAGGCTGTAGACCACATCTTCACGGGAAGACCAAAGCTCATCGGGCGCGCCGCTGGCGCTGATGCGGTAGATGCTGGAAGAAACGACCGGGGGAAAGGGCAAAAACACCGAGGGCGCGGTGGACTGAGCGGGGGAGGTTCCCGGAGCGTTGGTAATGGTGGTGGTGCCTTGTGGGGTGACAAAGACTGCGGAAGGAGCGGGAGTGGCGTTGCGCTGCTTTTCGCCGATGGCAGAAACGTAAATGGTGCCGTCCGGAGCTATAGCCAGAGCGGTGACCTCACGTTTAGCGGTTTCGTAGAGCACGAACCCTTGTGCCGCGGGGAGTGATTTGTCCGGTGATTTATTGGGACGGGAGGGTTTCGTGTTGGCATGGGAAACGCGCAACACGCGGCCATTGGGCTCGGTGCCAGCGATCAGATTTCCATTGGGATCAAATGCCAGTGTGCGGATATGGGCTTCATCGCTGGAATAAAAGAGTTCGCCATTACCGACGGAATCGACGGCGAAAATTTGCCCTTTATCGCCGGTGGCTACGTAGAGAGTTCCGTCGGGGGAAAACGCGAGGTCCCAGATATATTTTGTCTTGGGATCGAAGAATACGGATTTTTCGCCGGAGGGTGAAACGCGATAAACCTTTCCATCAGGGGAAGTGCCTACATAGAGATTGCCCTGCGGGTCGAAAGCGATGGCTTGGGCAGAAAGATCACCAGAATCAAAAACCGTGGTGGGCTTCCCCGCGGTGTCAAAGCGAAAAACTTTTGCGGGCGAGCCAGCGGCGGCGTAGAGCACACCTTTAGGATCGGTGCGCAGAGACCACAGATAGGAGGCATCGGCGTCAGCGATCAAGGCAAACTTTGGAGCTAATTCGAGGCGGCCATCGCTGCGGACGGCCACGCCATTGGCTTTACCCTTTAGAAATTCTTCGTAGGTGCTGCTGCGCCAACGGCGAGTGTGCTCGGCGCGGGCTACGAAGGCGCAGGCAACGACTAGCACCAGGCATGTCAAAAAAGTTCGGTATGGTCGAATGTTGAAATGAAATTTCACGCGTGGTTTCCTGGCGGTAAGGTTTTAAAGGTAATCATCGTATTTGAAGATTGAGTGAGATAACTCCGGCGACCGGGCCGCCAAGTGGAATAGAAGATTCGCTGGAAAGTGATTCGCGAAGGACCTGAACAGTGCCGGGTGCTGGGCGTCCATCAACGATATTAATTTGAGAAAGCGGCACGTTGGGCAATTCCTTGTCTTCCCACAGCATGGTGGGAGAGGGAGCGAAGAGTCCGACGTACAGGCGATCATTGCGGCGCTCGCGATTGAGCAGAGCTATGAGTTGATCGAGGCTTGCGGAGGCGCCGGCACCGGTGGCGGCAAATCCTCGCGATGCGCGATTGAGCATGTCGGCATCGCTGACGAGGACGCGCAGCATGGTGCCGCGGGTGACCTGATCAGGGACGCGCACCGTGGTTTCCTGAACTTGAGCGGGGCCGCGATAGGGGCGGAGCAAGACACGCACGCGCAAAGTTTCGCCGGGAGCGGCTTCGCCTTTTTCGAGCCAGGCGCTTTCGATAGTGAAGGAATGGCGGCCGGGTACACTTTCGACGCGGAGGGAAACTCGCTCGATGGCGGTGGCTTCAAAATTATTGGTGAACAAGCGCGAGAAAATGCTTTGCATGGTGAGGGCGATGGGCAAACCGTCCGGGGAAAGAGCGTCGCCAGGAGCGAAGGTATTTTCAATCTGCACCGGCGCGTGATTTTTCAGCTGGATTTCGCCGGAGAGATGCAGGGTAGTGCCTTCGCCGTAAAGGGAATTCTGAGTGAGGCCGCTGAAAGTGGTGAGCGCAACTAGGATGGGGGTTAAGCGGGGATGATTGACGAGCTGGAAGTGGAGTTGTTTTTCCGCGCCAGCGACGGAAAGCGTGAGCTCCAGCGGGATCATGGCCGGTGACATACCGAGCTTTCCAGTAACCGCGGTGAGGTGATCGCCGGTAATGGTGCCGATGGAGCCTCCCACGTTTACGATTTTGGTGGAGGCCATGTCGGAGGAGAGCGTGGCGAGTACGCGGCTGCGGGCCATGGGAATTTGCACGTCGCCGAGACTTAAGAAGGGATGGCCGCACAGGAAAACGCGGTCGGCTTGCACCGCGGTAACGGTGCAGGCGGAGTTGATGGAGGCGTCACCCTGGACTAGCACCATTCCGGCCATGTCGCCGGGTTTGAGTTGGGAGTCATCGGGGCGCGGGGCGGCGGTGCCACCTTGCGCAGCGACGAAACCGTAACTCTGGAGTTGCGAAGAAAATTGGCGTAGAGCAGAAGCTTGAAAACCGGAGAAGACCAGAGGCGTTTCGATGGGTTCCAAGGCGGCGCCGGATGGCAGGGTAATTTGTTGCGCTGCGAAATCATTCGCGGGATTCGAGGAGGAGTCGTTTGGCAGGGAAGGAGGCGAAAACTGCTGAGCTGTATTTTGACCTGACCGCGCGGGTTGTGACGCGCTTGATGGGACTGGAGGATTCAAAACATCGGCGATGGGAGTTACGCCGGCGATGGGTTCCTTGGTGAATATGCCGAGCTTGAGGGATAGGGCGCCTGCGAGTTTGCCGTCCAGATAAACGGGGCTGCCGCTCATACCGGCGACAACGCCGGTGTGCTCGACCTTAGGGCCTTTTAATTGAACGAGAATGATGGATTGTTTGGGGCCCAGGAAATTGGGCATGATGCCAAGGACTTCAAGGTCGAATTTTTCAATTTGGTCACCGGCAAAAATGGTGTAGGCGTAGCCCTGCATGCCGGGATGGACTTCCGAAAGCGGGAGGATGTCGGTTGATTGCTGAGCGCGCGAATAAGAGACGGGGCCGAACAAGAGCGTGAACGTGAAGATTGCGAGGAAGGGCGATCGAAGAATGGAGTGGTGAAAACGCGCCGGGAGCATGAACAGATAATGATACGCGGCGAGGAAGAGAGGCGCAATTCGACTGGCAGGCTACGCGGGCTGGGAAAATATGACTAGTGGTTCCAAGATTTTTTTGCTCAGGTTAGTGGGCCGGCCTGGAGGCCAAGAAATTCGACGCGAATAGGGCAAACTCAAGACCCAGGTTCAAACTCAACTGCGAACCTGGGGCACCCTGCGCGAGCTTGGCATTGCTTCGATGAGTACGGATATGCAGCATCTACTGTTTTGGAGCGGACTTTACGTGTAATCTGCGCCTTGCCCCCTAGTCCAGCCGACAGATCCATTCGGAAGTAATAAGGAAAAGAAGGAGAGCGAATGCGCGCGCTAACTGTGCGAATCATGGCGGTACTGATTTTAGGCGCCGGAAGTTCGACGCTGGCTTTAGCGCAGACGAAAACTGCAGAGAAAGAGGCACCTATTGCGGGGCTGGCTCCGCCGGAGACTCCGGTTCGCGAAGTAAAGGAAACGTTTTTTGGGACGGAGATCAACGATTCGTATCGCTGGCTGGAGGACCTGAAGAGTCCGGAGGTTTCATCGTGGATGCGCGCGCAGAATGATTACGCACGCGCGGTGCTGGAGCAGATACCCAATCGCGACAAACTGCGGAAACGCATCGCGGAGTTGGATGATAGCGGCGTGCGAGTAAACGGGCTGCAATCATTCGGCGGGCGGTTGTTTTATTTGAAGCAGGCGACGGGCGAGGACAATCGCAGATTGTATGTGCGCGACGGAGCCGGCGGCGCGGAGCGGCTGCTACTTGATCCACAAACGCGCACGGCGAACGGGGTGCATTATTCGATTGATTATTTTCAGGCGTCGCCGGATGGGAAGCTAGTGGCGGTGGGCATCTCACCGGGCGGTTCGGAGAACAGCGTTTTGCATGTACTGGATGCCAGCGACGGAAAGGAAGCCGGTCCGAGCATCGATCGCGCGCAATTTGGGGCGATATTCTGGCTGCCCGACAGTCAGAGCTTTTTTTATAACCGGCTGAGGAAACCTGCGCCGGAGGATCCGCGAACTTCGTATTACCTGAACAGCAAGGATTATTTGCACCACGTCGCCGATGATCCCGAAAAAGACGTGGCGATATTTGGCAATGGTTTATCGCCGGCGGTGAGCATGACGGAAAGCGATTTTCCGTTTGTCAGTGTTCCTCCGGGATCGAAGTATGCCTTTGGAGTGATTGCGCATGGAGTTCAGAACGAAAACACGATTTATGTGACCAGCCTGGCCAGCTTACGCGACGCCAACGCTTCATGGCGGAAGATCGCTGACGTAGGCGACCAGGTGACGGGATTTGATATTCATGGCGATCACGTTTATCTGCTTTCGCATTACGAGGCGTCGCGATTCAAGGTGTTGGGCGTTGATTTGCCTAAAGATGAGGTGGCGCACGCGCGCGTTTTGATGCCGGCTTCCGATGCGGTGGTGACCGGGATACAAGCGGCGGGGGACGCGCTGTACGTGCAAAAACTCGATGGTGGATTGGGAAAATTGTGGCGTTTGCCGTACGAGGGCGACGCGGCGACGGAAATTCGCTTGCCGTTTGAGGGCGCAATTCAAGAGATATTTGTGAACCCGACGGAGCCAGGCGTTTTTGTGCGGCTGGCTTCGTGGACCAAATCGTCGATGTTCTTTCACTATGATCCGAAGACCAACGCGGTCGTGGACACAAAAATAATCCCGGTGTCGCCGGTGGATTTTTCTGGAATTGAATCGGAAGAGGTAAAGGTAAAGGCGGCCGATGGGACGATGGTGCCGCTATCAATCGTGCACCAACGGGGTTTGAAGATGGATGGCTCGCACCCAACGTTGTTGCACGGGTATGGATCATACGGATACACGTACGATCCGGGGTTCGATCCCACTTCGCTGGCGTGGTTGGAGCGCGGCGGGGTAGTAGCGGTAGCGCACATTCGAGGAGGCGGGGAATACGGCGAGGATTGGCACAATGGGGGGCGCAAGGGCACGAAGAAAAATACCATAACGGATTTTCTGGCTTGCGCGCAGTACCTGATCGATCGCAAATACACTTCGCCGCAACATCTAGCCGGCGAAGGGACCAGCGCGGGAGGCATTACCATCGGCGGGGCCATCACCGAGCGGCCCGATTTATTTGGCGCGGCGCTGGACAACGTCGGTATGTCGGACGATTTGCGGGCGGAATTCCAGGTGAATGGTCCCGCGAATATTCCAGAGTTTGGCACGGTGAAAAATTCGGACGATTTCAAGAATCTACTGGCGATCAGCGCGTTTCACCGGATAAAAGACCACACCGCGTATCCGGCAGTGCTGCTCACTACAGGAATTAATGATCCGCGCGTTGACCCTTGGCAGATGAACAAAATGACGGCTCGACTGCAAGCGGCCACTTCCAGCGGGAAACCGGTCCTACTGCGCGTGGATTACGATGCCGGGCATGGCGGAATCGGGGCTACAAAATCGCAGCACACGGCATTGCTGACGGATCAATATTCATTTTTGTTGTGGCAACTTGGTGATGCGGAATTCGCAGTGCCCAGCGGCGGAGCGAAGCACGCGGTTGCAAAGCAGTAAAAAAACTAATCCATGTGGTGATACATAGTGAAGATTTTGTCGAGGCCGTCTTCGTAGGGGTAGACGTGCACCATCCAGCCAAAAATGGAAGGCTGGAAGCGGCCTCCGGCGGCGTCGCAAGCGTCTTGCGTGACGATTGAGCCTTTCAAGCCAAATTTAGTGAAATCCGCGCTGCGCATTTGATCCCGCGGAGGCAGACAGAGATTGGTGTGCAAGTGCCAACTGGCAACGCTGAGCGGCACGCGAGCGTTGAGCTGTTCCTCGGTTGCGCGTTTGGGCATGGTGTACATCGCGCCGACGAGTTCATAGCCGCTGGAAGTTTTTTTGTACAGCAGCGAGGTGGGGCGCGATGGATCGAAGTTTAGCGTTCCGAGAAAGCCATTTTTGTAGCTGGTGAAATGATATTCGGGCTGCGGAATGTCGGGCATGAAGATCTTGAAGCCATCGTCGAGCGCAACGTGATAGTCCTTATATTTTTCGATTCCACCGCGCAATTGGGTAACAATTTCGTTGGCGCGCTGCACATCGCCCGGGGTTTGAGGGCGCGGCGCGGTCATATACATGTGTAGACTGTGCGCGTCATGACTGTCCGAGGACATGTCGTGCACGGCGCCGGCTTCAGGAGTGTGTTGCTCACTCATGTCCATACCTGGCATGGTGGTTGCATTGGATGGAGCGGATTGCGATTCCTGAGCTCCGGAAGTTTGCGGCTGCTGCGATTTGTGAGCAGGAATGGCGGCGAGCAAGACACCGACCAGAAAAAGTGCACCGAATAAAGTTCCGGCTTTAGTGATGAGCTGGATGGCGGTGTTGCGCGCGGACATAACGATTCTCCCTAATCATGATACGTAGCGGGGATCAGAAAAATTTCATGAAATTAGCTGGAATTGCAGGTGTAACAACTGGCCGTGAGGACAGGTTCGGCTGCGGCCGCAAGATATTGATGCGTATCCATGACAATCGTGGTTGACGCGCCTCGACGGGTCGTCAACAATACCTTCACGATGAATGAAAATCTGAGAGACAAAAAGTTAGCCGTTCTGGGAACGGGCAAACTTGGCGGGATTCTTCTGCGCGCCTACCTGAAGCAGGGATTGTTCAAGCCGCAAAATGTCACTGCAACCGTAAAACATAGCGAGAAAGCCGCAAAGCTAGCCAAGGAGATGGGGATCGCGACCAGCACGGAAAACCGCAGCGCAGTTCGCGGCGCTGATATCGTATTGCTGGGAGTTAAACCGCAAGTCATCGGGGAGGTGCTGCAGGAGATTTCCGGAGAACTAAACCCTGATGCTCTGGTGATCTCGGTTGCGGCGTCGGTTCCCACTTCGTACATCGAGCAGCGGCTGGGGGCCAAAGCGGCGGTAGTTCGGGTGATGCCCAACACTTGCTCGACCGTAAATTGTGGCATGGCGGGAATCTGTCGCGGGGCCAGCGCCACGGAGCAACACGTGGAGATGGCGCGGGCCATGTTTGACGCGGTGGGCCGTACGGTGGTGGTGGACGAAAAAAACATGGACGCAGTTACGGGACTTTCCGCGAGCGGACCGGCTTTTGCGTACATCATTCTGGAATCGCTGGCGGAGGCGGGCGTGAAAGTCGGACTGGCGCGCGACGTGGCGACGTTGCTGGCCGCGCAAACCATGAAAGGGGCAGCCAGTGTGGTCCTTGAAACTGGGGATCATCCAGCGCTGCTGAAGGATGCGGTGACCACCCCGGCGGGCTGTACCATCGATGGAATTCTGGAACTCGAGGAAGGGAAGTTGCGGGTAACGTTGATAAAAGCGGTGGTGAAAGCGACGCAGCGCGCGGGTGAATTGCTATTCGAAAAATAAAAGGACGGTATCGTTTCCTTTCAAAATTGATGCGAAGTTCATGGCAGCCTTGAGATGCACGGTGAAATCACATTTTACGCGCTTGCCGGGATCGCCATCATGAGCGCGGCGATGGTGGTGACGCGCAGGAAAGCATTCTACGCTTCGCTTTACTTCGCATTGAGCTTGCTGGCCAGCTCAGGAATTTTCTTGCAGCTGTACGCACCATTATTATTTGTGGCGCAGCTGATGGCGATTGGGTGTGGAATGCTAGGAATAATTTTGTTTGCAGTGGAAGTGTCCACGCTGAATGTGGCGCTCGCGGGGGAGTCTCGCTGGAGACCGCGAGCCGCAGTGATTGCCGTGACACTGGTCTTGATCTTGCAAATCGTGTCGGCGGCGCTGCTGGGTCGTCTACTGCAGCCGGGCGAAAATCTAACCGTGCTGTTGCCTCGCGGTCCTATAGCCACGCCCCCACATGCGGTGGAGCTGGTGAAATTGTTTTTCGGTAATGAGCTACTGCCGTTAACGTTGATATTGTTCATGTTGGTGATAGCCGGGGTTGGTTTCCGGGCTACATTTCAAAAGAAGGCCCTAAATTAATGCTGTCGGTCACGCATTACCTGTTCTTAAGTTTTGCGCTGTTCTTTATTGGGCTCACGGGGGTATTAAGTCGACGCAACCTGGTCGTCAAACTTTTTTCCATTGAGATCATTCTTAATGCCGCCAGCATCAATTTCATGGCTTTTGCCCGTTTATATGGAGATGCTATGGGGCAAGTGTTTTCCATTCTTGTGGTTGCGATGCTGGCGCTTGAATTACTCGTGGCGCTGGTGATTATTGCCGCGGTTTGTAGCCGCTGGAAGTGCGCAACGCGTGACTACGGGACAGACTTACCATCCCAAGTTGATTATTAAGTCCAGCTTCTCGATTACATCGACTACCGACTAATGCTCAATCACATTCTCAGCGCTTTTCGCACGTATATGCACGGCGATGGCGCTGTGCTGCTTCCGGAGATGCAGCTTTTTCTGTTTGCCATCGGGACGTTGGCCATGGATTCCTGGGCCGCCAATACATCCAGTGAAAAATCCGGCAGTAACCCGGTTTTCCACCAAAATTATTGGAACCCGGCGATTGCGTTGGCAGGCGCAGCTTTCAGCGCTTTGACGTTGGGGATGCTGCGAGCGCGAATTATGCAGTCCGGTGAGCTTGCCGGTTTTCACCTGACACTGGTGGTAGACAACTACTTTGTATTTTTCGCGGCATTATTCCTGGCCGCAACAATGCTGGTGATTTTGCTTTCGGTCAATAGCTCAACGATCTCAGCGGTTCGACAAGGGCGGTATTTCGCTTTGCTGCTATTTGCGTGCATAAGCATGATGTTGATGGTCTCTGCGGTGGATTTGCTAACGATATTTCTCGCCATAGAAGCGGCTGCAATCAGCGCATATTTCCTCGCCGCAACTCTCGGCCTGTCGAACAGGACTCCATCAGCCGCAGTGAGATTCGTGTTTTCCAGCGCCCTCGGTTCGGCACTTGTGGTGTATGGGTTTTCGCTGCTCTACGGCCTGAGCGGCGCCAGCAATATCACCCAGGTTGCGAGGGCGCTTGGGAGCCGGCACAACGTCGCAAAGGTGATCGCACTCAGCCATCAAAGCAGCCAACAGGGCTTGCAGATGCTTCAACTTTTGCAGTCGCGCTTGCCTGAAGCGGTGCACTGGCATGCTTTCACGCCGGAAGTGCTGCCGATCGCGGCATTCCTGCTGGTCACTGTGGGAATAGTAGTGAAATTTGCGGTGCCACCATTCCAGGCCGAGTTTAATCACGCGAATGGTGAAAAAGATTTCGACATTCCCGGCCCGGTTATCCTGTATCTCTCCGGAGCGTTTACGATTGCGGCCGCCGCACTGCTGGTGCGGTTGTTCTTCACAATTTTCGCGGACTCGCAAAACATCTGGTGGTACATCATCGCGGGGCTGGCGATCTGCGGAATTGGTTATGGCATTCTCGGGTCTTTGCGCCAAACGAAGGTGGAACGGATCGTTGTTTATTCATCGATAGCCCAGATGGGGTATGTCCTTCTGGGCGTCGTGGCTGCCAACGAGGGGGCCGCGACGGCGATGACTTATTACTTGTTCACTTATTTGTTTACGTTGACCGGATTGATTGGGGTATTAATCACGGTAGAAGAAAAGAATGCGCCCGCGGGATTTCTGAGCGATCTCAGTGGCTTGCGGCAGCGCAGTGCAGTTATGGCTCTGCTGTTGATAGTTTTCGCTCTATCGCTAGGGGGCGCGCCGCCTACTGCTGGGTTTTTCGGACGCTATTTCATTTTTCATTCACTTTTGGAAACTGGGCATCGTTATATCGCGTGGTTTGTCGCGCTGTCATCGTTGCCGCTGGCGTATTCTTATTTGCGGATCGCGGTCTATGCCTGGCGCGGCAACAAATCCGGAAGCGAGTCAACGGCCGTGGTGTTTGGCGCGCGGGAAGCGATCGTATTAGGGATCTGCGTATTTGTCTCGCTGGCGGCGGGGCTGTATTCTGAGCCGTTCACGCGGATGGCGCGCTATGCCTTTGGACAATAAGCCGACAAACGATTCGCCGGATTCTTCTTCCGCGCCTGGCAAGGCGAACAATTTTTCGAACCAATTCGCCATGGCGATGGAGTTGCCGTTTGTTCTTGTCGGAGCGGTCCTGCTCGGCGGCGTGCTAGGTTATTTCCTCGACCGCTGGCTGCACACTAAGCCCTGGCTCATGTTGGTTTTTGGCGCGCTGGGATTTTTCGGCGGAGTCCGAGACATAATTCGCCGCATGCCCGGAAGCCGGCCGTGAAGCGCCGATGGCAGATTCTCCAGTTAGTCTCACCCCAGCAACGCGAACTGAGCGGCGCATCGCCTGGCTGACTTTGTTTTTTGGGGCAGCGGCGAGCGTTGCCGCGGCGGTTTTGCGTCAACCGTTGTGGGCCGGCGGGCTCATGGTGGGCGCTACTCTCGCGTGGTTCAATTTTCGATGGCTGCGGCAAGGTATGAATGCACTGGTCGCGGCATCGCAGGCTCAAGCGGGGGCTCCGCAGCCACGTGTACCAATTGGCGCGTACTTCCGGGTGTTATTCCGCTACGCCTTGATAGCGGTTACCGTGTATGTTATTTTTGAACTTCTGAAATTCCCCCTTGCCAGCATGGTTGTAGGTTTGTGTGCTCTGGGACCGGCAGCAATCGCGGCGAGTGTGTATGAGATTGCCCGACCTACGGGGTTGCGGAAATAAGGGAGCCGGGGAAAGTAATCTGTAGAAGTTTCGAGGATATGGAGCAAAACATTTCGCGGCTGAAATCCATATGGAACACGTAAGCGCGCTAACTCATCTCGTAAATCGCATCTTCGGCAACTTGGCACTGTCTGTATTGTCTGCCCTGCATGTGAAGGCGACGGATCCGGAAAATCCTATGCCGGAGCACGTTGTGATGGCGCTGGCGGTTTTAGTTGTTGGAACTCTTCTGGCGTTGTGGGTGCGCTCGCGACTCTCGGTTGAGCGGCCTGGCGCGTCGCAGCAAATCGCCGAGATTCTTCTCAACAATCCGATGGGGTTTGGCATCCGGGACGTGCTCAGTCAAAATGCCGGGCACCACTGGGAGCGCTACATTCCGATGGTTGGCTCCATTGCGCTATTCGTTCTGCTGGGCAACTTGTTCGGGGCGTTTCCGTTTCTTACCGCGCCTACGAGTGCGTATACCGTGCCGCTGGCCTGCGCGATCGTTACGTTTTTGTATTTCAACTGGCAGGGCATGCGCCATCACGGTCCGATCGGTTATTTGAAGCATTTCACTGGGCCTGTCGCGTGGCTCGCTCCGCTGATGTTCCCGGTAGAAATTCTCAGTACCACGGCGCGACTTCTGTCCCTTTCGGTGCGCTTGTGGGCGAACATTTTTGCCAGCGACATTATTTACGGATTATTTCTTGGACTGTTTGCGGGAGCTTTTACGAGTGGTTGGACGAAATCTCCAATTCTCGGCGTCGTGGTTGGCGTGCTCCCGGCGCTGATTCCAATCGCATTCATACTTCTGCACGTCTTCGTGTCCGTTGTACAGGCCTATGTATTTACGATTCTGCCGGCCGTTTACATCGGCATGGCCACGGCAGACGAGCACTAAACAATTTTGTTAGCCGCTCCAGCGTGAGCCCGGCTGCACGGTGTCCGGGAACCACCTCCTGGCGGCAATTCATGAGGAGGCAGTAAATGAAGAAAGCAGCAGTGGTTCTGGTGGCACTGGTAATTGTAATGATGGTCGTTCCCGCGGCATTCGCGCAGGATAACGCTCCCGCAGGAGGCAAGCTCCCGCTCAATCCTACGACTCTCGCGCTGGCCGCCGGTTTCGGCGTTGCCATTGCGGCTTTTGGTTGCGGTCTGGGGCAGGGGCGAATCGCTGCTGCGGCTTGCGAAGGCATCGCTCGTAATCCTGGAGCCGCTGATGGAGTCCGCGGCGCGATGATTCTCGGGTTGGTGTTCGTTGAGACGTTGACGCTGTTTACGTTTGCGCTGGGCTTTTTGCTGTACCGGTTACTTTAATTTCTGTTGTTGACTGATCCAGCAATAAAACGGCTCGGAGAAATTTTCCGAGCCGTTCTTGTTTTGCGTCGGTGCCGTCTTCAAATTGTGTTTTGAGGACGATGAAAGGCGAAGAGAGATCCCTCCACTTCGCAGGCCGGCTGCTTCGCAGGAGCGAAGCAGAACAGCAAATGCGCCGGCCCGCTCCGGTCGGGATGACCAGTGTTGCCGAAGGTAGAAAGGGAGCCAAGGTGTTGGCTGCAAGTGTGACGCTGAGGCGACGGCCTTGCTTGTTGGTAGTTCAGCGCCAATGTGAGGTCGAGCCAAGCAGCGTGGTAAAATTTGCGCGTGAAAAAAGAAACGATACTTCCCGCTAAGGCTATTACCGGCGGCGTGGAGCCGCCTGGGGATAAATCGATCTCGCACCGCTACGCTATGCTCGCGGGGCTGGCTGAGGGCACCAGCGAGTTGCGACATTTCTCGGCGGCGGTGGATTGCCACAGCACGCTCGCGTGCATGAAAGCTTTGGGAGCGGAGGTGAAGGTTGAGAAGGACTCCGTCAACGTAACCGGGCGCGGTGCGCGCGGGTTGAAAAGTACTTGGCGGGCACTGGATGCGGGAAATTCCGGCACGACGATGCGGTTGTTGGCGGGAATTCTGGCGGGGCAAAAGTTCAATACACGGCTGACTGGGGATGATTCGCTGCAGAAGCGTCCCATGAAGCGAATCGTGGAACCCTTGCGGGAAATGGGCGCGGATATTCGCGCGCGTGAAGATAATTTTGCGCCGCTGGAAATTCATGGCGCGGCGCTGAAAGCCATCGATTACAAAATGCCCATGGCCAGCGCGCAGGTGAAGTCCGCGGTGCTGCTGGCGGGGCTCTTTGCCGACGGAGTAACGACCGTAACGGAGCCCGCGCGTACACGCGATCACACGGAGCTGGCGCTGGAAGAATTTGGCGCGACGATCGAGAGGCACGGAAAAACAACGCGCGTTCATGGTTTGAGTGCCGGCTCAAACGGCGCCGGAAAATTGGTGGCCAAATCGCTGGATGTGCCGGGAGATTTATCTTCGGCAGTGTTTTTTATTGCGGCGGCTTGTTTATTTCCGGAGTCGAGTTTGCTGATTCACAACGTGGGTTTGAATCCTACGCGCACGGCCATTCTGGATTTGTTTTTGTCCATGGGGGCGGCTACTCAAACGCCGACATTGCGCAGCGCGCATGGCGAGTTGGTGGGCGACCTGGCGGTGAAAGGAGCAACGCTGAAGGGAGGAGTGATTGAAGGGGAGCAGATAGCGCTACTGATCGATGAGCTGCCGATGCTGGCGGCGGTGGGTCCGTACACGGAAAATGGCATCGAGATTCGCGATGCTAAGGAATTACGCGTGAAAGAAAGCGATCGGATTGCGGCACTGGTGGAAAATTTGAAGCGAATGGGCGCTACGGTCGAAGAGCGGCCAGACGGACTTAAAGTGGAGGGCCGCAAAGCGGGGAAGTTGCGTGGCGCGGAAATTGATCCACACGGGGACCATCGTATTGCGATGGCGTTCGCGGTGGCGGGGCTGGCGGCGGAGGGTCCTACGATCATTCGCGGAGCGGAATGCGCGGGAGTTTCTTATCCGACATTTTTTGAGGATTTAGCGAGGGTGGCGGAAAGGTAGAAGCCGGCACGGTAAGCGGTTGAAAAACGGCGTTGCTGGGCGATGCTAATTTTCTTCTGGTGCCGGAATTTCCGGAGCAGGATGCGGGTTTGGGTGCGGTGGGTTTGGAGCATGCGGCGGCATGGGTGGCTGCATGGAATCGCCGCTGGTCTTGCGCAGGGAAATATTTCCGTAGCTGGTCTTCAAAGTGATCTTGGTGGCGCGACCAGTGCCGTATTTTCCCGTTAAATGATTGTCTCCTGAGCCGCTCGAGGTTTTGGAAAGTGTGCCACCGGAAAAGTCTGAATCGATATCGCAGGAATGGCAGTCGGCGGTGATTTCGAAACTCGAAGTGGCCGGCAGGCTCAAGGAAATTACCGCGTTGGCATTGGTGATATCGATGTCATCTTTGGGCGGAGAAGAGAAGCGCAGCTCGACGGAGCCATCGCGATTCTCGATTTTCGCTTTGCCGCCGACATTTTCCACATCGACGTCGTAACGATTGGTGCGCAGCTGCAAGTTTCCAGGGGCATCGGTAATTTCCAGATTGCCGGAGCCTAATTCCAGGTGGCCGCTGAGTTGGCTGAGGGTCAAATCGCTGCGCTGTGAAATATAGCGAACGCCCTTGGCAATTTTGTCGGCGCGGATGGGGCCGTAGAATTCTCCGTCGACGGTGAGGCCGCCGGATGCGCTGGTCACGTCCACTTCGCCACCTTTGCCGGCTAACTTGATATCGCCCTTGGTGTCGGCAACTTTTACGTCGCCGTGGCGCATGTCGATAGAGATGTCGCCGGTGGTATTGCGAATGTCCACATCACCATTGTGATTGTCGATGACCACCGGGCCAGCGATATCGGAAACCACGATGTCGCCTTTTTCGTTGCGAACCGTTAGCTGCGATTTCTTGGGGACGGCAATTTCCATATTGAAGCCGAGCCGGGAATCACCGGTATTGGATCCGGTGGGATGAATTTCGTAGCCGTCGCCATTTTTTACTACCTCTACGGAAACGCGATCGGCGAACTGGGATGCTTCGGTGTCGGACCAGGCGCGGATATTCTTTTTTCCGCTTACGCGAATTTCAGAGTCGTCGGAGCTGCGCACCGAAATGTCGCCGCGGGTGGAGCGCACGGTAATGCGCGGATTAGCGGGAACAGCTTTGGGGGCTACTTCAAGGTCGTAGTCGTAAGAATTCCTGCCGAAATCACCAAACTCCAGATGGCTGCCGGGAAATTTGCCTTTTACGGTGTCGACACCGACGACGATGCCGACCAGAAGGAGTAGACCGATTACCAGGAAGATTTCACCGGCGGTGATGCGGGCGGCGCCCGGCTCGTAACGACTGGAAGTGCGTTCGTAGAGCTTGATGAGTCCAAGAACAATAAGAAGAAGAGGCCACCAATGAAGGAGCACGGCCTGAAATTCGAAGCCGCGATAATTGTGCAGCAAAAATGCGACGCCGAAGAGTATGAGCGCCACACCGCTGAAAATACCGCTTCTGCGGGGCCGTGACATGGAGGGCTATTGGCCCTGTCTCGGATAATTTCCCGGGGTGGGATTCGCAGGTGGAACAGGAGTACCCGCGGGTGGAACTGTCTGTGCAGGAGGTACGGAAGAGATGTGACCATCCATGGGAGCCATCGCAGACGCGAGACTAATGATGCCGATCACCACCAGAATTACCGGCCATGTCTGTCCAAACGAAAAGCCGCTGCGGGTCTGTTCGAGGAGAAACAGTATCCCTACGGTGATGATCACCGCCGGGCCCATCAAGCTGCGGATGGTGCAGCGGCGGCAATTGCAACGAATGCGATCACTCATCTGTGTTGGCCTCCAACAACCTCTCCGGCACTAATTCTGCGCGGCGTTTTTCTGCCGACGCGATTCACGGGCGTCCCAGCCTGTTGCGGAACATCAACACCCCAACTCCAATCAGAATCAGGGGCCAGAAACGCTCTATCCGATAAAACGGGAACCACGCGAAATTGTTCAACAGAAACAGCACGCCGATGCCGATCAGAATAATGGGACCGATCGGCCGCTCTTTGCTCCACGATTCCAGAGGATCGACGGTGGCTTCGCCCATCTGCTTGGCTTTGGCGGTGCGCATCGCGTCAAAAGCCATGTAGAAAACAAAACCCGCGAGTAGCAACGCCAGCGCGGTATCCGCGCCGCCGCCCAGGTCGCTGCTCAGTCCGACGATCATGGCCGCGAAGACCACAATGTGGAGTAGGGCTTTGTTGTATTCGCCGTTATAGATGGCGCCCAGACCGGGACAGAATCCCAGGATGAACGCAACAGTCGGACTACTGGCGGTATTCGAACGCGGCGGAATCGCACTGGGTTGTTGACCGGGCGGCGGAACGTAAGCGCCAGCTACGTACGGTGTGGGGCCAGCAGGGTTAGCGGCGGAGGCTGGCGGTTGATTGGGGGGAATACCAACCGCTCCAGCCAGGCAATCTTCGCAATAATAAACATCGCGAATGGGCCGCGCACAAACTGAACAGAGCGCTTTGCCACAGTTACGGCAGTAACCGATAGCGTCCACATCCTGATGGACGGCACACTTCATCGAATTCTCCTCTCGACGAAAAGCGGCAAGTCGGCAGCGAGCATTTGCAAATTTCTGTCGATGCCATTGGCGCGATTTTGCTGCTTCGGGGAAGAGGGATTGGTGCCATCAGTGCTGCCGGGATCGCCCTTGGGAGTTGGTTGTTGCCGGTTGCGATCCTGCGATGGAATTTGTTGGTCGTCCTGATTAAGACGAGATTGAATTTCGTAAACCACACGAAGGTCACTGACGAACTTCGTTCCCTGCGCGTATACCAAGTGAACCTTTTGGTCGGCGCGGCGATAAATAGTGGCCGGCTTCAAATCCGCGAGACGCGGTTTGCGCCAGTTAAACCCGGAACTGGAAATCACGATCAAGAAGGTCGCTGCCACGGAAGCGAATCCATAGCCAACGCGGGGACTGGCGAGCGCGCGGAGCCAGGCAAACGCAGCCCGCCAACCGGTAACAGTTTCACGCGGGCCAAGAGTTTTATCGAGGATGGCGTAGATGAGCCGGGGCGGCGGTTCGATTTCATCCATGGAATGAAGATCGGTGAGCAGATGCGAAACGCTGGCGAGCAACGGCTCGCACTGCGCGCAAGTGGAAACATGGGCGTCAAATGCGCGTTGCTCTTCGGGCTGCAACAACCCTTCGAGATAGTCGGTGAGTCGTGCTTCGATTTCTTCGTGTGTCCAGTTCGGGAGGGAAGTCATGATGGGCGCACTCCCATCTGCTGCAAAATGCGAGCGAGTTCGATACGGCCCCGGTTGATGCGGGATTTCACGGTGCCTTCGGGGACGGCGAGGGTACGTTGAATTTCGCCGTATTCGAGTTGTTGAAGGTCGCGGAGAATGACGGCTTCGCGTAATTCGGGGGAAAGCTTGGTCAAGGCTACTTGGATCTGGGAGCTCAATTCGCCTAGGAGCGCCAGCTCATCAGGACGGCGAGCGGAAGAAGCCTTGTTCTCGACGACGGGCATGGCGTCATCGAGCGAGTCGGTGACGCGGTCCCTTTTGGTGCGGCGATAGTGGTCAATCAGCAGGTTACGAGTCACGCTAGTCATCCAAGTTGCGAAGCCGCCGTAAGCTGAACGGTAGCTGCCCAGAGTCTTATAAACGCGCAGGAAGACGTCCTGCGAGAGGTCCTCGGCCTCCGCCCCATTACCGGTAAACCTATAACAAATGTTATAGATGCGGCGAGTGTGGCGGCGCACAAGTTCCTCCCAGGCCGACCCATCGCCCTGGAGGCATTGCTGGACCAGTTGGGCATCCTGCTCCAACGTATCATCAGCCTCGAATACCCGTTACGTTGCAAGGGTGACCGCTTTCCGCAGTTACGCAAAGCAGCCAATCTCGGCCTGCCATTAATGGAACGTAAACTCCAGGTAAAATGTTCCCTATACCTGCCTGCCGGTGGGCAACAGAGCGAGCAACCGTAATGCGTGCATAGTACCGGGGTCGGCGCGGAGATACAAGTTCGGAGCCGTGTTTGAGATGGGGAGCCCGGCCAACTGCTTAGCTCCGGCGAGAGCCGTTGCTATACAGAGAGTGGGGGTGGCGGATATTGAATGCTTGCCAGCGGCTGCGAAGTCCACAGAATCTGTCCGTCTCGCTGGATGTAGCTGTAGGTTTTCCCCTGTTTCACGACGGCGAGGCCGCGGAAAAAGCTGAGACACAGATCGAATTTCGGCTCAATCAGCCATTTACCCTTAGCTGATAGGAAACCTGCTTTGCCGTCGATCTTCGCTGACGACATACCTATGTTGAGCGGTTCAAGTTCATCAAATTGACACTCGAGAACTTGCTGACCGTTCGTATCAATCATTCCCCACTTCCCATTTCGCCGGACGCAAGCATGCCCCTCAGAAAAGTGCCTGATCTTTTCGTATTCTGGCTTTATCAGAAAGGAGCCGGAGCGGTCGATGAAGCCCCAACTGTCGTCGATCCGAACTCCGGCAATTCCGTCACGAAAGCATTTCGGAGTTGGCCCTTCAAATACCGTCGGGATTTCCAGCTTTCCGGCGCGATCAATGAAGCCCCAGCGGTCATCCATACAAACAGCGGCCAAGCCCTCACTAAACCCCCTGCAACGGTTAAAGCGTGGAGGAACAACAAAGCTACCCGTGAAATCTATAAATCCTAGGTTTTCTCCGTCGGTCGAGGCGACGGCTCGTCCTTCCAGGAAAGAGCTATTAATCAGAAATGCTGGCTGAATCAGCCAATGACCTAGATGATCTATATATCCACCGTTGGCAGGACAGAACCCGGCATGGAATCTCCCGACTGTATCGAACTGATGAGGGATGACCAGCTTTCCTCTCGTGTTAATGCATCCGACCTTTTTGATTTCGTTTATTACTGCTGCTTTGCCCTCGAAAAAATGTGAGCATGCTACATAGGACGGTCGAATGACGACGCCTCCTCGGTCGTCGATATAGCCGAAACGATCCTCAACGGAATTGGGTATCGGTTCGGAGATGGGGTAAAGCATCGTGGCCTCAGCTTGGTCTCAGAATATCTCAACTTCTGCGAACGAGATTTCATCCGCTACTGCGTGAGTAGGCCGTGCTTGGATTTGAGTTCGGTTAGGAGGCGTTCGATCTCGGTGTCGCGGTCGAGGCGCGCGAGGCGGTCGCCTGCATTTTCATTGAAGAGTTCAACCTCGGCGCTGGCGATGGCTTCGGTGTGGTTGACGCGGTCTTGCAGGCGGTCGAAGGCGGCGCTTCTGGAATTACCGCCAATCGCGGACTGAGCGCGGGCGGCTTTGCCGAGTGCGACGCCGCGACGATGACGCGCGAGGAATAGATCACGCTTGGCTTTGGCTTCGTCGAGCTTTTGTTCCAGCTTGATGAGCGCGTTTTTCAAAGTTTCCACCTGTAGTTTCTGATCGTCCACCTGTTCGCGATAACTGAGCGCGAGTTTTTGTGAGGTTTGAAAACGATCGAGCGCGGCGCGGGCAAGATCGTCCTGTTGCTTTTCTACCGCGAGTTCGGCCTTACGCATCCAGTCCCTCCCTGCGTCTTCATTTTCGCGATGCTTTTTTTCGAGCATATGTTGGTCGGCGATGGAGACCGCGACCTGCGTCTTGACCTGAAGATATTGATTGTCCATATCGAGGATGACTTGCTTGATGAGTTTTTCCGGATCTTCCGCGCGATCAATCATGTCATTCAGATTGGCGCGAATTAAAGTGCTGACACGTTCTAAAAGTCCCATGACTATTCTCCTTTTCTATCAAAAGCTAAATTCCGATTCCCGAGTCCAACTTCCGTGAAGATTTTTTTCTGTCATGAACAGTTCTTTAATAAAGCCCTCCGGTGAATTTTCTAAAATTCACCGGAAGGGAAGTACCGGTTAGAGCGTGGGAGCAGGTGGAATAGCCGGATTCGCTGCTTTGTCGCCAATTACGCGCACTTTGCCCAGCAACTCGGACATCTGCATGCCCGATAGCGCTTCAAAGAGCGCGGGCACCTGGGCAGCTATCTTGGTGATGTCGCCGGTCAGCTTGTAGGCGCCAGCGGCATCCCCATTGCCGGTGGAAACGATGGTGACCTTGTCCACTTTGCTGAGAGGTTCGCTGAGAGCGCGGACGACTTCCGGCATACCGGAAATCAATTTGTCGAGCACCGCAGCCTGGTTGTACTCCTGGAAAGCTTCCGCCTTGACATTCATGGCCTTGGCTTCCGCTTCCCCCTTCTTGAAGATGATTTCGGCTTCCGCTTCGCCTTGCGCGCGGATGGAAGAAGCGCGCCCTTCAGCTTCGCTGATGAAACGTTGACGTTCGGCGTTGGCGATGGTTTCGATGCGTTGCCGTTCGATTTCCGCCGGCTTTAGCACAGTGGCGATGAGCTCGCGTTCGCGGCGCTCGATTTCCGCTTCCTGCACTTTGACTTGCGCTTCGCATTCGATCTGCTGGACTTTCACGGACTCGGCGATCACGCGCTGTTGCATGACGTTGGTTTCGATCTCGTAAGACTTGTCGGCAGTGGCCTGGGCTTTCTTGGTCATTTCCAGGAAAGCGGCCTTTTTGAGGTCGAGGTCGCGGTTGGCTTCCGCTTGCTTGGCCAATGACGCGGTTTCGGCGGCTACGCGCTCCTGGTCGGCTTGCGCTTTGGCAACCGCAGCGGCGCGTTGGGACTCGGCACGCTTAATGGCGATGTCGCGTTCGGCTTCGGCAGTGGCTACTTCGGCGTCGCGGCGAATGCGGGCGATGTCGGGCCGGCCCATGTTGGTGATGTATTCGTTCTTGTCGCGCACTTCCTTGATGGTGAAGCTGATTACTTCGAGGCCCATCTTGGCCATGTCACTGGCATTAGTGGAGCGCATGCGATCAGCGACCATTTCAGGTTCCTTGACGATTTGCTCGACGGTGAGCTGGCCGATGATGCCGCGCAGGTGGCCTTCCATCACCAGGCGGATCAAGCCTTCGCGTTGCTCGGGCCGCTTGGTGAGAAATTGCTCGGCTGCGGTGCGGATAGAAACTGGATCGGACTTCACTTTGATTTGCGCGACCGCTTCAACAGTGACGGCCACGCCTTGTTGGGTGTAGAGACTTTGTTGCGGAGCCACGTCGAAGGACATGAGCTCGAGCGACAGCTCTTTGCAAGTTTGCAACATGGGCCAGATGATGGTCCCGCTGCCTTTTACGATGCGCGCTTCAGAACCAGTACCGTAAATGATCAGCGCTTCGTGCGGGCCCACTTTGCGATACATTTTCGCCAAGGTGGTCATGATGAGAAGCACGGCCACCACAGCAAGACCGGCAATCATGGGAATGACTGGGAATCCGAACATAAAAACCTTCCTTTCACTCTTCGGCGGACTGTTGAGTCGGGAGTCAGTCCGCGAAATTCGTGTGCAGCCTTAGCTGGTGAATTCTTCCCAGCGATTCACATAGGCCACGCCGTTTTCGTAACGCTCAATGACCACTTCGGCGCCCTTTTCCAGAGGCTTACCGTTGCACGAGCGTGCGCCGGCACTGCGGCGTACACCGTTTTGCATGTACATAATTTCTCCGGTGCCGTTTGCGCGCACGGGCATGGTCACCGTGCAGACCAGACCCTCGTGGCGATAGTCCTCGTCTTTCAAGTGCGAACTTTCCGTGTTCATGAGTTTCACCATGAATTTAAAAACGGCCCATGAGGCGCAAAGGCCGCCAGCTATGGCAAATGCCAGCACGATGACGCCTACGAGAGGCGAATGTGCGGATAGGATGTAGCCGATTCCGCCAAACCATGCGAGAAAAGCCATAGCAGTAGAAGCGTTGAACCAGGAAATGTGCCCGACGCTGTGCGATGAACTGGAGTTGGCGACACCGCCGTGAGGATGCGCAACGCCGCCGTGGGACGCACCGTGAAATGGCAAATGCATCTTGAACGGTAGGTGGATATGGACGGCGCCGGCCAAAAACGAAAGGACGCTGAGCGAGAATCCGATGATGAAGCAGAGAAGATAAAAATCTGACCAGTTCATAGGACACCCCCCGAAGCGAAACATTGTTGCTGGGGACTCCGCGGGCGACGGATCATAATCCACTCGCAGCGGTTTGTTATCGCGCGGACGCCGGCGGTGGATGAGCGCTGCCCTGATTGGTATTAGGGCCGAGCACTTCGGCTAACCGTTCAGCTAGACCAGGAGCCCGCAGAATCTCCGCCAACAACAATATTGCTTGGCGAGAGTCACGGTGCTTGGCGATAGTTTCGAAGGCGTGATGCAGATCTTTGTCCGAGGCAAATTGTTCGGCACCGGCGAAGAGCCATGAGTCAATCTTGGCGTCAATGGCGCGGAGCTCCGATTGCAGTTCGGGCGTGTAACCTTCAGGGTCGCTGACAAGGAAGCCCGGGTAGATGCGAAAGAAGCGGGCTAGAAGTTCGCGCGTGGTGTGAGTCAGATGCGGTCGAGAGCCGTTCTCAAGCTGCGAGAGATACGCCTGGCTCAAGGTGCGACCGGTCTCGCGCTTCATGGCGGCAGCCATTTCTTGCTGGGTCATGGGGCGATTGAGGCCACGAAGAGAACCTTCAACAGCGCGAAGAGAACGGATTTTGTCGCCGAGGGTCAAGGCCACACCAATCATTGCAATATGCAATTATGATATAACAATCAGCTATTATGTCAAGTAAATAATAAGCCATGCATTGTTAATGACATACGAGCCGCTACACGCTTGAGACTTTCAGGCCCCGGTGTGTTTCTTGAGGGTGGGGCGCAGCTGGAAATTGCGCATCAGGCGATGGAGATAGTTGGCGTGGACGCCGAGGAGAGCTGCGGCGTCAGTAACACTTCCGTGGGATTGGTCGAGAGCGGCCATGATTAGCTGCTTTTTCAGGTTGCGGATGGCGTCGTGATATTTAGCGGGTGGGCTACATCCGGTTTTGGCTGTTTCCAGAACACTCTCGGGGAGATCTTCCGCCAAGATCCTGTCTGATGAGCCAACGACTACGGCGCGCTCCATGGCGTTTTCCAGTTCGCGAATGTTGCCGGGCCAATCGTACTGGGTCAGAAAGGCCATCGCTTCACGGGAGATTGCGGTTACGTTTCGGTTGCAGTGCTTGGCGTAACGAGCAGCGAAATGCTCGGCGAGCGAGGGGATGTCTTCGGGATGTTCGCGCAGCGGCGGAATGGTGATGGAAATAACGTTGAGACGGTGAAAGAGATCGGGGCGGAAGGACTGCTCGCGCGAGCCTTTCTGCAAGTCTTTATTGGTGGCGGCGAGGAACCTCACATTAATTTTAATTGGGCGAGTGCCGCCGACACGCATGAATTCCCGTTCCTGAAGAACGCGGAGGAGTTTGGCTTGCAGGATTGGGGAGAGTTCGCCAATTTCGTCCAGGAAAATGGTGCCGCCTTCGGCAACTTCGAGGAATCCTTTTTTTTGCGCGACAGCGCTTGTGAAGGCGCCTTTTTCGTGGCCGAATAATTCGCTCTCCAGCAAAGTTTCGGAAAGGGCGGCGCAGTTCAGGGCTACGAAGGGCTGCGTTTTTCTTGGGCTATTGTTGTGGATTGCTCGGGCGGCCAGCTCTTTGCCGGTGCCGCTCTCACCACAAATTAAGACGGTTGAGTCGCTGGGAGCGACGCGCTTGATGAATTGATAGATATCGCGCATGCGCGGGCTGCGACCTACCATGTCGTGGCTCAGGCTGACTTCGGCGTGCAGGCGCTGGTTTTCGCTTCCGAGGCGCTCGAGCTGGCGGGCATTTTCGATGCCGATGACCAAGAGGCCGGCGATGGCGGAGAGCAATTGGAAATCATCCTCGGACAGCACGGTCGTGGCAGTGCTGGATTCCAGATAAATGAGTCCGATGACTTTTTCATTGGAGAGCATCGGGACGCAAAGTCGGGTGCGTTGCTCAGTTGGCTGGTCGACCGCAGTGTTGACTTCTGTGTTTTGAATCGAGTCGGCACTATCGAGCAGGGAGACTTTTTCTTCGATGACGCGCCTGACAATTTCCTGGTTTATGGGGACGGCGTGGTCAGGTCCGTGTACGCGGTCCCAAGCCACCTGCGAGCGAATATCCGGCGATCCGTCTTCGGTCATAAGGATCGCGCCGCGCTCCGCGGGAATGACGTCAAAGATCATGGCCAGCAGTTGCCAAGGCAGGGCGGCTTCGTCGCGCAAGGAGCCGAGGGCTCTAGAGACTTGCAGTAGGGTGTTCAGATTGCGAGCCACGCGGGCCGGTTGCGGGAGCGCGGCCAAGGATGCAGCGTCTAAATTGTGAAGTTCATCTGGGCGGAATTGCAACACCTTCAAGTTCAGTTTTTCCGGTGCGCTTATTTGCACCGGGCTGCTGGCAGTGGTGTGGAGTTTTTCTACCTCGTAGAGAAATACAGAATTTCCCACAGCGATCTGATCTCCGGACTTTAATTCGCGATCTTTAACCGGAATGCCATTCACGAATGTGCCGAAGTGACTTTCGAGGTCAGTCAGAACCACTTTGCCGTCGAGGGATTCAATGACGCAGTGCTGCGGGGACACTGTGGAGTCTTCGAGGCGGATTGTGTTGCGGGCGTCGGTGCCGATGGCCAGTTGTGCGCACAACGGGAATTCGGATTTTCTTAGCGGACCGCTAATCGCCAAAAGTTTTGTTGCCAAGGCCTAACCTTTTCGCGGGGCTTTGCCATTCGGAACAGTGCGGGCGTCATTCTATCGCCAGGGGGCCAGGATGGCCAGAGCGGATGACTATCCGAAAGGATAGAGGCCTATCCGAATGGCTGATCGGTTTTTGCCAGCTAGCGGGCGAGACGGCGACGTTATCAGCGGTCAATAACTAGAGCGGATTGTGGCGGTTGGCGCAGCTGTTGCCGAATATCCATCAAAAAACAAATTCAACGGCGGCGCTTGCGGGTGATCTTTCCTGCAGCTGTTTAGCTAGACAGATAGGATCGCGAAGTTGGTGAATGGGGTTCAGGAGTGGCGCGGTATTGCGGTGCTTGAGACAACTTGTTCATTCATCAGTCGATAAAAATTGTTTTGTTAACGTCGTGAAATTTCACTGAATGGCATCGCGACTGCATTAGTAGATAGCGTTGACAGCAAGCAGCAGAACAAAAAGATTGGATGGAGTCGGCAAATGAAAATTCAAAATATCCTCCGGACGCAGGTAGCGGTAATCGGATTTGCAGCGGCTTTTTTGCTGGCAGGTGGTGCGCGGGCTCAAGAAATTGACAACACCGTTTGGGAGGACAGCCCAAACGTGGAAAGGTTTCCGCAGCCCGCGCCCGCCGCAGTGGCAAATAATGGGAACGCTGTGATGGCCAACTCAGTCCAGGCAGACACGGCGGCTGTGATGGCTCAGTCAAGCGTGGTTCGGGAAGCCGTGGTTCCTGGCGGGACTGCGAGAGAAGGCTGGTTGATCGGAATGTCAATCATGTTGATGGCACCTCTCGCAGTGGTCCTGTTGGCCAAGGTGCGACGCGCGAAGAAGAATATCGACGCACACGCCTATCACAGCAAGAGAAGCGCCGCTCTCTATTAATACCTTAATCCCCTGAGAGACGGCGTTAGAGAGAAGGTAGCGGGCTGCGCCCAGCGAGCCCGCTACTTTTTTTTGTGGCAGTGAAATTCGCCCCATGTGCGCGAGAAATGACGGTTCGGGATATACTACGCGCGCTTTTCCTAAACAAATCGGAGCGTGGAAATGATTGGGACAGTAGGACGGCGTCTCGCGTGGATTTTTTGTTTTTGCACCGTGGTCTGTAGCGGAGCAATGGCAGCGCCTGCCGGCGACCTCACTCCGGAACAGGTAACTGCTATTGATCGCTACATGGCCGCGGAGATGAGGCGCGAAGATGTTCCCGGAGTGGCGGTGGGCATCTATAGCCGGGGACAGATTTTGCTGGCGAAGGGGTACGGGTTGGCGAATATCGAGCTGAATGTTCCGGTCAAGGCCGAGACGATATTTCAGTCCGGGTCGGTGGGCAAACAGTTTACATCTGCGGCGATCATGACGCTCGTGGAAGAGGGAAAAATCGGGCTGGACGACAGCATCGTGAAGTATTTTCCGAATGCACCGCAGAGTTGGCAAGCGATTCGGGTGAAAAATTTGTTGTCGCATACATCCGGGCTTTCGGAATATGAGACTGACGAGCGCGTGGGACCGGGCGGACCGTTCTACATACGCCTGGACCTCACGGAAGATGAGCTGGTGAACAAGATTGAAGCTCTGCCGTTCGAGTTCAAGCCCGGGGATAAGTGGGACTACCGCAATACCAACTACGTGTTACTGGGCGTGATCATCCACAAGGTGACGGGCAGTTTCTACGCCGATTATCTTCGGGAGCGGATTTTCAAACCGCTTGGTATGAACTCGACCAGGCTCATCAGCGAGGCGGACATCATTCCGAACCGGTCCTCGGGCTATGAACATAAGGGGGAGATAATCCAAAACCAGTCGTGGGTTTCGCCGACTTTTAATTCGACTGCGGATGGCGCGCTGTATTTTAACGTGCTGGACCTGGCGAAATGGGACGCGGCTCTTTATGGAACCAAATTACTGCGGCAATCGAGTCTGGATCGAACTTGGACGGTGTTTCTGCTGAATGATGGAAAGCCGAATGAGGGGAACTACGGCTTCGGCTGGGACATTACCAGTGTCAACAGCCATAAACAGATCGACCACGGCGGCTCGTGGCAGGGTTTCCGATGCCACATCCTGCGTTATCCGGATGACGGTATCAGCGTCGTAGTGCTCGCGAACGCGGACTCCGCGAGGCCGGAACAATTCGCGCATGTAATTGCGGGCATTGTTAACCCTGCCTTGGTGTTGCCAAAACTTGTAGCGATTGAGGACAAGCAGCCGGAATTGGCTCGGCGCCTCCGTGCGTTTTTTGATCAAATCGCAGCTGGCAGGGATGTGAAAGAGCAACTGTCACCGAGACTGGCGGAGAGATTGAGTCCGGAAGTCCGCGAAAACGTTGCAGCGCAATTAAAACCGGTGTGGCCGTCAGATAGGATCACCTTGGTTTCGCGCACAGAAAAGGATGGGGGTACGGTTTCGCGCTATCGAATCGAGAAGGGCAATGAGAGTCGCATTGTTCGTTTCGGATTGGGAGCAGATGGAAAAGTTGCGACCATAGGAATTCTGCCTGATCCTGACGTGCGTTGAGGGATGAATCCTCGGCTTGGCGGCTGCATGGCAGTCCTCATTTGCGCTAACAAAACGATATACAATGCCGCTCGACAGTTCCAAGGGGGTTGTTGTGGCTGCTGAGAAAATGTTTTCGCCGCGCGAAGCGTCGAAGGTGCTGGGCATCAGTTACGCCACGCTGAAACTGTGGATTTACAAGGGCAAGATTCGAACGAACAAGACTGCGGGAGGCCATCACCGAATTCCTGAGAGCCAACTGGACAAATTCCTTCATAGCGCAAGTGAGAAAGGTGAAGTGGCCACAAAGCGAACTGGATTTCGCAATATCAGCGGGCGCAATCAATTGATCGGGCGGGTCACGGATATCAAGATCAGCGGGCTGATCGCGCAGGTGAGTTTGTCGATCGGCGGCCAGCACATTACCTCTATTGTGACGGCGGACGCGGTAAGGGAGATGCGCCTGAAAGTGGGAGACAAGGCCGCGGCGCTGATTAAATCGACCGAAGTGATGATTTTGCGCGCTTGATCCGCAATGCTTTGGCAAATCGTTTTGTGATGATTGACCCCGCGGTTTTTAGCGAATCCAGCCGCCTGCCAAGACGCGGTCGGCGTCGTAAAGGACGGCGGCCTGACCTGCGGTGATAGCGCGTTGCGGAGTGTCGAAGACCACGCGTGCGGTGGTGGAGTCGAGAGCTTCCACGGTGGCAAGAGAAGATTCGTGTTTGTGGCGGATTTTTACCTTGGCGCGCAGCGGCGCGGTGGGCATTGCGCACGAGACCCAATTTACGTTTACGACTTCGCAGGTAGTTTTGTGCAGGGACTGGTCTTCGCCGACGACCACGCGATTTGATTGCGCGTCGATACTTAGGACATAGAGCGCTTTTCCGGTGGAAAATCCTAGACCTTTTCTTTGGCCGACGGTGAACTGATGAACGCCGTCATGATGCGCGAGTACCTCACCATCTTCCGTCACGATATCGCCACCGGCGGATGTGCGCGAGATGTTTTGTTCGCTGGCATAAGCGTGGATGAATTGCACGTAATTGCCGCTGGGGACGAAGCACAGCTCCATGCTTTCGGGTTTTTCTGCTACGGGGAGATTTGCACGCCGGGCTACCGCGCGCACTTCGTCCTTGGTTAATTCACCCAGCGGAAACTCGCTGTTGGACAGCTGCTCCTGGGTTAGGCCCCACAGAAAATAGGATTGATCTTTGCTTTCGTCGCGGGCGCGCAAAAGTTCCCAGCGTCCGGTTGATTCGTTTTTGCGGATGCGCGCGTAGTGGCCGGTGGCGAGGCGGGCGGCGCCGATTTGCCGCGCCATGCGAAGCAGGGGGTCGAATTTTATGTCGGTGTTGCAATTGGTGCAGGCGATGGGGGTGCGGCCGGAGAGATATTGGTCGACGAAAGGGCGGATGACGCGAGACTCAAACTGGTCTTCGAAATTCACGACGTAATGTGGGAAATCGAGATGCTGGGCGACACGCTTGGCGTCGTAGACGTCGTCGATGGAGCAGCAGCGGCGCTGTGCCGGGCCTGCAGATTGCAGAGTAGGGAGGCGGCGCTGATTCCATAACTGCATGGTGAGGCCGATGACGGTGCGGCTTTGTTCCTGCATTAGCGCGGCGACTACAGAGCTGTCGACGCCTCCGCTCATGGCTACGGCGATGACTTCAACATTTGTGCGCGTTGTATCGTTCGTTAGTTCGGATTGGAGTGCGATAGTCACTATTTGTCCGTAGTAGATATTGTACTGGAAAATCTTAGTAATTCTGTATTCGCGGCCGGAGAAATCTGGTTCAGCGAAGGGCATGGACGCCAAGGAAACTATTACGGATTACAACTCGGCTCCGCCTACTTGGGGAAAAACCGCACCCTTAAAAAGCGTAAGGGTGCGGCACCCCCTCTCTAATGTTTCATTCGCGGACCGTTCGCTAGTTTTGGGCGGAAAATTGTTTGGGGTAGTTAGGGGAGATTTCGCGGAGCTGTTCAACGGCTTGGGGAATTGCGAGGAGGGCAGCGTCGATTTCCTGGCGGGTGGTGTGGCGACCGAGGCTGAAGCGAAGGCTGCTGCGAGCTTCCGCTGGCGTGAGACCGATGGCGGTTAAAACGTGGGAGGGTTCGACTGCGCCGGAGGAGCAAGCGGAGCCGGTGGAGCAGGAGAGGCCTTTGAGATCGAGAGCGATCAGGAGAGCTTCGCCGTCTACTCCGGGAAAAAGAATGTTGGTGGTGTTGGGAGTGCGTGGCGAGGTGGCGGCATTGACTCGCGATTGCGGAATGCGCTGGAGGAAGCCGCGCTCCAGATCGTCGCGCAGCGCGGAGATTCGCGTTGCGTCGTGCTCGAGCGATGCGGCGGCGAGTTCCGCGGCTTTGCCTAAACCGACGACGCCTGCGACGTTTTCGGTTCCGGGACGGAAGCCGCGCTGATGGTGGCCGCCGAAAAGGAATTGTCTGAGCGGAGTGCCACTACGGATGTAGAGGGCGCCGACTCCTTTCGGGCCGTAAATCTTGTGAGCGGAGAGAGAAAGCAGGTCGACCTGCAAAGCGTTTACATCGATCGGTAATTTGCCGGCGGATTGCACGGCGTCGGTATGGAAATAAACATCGGCTTCAGCGGCGATACGGCCGATTTCCTCAAGGGGCTGCACGGTACCGAGTTCATTGTTGGCGTGCATTACGGAGACGAGACTGGTGACGGGCAGGTCGTGAAGGAGATCGCGCAGGTGCTGCGGGCCGATCTGTCCATCGCGATTGGCAGCGAGATAAGCGACGGTGACGCCGCGAGCGGCTAAGGCCTGGCAGGTGTTGAGTACTGCTTCATGTTCGATGACGGTGGAGATCAGATTCGCGCCGGCGTAATTGGTGGGATTGAACATGCCGAAGATGGCGTGATTGTCGGATTCGGTGCCACCACTGGTGAAAATAATTTCCTGGGGATGTGCGTTGATTAACGCGGCAACTTGTTCGCGAGCGGTTTCGACGGCGGAGCGGGCTTTTTGTCCGGTGGTGTGGATGGATGCGGCGTTTCCGAATTGCCCGGAGAAGAACGGGAGCATGGCTTCGAGGACGGCGGGGTCGACTGGAGTGGTGGCGTTGTAGTCGAGATAAATGCGAGAGGCCATGACAGTTTGAGAATAACAGGAGTGAGGCCAGGAAAAAATTGTGGGTCGATCGCAAACAGGCGACATCGTAAGCGTAACAGTGAGATGAGTTCGTGCTACAGTTTGCGATTTGGTAGATGGACGGGGAGGCGTGCGTGGGGTATCGGGATTTGCGGGAGTTTGTTGTGAGGCTGGAGAAGGAAGGGGAACTGAAGCGGGTGCGCGCGGAGGTTGACCCCATTTTGGAGATTACCGAAGTGGCGCAACGGGTGGCGCGTTCGAAAACGCGGCCGGCGCAAAGCGTGGGACCTGCTTTACTTTTTGAAAAGCCGAAGGGTTCGAAGGTGCCGCTGCTAATTAATACATTTGGAAGCGTGCGGCGGATGGAGTTGGCGTTTGAGGTAGACAAACTGGAGGATGTGGCGGCGCGGATTCAGGGATTTTTGAAAATGGAGACGCCGCAGGGTTTGTTCGACAAAATGAAAATGCTGCCGAAGCTGGCGGAGTTGGGATCATTTTTCCCGAAGAGCGTGAAATCCGGGGCTTGTAAGGAAGTGATTCGCAAAGGCGCGGCTGTGAACCTTTTGGAATTTCCGATTTTGAAGTGTTGGCCGCAGGATGGCGGACGATTTATTACCTTTCCGCTGGTGTTCACGAAGAACCCGGAGACGGGGAAGCGGAATGTGGGGATGTACCGCATGCAGGTGTACGACGAGCGGACCACCGGGATGCACTGGCAGACGCAGAAACATGGCGCGGAACATTTTCGGCGCGCGCGGGCTGCGAATCCCGAGGGGAAGATTTCTGTCGCGGTAGCGATTGGGGCTGATCCAGCGACGGCCTTGGCGGGAATGCTGCCGATTCCGCCGGACCTGGATGAAATGATGTTTTCGGGATTTTTGCGGCGGGAGCCGGTGGAAATGGTGCAATGCGAGACCTGCGATCTGGAGGTTCCTGCTAACGCCGAAATTATTTTGGAAGGGTATGTGAACCTGGGTGAAATGCGGGTCGAAGGGCCGTTTGGCGATCACACCGGATTTTATTCGCTGGAAGGGGAGTACCCGGTGTTTCACGTGGAGTGCATCACGCATCGCAAGGATCCGATTTATTTGACGACCGTGGTGGGACCGCCGCCGCAGGAAGATTTTTTTATGGGCTACGCGGTGGAGCGAGTGTTCTTGCCGGTGATGAAGATGCAGTATCCGGAAATTGCGGATGTGGCGATGCCAGCGGAGGGAATCTTTCACAATTTGATGATTGTGGCGATTCGTAAAAGTTACCCAGGGCACGCGCGGAAGATCATGAATGCGATCTGGTCGCTTGGGCAAGCGATGTTCACCAAGGTGATTGTGGTGGTGGATCACGACGTGGACGTACACAACTACAGCGAGGTGGTGTGGAAGGCGTTGTGCGCGATTGATCCGGAACGCGACGTGCAATTTAATTTGGGCCCGGCGGATACGTTGGATCATGCTTCGCGGATTCAGGATTTCGGATCGAAGATGGGGATCGATGCGACGCGGAAGTGGGCTTCGGAGGGATTTGCGCGGCCCTGGCCGGATGAGATTTTGATGGACGCGGGGACGAAGACAAGGATTGATTCGCTGTGGAAGAGTTTTGGACTGTGAACGATTCTTATCATTGAAAATCGCCAGTACTTTGAGAACTATCCGCTAGCTGGTGGCGATCCGCAGGGAAAATCCAGAAAAATGCTGCTTTTTGGAAACTGTTTGCTCGCGTTGACAGCGAGTCGTATAATTTAAAGTTTAGGCAGTGCTCGATTTGGGCGCTGTACGGGCTCCTCTAAGGCATTGAACGATCTAATGGCTAAAACCGATTCGACACCCCCAAATCTTGCTGAAGAAGTGATTCATATTCGGGGGGCGCGTGTCCACAATCTCAAAAACATAACCGTAGCTATTCCGCATAACGCGATTACGGTGGTTACCGGCGTTAGCGGGTCTGGCAAGTCGTCGCTGGCGTTTGACACTGTTTATGCCGAAGGCCAGCGGAGATATGTGGAATCGCTTTCCGCCTATGCGCGGCAGTTTCTGGAGCGCATGGAAAAGCCGGATGTGGATGAGATTTCAGGGATTGCGCCGGCAGTGGCGATTCGACAGAAAAATTCCACACGCAATCCGCGGTCTACGGTGGCTACCGCGACGGAGATTTACGATTATTTGCGGCTGCTTTTTGCGCGGTGCGGGCAGACTTTTTGTATCAAGTGTGGCGCGGAAGTTCGTCGGGATAATCCGGATGAGATTGCGACACGGGTTTTGACTATGACGCCGGGGCGGCGTTTTTATGTGTTGTATGAGTTTCGCCCTGGCGGGATGGTGCCAGGCTCAGCCTCAACCGATGTTACTGGTGCCCTGGCAACATCGCCACGCCGCGGGACAAAAAAGAAAGCTACGCAACCTTCCGCAGATGCGCTCCGGCAATCACTGATTGATCTTCAGAAACGTGGATTCAATCGTTTGTACCAAGACGGGCGAATGCACGAGTTTTCCTCGCCGGAGACATTGCTGGATATTGATTTTTCGCGGCCTGTGTATGTGGTGGTTGATCGCTTGGCGATTAATCCTGAGTCCCGCTCGCGGTTGGTGGATTCGATTGAGATTTGTTATCGCGAGGGACACGGCGAGGCGCTGCTGGAATTTGTGGCCGATGCGGCGGGTCCGGCAGAGCGACTGCGATTTAACGAGCGATTCGAATGCAGGAATGATGGAACACTTTATCAGGAGCCGGAGCCGCGACTTTTTTCTTTCAATAATCCTTACGGGGCATGTCCACGATGCCAGGGGTTTGGCAACACCATTGATTTCGATTTGAATCTGGTGGTACCGGATTCGAGCAAGTCTTTGGATGATGGGGCGATTTTGCCGTGGACCAAGCCGCGTTATCGCAATTTGTTGCAAGACGCGAAGAAGTGGGCGCGTGGACGTGGTATTCCGACGAATGTGGCGTGGCGGCATCTTACCGAAGAGCAGCGGCGGCTGATTCTCGAGGGTGACCCCGAGAGCGATTACGAAGGCATTACCGGATTTTTTAAATATTTGGAGCGCAAGAAATATAAGTTGCACGTGCGCGTGTTTCTTAGTCGATTTCGCGGTTACGCGACGTGTCTGGAATGCGGTGGGACGCGGCTACGGGCTGAGGCACGGGCCGTGCGCGTGGCGGGGCGATCGATTACCGAGGTCTGCAAGCTGACGGTGAAAGAAGCGCGCGCGGTTTTTTCTAACATTCAGTTGACGCAAGCGCAGAATACCGTGGCGGATAAAATTCTCCAGGAAGTTCGCTCGAGACTGCAATTTCTGGACGAGGTGGGATTGGATTACCTGACGCTGGACCGCCTTACTTCCACATTGTCGGGGGGAGAATCGCAGCGGATACAGCTGGCTACTTCGCTGGGGTCACATCTGGTGGGCGCGTTGTATGTGCTTGATGAGCCGTCGATTGGATTGCATCCTCGGGATACACAACGGTTGATCGACATTTTGAAATCGTTGCGCGACTTGGGAAATACCGTGCTGGTGGTAGAACACGATCCGGACACGATTCGGGCGGCCGATTACGTGATTGATCTGGGGCCGGGAGCCGGAGAACTGGGCGGGAAGCTTCTATTTGCGGGTTCCTATGCGGCGATGCTGGAAGAGCCGAAATCAATTACCGGGCGATATTTGACGGGAGATTTGCGGATACCGGTGCCGAATAACCGGCACAAGTTGAGTGGGAAATTCCTGAAAGTGATTGGCGCGCATTTGCATAATCTGCAGGATGTTGATTTGACGTTGCCGCTGGGAACTTTGACGGTGGTCACCGGGGTGAGCGGGTCGGGGAAATCCACGCTGGTCCATGATGTCCTTTATAAGGCCCTGGCGGCGAAGCGGAACGGTTCGAGCGTTAAGGAATTCTGCGAACGGATCGACGGGGATGCCCAGATTCGGGAAGTGGTGATCGTGGATCAATCGCCGATCGGGCGTACTCCGAGATCGAATCCCGCGACATATTTAAAGGCGTTCGATGCGATTCGTGAAGTTTTTGCGGATACTCCGGATTCCAAGCGGCGCGGTTACACGGCCGGACATTTTTCATTTAACGTGCCGGGCGGGCGTTGCGAGACGTGTCAGGGCGATGGAACGGTTACAGTGGAAATGCAATTTCTCGCGGACGTGGAATTGATTTGCGAGGAGTGCCGTGGGACGCGTTTCAAGAGCGGCGTTCTGGAAGTGTTGTATCACGGGAAGAGTATTCATGATGTGTTGCAACTGACGGTGCGGGAGGCGCTGGTATTTTTTATTAATGTGCCGAAGGTAATTTCCAAGCTGCGTGTGCTGAACGAAATTGGGTTGGGTTATTTGCGGTTGGGGCAGTCGGCGACGACACTCTCGGGTGGGGAGGCGCAACGGTTAAAACTGGCGTCGCATCTGTCGCGGACGGAGAATCGGGGCATCCTTTATATATTGGATGAACCGACGACTGGATTGCACTTTGATGATATTGCGAAATTGTTGGCGGCGTTCCGGAAATTGCTGGAGTCGGGGGCGTCGTTGCTGGTGATTGAGCACAATCTTGACGTGATTAAATCGGCGGACTGGTTGATTGATCTTGGGCCGGAGGGCGGGGATCAGGGCGGGAAGATTATTGCTACCGGGACGCCGGAGCAGGTGGCGCGAAATGGACAATCGCATACGGGGCGTTATCTGGCGCGAGTGTTGAGTGAGAATGGTCAGGCAAAGGGTGTGCAGAACGGGGCATCGAAGATAGTTGGTGCGGTGGGTGTGGTGAACGGATCGAAGGTTACATCGGTTTAGTGGGTTGTTGAGTCTTTAAGATTCACTTCATTTCAATGAAAAGCTCTGTGTCCGCACGCAAGACGGGGAAAAAGAAGGACCCACCCTGGAAGGCGAGGGTTGGGCACCCCCCATGTAACTGGTTTTCGATGGCGGCGCTCGAGTTGTGGCGTCGCGTTCGTTTGGCAGAAAGCTTTCGCCGATTTCTGATTACAATTGTCGCCGTTACGACGCTCTCGCCTGTTACTAGCGCGCAAACCGGTGGACAGAATTCTTCCAACAAGAGTCAGAGTGGCCCTCAGGGAACTGTTGTGGGGGCGCGGCGCGAGAAGCTTGCCAATCCGCTGAATGATCTGTTGCAGGAAGCGCAACGCGATATTGAGAAGAAGGAGTTTGCGGCAGCGATTGATCCGCTGCAGAAATTTATTGCCGCGCAACCCGATGTTGCGTACGGTTATTTTCAACTTGCCTACGTTTACACCGCGCTACAGAAGGCTGACGAGGCGCGCGGCGAATACGAACGGGCCATCGCCATTGATCCAAAAATGGCCGAGGCTTATTTAAATCTGGGGATTTTATTTATTGAACGCGATCCGGCGGGTGTGGCCGTTCCCAATTTGCGGAGAGCTGTGGAATTGCTGCCGGCGCAAAGTCGCCCCCGCTATTTGCTGGGCGTGGCGCAGGAGAATGCAAAAGATTACTCCGGCGCGGCCGAATCGTTTGAGGGTGCATACCGGCTGGATCCCAAGAACCTGGAACCGATTCTGCATCTGGCGAATTTGTACGCGCGGTTACAGCGACCAGCCGACGCGGAAAAGAAATTCCGCAACATACTGGAAGCTCAGCCAAATAATGCGCAGGCGTTGCTGGGCGTCGCGGAATGTCTAACTGCGCAAAAAAAACCGGAGGCCGCGGACGCGTATCGCAGCTATCTGGCGGTGCAGCCCAGGGATTCCGGCGCGCGTGCGCGACTGGTGCATTTGCTGGTGGAGCAGCAGCAATATGATATGGCGCTCGCAGAGTTGAATCACGCGGAAGTTGGGCAGGGCGTGGATGCGGCAGCGACTATCGATTTGTTGAGGATGCGCGCGGATATTCAAATCGCACAGAAAAAGTGGGATGACTCCATCGTTACGCTGAACCAAGCGATTGCGCTATCACCTCGAGATGCGCAATTCCACGGTGGGCTGGGACGCATTTATCTCCAAAAACGGGATTTTCCGGACGCGCTGAAAGAGCTGAAGGTAGCTTTGCAGCTGGACGGAAAAAATCTGGCGTACTGGAAGGATTTGAGCAGTTCCTATTATCTCTCCGGAGATTGCATTTCGACGCTTGCAACGCTGGACCAAATTGCAAAAACGGAAACGCCCGGGGCTGGACCATGGTTTATTCGAGCGCTCTGCTACGATAAGCTGAATCAACCGAGGCCGGCGCTGGAGGCTTACCAGAAATTTTTGAGCCTGGATCAGGGGCAAAACGCCGACCAGGTGTGGCAAGCGCAGGAGCGCAGCAAGGTGTTACGCAAAGTGTTAGAACATAAAAGGTAAGAATGATGGTCCGGCGAGTGAGCTGCGGGATGTTGCTGGGCGCGGCGATGATGTGTTACCTGGCCGGGGCCGCGGTTGCTGCCGACAAAGTTGCCGAGATGCAGGCGCGATTTGATCACGAGACGAACCCGGTGCGCCGCGCCAAATTGCTGGAAAAACTGGGTGACGCGGAATTTGATGAGGCGCGACGAGCTTTCAAAGCGAACGACCTAAGCACGGTGGGAATAGTGCTTGAAAAATATCGCGACAATGTACGCGTGGCCCTGGAGGGTTTGAAGAAGAAACGCGCCGACGCGCAGAAGGATTCAAACGGTTATCGGCAACTGGAAATTCACGTACGGCGCGGAATTCGCGAGGCGGATGAAATTATTTTGAGGGTTCCAGAAGAATATCAGCCCCCGCTGCAGATCGTACGGCGCGATCTTGATGCCATGGATATTGAATTGATCCGTATGCTTTTCCACCATCGCGATCATGAGCCGGTACCCCCGAAAGGGCCGGAGGCGGCGACCGATCCCGAGCGTCCG
>Ga0210409_10001091_pt1 | contig 37786 bp, 28 predicted proteins | sample IncBWH17MmetaG_FD_161649 | JGI IMG/M metagenome (GOLD analysis project Ga0210409, IMG submission 161649) | Forest soil microbial communities from Barre Woods Harvard Forest LTER site, Petersham, Massachusetts, United States - Inc-BW-H-17-M | ecosystem: Environmental > Terrestrial > Soil >... | reverse complement strand
CGTCCTGAAGGACGCTTCGCGGCACCTGATGAACACGTACAAGCGTTCCGACATGATTTTCACGCACGGGCGCGGCTGCTACGTGTTCGATCAAAACGGAAAAAAGTATCTCGATTTTCTGGGCGGGATCGCGGTGAACGCGCTCGGATATTCCTACCCGGACCTGGTGAAAACAATCCGGCGCGAAGCGGGCCGCGCGGTGCACGTCTCGAATCTTTTTCACAATCCGTTTCAAGGGCCGCTGGCGGCCAAGCTGGCGAAGTGGTCGGGAATGGACCGCGTCTTTTTCACCAACAGCGGTTCGGAAGCCGTGGAGGGCGCGCTGAAACTTGCGCGCATCGCCGCCAGGAAAAAGCCCGGCGGGGCGGCGAAGACACGCTTTCTGGCGCTGGAAAATTCGTTTCATGGGCGCACCTTCGGCGCCCTTTCGATCACGCATACGTTGAAATACCGCGAACCGTTCGAGCCGCTCGTCCCCGGAGTGGATTTTGTCCGCCTGAATGACGTCGCGGACCTGGACTCCAAGTTCACGGAAGAAGTTTGCGCCGCGATCATCGAGCCGATTCAGGGCGAGGGCGGAATCTATCCCGTCACGAACGAATTCTGGAAGCGCGCGCGCGAACTCGCGACCGCGCACGGCGCCGCTTTAATCGCCGACGAAATTCAGTGCGGCCTGGGGCGCACGGGGAAAGAGTTTGCGTACCAGCGCCTTGAGGGCCTGCCGGACATTGTCATCGTCGCCAAGCCCCTCGCGGGCGGTCTGCCGCTGGGCGCGTTCCTCGCGCGCGAGGAATTTGCCGCGTCATTTTCGCCCGGCCTGCACGGCTCCACGTTTGGCGGCGGGCCGCTGACCTGCGCCACGGGCTTGACGTTTCTGGACACCGTCGAGCGGAAACATCTGCTCGCCAATGTCCGCGCGCGCGGCGCCGAATTGAAAGCAGGCCTGAAAAAAATGGCCGCGAAATTTGATTTCATCCGTGAAGTTCGCGGCGAAGGGCTCATGATCGGCGTCGATCTGGACGTCGAGGGCGCTCCGTACGTTGCCGAGGCCCTGAAACAGGGCCTGCTGATCAACTGCACGCACGACCACATCCTGCGCCTGCTGCCGCCGTTCATTTTGACCGCGCAGCAGGTAAAGGAAGGCCTCTCGAAAATCGAATCGGTCCTTGCGAGGACCGAGCGGCCCGCCAAGTTCGCGGCCGTACCCTCTGCCCCCGCCGCGGCTCTGACGCTTGCGGCCGCGAGGTAATCATGAATGCGCAGGCGCAGGCCCAGAGCCATACGTTGAGCGTCACTTCCGATCTTCTGACCGGCACGGAGTGGAGCGCCGCGCATGTGCGGGAATTGTTTCGCCTGTCCGCGGACGTCAAGGCGCATCCGGATCGCTACAAATCCGCCCTGGCCGGCCGCTCTGTGGCGATGATTTTTGAAAAGCCGTCCCTGCGCACACGCGTCACGTTTGAAGTCGGCGTTGCCGGCATGGGCGGCACGGCGGTTTACCTCGATCACGCGGACACGCACCTGGGCGACCGTGAATCGGTTCCCGATGTAGCCCGGTGCCTTTCGCGCTGGGTGCACGGAATTGTGGCGCGTGTGTTTTCGCAGGAGGCGCTGGAAATTCTGGCGGCGTATGCCAGCGTACCGGTGATCAACGCGCTTTCGGACGTGTATCATCCCTGCCAAACGCTGTGCGATTTTTTCACGATCGAGGAAAAATTCGGTTCGGCGCGCGGGTTGAAACTGGCGTACGTCGGCGACGGCAACAACGTCTGCCATTCGCTGATGGTCGCCGGAGCGCGCGTGGGAGCGCACTTGCGAATTGCGACGCCGGCGGGATTCGAGCCGGACGCGTCGATCCTCGCCGCGGCGCGGCGCGATGCGACCGCGACGCAAGGGACCATCGAATTGTTTCGCGCTCCCGAAGAAGCCGTTTCGGGCGCGCAGGCCGTTTACACCGACGTCTGGGCCAGCATGGGCCAGGAAAGCGAAGCCGAAGCGCGCGCCGCCATTTTCGCGCCCTACCAGGTCAACGCCAAGCTCATGTCCCAGGCCGCGCCCGACGCCGTGTTTCTCCACTGCCTTCCCGCGCATCGCGGCTCCGAAGTGACCGACGAGGTCATGGAATCGCCGCGCTCCATCGTCTTCGACGAAGCGGAAAACCGCCTGCACGTGCAGAAAGCCATCCTGTTGATGCTTCTAAACTGAAAGGACAACCGGTGCCGAAGAAAGTAGTTCTCGCCTATTCGGGCGGACTTGATACGTCGATCATTATTCCCTGGCTCGCGGAAACGTACGGCTGCGAAGTGATCGCCATGATCGGCGACGTCGGCCAGCAGGAGGACTTGAAGGCCGCGAAGAAAAAAGCGCTCGCCACGGGCGCTTCTTCCGCGACGATCGAGGATTTGCGCGAGGAATTTCTCACCGAATACGTCTGGCCGACGCTGCGCGCGGGCGCGGTGTACGAACACAAATATTTGCTGGGCACCTCGATGGCGCGGCCCGTGCTGGCCAAGCGCCAGGCGGAAATCGCTCTCAAAACCGGCGCCGACGCTGTGGCGCACGGCTGCACCGGCAAGGGCAACGACCAGGTGCGCTTCGAGCTGGCGTACAAAGCCATCGCGCCGAAAGTAAAAATTATCGCGCCGTGGCGCGAGTGGGCCATCAATTCGCGCGAGGACGCCATCGCTTACGCCAGCGCGCACAAGATTCCGGTTGAACAGACCAAGGCCAACATTTATTCGCGCGACCGCAATATCTGGCATTTAAGCCATGAAGGCGGCGTGCTGGAAGATCCCGCGAACGAGCCCGAAGAAACCATGTGGCAATGGATCGCTTCGCCCGAAAAAGCGCCGAATAAGCCCGCGACCGTCGAAATCGGATTCGATGCGGGCACGCCGGTTTCCGTGAACGGCAAGAAACGCTCGGCGGTGGCGCTGCTCGATGAACTGAACGAAATCGCGGCGGAACACGGCGTCGGGCGCATCGACCTCGTGGAAAACCGGCTGGTGGGCATCAAGTCGCGCGGGGCGTATGAAACGCCGGGGGGCACGCTGCTGGTGACGGCGCATCGCGAGCTGGAGACGCTGTGCCTCGACCGCGAAACCGCGCACTATTCGGAGGCGCTCTCGCTGCGCTACGCCGAACTCGTTTACTACGGGGCGTGGTTCACGCCGCAGCGCGAAGCGCTGGACGCTTATTTCAGCGAGGCGCAGAAGCGCGTGACCGGCTCGGTGGGCCTCAAACTTTACAAAGGAAATGTCTCCGTCACCAAGCGCGTGTCGCCCTATTCGCTGTACAGAAAAGGCCTCGCGAGCTTTGCCATGACGGGCTACAACCCGAAAGACGCCGAAGGCTTCATCAATTTGTTTGCGCTGCCGGTGATCATTCCGGAGGAAGCGAAGCCACGGTGAGCGCCGCGCCCAAGGAACAGCCGTCAGGAAAATTGTGGGGCGGGCGGTTTGACCGCGCTCCCGACGAACTGTTCTACCAGTTTCAACGGTCGTTCTCGTTTGACCGGCGGTTGCTGCCTTACGAGCTGGCCGTGGACCGAGTGTGGGCCGGCGCGCTCGAATCAGCCGGGATACTTTCCGTCGAGGAAATGCGCGACACGCTGACGGCGCTCGACAAAATCGCCGAGCGCGCGGTGAACGATTTTGCCTGGCTGGGCGGTTCGCCCGCCGAGGATGTGCACCATTTCGTGGAGACCGCGCTGGTCGAATTTCTTGGCGCGCTCGGCTACAAGCTGCACACGGGGCGCAGCCGCAACGAGCTGGTCGCCACCGACTTCCGCATGTTCGTGATGGAGTCCGCGGGCGAAACGCGCGTGGCCGCGGCGCGCCTGATTGCGGCGCTGGTGGGCCAGGCCGAAAAATTCATGGGGATTCCCATGCCCGGCATGACGCACATGCAGCACGCGCAGCCGATTCTGTTTTCGCATTTCCTGCTCGCGCATGCCGAGGCGTTTTTCCGCGATACGGCGCGCCTCGATGCGGCCATAGCGATGGCGGACGCCTGCCCCATGGGCTCGGGCGCGCTCGCGGGGTGCGCGTTCGATGTCGATCGCGGCGCCATGGCGCGCGAACTGGGATTTGCGCGGCCGACGGCCAACAGCCTGGACGCCGCGAGCGATCGCGACTTCGCGCTCGATTATCTTTACGCGCTGGCCGTGATCGCCACGCATCTTTCGCGCCTCGCCGAGGATTTTGTTTTGTTCGCCTCGCAGGAATTCGGCTTCATCGTGCTCGCCGACGAATATTCGACGGGCAGCAGCCTGATGCCGCAGAAAAAAAACCCCGACGCGTGGGAACTCCTGCGCGGCAAGACGGGCCGCGTCACGGCGTCGCTGTATGCGCTTCTGACGACGCTCAAAGGACTCCCTTCGAGCTACCAGCGCGATCTGCAGGAAGACAAGGAACCCGTGTTCGCGGCGCACGACCAGGCCATGGCCATGCTGACGGTCGCCGCGGGCGCCGTCGCCTCCACCCGGCCGAACGAGCCGCGTCTGCGCGAAGCGGCCTCCGATCCCGCGCTGCTGGCCACCGAAGCAGCGCATTATCTGGTGCGCCGCGGCGCGCCGTTCCGCCAGGCGCACGAAATTGTGGGGCATATTGTTCGCGAAGCCGAACGGGCCGGAAAACCGTTCTCCGCGCTGCCGATTGAAACGCTGCAGAAATTTTCGCCGCTGTTCGCGCCGGATTTTTACGACGCGTTGAAACTCGAATCCGCCCTGGCCGGGCCGGACGTGGAGGGCGGCACCGCGCCTGCGCGCGTCCGCGACGCCATCGCCGCCGCGAAAGAGCGCCTGGCCGCGCTGGAGAAACAAACATGAGGGCGCGCACGGCTCGCATGAGCGACGCGTCCGCGGTGCACCGCGTGATCGCGCACTATGCCGGCGAGGGGCTTCTGCTCCCGCGCACCGAGGCGGAAATCCGCGAACATATCGCGCGCTTTCTCGTGCTCGTCGAAAAACGCAACCGCGAGGAAAAAGTCCTCGGCTGCGTTGCGCTCGAACCGTACGGCCCGGACCTCGCCGAAATCCGCTCGCTCGCGGTCGCTCCCGAAGCGCGCGGGCACGGCCGCAACGTCGGCGACCGCCTGATGAAGGCCGCAATGGACACGGCGCGGCGCCGCAAAATCGCGCGCCTCTTCGCCGTGACCCACCGGCCCGATTTTTTTTCGCGCTACGGTTTCACGCCCGGTCCGCGGCAAGCCGTGCCCGAAAAGGTCGCGCGCGATTGCGACGGATGCCCGAAAGGACGCAAGTGCACGCTGGTCGCCACGGTCGCGGTAGTCTGCCCCGAGCGTGAACTGCTGCCGGTCCTGAGCGGATCGGCAAAAGAGCTCTCGGTCGCTTAGCTTGGAGTTGTAGCTCGCCTCTTTAGAGGCGAGGCTTCTTCGTGGATGAAGAGAAACCCCCTCGGGTCTGAAGACCCGAGCTACAGCAAACGCTTACTGACTTCATGGTGATTTGAAAAATGAGCGAACTACCATCGGCCCGCGCCCTGCCGCGCGGGTTTCGTTTTGCTTCGGCTTCCTGCGGCCTCAAGAAACGCGGGCACACGGGAACGCTTGACGTCGCGCTGATCGTTTCCGATCCCCCGGCGTCGGCCGCGGCCGTGTTCACGCAAAATCTGGTGCAGGCGCCCCCGGTCGTGCTCTCGCGCGAACACGTGCGCGCTTCGGCTGGCGCTATGCGCGCCGTGATCGTCAACTCCGGGAACGCCAACTGCTCGGTCGGACCGGGCGGCATGGTCGCCTCCCGCGCTACGGCTGATCGTGTCGCCGAACTCCTCGGCTGCGGCGCGCAGCAAGTCGTCGTCTGCTCGACAGGAGTGATCGGCGTGCCGCTGCCGGTCGAGCGCATTCTGAAAGCCGCCCCGGGTCTCGCGAGATCCGTCGCATCCACACCGCACGCTTTTGAAGGCCTGACGCGCGCGATTATGACCACCGACACGCGCCCGAAACGCGCCGCGGCAAGCTGCCTCATTGGCGGAAAGACAGTGCGCCTCGCCGGATGCGCCAAGGGCGCCGGAATGATCCATCCCAACATGGCCACCATGCTTTGTTTTGTCGTCACCGACGCCGCGATCGAGCCGGGCGTTCTCGATGTTGCCCTGCGCGACGTGGTCGGCCGCACCTTTAACAGCATTACGGTGGATGGGGACAGCTCGACCAACGACACGTTGCTCGTTCTGGCAAACGGCGCGAGCGGCGCGAAGAAAATTAACGAAGCCGCCGGCGCGGACTACGCGAAATTCGTCGCCGCGCTCGAAGAGGTTTGCAAAGCCCTGGCGATTGGAATTGTCGAGGACGGCGAAGGCGCGACGCACGTGGTCGAAATCGAAGTGCGCGGCGCGCCCAGTGACGCCGCCGCGAAGCAGGTCGCCCAGACCATCGCCCTCTCGTCCCTCGTGAAAACCGCCATCGCCGGCGCCGATCCCAACTGGGGCCGCATCCTCGCCGCCGCCGGCCGCTCGGGCGTTCCCTTCAATCCTGACCACGCCGAAATCTGGCTCGGGGGAATGAAAATGTACGGCCCGCCGAAAGGCGAGTCGTACTCGGTCGCTCTGCCGCTCGACGAGCGCGCCGCGCACCGCCGCCTGCTCGAAAAAAATGTTTCCATCGTTGTCGACCTGCACAACGGCCGTGGCGGTGCGCGCATGTGGACCTGCGATTTCACCCAGGAATACGTGCACATCAACGCCAGCTATAGAACCTAGGTTCAAGCGGCACAGGCTTTAGCCTGTGGGGTTTAGTCTTTGCAAGGTTCAACCCCTACAGGCTAAAGCCTGTGCCACTCAAACCAATTCAGGTTTCCCACTTCCAATCGACGAACTGTTCGCGCAGTGCCGTCTTGCGGAATTTTCCCACCGAGGTGCGCGGAATTTCCTTGGCGAACACAAACCCATCCGGCAATTGCCACTTGGCGAATTTCGCGCCCAGAAATTCGCGCAATTCCGCGGCGCCGGCCTGCGCTCCTTCATTCAGCACGACCACGGCCAGCGGGCGCTCCTGCCATTTCGGGTGCGGCACGCCAATGACGGCCGCTTCTTTCACGGCAGGATGCCCCATCAGCGCGTTCTCCAGGTCCAGCGAACTGATCCACTCGCCGCCCGACTTGATCAAGTCCTTGCTGCGATCCACCAGTTTCAGGTAGCCGTGTTCGTCAATGTGCCCCATGTCGCCGGTGCGCAGCCAGCCGTCGGGCGACCACTTCCGGGCCTCTTCAGGCAAGTTGTAGTAGGCCGCCGCCACCCACGGCCCGCGCACTTCGACTTCGCCAATGCTGCAGCCGTCGCGCGGCGCCTCAGTCCCGTCGGGCCGCACGATGCGCGCTTCCAGCAACGATGCCGGGATGCCCGGCTTCAGCCGTTGCGCATATTTCTTTTCGTCGTCCCAGCAATCCATGTACGGCCGCAAATGCGAACTGGTCGCGACCGGCGTAGTTTCCGTCATGCCCCACGAGCAGATGACCGTAATGCCATGCCGGTCGAGCCCGCGCATCAATGCCTCCGAAGTCGCGGCCCCTCCCAAATGCACTCGCACGGGCCATGTAAATTTCCATCGCCCCGGAAATTTCTCGAGCGCTTCGAGAACCCCGATCCAGACCGTGGGCACGCCGGTCGTCACGGTGACGCGCTCTTGCACCATCAGGTCGAGAAGGCCCGCACCATCCGCAAACGGCCCGCTTAGCACGACTTTGGCCCCGGCCATCGCCGCAGTGAAGGGAACACCCCAGCCGTTGGCGTGAAACAGGGATGTGACCGGCAAAATCGTATCGCGCATCGAAATGGCGAAGGAATCGGCGCCGCAACAACTCATGGAGTGAAGAACCAGGGCGCGGTGCGAGTAGACGACGCCCTTGGCGCGCCCCGTTGTGCCGGAGGTGTAGCACATGGCCGCCGCTTCGTTTTCGTCGAGCTGCGGATAGGCGAACTCCTCGTTCGCGTCAGCAAGCAAATCCTCGTAACCGTCGCAGCCGGCCGGAGTCTCGCCGCCTGCAAATGGCACGACGATCACGCGCTCGAAATTCACGCGGTCGCGGAATTTCTGGTACACGGGAAGCAACACGTCATCAACGATCAGGAAGCGGTCGCCGGCGTGATTCACAATGTAGGCAAGTTCATCGGGGTGCAAGCGCAAATTCAGGGTGTGCAGCACCCCGCTCGCTACCGGCACGCCGAAATAAGCCTCCATGTGCTCGGTTTGGTTCCACAGGAGCGTGGCCACGCGGTCACTGCGGCGCAGGCCAAGGCCGGTCAGCGCGTTCGCCAGGCGCCGCGACCGCCGGTACAGATCGCCCCAGGTGGATCGCGCCAGTCTGCGGTCCGGCCGCCGCGTGACGATTTCCACGTTGCCGAAAATATGGCCCGCGCGTTCGAGCAGCGCCGCCACGGTCAGCGGAAAATCCATCATCAATCCGCGCATGGGCCTCATTTCTCCGATCGAGGATGCCGCATCCTACCATCATATTTCACCAATTTCGTGCGGCTCGTGGCGTCCATCGCCAATGAATTGTCCACATATTTAACAAGTAGTTATACTGCAATCTTTTTGTTGACGGACGTTCAAATTTAGAGCAAGATTCGCCCGGTGCTGAAGTGCGTCTCTTGTCGGAATGTTCTGGGTCCCAGCCCAAGCCCTCCCGATCTCGACCCTGCCCTCTTCAGTCCCCGGTTCCGTGGATCCGCATTGCCACGGCCAGAAGGAGTGTCGCATTGAAGAAACTTTACGTCGGCAACCTGCCGTTCCAGGCTACGGAAGAGCAGCTCAGCGCTTTATTCACGCAGACGGGAGTCACCGCGGCGAATGTCACCTTGGTGCGCGACCGTTTCTCAGGTCAACCACGCGGGTTCGGATTCGTCGAGGTCAATAGCGACGAGGAAGCCGAACGCGCCATCCAAGGTCTGAACGGCCACGATTTCATGGGCCGTAACATTGTTGTGAACGAAGCCCGGCCCCCTCGTGAAGGCGGCGGGGGCGGAGGCGGCGGACGAGGCCGTGGCGGCTTCGGCGGGGGCGGGGGCGGTGGACGAGGCGGCGGCGGTGGGGGCCGCGGCGGAGGGGGTGGCGGCAGGGATCGTGACCGCGGAGATCGCGGCGGCGGTGGGGGCGGCGATCGCCGCTGGTAATCGCGCCAAACCACTCAGGAAACGAGATTGTGATAAGGGGGGAGCCCGCCTTGGGGGCTCCCCACTTTTTTTGAAATATTATCTGCGCCGCCCTCATTTTCAAGAGAATATGAATTCCCTCCTCAGAATGGGCGCCTAGTTCCGTCGCGTGGATATGACACAAGGGTAATACAGTAAGTTGCTTGTTTTCAATCGCTTGACACTGGTACTTCTGTCCCCCCCCAAATGTATCTGTGGTTCCATAGGGAAAAAAACTCCTATTACTTACAGTTCCAATGCGGGAAGGACCATTGCTCCGAATTGGGCATGTGGCCACCCCGGATCGGTACGGCTAATAGGGAGTTCCATGCCACCCTTCAACGATAGCGAACGACATCCGCAGACGTTTCCCAACGTTGAGGGCAACGAAGCGTCTTCCACGATCCGGTTGTCCGAAATCATCTCCGCGCTTTCCTACGCGCTCGACCTGACCGAAGGCCAGCCCATGGGGCATTCCGTACGGGCGTGCATGATCGGTATGCGGCTCGGACAGCAGGTTGGCATGAGCGTGAACGAGCAAGCCGATCTTTACTACGCTCTGCTGCTCAAGGACGCCGGATGCAGCAGCAACGCCTCCCGGCTCTATCACATCTTGAATGCCGACGACATTCGGGCCAAGGGCGACCTGAAAACGAAGGACTGGACTCGCGTGGGTTGGGAGAGCTTGCACTACGCCCTGACTCATGTTGCCACCGGCATGCCCTTCCTGCAGCGCATGCAGAGGCTTTTCCAGGTGGCCCAGACGCAGCAGCAGGATTCGTGCACGCTGGTCAAAATTCGCTGCGAACGCGGTTCCTATATTGCCAAGCAGCTGGGATTTTCCGAGGCCGTGTCCGCCGGCATTTACAACCTGGATGAGCACTGGAATGGGCGCGGCTATCCCGATGGGCTGCGCAAGAACGAAATCCCCCTGTTTTCAAGAATCGCGAATCTCTCGCAGACGCTGGATGTGTTCTTCAACGCCTTCGGCCCCGAGGCCGCCGTCGATGCCGCGCAGAAGCGCAGCGGCCGGTGGTTTGATCCCGATCTGGTGAAAGCGGCCGCTTCCCTGGCAAATTCAGGCACGCTGTGGAAGGGCCTGGACGATGAAAACCTGGTCCGCAAGGTTACCGCGCTGGAACCGGAAAACCGCCAGATGACGGCCACGCAGGATTCCATCGACAAAATATGCATGGCCTTCGCGGAAGTTATCGACGCCAAGTCGCCATTTACGTATCGCCATTCCAACGGTGTGGCGGAGGCGGCCGTGGAGATCGGCCAGTGGCTGGGCATGAATCCCAAGAGCCTGAAACTGCTGCGGCGGGCTGCGCTGTTGCACGACATCGGCAAATTGAGCGTTCCCAACTCGGTCCTGGAAAAGCCCGCGAAGCTGACCTCTGATGAGTGGACCGTGGTCAAGGCCCATCCGTACTACACGTTTGAGATTCTCAACAAAATTCCCGGATTCGAGCGGCTCAGCCAGGATGCCGCCGCGCATCACGAAAAACTGGACGGATCCGGTTATTGGCGCGGCTGGGGGTCGGAACAGCTTTCCCGCTTCGCGAGGATCCTGGCGGTGGCGGACATTTTCGACGCGCTGCATGCCAAGCGTCCCTACCGGGACGGAATGCCCCTGGAAAAAGTTTTTCAAATGCTGCGCAACGACGCGCCGCACGCCCTCGACTTACCGTGCGTCGAGGCGTTGATCGCTTCCAAAACGAATTCCGAACCGCTGGCTTTCGGCCAGCCGGAAATTGCAGTCGCAAAATAAACTAAATAGAAAAGGAGCATGTACAAAATGAAGGTCCGCAGAAACCTTTCCCTGTTATTCATCCTATTTGCCTTCTTTGCAGTATCAGCCTCCGCACAGGATTTTTACTGGAGTTCGGCGAGCACGCGATCGTTGGCCCTTGGCGGGGTTTACGTTCCGTCCACTTCGGACGCCATCGGCGCTCTTACCACCAACCCGGCGGGATTGACTTATCTCAGCAGCCCGACGCTTGACCTGAGCATGTCCGCCGTTTTTGCGCGCGGCTCTTTCAGTAATTCGGCCAACAGCAACAGCACGATGACCACCGCGCCGGGCGTCATCCCTTACGGCGCGTTCGGCATGCCGATCGGCAAGTCGCATTTCAGCTTCGGGGCCGGATTTGCGCCGGACCTGGTCTCGGTTTCTGACTGGCGTTACGTGGATGCTCCCGGATTTGCCGGGGTCACCTACGGGACGCAGGAAAATAAATCCGCGATTCTGGCGGGCCGCGCCATGGTTGGCCTGAGTTACGCTTTCAACCACAAGCTCTCCGTCGGCGTGACTGCAGGCGCCGATTACAACTCGAATACTCTTCACGCCCCCTACATCTTCCAGAGCCAGCCGACGCTGGCGGGCGCGAAAACGCTGCTCGACCTGCACACCTACGGCACCGGCTGGAACATGAGCGTGGGCGCGATGTTTGAGCCCACCAAGAATGTGGATTTGGGAGTGGCCTGGAAGTCGCACACCGTGATCGTCACCAACGGCCTGGCTTCCGGCGATGCCAGCGCCCTGTTCACTGCGTTGGGGGCGAACGCGCCTTCCAACTTTAGCTACCACGCTTCGGTGAAAAACATCCTGCCGCAGTCGGTGAATGCCAACGTCGCCTGGCACGTGAACCCGCGCTGGACGCTCGTGTTCCAGACGGATTGGGTGAACTGGAGCAACGCGTTCGTGAATTTGCCGGTCACGCTGACCAACGGCTCGAATGCCGTCATCAACAGCGTGGTGGGATCCTCGACGCTCGTCGATGGCGTGCCCTTGAACTGGAAGGATCAATACTCCTTCCACGGCGGCGTGGAGCGGTTGCTCACCGAGAACATGTCGGTCAGGTTCGGCTACGCGCACGGAAATGACCCCGTCCCGAGCGGCACGCTGACGCCGATGACCGCGGCCATCATGACCAACCAACTCTCCACCGGCTTGGCTTATCACATGGGACGCTCGCGTTTGGACTTCGCCTACACGTTCGATCCCGTCGCGCAGCAGCAGGTGGGGCAGAGCAACCTGCTCGCCGGCGAATACAACAACAGCACGGATCGAGTCGGGCTGCAGTCCCTCTCGCTCGGGTACACATTCCAGTTTTAAGCTCGCTGCGGCAATCGCGAGCTGCGACGCAGCTACGTCACTACTGAAGCTCAAGTAACGAAACCGGGGAGTCCGCCGTGGCGGATTCCCTGGTTTTGTTTTGCGATACATTCCTCATTGCAAGAACGAGATTGGCCGATGTCTTCTTACGAGGAACCCATGGCAACGCTTCAGGTAAAGAACGTCCCGAGAAACCTGTACGCCGCCCTCCGAAAGCGCGCCAAGTCCAATCAGCGCTCGATTGCTGCAGAGGTGCGAGCGCTGCTTAAAGAGAATGTCCCCACTGCGCGGGAAATGACAGCGCGCCATAAGTGGGTGCGAAACATTCTTCGGTTGCGTGCGAAACAACCAAAATCGAGCGGGCCCTTTCAGAGCGCAGAGGAGATGATTCGCGAGGACCGCGACCGGTAACTCGATTGTTGAGCAAATTGATTCCCAGCTACGGATTACACAGGCTGCAGGAAAACTCAAAGCGCTGTCATTCTGAGCAAAGCGAAGAATCTCTCCTTGTTTCTTATACTTAAATCGAAGAGAGATTCTTCGCTTCGCTCAGAATGACAATACAAGACATTTTTTCCGCAACCTGTTCAGTCGGGTGGGTCCGGAAAACCGAGCCATCCTTTTTCGTCACCCTCCTACTGCAGTTTTCCTCTCAGCTCCTTATTGAGGACTTCCAACTCAACTCCCAAAGTTCCAATTGCCAGTTGCAACGCTTGGAAGGCATCGATTCCGCAGCTATACCTCACTCTCTCGTCCCCTGCGCCTTTGATCTGATACGGACAATAGTAGTCAGAGTGATCCGGCAATTGTTTGGGCTTGCCAAGCAATGCCAGAACTTCGCGGCCTGGACCTTCTTGATCGACGAGGGTCAATTTTCTCACAGCGATTGTTTCGCCGACGCCATCAAGCTTCACAGATACCCCGCACCGATGTTCAGAAACATTAAGGCGCCAAAACTCACGCCGTGGCGGACTTGAACGATTCCACTTTTTCGACTAGGCCGGCGGCGGAGCGGTAGCGCTCGATGGCCATGGCATCGACTCCCTGGCGGATGAGCGCTTCGATGTCCAAGGCGCTTTCGGCCTGGTCGAGTTCCGCGGCGGAGGCGTGCAGGGCGGGATTGCGCGGGAGGAAGATGGGGCAGCAATCGTGGAAGGGTTCGGCGGAAATGTCGTGCGTGCCGATTTTGCGTGCGGCATCCATGATTTCGATTTTGTCGTCGCCGGCGAGGGGGCGGTACAGCGGCATGCGCACGGCGGCGCCGACGGCGGCCATATTGTGCAGCGTTTGCGAGGCGACTTGCGCCAGGCTGTCACCGGTAATGAGTCCGAGGGCGCGGTTCGTATGCGCGATGCGCTCGGCGATGCGCAGCATCATGCGGCGATAGAGCAGGATGCGAAATTCCTCGGGCGCGCGCGCCACAATTTCCCGCTGGATCGGCTCGAACGGCACGAGGTAAAGCTTCGCTGAAAATTGCCACGGCACCAGGCGCTTCACCAGTTCCCGGGCCACGTGCACCGAGGACTCGCCCGGACGCGCCCCGCCGCCCCAAAAGTGCGCGAAATTCAAGTGCGCGCCGCGCTTCATCATTTTGTGCGCCGCGACGGCGGAATCGAACCCACCTGAAAGCAAACACGTCATTCGCCCGGCCGTGTTGGGCGGAAGTCCACCCGCGCCGGGAATTTTTCGCGCATACACCAGCAGCGATGGACCGGGCGGAATTTCAATGCGGCAAGTTAAATCGGGATCGTTGAGTTTTACGCGAGCGTCGCGGCCACAGGCGCGCAATTGATCCACCAAATACTGGCCGACAGAAACGTCAATGTCGACCGAACTCTGCGGAAAAGATTTGTCGCTGCGTTTGGCGCGCACCGCGAACGTTTCAAATTTCTCGCCGCGAATTTCTTCCCAGGCCGCCCGCCCCAGCGCCGCGAGATTATCGTCTCCCCCCCGCGGAACTACTCGAGCGACAGCGTAAAATGCCACTCCGAACACGCGTTCGATGCGCGCGACGGCTTCTTCCGCCGAAGCGCCTTCACCAAATTCCACCAGCAGACGGTCGCCGGGCCGCAGAATCCGCTCGACCGGCAAACCTTCGAGCGCGCGCTTCAGTGCCATGTGCAGTTTGCTCAGAAAGAAGCGGCGATTTCCACCCTTGAGCCACAACTCGTGGTAGTGAACGACAATGATGAGTTTCGACTTTTCCACAGGTTCCCCGGAGGACGGTCGGATTTGCCCAGTATACCAGCCGTACGCGTCGATTGCCCGAGGTTGTGGGCATTTGAATCTGCCGCCAGGCAGATGAGCCGCCGCAAGGGCAATATCGATAGCCAGTTGGTGGCTTGTCCGGAGTGAATCGCGGCTCTCTAGGCCGGCCGATCGGCCCGAAAAAACCTTCGTGTCCATCCGGTACATGCCATTCCACCCTAGGTGATAATTTCTCTTTCGTAACGCATCTGAAACATTCCTCAGTCTATTGTGGACGCGGCTTGGGTTGTGACGTATACCCGAGTACAGGCTAATGCAAAAGCCTGACTTAGTGGGCTTGGCCACGGGAAGCGACCGCAACTGTGTTTGGCGCATCTGATGAATAGTGACTCAGAGCGTCCTGGGTCCCCGAGACGCGGGAGCGAGCGATGTGGGACAAGAACGATTGGGATCAGTTCTTCGCAATCGCAAGCAAGCCCTGGCAACGGCGCCGTCCGCCGCGCCCGGTCTATCCGAGCGGCACAAAGCGTGTGCTCCCCGCCGTTGGCTTTAGCCTCTCCGAACTCGACGATGCGGGGATCAACATGGAAGCCGCGGAGCAACTGGGCTTGCCTGTGGACGCGGCACGGATTGGCGCCTACGGCCCGAATGTTTCGGCGCTGCGCGAATTTGTGCGTTCCGCGCGGCAACCCGGAAAATTGGGATAGTTCCTCGTTACCCTTGCAAAAGCTTTGTTTTCATCAGCGTAGGATTTAGCCTGTGGGGTTCGTCCTTGCAAGGACTAAACCCCACAGGCTGCCCTTCAGAATTGCTCAGGGTAAAAAGCCCGGGCCACTGGAGCCCTTCCTGCTTCCTTCCGCATCGAATGGCCTTGCGACAAGTCCCGCGGTTACTGCTTTGATCAAGCAACCCACATTCTGGACCGCGGCACTTGACGCCGGGAAAAGTTCCGGTAAACTTCCCTTTCTGTCTCTGGACGCTGATGCAAACTGTATCCAACACGACCCTGCTGGCTGCCGCCAACGCGACGGACGAAACCCAGCACGACTTCGACTTCCCGCAGCGCGAGGCGGCTTTCTTCTATGGGCTGTTCCTGCGCGGACATTCCGCCGAAGAGCTTCGACGGGATATCGAGGTGCCGCCCGCGGTGTTGCTGAAGTGGCATCGCGAATCCGAGCGCGACCCCTCGCTGCGCGACGTCTTCACCCGGATGGTCGATTACCGCCGCCACGTTCTGGCCATTTTCGAGGCGCTGGTCGACACCGAATCGCGCCCCCAACTCTTGCAGTAAATCCCAGACGAATACCGATCTGTGCGAGTTCAAGTGGCACACGCTTCAGCCTGTGGGTTTTGATTTTATGTTAGGCCGAAAACCCACAGGCTGAAGCGTGTGCCACTTGCGACCGTGTTAGACTTTGGCGGAGCCCTGCAGAATGCCGGACCGCGAACGAATCGCAATTCGTGACTTTCATCTAAACTGGATTGATTTGATCTGGTTGGTCTTTCTGGGCGGCCTGGCGCTTCTCCCACCTCTTGACGAAATCCACAAACAACTGATCCTGTTTGCGATCCTCGTGGTGCAGCTTCTCGAAGGTTGGGTGGTCGCGCGTTTGCCGGCGCGAGGTCCCGCTTACAGCGTTCTCGTCAAGATTTTGCTGGCCACGCTGCTGCTCGATCACACGGGCGAGATCGGAATCAACAGCAGTTATTTTCCCATCTATTTCCTGCCGGTGGTGAGCGCCGCGATCTATTTCGGGACGCTTGGCGCGCTGGTTTGGACCACCATTTCCTCGCTTGCCTACTTGTCGCTGTTGTTCCCGGCGCTGCAGGAAGTGGATGTGACGCCCGAGGGAAAGGGCATCCTGGCCATCCGCGTGCTTTTCTTCTATATTGCGGCGATTCTGGTGAACCGCTTTGCCGTCGAAAACCGGCGGCAGGTGCAGCGGTTGCAGGACCTTTCAGGCAAGCTGGAGGAAACGAATCGCCAGTTGCGGCGCGCGGAGGCCGGCGCGCGCCGCGCCGAGCGCCTGGCTGCGCTGGGGCAACTTTCCGCCGGCCTGGCGCACGAAATCCGCAATCCGCTGGGCGTCATCAAAGGCTCGGCGGACATGCTCAATAGAAAAGTTGCCGGGTCGGAGCCGCTGGTGGCGGAGCTGGCCGGGTACATTTCCTCCGAGGTGAACCGGTTGAACGCGCTGGTCGTGCGATTCCTCGATTTCGCGCGCCCTTCGAATCTCGAATTGCGTCCCGAACGGATTTCCGAAATCGTCGATCGGGCCGCCGAAGCGGCCAGCGCGTCCATCCCAAATTCAGGAGTGAAAATCGAGCGCCAATACGCTCCGAACCTGCCCGAAATTCCCGCCGACCCTCAACTCTGCGAGCAGGTGTTCGTCAATCTGATCACCAACGCGATGCAGGCCATGCTGGCGCAGGAAGACTCATCGGAGAAAACGCTGCGGCTGTCGATTGGGCCCGAATCCTCACACGGCGAATCGGGCGTCTGCGTGATTGTCGAAGACACCGGCCCCGGCGTGCCGCCCGAATCGCGCGAGCAGATCTTCAATCCATTTTTTACGTCGAAGAAAGATGGAGTAGGTCTGGGGCTTTCCATTGTCGCAAAAATCGTGGACGACCATCGCGGCTCAATTCGTTTGGAGAACAACACGCCGCACGGCGCGCGCTTCCACGTGTTTTTTCCGCAGGCGGCCCGGTAGAACAATCTCAAGGGCCTGTGTGGCAACTCGATTTCCAATACGCCAGCGGCTAACGCCGAATTGATCCTGCAAACTTTACGGCACGGCTAAACAGGCTGCGGAAAAAATGCTTTGTTTGTCATTCTGAGCGAAGCGAAGAATCTCTCTTCGATTTCAGCATAAGAAAAGAAACAAGGAGAGATTCTTCGCTTCGCTCAGAATGACAGGGCTATGAGTTTTTCCGCAGCCTGTAAAGCCGTGCCCTACAAAGTTTTGGCAGTTGCCACCCAGGCTCTCAAACCCCCACTTCCAATGTTTTCCTACTACGCGCGCTTTGCAGCGCGGCGCTCCTGGTCGAGCAGGGATCGCTTGCGCTCAAGGCCCCAGCGATAGCCGCCGAGCGTTCCGTCGGTGCGCACCACGCGGTGGCAGGGAACCACAATCGCCGCGGGATTTGTGGCGCAGGCGCGGGCCACGGCGCGGACCGCGCTGGGCTGTCCGATCGACTGCGCCACCTCGGAGTAGGTTCGCGTCGCGCCGGGCGGGATGGACCGCAACGCTTCCCAGACGCGCCGCTGGAACGCGGTGGCCACCACATCCGTGGGCAAATCCAACCGGTGATTCGTGCCGGCCAGGTGCCGCACAATCGCGCGCACCCACTTTGAATGCTCCCCCGAGCCGCGGCGGATTTCCGCATGGGGATATTCCTTGCGCAAGGCCGCGGCGAGATCGGCATCGCGTTCGCCCAGATATACGGCGGAGATGCCGCGCTCCGTTGCGGCGACGAGCACGCGCCCCAGGGAACTCGGCGCAATCGTATAGGAGATGTTCATCCCGCGCCCCCCTCGGCGGTACGTCGCCGGAGTCATTCCCAGTTGCGCGTCAGACTTCTCATAGAGACGGCTTGTGGAACCGTAAGAAACCTCATGAAGTGCTGTGGTCACGTCTTTCCCCTTTCGTAATTCGGATTTGAACCGCGCCACGCGGAGCGCATCCGCATATTGCCGCGGTGAAATTCCCATCGCCTGGCGGAACGTGCGCTGCAGGTGGGCGGCGCTCAGACCTGTGCGTTCCGCCAGTTCCTGAAGAGAAACAGAATCGTCGGGGTGGTTTTCGATTTCACTGCACACGCGCCGAACGAGATCCGCTAGCGGGTTGCTGCGCGCCCGGCGAGGTTGGCAACGCCGGCAGGCTCGAAAACCGGCCCGCTCCGCCGCGTCCGGCTGAATGAAAAGCAGTATTTGCCTGGTGCGCGGACGGCGCGATGGGCAAGAAGGCCGGCAGTACACGCCCGTCGAGCGGACTGCGTAGACGAATACGCCATCCATTCGCGAGTCATGCAGGGCGACCGCGGCAAGGCATCTTCTCCGCGCGAGCGCGGGAATTGCGGGCAGGATCGGGTTGGGCAGAGTCGACATTGGCTGTCCAGTTCCTTCTCAACCACAATATCCAAAACCATTCCCGCGGCGCTATCCGAATTTTGCGGTCAAACTAAGTTTTTTCGGCGGCCCTTCGATTCCCGGGGGAGGGGTCTGGGAACGGGTTCTGCAGGGAGTTTGTATTAGGACAACACAGCAGGGAACCTGAATTGACGCGGTGAGGCTGCGCAGAGGATAGTGTCCACGAGCAGTGCCAGAGGCGTACGTATCGGAGGGAGACCTATGCGCATTGTTCGAAATCAAAAGCTTATGGACCAATCGAATTCCAGCCGCGGCCATGCCGCCATCGAAGAATTGCCGGCCCGTTCGGCAACTTCGGTTGCCGACCTGCCTCCTTGGACGACGCGAGCCCAGCCGAAAGGCATTGCCCGGGTTCCCACCCATTCCATTCGCCCGCCTGAAGAACGGCGGGCTTACGCTCGAGCCAAGCTCAGCTTGCCGCTACGCGTGAAGCGTATCGCGGGCCAGCGCGAGCGGGCGGGGGATCCGTTGAGAACAACGAATATCAGTTCCAGCGGAGTTCTCTTCCTATGTCCTCAACGGATTGAGCCAGGGACGCCGATTGCGATCGAGGTCTGCCTGGTGGACCGGCCATTTGGCCGGGGCACCGTGAAAATGACGACCGAGGCGCATATCGTGCGCGCCGAACCTGCTTCGCGCCCCGGCTGGCACTCTCTGGCAGCCACCTTTGACGACATTACATTTCACCGGGAAGAGCCGCTGCCGTCGCGCTTCCTGCGCCGTTAGCTCCAGTAGGACAGCCACTCCTGGCTGTACGCTTTTCGTTGAGTTTGCCTCTGCGGGACAGTCCAGAGTGGCTGTCCAATCAAAATCCCTCCCAGCAGTACTTCAGCCAGCCGCCAATTCCGTGTTACTTTGCTCTCTACGACATGGAAGAGAGCTTTTCAATTTTTAGCTGCGGCCACGCTGTTGTGACGACAACAAAAAAACAAAACCCGATTGAATATGTATTGTTCGACTGGGACGGAACGCTGCTGGATTCGTTCGAGGCGGACGCCAGTGCCTACATGCTGATGTTCGGCGCCCTGGGGATGCGCTGGAGCATGGCGGAGCTGAAGCGCCATTATTCGCCCAACTGGCACAATGTGTACCGCGCCGCGCATCTCCCTCGCGCCAAATGGGAAGAGGCCGACCGGCTGTGGAGATTTTTCTACCGCCAGCAGCAACCGAAGCTGCAGCCTGGCGCGCTGCGAGTGCTGAGGGTGCTCGACCGTCGCTTCAAGCTGGCGCTGGTGTCGAGCGGAAGCCGCTCGCGCGTGCGCAGGCAATTGCGGGAGCACGATGTCTCGGGCATGTTTCTCACCAAAGTTTGCAGCGAGGACGCGCCGCGCCGCAAACCGCATCCCGCGCCGCTGCGGATGGCGCTCGAAAAGCTCCGCGCCCTGCCTCAAACCAGCGTGTATATCGGCGACGCCCCCGAGGATATCGAAATGGCTCATCGCGCGGGCGTGCGCGCCATCGGGGTGCTCGGCGGCTCGCCGGTTCCGGAGCGGTTGCGCGCCGCTTCGCCTGACGCCCTGATCGAAACGATTCGCGATTTGCCAGGTTTGATGAAGAATTTCTAACTGGATTTTTGTTCCCCTGGCGGCGCTACGCCAGATCTTCCGCTCGGATCGGCAGGCGGCGGATGCGCTTGCCGGTCGCGGTGAAAATCGCGTTGCACAGCGCCGGGACCAGGGGAGGCACGGCCAGCTCGCCCGATCCGGTGGGTTTTTCTTCGCTGGGGACGATGTATGTTTCGATGACGGGCATGGCGTCCATGCGCAGGACCTGATAGTTGTTAAAATTGGTCTGCTCGACGCGGCCTTTTGCAATTGTGATTGCGCCGTACAGCCCTGATGAAAGTCCGTACACAATCGAGCTCTCGCTTTGCATGACGATGTTGGCTGGATTCACCACGCGGCCGACATCCACCGCGCAAACCACGCGATGCACCTTCACCGTTCGCGCCTTGCGGTCCACTGAAATTTCCACGACTTGCGAGGCATAACTCTGAAATGCTTCCAGTACCGCAATGCCGCGATAGCGGCCCGCGGGCATTGGCTTATCCCATCCCGCTTTTTGCGCGGCGAGTTCGAGGACGCCGAGGAGGCGCGGGGCCTTGTCGAGCAAATGGCGGCGGAATTCGTACGGGTCCTTCTTTCCGGCGACTGCCAGCTCATCCATGAAGCATTCGCTGAAAAAACCGTTCTGCGAAGCTCCCACCGAACGCCAGAAGCCGACCGGGATGCCCGGCTCGGTGCGCACGTAATCCACATAAATATTGGGAATCGAGTACGGTAGATTGGCGACGCCCTCGACGCTGGTCGGGTCGAGATTGTTTTTGGTGCTGCCGGGAAACCACGCTTCCATGATTGAAGAACAGGCGATGCGCGTCGTCCAGGCCACGGGCCAGCCGTCGGCGCCGATTCCAGCAGCAAGCTTGGCGTAGGACGCGGGGCGGTAGTAATCGTGCTGCATGTCATCCTCGCGCGACCACGTCAGCTTCACCGGCTTGCCAATCGCTTTGGATGTTTCCACCGCTTCCATCACAAAGTCGGTGCCGGCTTTGCGGCCGAAGCCGCCGCCGAGGTATGTCGTATGGATGAATGCATTCTCCGGCTTCAATCCGCTACTCTTTGCAGCCATGCCCTGCGCCATAGTCTGAAATTGGGTTGGCGCCCAAACGTCCACGCGGTCGGCGCGAACATCGGCGGTGCAGTTGATCGGCTCCATGGTGGCGTGCGCCAGGTAGGGAACTTCGTAAACCGCGTCGATTTTCTGCGCGGCGCCACTGAGGGCGGACGCTGCGTCGCCTTCCTTGCGCGCTTCCGCGCCGGTTTTCGACATTTGATCCGCGAAGAGTTTGCTGATGCTTTCGCTGCTGGCTGCCGCGTTCGATCCTTCGTCCCACTTCACGTCCAGCGCGCGCCGCCCCTGCATCGCCGACCAGGTGTTGTCCGCGACCACGGCGATTCCGCGAGAAATTTCCACGACGTCCTTGACGCCGGGAACGGCCTTGGCTTTCGTGGCGTCAAAACTGGCGGCCTTTCCGCCAAACACCGGGCATCGCGCCACGACGGCGTAGAGCATTTCCGGCCGCCGCACGTCAATCCCAAATTCCGCGCGGCCGTTCACTTTGTCCGGCGTGTCCAGACGCTTTGTGGGCTTTCCAATGATGCGGTACTGCTTCGGATCCTTGAGCGGCACATCTTGCGGAACAGGAAGCATCGCCGCCGCCGCGGCCACGCTGCCATAGGTCAGTTTGCGTTTGGTGGCATCGTGGTAGATGACTCCGTTTTCCGTGCGGCAGGCGGACTTGTCGACTTTCCATTGCGCCGCCGCGGCCTGCAGGAGCATGTCGCGCGCCGCCGCCCCGGCCTTGCGCATCGGATCCCACGAGGACCGCACACTGGAACTGCCTCCCGTGCCCTGCATTCCAAACGCAGGATTAAAATATTCCTTGGCGGCGGGAGCGAATTCGGTGTGGATCTTTTTCCAGTCGCAATCCAACTCCTCAGCGGCGATCATGCACAACGCCGTCAGGATTCCTTGCCCCATTTCCGACTTGTCAATCATGATCTTCACGGAGTCGTCGGGAGAAATGAGCATCCACGCGTTTAGAGACGCCGGTGCTGCGCCCGCAGCGGGAGCTGCTGCCAGGGCTTCAAACCGTCCGGGCAAATAAAACCCGACGATCAGGCTGGCAGCGCCGGCCACGCCCGTCTTCAGAAAACCGCGGCGATTAATGCCTGTGGTTGTTCCAGCGCTCATACCGCACCTCCCACTTCCACGGACTGCTCATCCAGTGCGTCTTCCGTGCCCTTAAGCCGGGAAGGTCTCGCCAAAGCTTTGTGCAGCTCGGCGGCGCGGTGCACGGCTTGGCGAATCCGCTGATAGGTGCCGCAGCGGCAGATGTTTCCCTTCATCGCGTCGTCGATGTCCGAGTCGCTCGGTTTCGGTTTCTGCGCCAACAGAGCCGAGGCGGACATGATTTGTCCGGACTGGCAATAGCCGCATTGCGGCACATCCACTTCGATCCAGGCGCGCTGCACCGGGTGGCTGCGATCGGGAGAAAGCCCCTCGATGGTCGTGACCTTTTTCCCGGCAACGGACGAGACGGGAGTGATGCAGGAGCGGGTGGCTTCGCCGTCGATATGCACCGTGCAGGCTCCGCACAGGGCCATGCCGCAGCCGAACTTTGTGCCGGTCATGCCCAGCGTATCCCGCAAGACCCATAAGAGCGGCATATTCGCCGGAACATCCACTGATTGCGGCTTGCCGTTAACAATGAATTGAATTGCCATGCGAGTCCTCCGCGGAAGAAATGCTGATTGCAGCGCCGACGCCGTGCCCCCAGGTTGGAAGCGGGACTATAGGCCGGCATTTGCTCGGATGTATGTTACTGCAAAATCGGGCTGCTGGGAGCCAGAATGTAAGGGGTGGCCTGCCCCAAGAGTTGGAAGAGAAACTCAAGTGGCACACGCTCCAGCCTGCGGGGGTTGGTCCTTGCGAGAGTCAAAACCCACAGGCTGAAGCGTGTGCCACTTACCCGACAATCGAAATCATTTTTAGAATGTGGAGGCCAACCGCTTCGTCTCCGGTGACTTGCACTTGTGTTCTGGCCTCCTCAAACGCGATTCCCTTTGTGAAGATGCGCCAGGCAATCTCCTGCGGGATCGTGGTCTCCGAAATTTTTTCTCCAGCCGGTGAGGCAACCAAAGCCCACGCGTCGCCGTCGCGGAAGAGAAACCAGCTACCGCCGCATTCGCCGGAGATGTTGAATTGGGCAAGGGATCCGGGCTTGGCGGCAACATTTCGGTAGGCGTACGGCAGCGCGCGCAGGAAGCAGTCGAGAACAGGAAAGTAGAATTCCCGCGTCATGATGCCGGGCTTGTCGACTGCGAGGCGGATCTGCTGTTGATGATGCCAGCGCTCGGTGAATTCGCGCGCCGTGTCAAACCAGTTTGTGGATTCTTGCTCGCCCGCCCAGCTCACGGGAAACATGGCGGCGCCGAACGGATCGAGCGCCTGGTGGTATTCCGCGCTCTCTTGCGAGGCTGTTTCCATTTTCGAGATCAATTCGTCCGGAGGCAACCGGCCGTACTTGCGGACACCTTCCGCGTTGAGGTGATTGATCAACGCGACCAGCTGATCAGGAGACAGTTTCTTCGAGTTTTCTGGCTTGTAGCCGTGCCGGGCGGCGGCGAGTTTGCGGATTTGCGTGTCGAGCAGATGCGCCGCCACATCCTTCACTTTCCACTTTGGAGCGAGGGTTTGCTTTCCCCAATCTTCCGCCTTGAGCGAGCGGAGAAGCTCGATCAACTTCGCCTCCAGCTTCGGAAAGAGGTGCGCAGTAAGAATCGGTTGCAACGGTTCGCGAGCGCCGCCCATGCCCGCCATTTTATTTTGTTTGCCCCAAATTTCTTTACTTCTTTTCTTCGGGGACTTCCTGCTCCTCCAAAATCGATGCGGCCGCGGCGATTTTGTCGTCTTCCTCGAGGCGCAGGAGGCGCACGCCTTGCGTCGAGCGGCCCGCTTCGCGGATTTCGTTGGCGTGGACGCGGATCACCTTGCCGTATTCGGTGATGATCATGACGTCGGATTCCTCGGCCACCTGAAGCGCCGCGACCACCGGGCCGTTGCGGTCGGTGGATTTCAGATTGATCACGCCCTTGCCGCCACGCGAGGTGATGCGATACTCGGCGAGCGGCGTGCGCTTTCCGAAGCCCTTCTCGGAAACCGTCAGCATCAGGGTAGTGAGAGAATCCTTGATTGCCTCGTTCTCGATTTCATCGAGATTCTGCGTCTCCGACTTCGTTTCTTTCTTGATGATTTCAAAGTCGGGCTGCACGGGCTCCATGCCCACCAGGTAATCGCCCTTGGCGAGGTCCATTCCATTCACGCCGCCGGCGTTACGGCCCATCGAGCGCACTTCGGTTTCGCGGAACAGGATGGCCTGCCCGTCGTGGCTGGCGAGGAAAATCATTTTTTTGCCGTCGGTGAGGTGCGCGCCGATCAGCTCGTCGTCCTTTTCGAGGTTGATGGCGATGATGCCGGTCGAGCGCGGGTTCGAGAATTCGTTGAGCGCGGTTTTCTTCACCGTGCCGGTCTTCGTGGCGAAAAAGAGGAACGTGCCTTCCTCCTCCAGATTGCGCGCCGAAACGACGGCGGTGAGGTGCTCGTCCTCCTGGAATTTCACCAGGTTGGAAATGGCCTTGCCGCGCGTGGCCGCGGCGGCCTCGGGAATCTCATACACTTTGAGCCAGTACACGCGGCCCTTGGAGCTGAAGAGCAGGATGTAGCTGTGGGCCGAGGCGACGAACAAATATTCGACGAAATCCTCGTCGCGCGTTTTCGCGCCGATGCGGCCTTTTCCGCCGCGCGACTGGTGGCGGTACACGTCCACCGGCGTGCGCTTGATGTAGCCCGCGTGGCTCACGGTGATGGCCATGTCCACGTCGGCGATCAGGTCTTCGAGCTTGATCTCCTCGACGTTCTCGACGATTTCGGTGCGGCGCGGGTCCGCATAATCTTTTTGCACCTCGCGCAATTCCTTTACGATCACGGCCTTCAGCTTTTTTTCGCTAGCCAGAATTTCCTTCAGCTCGGCGATCAGCGCCTGAATCTGCTTCAGTTCCTCGATGATCTTTTCGCGCTCCATCTGCGTCAGGCGGTGCAATTGCAGATCGAGGATGGCTTGCGCCTGGCGTTCGGTGAACCGCCAGGTTTCCATCAGGCCTTCACGCGCTTCCTTCGGCGATTTGCTGCGGCGGATCAGCTTGATCACGTCGTCGAGATGTTCGAGGGCTTTCTTGAAGCCGAGCAGGATGTGCTCGCGCTCCTCGGCCTTGCGCAACTCGAATTGCGTGCGCCGGCGCACCACTTCCACGCGGTGGTCGATGAACAGCTTCAGCATCGGCACGAGGCCGAGCTCGCGCGGCTGCCCGCCGACAATCGACAGCAGGATCATGCCGAAAGATTCCTGCATCTGCGTGTGCTTGTAGAGGTGATTGAGAATCAGCTTGGGCTCTTCGCCGCGCTTGATCTCGACCACCACGCGCATGCCCTCGCGGTCGGATTCGTCGCGCACGTCGGCGATGCCTTCGATCTTTTTCGTCTGCACCAGTTCGGCGATGCGCTCGATCAGCCGCGACTTGTTCACCTGATAGGGAATTTCGGTGATGACGATGTTCTCGCGGTCCTTGCCAACGCTTTCAATCGCAGCTTTGGCGCGCATGGAGAAACTGCCGCGCCCCGTTTTGTAGGCCGAGAGAATTCCTTCGGCGCCGGAAATGTACCCGCCGGTGGGGAAGTCGGGGCCCGGCACCAGCTTCATGATTTCTTTGAGCGAAGCGTCCGGCTTGTCGATCAGCACCACTGCGGCGTCGATGATTTCGCCCAGGTTGTGCGGCGGGATGTTCGTGGCCATGCCCACGGCGATGCCGCTCGCGCCGTTCACCAGCAGATTTGGAATTTTCGACGGCAGGACGACAGGCTCCTCGCGCGTCTGATCGAAGTTCGGGATGAAGTCCACCGTTTCTTTTTCAAGATCGGAGAGCATCTCCTCTGTGATTTTCGCGAGGCGCGCCTCGGTGTACCGCATCGCCGCTGGCGGATCGCCGTCGACCGAGCCGTAGTTCCCCTGCCCGTCGATCAGCGGGTAGCGCATGTTGAAGGATTGCGCCAAGCGCACGAGCGTCGGATAAATGACCGCCTCGCCGTGCGGATGATAATTGCCCGAAGTGTCGCCGCAAATTTTCGCGCATTTGCGGTAGCCGCGATTCGACGCGAGACCCAGGTCGTTCATCGCCACCAGGATGCGCCGCTGCACCGGCTTCAAGCCGTCGCGCACGTCGGGAATCGCGCGCGCCACGATCACGCTCATGGCGTAATCGAGGTACGACTTCTTCATCTCGGCCTCAATTTCGACCGGAATCATGTGTGGTGCTTTAGGTTCGTCCGCCATCGATCCGTCCTCAGTTGTCGTCTATCGCTTTGCCGCTCGCAATGCGACGTAATCTTTCACGGCGTCAAATGCCGCCGCCGTGTTCAGAAACCTTTTTTGCCCGAAATACGCTTCGAGTTCCGCCAGCAACGCGTCGCGCTCAGTCTCGCTCGCGCATTCGACAACCACGCCGCGCACTGCATCCGGCGCCGGAGTCAGCGCTGCGCGGAATTCCGAGCACGAAAGCCCGCGCAACCCCGGCAATGTCGTCCAACTTAATTGGTAGAACATTTCCCCCAGCAAGACATGGCGAATTCGGACCGGAGCAATTTTTGTAGGGCACGGCTTCAACAGGCTGCGGAAAAACTCAAAGCGCTGTCATTCTGAGCGAAGCGAAGAATCTCTCCTTGTTTCTTTTCTTATACTTAAATCGAAGAGAGATTCTTCGCTTCGCTCAGAAAAACAAAACCAGACATTTTTTCCGCAGCCTGTTCAAGCCGTGCCCTACAAAGCTTTAAGGCCGAGCAGCACTTCACCGCCCCACAGCGAACCATTCATAAGAAATCTAAATATCCAAATTCACGACTTCCAGTGCATTTTCCTCGATGAACTTGCGGCGGCTCTCCACATTTTCTCCCATCAGCGTCGAGAAAATTTCCTCGGCGGCTGTGGCGTCGTCGAGGCGCACTTTGAGCAGGGTGCGCGTTTCGGCGTTCATCGTGGTTTCCCAGAGCTGCTCGGGATTCATTTCGCCGAGGCCTTTGAACCGCGTGATCGTGAATTCTTTCTTGGCGTCTTCGAGCACGTAGGCGAGAACGTCCGAGGCCTTTTCCTTCACTTCCTTGGTGCCGTTGCGCGTCACGGTGAAGGGCGGATGATCGAATTCGCTGATCGCGTTCGCCGACGTGCGCAGGCGCTTGTACTCCGGCGTCGAGGCGAAGGCCCAGTTGATCTTTTTGTCGCCGGGGCGCGCCGCGTTGCCCGGGATCAGCAGGTCGTAGAGGCTGTGCTCTTCGTCGTAGACAATTTTCGGCTCGATGTCGAGCTTGGCTTTGGCGATGGCTTTGGAGAGTTTTTCGAGGGCCTTCTTGTCCTCGAAGTCTGTTTTTTTCTCAAAATCGCACGCGGCCAGGAGGTCCACCAGCAACGGCTCGCGCAGCTTGCGCGCCATTTTTGCCGCCGCGGAAACGTAGTCCTGCACGCTCAGCAGAAATTTCGTGAGCGCCGCGCCCTGGATCGCGCCGCCTTCCTTGGGTTTCACGACGTGGTCTTCAGTCGCGCGGGACATCAACTCGTGGTTGAATTCATCCTCGTCGCGGATGTAGCGGTCCATCTTGCCGCGCTTCACGCGGTACAGCGGCGGTTGCGCGATGTAGATATGCTCGCGCTTGATCAGCTCGGTCATGTGACGGAAGAAAAACGTGAGCAGCAGCGTGCGAATGTGGCTGCCGTCCACGTCCGCGTCGGTCATCAGAATAATTTTGTGGTAGCGCAGCTTGGCGATGTCGAAATCGTCCTTGCCGATGCCCGCGCCGAGCGCCGTGATGATGGCGCGGATTTCCTCGTGGCCCAGCATCTTGTCGTAGCGCGCTTTTTCGACGTTCAGGATTTTTCCCTTGAGCGGCAGGATGGCCTGGTACTTGCGGTCGCGCCCGCCCTTGGCCGAGCCGCCCGCCGATTCGCCCTCGACGATGAACAGCTCGCACCGCGCCGGATCGCGTTCTTGGCAATCGGCGAGCTTTCCCGGCAGCCCGCCCGAATCCATGGCGGACTTGCGCCGCGTGAGCTCGCGCGCCTTGCGAGCAGCTTCGCGGGCGCGCGCGGCGTCAATGCACTTGCCGACGATGCGCCGCGCCACGGTCGTGTGCTTGTCGAAATATTCGCTCAGGCGCTCGTTGATCAACTGCTCGACCGGTCCCTTGATGTCGCTGTTGAGTTTCCCTTTGGTCTGGCCCTCGAACTGCGGCTGCGGCAATTTCACGGAAACGACGGCGACGAGGCCCTCGCGCACGTCATCTCCGGTGATGGAAACTTCGTCCTTCTGCTCCTTCAGCATGTTCGACGACGAAGCGAAATTGTTGATGGTGCGCGTCAGCGCTGAGCGGAAGCCGGAAAGGTGCGTGCCGCCGTCCACCGTGTTGATCGTGTTGGCGAAGGCAAAAACATTTTCCGTGTAGCTGTCGTTGTATTGCAGGGCGATTTCGATTTCCACCGTGTCGCGCTTTCCCTCCATGTAAATCGGCGAGTCGTGCAGCACCTGCTTGCCCTTGTTCAGGTGCTTGACGAATTCGGCGATGCCGCCGGTGAAACGGAACTCGGCGGATTTGTCGCTGCGCTCGTCGGTCAGCGTGATTTTCAGGCCCTTGTTCAGGAAGGCCAGCTCGCGCAGCCGCTGCGCCAGGATGTCGTAGCTGTATTTGTGGTTCTCGAAAATCTCGGGATCGGGATGGAACGTAATTTTCGTGCCGGTCTTGCGTGTTTTTCCGGTGCTCTTCAGCTTGGCCTTGGGCTTGCCCGCGTTGTAGGACTGCTCCCACACTTCGCCGTCGCGCCAGATTTCCAGATCGAGCCAGTCGGAGAGCGCGTTCACCACCGAAACGCCGACGCCGTGCAGCCCGCCTGAAACTTTGTAGGTGTCGCTGTCGAATTTTCCGCCCGCGTGCAGCACGGTCATCACGACTTCCGCGGCGGCGCGTTTTTCCGTGGCGTGCATGTCCACGGGAATGCCGCGGCCGTTGTCCGTCACCGTGACGCTGTTGTCCTCGTGCACCACCACGTTGATTTCGTCGCAATATCCCGCGAGGGCTTCGTCGACGGAATTGTCCACCACCTCCCACACCAGGTGATGCAGCCCCATCTCGCCCGTCGAGCCGATGTACATAGCCGGGCGTTTGCGCACGGCCTCAATTCCGCCCAGCACCTTGATCGATGCCGCGTCATAGCGGTGCCCCGCTTCGTTGCCGATTGCCGATGCTTTTTCTGCCATGTTGTGCGTGCTCCTGCGGATTTCGAGGGGAAAGGCGTTTTCATTTTTGCTGGCGGGCTCTACACTTCGCTCAAACAAATCCCCGTGAATGTAGCGCCCGCAACGATCGCTTCGACCGCCGCCTTACCCTGTGGCCCTCGGCCGCCATCGTAAGCGCAGGCTCCATGTAGAGCCCGCACCCGGTGCTGCCGGAGCTCGAAGGGTTTCTGCTCCATCCCGTCCGGATTCCATTTCAGTGGAAGCGGACGCGGCGAAGACTGCTTTCCTCCAGGCTTTGCAGTGTCCCCGTTTACCCTGAATTGCGAGTAGCGGTGAAGGGCATGCTCTGGCGCGGGCATGCAAATCAGGGGCGCTGCCAGCCTGGCCGACGTGCCGTACTGGAGGAAACCAAAGAACCGTCTGACCGTAGATATTCTACCCGCAGCAGGGCGTTTTCTCAAGGCATTTTTCGCCCACCCCGGCCTCCTAAGGGTTTTATTTACTATAATTTACATGTGTCTTGAAGGCGAGAGGAGCAGTAGGCCTCGGCGACCTGTCTCGTTTGGATTTCGCGGCAATTTTTACAGAAATTTTCGCGCTGCCCTTGCGGTAAAATCGCCGACAATTTGATATACAGGCGGTGCACCTGGATATAAAATCACGCTGCTGTTCACGATTTTCTGGAGGATTTTTATCGTGTCCTACGAACAAGCATTGGACCATTTGTCGCGTGACGACAGGTTTAAGGCAACCGTTTACGCCATGAACACATTGTTGATTCACAAGGGAATTTACACCCAGAACGAATTTCAACAATTGTTCGTCGAGTGGGCGTCTAAGCAGGGCAAGAGTTCCGCGCAAGAAATCAGCCATGAAGCGAGGGTTTCTGTTTAGGAGGAACTCACTTCCGCAGTGACGGGTGCTGGCAATCCGGCTTCTTCCCGCAGTGATAGCCTATGTCGCAGCGAGTACAAGCGCAATTGCACGCGGGTGCCGGTAACACCTTCTTAGGTTTCTTCGCAATGGACTTCGGCCGGCGCATTGCTTCGGTAAACTTCCGCTCTCACCTGCGAACTTCAAATTCTCATCGGCATGATCACGTAGCGGTACCGGTAGGCCTCATCGGCGAGGGGGCGCATTTGTCCGGCGGATTGTTCGTCTTTTAGTTCGAGGCTGATGGGGCCTTCGGGGGCGGCGGCCAGGAAATCGATCATGTACTGGGCGTTGAAGCCGATGGCGAGGGGTTCGCCTTTGAATTCTTTCTCGATCGTTTCTTTGGCTTCGCCGTATTCGGGGCTGGACGCGGAAATTTCGATGCCTTCGGTGGAGACGGAGAGCTTTACGGCGTGGGAGCGGGTGTCGGCAAGCTGCGCGACGCGCTTCACGGCGTCGTTCAATTCGCCGCGCTCGATCACCACTTTTCTGTTGTTGTCCCGCGGCAGGACGGCTTCGTAGTTCGGGAATTGCCCAGTGAGCATTCTAGAAATGAGCAGGCGCTCGCCGGCGCGGAAAAATAAATGGCTCTCGTCGAGCGCGAATTCGATCTCAGCGTCTTCGCCCGCCTCGCTCGCCAGGCGCAGCACTTCGGCCAGCGCCTTCTTGGGGACGAGTGGACGCACTTCCCGCGTCAAGCCTTCAAATTTGTGATCGATCTCGGCTACGGCCAGGCGGTGGCCGTCGGTGGCCACCATGGTGATGGCTTCCGGCTTCAAGAGCAGCAGCGCGCCGTTCAGCGTGTAGCGGGACTCTTCGTTCGATATCGCAAAGGCCGTCCTGGCAATCAGCGACGACAATATTTTCGCGGGAATTTTTGCGATCGGGTGCGGGAACGAAGGGATCGCAGGGAAATTGTCCTTGGCCATGCCGACCATTTTGTAAGTCTTGCGATCGGCCAGAATTTGCACCCAATGATTTTCGAGCAGCTTGAAACGGATTTCGCCTTCGGGCAGGAGCCTCACGAGCTCGAGAAGTTTTTTCGCGGGGATGGTTCCGGCGCCTTCTTTTTTCACCTTGGCTTCGCACGAGGTGCGGATGGATAGCTCCAGGTCGGTGGCCGTCAGCGTGATGTGATTGCCGGAGGCTTCGCACAGGATATTGCCGAGGATGGGAATCGTGGTTTTCCGCTCGACGACTCCCTGCGTCAAGCTGAGCTCCTGGAGCAGGTCAAACTTCTTCACACTGAATTCCATCGCTGGATTTCCTCCGCCGGAAGGCGCAAACACTACGGCTGCTGCGAATAGCTACTGTACCCTGTTTTATAGCAGGTATAAAGACCGTAGTAGTAGCCGTCGCTGTGGAAATGCGGATATCGTGCGCATCGAGCGGCAGGGATGCGTTTGCCCTGTGCATCCGCAAAAATTTATTTTGAGGATTGCGAGGATAATTCGCCGCGGACCGGCGTGGAGGCCGCAGCGCCCCCGATTTTTTCCTCAACCTCCGCGATCGTTGCACAGGATGAGCACAGCCTTATGCGCAGGATTTCAACAAGGACACAACAATGCTTGGGAAATGTAACAACCTGTCATTCCGAACGAAGTGAGGAATCTCTCTTTGGTTTGAGCCTAGGAAAGGAGAGATTCCTCACTTCGTTCGGAATGACAGTGGGAGTTTGGGGCGTTTGGAAAAAACTGGCGAAAACAAAAAGGGTTTGGCTCAGCCGAACGAATCCATCAGCTTGTTGATCGTCCGATTCAAATCCTTGTCGCTGCGCCGCAGCGCGTCGATCTTGTTGATCGAGTGCAGGACCGTGGTGTGGTGCTTGCCGCCGAATTGGCGACCGATTTCGGGGAGCGACGCCGAGGTAAGCTGCTTCACCAGGTACATGGCGACTTGCCGCGGAAACGCAATCGCCTTGGTGTTCGAGCGCACTTTCAAATCCTGCTCGCGCAATCCAAACTGCTCGCCCACTTTTTTTTGGATCAGGTCGATGGTGATGCGCTTTTCCTGCGTGGCGATGATGTTGCGCAAAACCTGTTGCGCCGTTATGAGATTCAAGATAGAGCCGGTCAGCGAGGCATAGGCAATCAGCCGGGTTAACGCGCCTTCGAGCTCCCGCACGTTGGACTTGATCGCGCGAGCGATGTATTCAGCGACGTCGTCGGGAATCATGACGTGTTCGTTTTCCGCTTTTTTCTGCAGGATGGCGATTTTAGTTTCGAGGTCGGGCGGCTGGATATCCGCGATCAGGCCCCACTCGAATCGCGAGCGCAAACGCTCTTCAATGGCGGAAATTTCCTTCGGCGGGCAATCGGAACTGATCACAATCTGCCGCTGCAGGTCGTAAAGCGCGTTGAAGGTGTGAAAGAATTCCTCCTGCGTGCGCTCCTTTCCGGCGATGAACTGAATATCGTCCACGAGCAGAACATCGACCGAGCGGAAGCGGTCGCGAAAGCCGATCATGCGGTCAAAGCGCAGCGAGTTGATCACTTCATTGGTGAATTTTTCCGCGCTGATATACGTGAGCCGTGCCGCCGGATTGCGCTTCTTGATCAGGTGCCCGACCGCCTGCATCAAGTGCGTCTTGCCCATCCCCACTCCGCCGTAGAGAAACAACGGGTTGTAAGCCTTGGAGGGTTGCTCGGCGACCGCCTGGGCCGCCGCGTGCGCGAACTGATTCGACGCGCCCACGACAAAGGACTCAAATTGGTAGCGGGGATTCAGCTGATGATCGACGGAATCAAAGTCCAGGCGCGTTTGCTTGGAAGGATTCCCTGCCGGCGCCGGTTCATTTTCCGTGCACATAAATTCAAGGTGCGTGTCTTTCATCCCCACTTCGGCCAGAACGGCCTGCAACAACTCGCCGTAAGTTTCCGTCAAGCGTTTCCGGAAAATGCGCGAAGGAACGCGAACCACGAGCTTACCGTTTTCCGTTCCCTCCTGCCGGGTGGGACGAAACCACGTGGCGAAACTATGCGGGTTGACCCGCCGTTCCATGTGCTGCAGAATCTTTTCCCAGGAATTCATTCCCTCAGAGTCCTTATTGTAGGTGGGCTGCAAATACGGCCCGTACCCGAAGAAAGCAAAAAGCGCCCGTCCCAGTTATTTCCACAACTGTGGAAAAACTGTGGAAAAACACAACCACTAGAGCCTCACGCGGCTGCAGTCAATTTCTGGGTTGACCCCGTGACCTTCTCCCCTTCGCCCGATTGGCCCAAAACGAGCCTGCCACTCGGTCCGCTAACTACTTCTCCGCGTCACGGCGTCCACAGGTGTGCCAGTTGCGATACTGGACTTCCTAAGACGAGCGTGGATTCTCCCTGAACGCACGCTGCGCGGCAAGTGAAAACTTTGAGAGCCCCCGCGGACCTCCCACAGAAGATTCACAGCTTTTCCACAATCCTTTATCTATCACACGATAAGACACTTAGGGGAAAGAATTGGCTTCCCGATGGATTTCCAGGAGGGAGACACGGACCGTGTCATCACTTGCTGGAAAATCCAAGATTACGGAGAAGTAAAATTTATTGCGGAAGTTTTTCCGGTTTTGGAAATTCGTAAATTCCCTGCGGGTCGGCTCCGATCAGCAATCGGTCAGGCTCGACCAGGATTTGGGACGGTTCCAGGCGTGCCCCGTAGGGCAAATACGTCCTGAAGCTTGATAGCCTTTGGCCATCCTTATCAAAGCGCATCAGGAGCGTGCCGACGGCAATCCACAGTTCCTGCGTTCGGGGATCCACGCCCACGGCGCTGATGATGCGGTGCAGAGAAGGGACAGTTTTTTCAGAGTCTTCCATGCGCGCAATGGCCTTGCGGGCCGCCTGTGCGGCGGGTGCAAATTCCAGGGTCTTAAGCGAAATCTCCAGCGACAGATAGCCCACGCGGTCGAATTTTCGCACGGTGGGTTCGGGAAGATAATCAAATGAGAAATAGTTATTTCCCAACTCGTCGGCAACGAGGTGGCCGAAATTCACTTGCGTGTTCACGTCGGCGCGATCGGCGATCTCTTCGCGATCGCCGTAATCGCGAACTATTTTTCCTTCGAGATCGTAGGCCGTAACCAAATGGTCTGTGTCGGGGCTGGCGACGGCGAATTCATCCCCCGGAAGAAACACCACGGAAACCGGCGCGGGCATGGCGATTGTGGCGGCCAGATCTCCACCCGGCGAATAAATCTTGACGGCTTTCGCGCCGCGATCGCACACCACCACGCGGCCGTCATGGTCCACGTCAAAGGACTGGCCGTACACCAGCGCAGCGCCTTTGACTGCGGCCGCGGACGCGCTGGGGACTTGCCCGATGCGCTTCCCCGACGGATCGAAAATCATCACCGCCGGAGCGGGCGCGGCGAGGACATAATAATTTCCATTCGGTCCGCGGTGAATCTCGCGAAAACCGGCGGCCACATCGCGAAAAAGTTGCCGCTTCGCCAGCAGGTCACTCTCAAACTGGTATTGTTCCTGTGCGTGCGCAGGAAGAGAAAGACACAAAGCCGGCAGCGCGGCCAGCACAGTCGCGGCGCACACAGACGGCAGACGGTCCACCGGAAATGTTCTCCTTGCACGGGACATGATCACTTCGCCTCAATCGGTCCGGAAGCGCAGGCGCTCGATTCCTCTGGCGCGGCCCGTGGCCTCATCCACGTCAATCAAGACGGTATTCATCTGGATGTCGCCGTCAGCCACCTCGAACCGCGCCGGCTGGCCGTACAGGAACCGGCGCAAAATCGCGGCCTTATCCATTCCGATGACGCCGTTGTGAGGACCGGTCATTCCCACATCGGTCTGGAACGCGGTTCCCCCGGGCAGCACTTGCTCGTCGGCCGTGGCCACATGCGTATGCGTGCCTATTAAGGCTGACACGCGCCCATCCAGGTACCATCCCATGGCTTCCTTTTCGCTTGTCGTTTCTGCATGGATGTCCACGAAGATCACGCGGACATCTGCTGGGATGCGGGCAAGCTCCCGATCGGCTGCCCGGAATGGACAATCATTTGACGCCATGAAGACGCGGCCCTGCAGGTCCAGCACGGCGTACTGCACGCCATTGCGGGCCGTGCCTACGTACAGTCCTGAGCCGGGATTGCCCTCCGGGAAGTTCGCCGGCCTCAAGAGGCGGGGATGCTGCGGGATGTATTCGAGAATCTCTTTGCGGTCCCAGATATGATTTCCGCCGGTCAAAACTTCCACGCCCGCCTCGAACAACTGCTCCGCAATCCGCGGCGTAATCCCAAAGCCGGATGCGGAGTTCTCGCCGTTGGCGATCACCAGGTCGATTTGGCGCGATTGCACAATGTCGGCCACCCGGTCGGCCACAATTTCCCGGCCCGGCGAACCCACGATGTCGCCAATGAATAAGATTTTCATTTGCTCACTTTGCCGTTCCGGCGCCTGCCTGCAGCAGGCGGGCCAGCCCGCGGCGTTTGCCTACCGATAGATACGCTACCCGGGGATGCCTCGTTCCACAAAAAAATGGAGCGGGTCCACTTCGCCGTGTGGAGCTCGATCCTGAACCACCTGTAAAAAGTGGGCGCCCTGCGCCGGCCTTCAGGCTTTCCCGCCGCGAACCGAAATCCGCGGCGGGCCATGCACACGGGCCGTCTGACCCGGGCACCCGGAGGTTCAGTATTGGTTCAAAAGATCGTCGCGTCCAGCACCTGCGTTGCAGGCCAACTCCAAATTTCATTCTAGCAAAGCCGCCTCGACCGCGTGAAAGAACTGCGCGGAGAAGTTGCGGGGGCATCAATCCGTGCGAACAGATCGCCCGTCAAGCAGGGCGAGGCGCCAAGATAGCTTGGCGTCCACGCTGAGATGGAATGAGACGGGTGGAATTCAGGATGAAAGCAAGCTCCGAGGTGACGTGAATAAACGCAGCCAACAATGGATTGAGGACCCCAATTGCCGCCAATACAATCCCGATCGCATCCACCACAATGGTGCCCGTAAAGTTTTGCATGATAATCCGGCGGCACTGGCGGGCGATTCGAATTGTGTCCACAAATTTTGACAGATCGTTGCCGATCAGCACGACATTCGCGCTCTCGCGCGCCACGTCGGTGCCGGACCCCATCGCCACGCCGACATTCGCCTGCATCAGCGCCGGCGCGTCGTTGATTCCATCGCCGATCATCACCACGGTGCGGCCTTCCTGGATCAAGGCCTTGACGCGGTCTACTTTTTGTGCCGGCAGCATTTCCGCGCCGAATTCATCCACGCCGAGGAACTTTGCCGCGGTTTCCGCAACGTTTCGAACGTCGCCGGTCAGCAGAACCGTTTTCAATCCTAGGGACCTCAATGCGGCGATGGCGTCAATGGCTTCCGGACGAAGCGTATCTCCGATCCGAATCGCTCCCAGGAATTGCCCCCCGGCCGCCACGCCAATTTCAGACCCCGAGGCATCGGGCGTCCACGCCGATACACCGATTCCTCGCTCCTGCAAAAAAAGCTGGTTCCCAACAACTATTTCGCTTCCATCGTGACGCGCAATTACACCTTTCCCCGGAGAGTATTCGAATTGGTCCGGGTCGCCCCACGCATAATTCAGCTCTCTGGCTTTATTCAGGATGGCTTTTCCCACCGGATGCTCTGAACGAGATTCGGCAATCGCGGCCGCGACGAGCAATTTTTCTTCGCTCACTCCAGAGGCAGGCCGAATTTCCAGAACGTCCACGCTTCCGTAACTCAATGTGCCGGTCTTGTCGAGAACGACCGTATCCACTCGCGAAAGAGCCTCCAAATACAGACCGCCCTTGATGATGGCGCCTTTCTGTGCCGCCTGTCCGATGGCTCCGAGGACTGCGAGCGGCGTGCCCGCGGCGATCCCGCAGGCGCCAGCCACGATTACGACGGAAATCGTGGAGCGGATATTGTGCGTGATAAGAAATGTCAGCGCAGCGGCGCCCAGGGCGAAATAAACAAGGTATCCCGCGAGCCGGTCGGCGGTCTTTTGAATCGGCGCACGAGATTTCTCGGCGCGTTCGACTTCTTCGATGATCTTACCGAAGGTCGTATCGCGCCCCAATTTTTCGACGCGGATTTCGAGTGCACCGGATTGGTTGATCGTCCCGGCGTAGACCCCGGCGCCAGGAAGCTTTTCCACCGCCAGGGATTCTCCGGTAATGGCTGCCTGGTCGACGAACGAATTGCCCGTTACCACTACGCCGTCCACAGGAATGCGCCCGCCCGGACGCACCAGGACGGCATCGCCCGCGCGAACCTCGTCGATGGCGCAATCCCTCCATTCTGTCCCGCGCCGCACCGTTGCCTTATTTGGCAGCAGATCGAGCAAGCGTTGAATCGCGTTCCTCCCGCGCCCCACGGTAAGCCCCTCG
>Ga0210409_10001088_pt1 | contig 37814 bp, 25 predicted proteins | sample IncBWH17MmetaG_FD_161649 | JGI IMG/M metagenome (GOLD analysis project Ga0210409, IMG submission 161649) | Forest soil microbial communities from Barre Woods Harvard Forest LTER site, Petersham, Massachusetts, United States - Inc-BW-H-17-M | ecosystem: Environmental > Terrestrial > Soil >... | reverse complement strand
CGGCCACCTGCCCCGCCGACCCCAGCGCAGCCCCCGACTCGCACCTCGCCGTTCGTCCCCGGCATGTTCGTCGAAGAGGGCACAGCCTCGTGGTACGGAATTCCCTTTCACGGTCGTCGAGCGGCAAACGGCGAAATCTTTGACATGAATTCGCTCGTGGCCGCGCATCGCACGCTGCCGTTCGGCAGCATCCTGCGCGTCACGAATCTGAATAACGGCCGCGACGTTCAAGTGCGCGTCATCGACCGCGGCCCCTTTGTCGGCGACCGCATTCTCGATCTCGCGCGCGCCGCGGCTGTGGCGCTGGACATGATCGGCACCGGCACCGCTCCCGTGCGCATCGAATTGCTCTCTGGTCCAACTCCCACAGTTGGCGAATTCACGGTGCAAATCGGCGCTTTCACGGATCGCGCGAACGCCGAGCGCCTGCGCGACCACTTGCTCACGCGCTATCAGCCTATTTTTATTCAAGACTATGAAGCACCCGTGGGCCATTTCTACCGCGTGCGCGTCGGCCAGGTTCCAAGCCCGGATGCGGCGCAGCAGCTCGCCGTGCAGCTAAAGAACAGCGACGGATTCCAGACGTTCGTGATGCGGCTGGACCAACCGAACGATTTTGGCATCAAATAAGCGCGATTAAGTTTAAGTAGCACAGGCACTCTTGCCTGTGCGGGTTTCGCGAGCGTAATTAAATTGGTAGCTTCTGCGTGTAACCTACAAACCCGCACAGGCAAGAGTGCCTGTGCTACTTAACTTTTTGAACGAGCCGTATAGACTGCAAGCTGCGAGGAGTCCTCATGGACGACTGCCTGTTCTGCAAAATCGGAAAAAAAGAAATCCCATCGAAACTCGTATACGAGGACGCTGATGTTTTTGCTTTCGAGGATATTCAGCCCCAGGCGCCGAGCCACATCCTCATCTGCCCAAGGAAGCATATCGTCTCGCTGACGGAAGCCGCCGCGGAAGACACGGCCATGCTGGGCAAGCTGCAACTCGTCGCCGCGAAACTTGCCGGGGAGCGCAAACTGACCGCCGGCTACCGCACCGTGCTGAACAACGGCCGCGCCGCTGGCCAGTCGGTATTTCACCTGCACCTGCACCTGCTAGGCGGCCGCGATTTTCGATGGCCCCCGGGCTAAGTAGGACAGGCTTCCAGCCTGTCGCTTTTGACTTCATTGCCGCGCTGAAAAAAGTCAAAACCGACAGGCTGGAAGCCTGTCCTACTTGTGTGTCATCACGTACACGCCGTCCCAATTTTCTTCCGGCCCTGCGACCAGATATTCGCGGCACCGATTCAAATACATCCGTGCAGGCCCGTCATCGGGCCAGCGCTCCAGCAATTTTTCAAAGACGATTTGCGCATCCTGCCAGCGCCGCTCTCGGTAGCACGCACGCCCCTGCGCAAAAAAGTCAAGGCGTTGTTCCAGATCAGGCGCGTCGCCTTCCGGAGTGCCGCGCGCGGCAACCAGTTCGTACAGCGTGACCGGTTGCAATTTTCCTTTCACTCGAATGAGATCAAGTTCCCGGAAAACGAGGAGCGGATCTTCCACGGCCGAGTAAGTCGTATCGCTCAAGAGAATGTGCGTGGCGTATTCTTTGTTCAGCCCCTCGATGCGCGAAGAGAGATTCACGATGTCGCCCAGCGCTGTGTACCCGTACCGAAGCGTCGACCCCATATTGCCCACCGATGCGACGCCCGTGCAAAGTCCCACGCCGATGTCCAGCACCGGCTTGCCTTCGGATTTCCATTTCTTCTGCATTTCCTTTAGCCGTGCAATCATTTCGAGCGCGGCGTGGCAGCCCTTGGTCGCGTGACCGCGATCCTCAAATGGCGCGCCCCAGAACGCCATCACCGCGTCGCCTATGTATTTATCGAGCGTGCCGTTGTGGCGGAAAACGATCTCCGTCATGTCCGTCAGGTACTCGTTGAGCAGCGCGGCGAGTTCCTGCGCGTCCAGTTTTTCCGAAATGCTGGTGAACCCGCGCACGTCGCTGAACATCACCGTGATTTCCGTTTTGCGCGGCTTCACCAGATCTGGGTTTTCAAGCAGCCGGCGAATCACTTCCGGGCTGAGGTATTGCTGGAACGCGCCGCGCACGCGCCGCTTCTCTTTTTCCTCCACCAGCGCGCGATACACCGCGACGAACCCCACATTGGCGACCAGCGTTCCCGAGGGCACGATGAAATTCAGCCACCATCCATGCAGAAACGCGTACCACACGCCGAGCCCGAACGGCACGAGCAGCAGCAAGCCGAACAACATCGAGCGCGGCTGCGCCAGCGCCAGCCACAATCCCAGCGGCACGCCCACGAGAAAAATCAGCAGCAAATCCAATGCGACTTGATTTGCCCCGCGCAATAAGAAATGCCTGTTCAGGATGTTATCGATCAAATTCGCATGGATCTCGACGCCCGGATAATTGATCCCGCCAAACGGCGTCGAACGCAAATCCCCGATTCCCGTCGCAGATGCCCCCAACAGCACAATTTTTCCTTTGAAAGTTCCCACAGGAAATTTGTGGCCGACCACGTCGGCGATCGAAACATACGGATAGGTTGCGACGTCGCCCTCGTAGTCGATCATCATTCGCCCGACGGCGTCGGGCCGTATGATGAGCGAGGGGCCAAATTCCAATGCCGTGATGCCCGTTTCGCTGAAATCGAGCACCATCTGCTGGTCGGGCAATCCCTGAAAGAGGCGCACGGCCTGCACGTCGAGCGACCCGTACAAATCCCAATCGTCCAGGTTCTTCGACCGGCCGTAGGGAAGCACCAGCAGGGAATGCCGCACCACGCCGTCCGCGTCCGGCTCGACATTGAAAAATCCCGTCGCGCCGTGCGCGTTGCGAAGCGCATCGCTGAGAATTTCAATATTGGCTTGCGTGCCTTTCGGTAGCAGTTCGTAGGGTTCGCCGAAGCCCTGAATCAAATGCTGGAGATCGCGCTGCCCGGTCTGCGGATTTGCCGCGCGCACTTGCGGGAAAGGAAAATCGGCGAGGATATTGGCGTAGCGGTCCAGCGTCTTGTCATCGACGCCCTTCAAATCATATTCGGAGTAGAGGAAGAAACTTCCGAGCACCACGTTTCCAAACCGCTCGATGGCCCGCGCAAATTGTTCGTCCCCGTCATATTCTTTCACCAGCCGGTCCAGATCCGCGATCACGCGCGGGTCTGTCCGCCCTCCTTGGTTCTGGCGTTCGATGACGGTTTGCCGCAGCTCGCGAATCGGCGCGGCAGTTTCGTCCGGCTTGCTGAACGTGATGTCGAAAGCCGCGACTTTCGCGCCGTCTTCCCGCAGAGCGTCAAGCGTGCGCGCGAAGTACGTGCGAGAGAACGGCCACCGGCCCAGAATTTCCTGCGAGCGCTGGTCGATGTCCACGATGATGATGCGCGGATCGGGATGCTTGTAACGGTCCGGCCGCAGGCGAAATCGCAGGTCGAGCGCATCCAACTCCAGCCGGCTGATGAAGGAAAACACTGCCGTCGGACGGTCGCCGATGAAAGTGTAGGCGTAGATCGTCAGCGCGAATACGGTCAGGCCCACGCTGATTGCAAAAGGAACGCGCCGCTGCCACCACGCCCGGAGCCATCCGCGCGGGACCTGCAAGGCGCGACGCGATTCACCGCCCGTGGAAGTTCCTGGCATGGCAGGGGAATTGTATCGGAGGACGCGGCGGAAGGTTAATCACGAAACAAAAAAGTGAGCCGCACGCGGCCGACTTCGATCACGTCTCCGTCGTTGAGTTTCGTCAGTCCCTGGATGCTGACTCCGTTGATTTTCGGCACGCGGTCTCCTCGGCCCAGGTAGTAGCCGTCCTCGTGCTTGTTGATTTGCGCCGCCACTTCCGGCGTGAACCATCCGCGAAGCCGGACCGTGGCCATTTTGGAGTGGCCGATGACGGTCAGTTTGCCGGCGATCCGGTATTCTTTTTGATCCGTGCGGCCGTTCATTACGGTGAGCGTCGGCACTCGCGAACGTTCCGGGGAGAGCTGGGACCGCTCGCCCGCCGCCGCGGCCGCCTCGAACAGCTTCCGGCGTTCCTGGGTGTCCAGGATCATCGTTTCAGCCACGCGCGGAGCCGGTGCTCTGCGCAGCCCGTCCAGCGGGACGGCCGCATCGTGGGCTTGATCCACCAGGATTTCATGCTTGCCGATCAGAATGGCGTCGCCGTCCTTGAGCATGGCGCGTTCGACGCGAATATCGTTCAAAAACGAGCCGTTGAGGCTGTTCAAATCCTCGACCACCAGGGACCCGGCCTCGACATACACCCGCGCATGATAATTAGAAACTGCTAAGTTATCTATCTGGATATCATTGTCCGGCGCGCGCCCGATCGTCACAGGACTCGTTCCCAGGGGAACTTCTTTCAGCGGCGCGCTCTCAAATTTCAGTACAAGTCTCGACATCGCTTTCCTCCTGCGGTTGACGCCGGCGCAGCCTTACCCGGAGCGGGGTTTCCAAAACTTCAGGCGCCGGAACAAGCTCACCGATTTCTCGCCCACGCGTAAAACGATCACCGTGACGTTATCCACTCCGCCGTTGTCGATGGCCAGGTCGACCAGCCGCTCCGCCGCATCCTGGGAGGCCGCGCTCGTCAACAGTGTGCTCGCGATTTCAGGGTCAGTGACCATTCGCGTCAGCCCGTCCGAGCAAAGCAGCAAGGAATCGCCCGCCAGCAGGGCCTGTTCGTCGGTATCCACTTCAACCGAGCTGTTCGTTCCCACCGCGCGCGTCAACACGCTTTGCATTTCGCTCGCATCGGCTTCCTGCGGCGTCAGAATCCCAACGCGAACTTTTTCGGCCACCAGGGAATGATCGGCCGTCAACTGAACCATGGACCCGGCCCGCAGCAAATACGCCCGGCTATCTCCTACGTGCGCGAGGGATAGCCTTTGCCCCTCGATCCACGCGGCCACTATGGTCGCCCCCATGCCTCTTTGCTCCGGGTTGGAGGCGGCCGTCTCAAAAACTTTGCGGTTCGCAAGATGGATCGCGCTCGCCAGGCGATTTGTCCGCTCGGAAATCTCCGGGCTGGATTCTCCGAAGATGGGCGTCGCGCGGCTGTTTTCGGCCTGCCTGCAATGCGTCAAGACGGTCTGAACGGCAAGCTTGCTCGCCACCTCGCCATGCGCTTCTCCGCCCATTCCGTCGGACAGCACATACAATTGCAGCGAGGAGTCGATCGAATAGCAGTCCTCATTATTTTTTCGGACGCGCCCCAGGTCGGTGCGCCCGCCGGCTTCAATCTGCAAAAGGTCCTCATTCGGCTGGCGGTGAGGTCCCAGGCTTTGCAACGCTCTAGACCGACTGCACCCCGAACCTGTACCACTCCGAGACGCGTTCCTCGAAAGTCTCATCGGGGTACTAAAACTCAGACTAGCAAACTGATTTTGAGACCGCAATAGTCTGTGACGTAAGTAGTTACATCCTTTCTCGACAACTGGGGCATTAACCTGCTAGGCACGATACTCCCATTTCGATATACTTCGGTCAGCGGTGAGCGCGCAGAAATCCCACCCCTGCAGCATCCCGCACCCTTTCACATGCGGCAGCGCGCGGAAATTTGGTATTTTGAGCACTCCCTGGCCGCCCCTCTGGCCCGCCCCTTGAGCCGCAGGTATGCGCTTCGAGCCCTGCCTCCTCCCTCGCCTGGCCGGCAGCTTACTGCTCCAGAGCCGGGCGACCACCCGGTAGTGTGTTTTGCCGACCTGGGCGCAAGCGGCCTGACTGCTTTGCGGCGTCTGGCGCGGCGAGCCCCGCGCGTCCGGCTCATCGGCATTTCGCGTAATGGCGCAAACCAGATCGCCCCGGGTTGCTTTGCCACTCTGCCGCGCAAAGCGAATCCCTCGCTGATTCGCAAGACTGTGGATGCTGCGGTTGCCAACATCGAGCTGGCGCAGCGGGAACGGGCCGCGCGGGCCGAACTCGCGCGCGCCGAACGCGAGATGGAGGAGCTGAATCGTATCGGCATCGCCCTGTCGCAAACGCGTGAAATCGGGGCGCTGCTCAATTTGATTCTCACGAAGGCCCGCGAGATCACGGGCGCGGACGCGGGCTCTCTTTATCTCGTTGAGGAGACGCGCCCGGATGTTCTGTCCGGCGGCCCGGGCGACCGCCATCTCCGCTTTAAACTTACTCAAAATGACAGCGTGCAATTTCCCTTTACCGAATTCGTACTTCCGATTCACGAGAATTCTCTGGCCGGGTACACGGCTTTGCATGGCGAAGTGATCAATCTGGCCGACGCCCGGCGCATTCCACGCGGCCGTCCCTACCGTTTCAACCCGCGTTACGACGAGGAAACCGGCTACCGCACGCGATCTATGTTGACGCTTCCTATGAAGAATGGGCGCAACGAAGTCATCGGCGTCCTCCAGCTTATAAACTGCAAGCTTCATCCCGAAGCGCGCCTCACGAGCGCCGAAATCATGGCTCGCGAGGTGCGGCCATTTTCGCAACGCGCCGTCCGGCTGGCGCTCTCGCTGGCCTCGCAGGCTGCCGTAGCCTATGAAAATGGCCACCTCTATCAGGACATTGAAAGGCTGTTCGAAGGCTTCGTCCAGGCCTCCGTCAAAGCCATCGAGCAGCGCGATCCCACAACCTCGGGCCATTCTTTGCGCGTTTCCGACATGACCGTCGGGCTTGCGGAAATTGTGGATCGCGTCGATACAGGCGCGTACGCATCGGTTCGTTTCTCTCCTGAGCAGATGAAGGAGATCCGTTATGCCGCGCTGCTGCACGATTTCGGAAAAGTCGGCGTGCGCGAGGATGTCCTGGTCAAGGCCAAGAAACTCTATCCCATGCAAGTCGACGTCATCGCCAACCGCTTCGATTATCTCTACAAGGAGATGGAGGCCCGCACGGAGCGCGAGAAGGTCCGGCTCCTGTTGGAAATGGACCGGCCGGAGGCGCTGGCACGTATCGCAGCCCTCGAGGAGGAATACCGGCTCCGCAGGGCCCAGATGGAACGCGGATTCGAGGCCGTGCTTCAGGCCAACGAGCCGACGGTGCTTCCGGAGGGAGAGTTTAAGCGCCTATTCGAAATCGCCAGGCAAACCTATCTTGATCCGCGGGGCGCCGAGAAACCCATCCTCACGCCGGAAGAAGTCCGCTATCTTTCCATTCCGCAGGGAAGCCTTAGCGCGGACGAGCGCACGCAGATTGAATCGCACGTCGTCCACAGTTTCAATTTCTTGCTTCAGATTCCGTGGACCAAGCAAATCCGCGAGATCCCGCGGATCGTTCGGGCGCATCACGAGAAATTAAATGGGACAGGTTACCCGTACAAACTGCGAAGTGACGAAATCCCCGTCCAAGCGAAAATCATGACGATTTGCGATATTTTCGACGCCCTTTCCGCCTCGGACCGGCCGTACAAAAAAGCCGTGGCCTCCGACCACGCACTCGGAATCCTCGAAATGTCCGTAAAGGATCAGGAACTCGATCCGGAATTGTATCGCCTCTTCCTCGAAGCAAAGATCTTCCACCGGGCAGACAAGACTTGAACATGAATCGGGAACATTGAGTTGAAAACCCTGGGAACGCTAATCTCCCGATTGGCGTCTGTAATGCCGCCATTCGGGAGATTGGCGCTCCAAAGAGCCCCTTAAGGCCGGCACAGGGGCCCCCCAAGGTAAATACCCCCGTCCCGCCCATTTCGCTCCCGTACCCCTGCCGCGGTAGAATCCCTGCTATGTTGCGCGCGTGTGTTGGTCAAAAAATGCAGGGCCGCTACTTCGCTCTCCTCCTTCTGGTGAGCGCGGGCGCCACGCTCGCCGCAGCCCAACGCCCGCCAAAATCACCTACTCCTACCGCCCCGCGCCTGATCATCCTGCCTCCTGAAGTACTTGCCGGAGCGCAGGCCACGCTCGCCGTGCTCGATTCCCAGGGCCGCCTGCTGCCCAACATCGCGGTGGAACTCTCGGGAGGCCAGAAAGTTACGACCGACGTGACCGGACGCGCCCTATTTAAGGCTCCCGATCAACCCGGCGTACTCGTTGCAAAAGCTTCCGGCCAGGGAGTTACGGCGACAACGAATGTGATCGCTGCGGACGATTCCAGCCGCCACGCGGCGTCAGGAGGGCCGGCGGGTGGGGTCAAAATAGCTTCCTACCCGCATATTTTGGCCGTCCGCGATCGGTTTGCTCTGGAAGGCTCCGGCTTCCGAGGCGCGGCGGATTCGAATCATGTGTATTTGGCTGACGACCCCTGCCTCGTTTTAGCCTCCTCCCCGGTTTCCCTCGTGGCGCTGCCCAGTCCGCGCGTCCCTATCGGTGACGTCAACCTTCGCGTTGCTGTGGGCGGAATTGACGCGGGACAATTCCCAGTTTCGGCCGTGCTCCTCGAATTCAGCGGCCCTACGGAGGCGGTAAATGCCGGTTCGACCGGGAAGCTTATTTTGAGTGCGCATGGCACAACCGAGCCGCTCCTCCTCGAAGTTCGAAATGGATCGCCGGGTGTAATCCAACTTTCGAAAGGAAATGTGCAGCGCGTCAAGACATCTGGGGGCGATCCAAACATCGCGCCGGTAGATGTGCAGTTTGTGACCGGCGGGAACTATTTGGTTTCGGCGAGGCTGATCTCCGCCATTTCTCACGAGTAATGCCGCGAGCGAGTTGCCATCGAGACGGCCGCGGAATTCGGCATTTGGTAGCGCAGGCTTCAGCCTGTGGGTTTTGGACATCGCAAGGACGAACCTCCCGAGGCTGAAGCCCGAGCTACTCTCGGCATGGTAGAATCTCGTCCTCAGATGTGAAATTTCGCCATCTCCTTCGCTGAAGGCGCCTTCATGACAGGAACCGGAATACTGATTGCCATCGCATGCCTTGCGGCAGGTTTTGCCGTGGCCTGGGCGTGGGCGAATTCTTCGGCGGGAGCCGCGCGGCTGGAACTTGAGAAGCGAGCGGCAAGTCTGGATGGCACAGCTCAAGAGTTAAAGAAGCAGAACGATGCCTTGCAGCAAGACCTGCGAGGTTCACAGAAGAGGATCGAAGAGGAGCAAAAACTGCGCGCCTCCGCGGAGAAAGACGCCGAAGCGCAACGGGCGAATCTAATCGAACAGAGGCGCTTGCTCGATGACGCCCAGGTAAAGCTTCGGGATGCTTTCCAGTCGCTGGCCGGCGAGGCCCTGAAAACCAGCAGCGCCCAGTTCATGGATCTCGCCAAATCGAAGTTCGATTCTCTCCAGAAGGAAGCCGAGGGCGATCTGGAGCAGCGCAAGATTTCCATCAAGTCCATGGTGGATCCGCTGGAAACGGCGTTGAAGGACCTCCGCTCGGAGGTATCCCGCGTCGAGTCCGCACGGCAGGAAGCGTACGGCAGCCTTCGCAACGAGGTGCAACTACTTGCCGCAACCAACAAGGAATTGCGGGAGGAAACGGGAAGCCTTGTCAACTCCCTCAAGCAGCCTCAGGTCAAAGGGAAATGGGGCGAGCTGACGCTTCGGCGCGTCGTCGAGTTATCCGGCATGTCTCCCCACTGCGATTTTCAGGAGCAGCAATCCGTCGAAACGGAAGAGGGCCGCTTGCGCCCGGACCTGATTGTCCATCTGCCCGGCGGCACGCAAATCGTCGTGGATGTGAAGGTCCCGCTGCATGGATTTTTCAAGGCCGTCAGCGCGCAGTCGGACGCGGAATACCGCGAGGCCATGATCCAGCATGCCGGCCTGGTCCGCGATCACATCAAAGGCCTGTCCGGGAAGGAATACTGGAAGCAGTTTGAACCCACGCCCGAATTCGTCGTTCTTTTTGTTCCCGGAGAATCTTTTTTCAGCGCCGCGCTCGAACAGGACCGCACGCTCATCGAGGACGCCATTGAAAAACGCGTCGTTCTGGCCAGCCCCACGACTCTCATCGCGCTTCTGAGAGCGGTTGCTTACGGATGGAAACAGCAACTGGTTGCCGAAAACGCGGAGCGCATCAAAGATCTGGGCAAGGAATTGTACGATCGCGTGGTGAAATTCGCCGAGCACCTTTCCGAAATCGCCAAGGGTTTGGAACGCGCCAGCAGAGCGTACAACAACGCCGTGGCGTCATTTGACAGTCGACTGATCCCGTCCGCCCGCAAGTTTAGGGAGATGGGTGTCGGCAGCGCGGACGTTCCGCAGATAGAGCCCATCGAGACGTTTCCCCGCCCGCTGCTCTCCACGCCCAGTTCCGAAGAAGATTAACGGAAGTTGTTGCGCCGGTGTCCCGCCGGCGTTTTTGCGATGTGCAAAGAACGGAAAAATCGCCGGCGAGACGCCGGCGCCACATAAAACCTGCGTCTCGCCCCTACTTGATTAACTGTGTGACGAGACGCCGCAGGCGCTCGCGGTCGCGCGGTTTCATGTGAACGAATTCAACGCCGGCCCCGGTCGGCGTAACATTGCGCACGACGGCAGTGGATTGAATCTTGCGCAGTCCGGTACGAATTTCCAGTGTCATGGAGTCGCCGATCGCCAAGTGCTGATCGGTCTCCAGGAACGCTCCGCCGAGCGCGAGTGTGCGAACGCGCGCGGACCCGTTGCGAGTTCCTGTGATGACCGCTTGCATCGGTGGCTGCAGGCGAGCGCGAAGGTACCGGCGAGGGCGTGAGTGGGCCACGCTGGATTTCGCCCGCGAGCTTTCCGCCAGTCGAGCGCGCGCGGAAGAGGGCCGATTTTCAAGCAGGCCCAGCGCCTCCTCGGCCGCTGAACGCAGCGCAGCCGGTTCGCCGTGTGCCAGACCGACGCGTTGCCGCACCATCCGCAACAAAGAAGGGGCCGACTCCGGTACGCGCATTCTGCCAAGGGCTTCGATGGCCTTGATCCGGAAATAAATGTCACGCAGCGTCTGATGCCCGCCTTCGGCGATCAGAAGCAGCATGGGAACTGCGGAAGTCTCATGCGCAATTCCAATGTGATCGATCATGCAGGGCACAACCATCGCATGCGCTTCCGCCAGGGTAGCGAGAAAAGCCTGCGCCGTCGCCGCCACTACTGGCGGATTCGTCCACTTCATGAGTTCTGTCGCAGCAAGATCCTGCAAACTCCATTCCCAACTCGCCAGCGCCCTGGGCAGCGCGCCTGCCAGACGTTTCGGGTCCGCGGAAGCCAGGATATGAATGGCGGTCGCGGTGCGCTGCCGGCGCGCCTCGTATAATCGGGTTTCCAGGGCGCCAAGCACCGGTTCGCCCGTTGCGTGAATCAGACGCACCATCGAGGGGAGGTAATTCAGGCCCTCTGCCGCGGTCAGCAGCAAACCCAACCGGTCGATCAAGCGGTCCGGGCATCTCTTTAACAACCGAGGGATGACCGGGTTAAGCGGCCGGCCGGAGAGGGCTTCGTCCACGAGGTAGAGCCATTGCTCGTCGTCGAGAATGCGCGCCACAAGCGTCGAAATATGCGCGTGTTCTTCGTCCCGTGGCGCGGCTTCGAGTGCTTCGAGGATTCGCTCGAATTCGGCATATTCGTGCTTCACCAACGAAGTGCGCGCCAGCTTCTCGACTACAGCAGAAAGCAGTCCCGCGATTCCCGGCGAATTTTCCAGCAGCAGAGCCTGAACGATTCCTCGCCCAAACTCGGCGACCGAGGAATGGGGCCACAATCGTTCCGTTTGCAGCGCGATTTCCGAGAGACCCGCGGCCACGGAGCGCCGCGCTTTGCTCTCTTCCGATTCGAGGCACCGCGCGTACGCCAGCAGCACTGCGCGGCCCTCGGCCGCCGCCGCATCGGCTTTCTTTTTTTCGGCGGCGATGGCCAGCGGTTCCAGGTAGCGAGCCACCACGCTCGCGGGCATGCACCATGCGTCGCGGCTCCGCAAGGTCTTCGTTTTCACTCGTGCGGGCAGCGCATTCCAGAATTTTTCGCATAGAACGGACACGCGCATTTCGTCGTGCTGCGACCCGCCTACCCGTGCGTTTCCAGTGTTGTCCGCCTGGCCGCGTTCCTGGTCCAGGCGGACCAGCAAGGGCGCCAGCCCCGGAGGAGTTGTCCGGCCCGCGTTGAATTCCTGCTTCACAAATGCCAGCACTAATTCGTCGGTGAGCCTTTCCAGATATGGTTCCAGTGTTTCGCCCTCGCGCGGTTTTACGTGGGAGACTCCATACACAATCAGGGAGATGGAAGACTGCTCGCTTCCCGAAACGACGGAATGAAAGCGCCGCGCAACGTCCTCTGTCGAGGGTTGCATTTCCGGATCGATGGGCGGCGCCAATTTCGCCAAAACTCGCAAAGTCGCCGCGATCTGCTCGAAGCTTGCTTCCGGCATCGTCCGCACAGCGCGAGAGTAAGAGGAATGTTGCGCCGCATTGTCATAGGCCAGCACCGCGGACATCAGGCTTGCCAGCAGCAGGGAATCGCGCCGCTCGGTCGGAATATTGATGCGAATCCCGACCACGCCCCGGCCCCGAATCCAGTTGTCCCACAATTTTCGCGATGCGGTATCGCCTGGAGTGGCGCTGCGCGGAACCAAACTGATTTCATGCGCCAGCAGATCCAATTCGCCGACGTTGATGGGATGAGTGAACAGTATAGAGCAAATGCCGCTGCGCAGTAGCTCTTCCGCTAGACCGCGCAATTCGCCGCGTGGGTCATGCAGCAGTTCGGCGGCGCTGCCTTCCTGGCGGGGCAGGAGCATTCCCTTCGGCTCCACGGCTACCACCAGCGGAGACCTCGCCGCCAGCGCGATCCGCAATTGCTGCTCCGTGGAGGCCAGGATTTCCATGAGTCGCGGATGATTTCGCTGATACAGCCGCGCGGCTCCCAATAACACGCGGAATTGCCGGAGAAAGAAAATGATGGCTGTTTCGGCATTCGAAAATGCCGGACGAACGGGGACCACTTCCGCTTGGACAGGTTCCGGCCTGCGCGGCGCGATTGGTACCGCGCTTACGACTGGAACTTCCTCGCTGGAGTGAATCTTCGAATTGTCGAGGACTTTCATTCTGGAGACGGTCCCTTGCCGAACTAGCGTAAGGTACTCGGACAAGCCACAAACTATTGTTTTCAGGCTCGTTGGGGCGGTAAATCTGTATCACCCTGCACAACGGGTCGTATAGGCATCCACGTTTAAGAGCAAACCACCTGCCGTCAGCATGAGCCTCCAACCAGTTGAAAAAAAGCGGATTGCTGACTGTCGGATGCCTAAGAATTAACACAGCGGAACGAAGGGGATAAATTGGTTACAAAGATGGATGTCGCCTTAATAGGAAAACAAAACGCCCATGGACAGCTTTGGCGGCTTCCCTTGATGCCTTATGGATATTTGTAAGCACCTCATATTACAAAGGTTATTTTGTTGCCAGAGTTTCTGTGAATTGCGCGGTTTCGCCTGCATTCACAGACACCTTTCGTTGCGCAGTCCCAAAACCTTGAAGCACTAATCGAACCTCATGCTCACCCACTTGCAATTCGAGCCGTGAAGGAGTCTGTTGGCCAGTTTCCGCCCCATCGACAAGGATTCTGGCCCCCGGCGGGGACGATCGCACCCAAATCCAGCCCGCCAGGGCAGGCGCAGGAGTTGATTTCAGATAGTCCGCATATTCGGTGTCATCAATGACTCGAATTCCACGTGGAACCGCGCGCAGGTGTTCTAAAAGTGCGCGGTGTTCGGCAAGGGTCAGAGCGCCGGAAAGCGTGAGAGCGTTGGCCGTAGCCTGAATGGTCACTTTGTCGGCAAGCGGCTGGCCGGCCAGTTCGGCGCGCAATTTCTTTTCGAACAAACCCATCGGAGATGGCCCTGGGGGAGGGGCTGGTTTTTGCGGAGCGATGGTTGTATCGGTGGTGACGGCTGGTGTGAGAGCAGGCTCGGGAGGCTTCACGGAAGTAACGGTAGCGGGCGCGGCCACGGGTTGCGGCGCATCCTGCCTGGCTGATTTTTCCACTGTGGCGACGACGGGCGCGGTTGCTGGCGGGGTAGACTGTGGCGCATCGCTCGATTGGGTTTCCGGCTTCGCGCTCAAGCTCTCCGGATTTGGCGCCTGTGGCGCGATTCCCGCCTTAGGCCGGATCGCCTGCACTTCCGCTTCATGGGCGCGCTGCCACAAATCCACAAGTGGTGGATAGACGCGATAACCCGAATAGCCGATAATTCCCAGCAAAATCAGCGTGAGCAGCAAGCCTCCGGGCTTTTTCGACGCTTTCTCTTCCACTGTAACAGGCAGCATGAATTGCGCGTTGGGGTCCGGCGCGGTTGAGACTGGCGTCACCGGAACCGCCGCTATTCGAGGTACTTGTGCGGCAGGCCGGCTCGCTCCTTGCGCAGGTTGCGAATTGACAGGCGCCATTCTCACCGTTACATCGGGGCCTGTCATATCGTGGTAATTCTTTAGAGCGGTCAGCAATTCATGGCAGCTCTGATACCGTGCGGCGGGCTCTTTCGCCAGAGCCCGAGTAATTACCGCGGAGAGTCCCGGGTGGATGGACGAATCGAGCGATCTCGGCGGGATGGGCTCTTCGTTGATAATTTTGTAGATTACGGTGGTGATGTTTTGCCCTGGAAAGGGTTTTTCCCCGGTCATCAATTCGTACAGGATCACGCCCAGGGAAAAAATATCGGAGCGGCCGTCGACGGGCTTGCCCTTCACCTGTTCCGGCGACATGTAAGAGGGAGTACCCATGACATGCGCCGTCTGCGCCGTGCCGAATTGAAGAATCTTCGCGGTGCCGAAGTCGGTGATCTTGACGACGTCGTCGGCCGTCAGCATGAGGTTCGCGGGTTTGATGTCGCGGTGCACGACATTGTGCTGGTGCGCGAAATCCAGGGCGGAGCAAACCTGCTCCATCAGCTTCAAGACTCGCGGCACGGGGAAGGGCTGATGCCCGTCAATCAGCGATTGCAGGCTGCGGCCTTCCACGAATTCCATGGTGATGTAAAACAGGCCATCTTCCTCGCCGGCGTCGAAGACCACGACGATATTCGGGTGGGTCAGAAGCCCTGCCGCGCGCGCCTCCGTTTGGAACCGGCCGATCAATTCTTCGCGCGACAATCCCGTACCGGCTTCGGAGAGGCGCAATGTCTTCACTGCGACGTCACGGCCGATCACGGGATCGAATCCGTGAAATACCACGCCCATGGCCCCGCGCCCCAATTCTTCGCGGAGGTCGTAACGGCCCGCTTTGGTTAGAGTGTTCACTTGTGTATGACGCACGGGCGTACTGAGACCGCTCAATGACCCGGCTGGGCCTGGGCAGAAACAGTGCAGGCGCGGATTTGGCGTAAATCCTTGCAGTGCTCAGGTAGCGCTGGGGCCAGGGCACAATCGCCCCGGGGGAACCGTCAGCACACCGCACGGCCTTGCTTTCGAACATATCCCCCCGCCAGGGGAGCGTCAACGCCGCTGAGGGACAGTGTTCCGGGATAGCAATGGCGGGGGCAATTCGTGGTTACCCTGGGCCCCAGGCGTCATTGAAACCCGCCGCCGGGTGCTGTGGCATCCCGCTCATTGCATATGATATAAGTTATGAATTACCGCGAAACCGAGGTGCAAACTCATGGCTGAGCAACCCAAGCCCGTAGTCGATCGCCGGAATTTCCTAAAGGGGGCGGCTGCAGGGGCCGCGGCATTGGCGGCTGGACCAGCGGCGGTAGCGGCTCAGCCGGCCGAATTAAAGCGCGGCGTTCCGCCTTCCATGTCTGCTGCGGCTGAGGTGGAAGTTCCGTCTGGGGCGGAGGTTTTGACCGCGGATCGCACCGGGTCGGATTTCATGGTGGACGTGATCAAGTCGCTGGGTTTGAATACGTCTGCGCGAATCCGGGATCGAGTTTCCGGGGCATTCATGAGTCGATTATTAATTATGGAGGTAACAAAAGCCCTGAGTTCATCACCTGCTGCCATGAAGAGTCCTCGGTGGCCATGGCGCATGGCTACTACAAAGTGGAGGGCAAGCCCCTGATGGTCCTCGCGCATGGAACCGTCGGAGTACAGCACGCCGCGATGGCCATGTACAACGCCTACTGCGATCGCGTGCCCATCTATGTGATTCTCGGAAACATTATCGACGTGACCAAGCGCGCGCCGGGCGTGGAGTGGTTCCACAGTGTGCAGGACGCGGCGGCGATGGTGCGCGATTTTACGAAGTGGGACGATCTCCCCATTTCGCTCGAGCATTTCGCCGAATCGGCGGTGCGCGCCTACCGAGTGGCGATGACGCCGCCGACGATGCCTGTCGTTCTCGTGGCGGACGGCGACCTGCAAGAGACCCCGATCGCTTCCGACTTGAAGATTCGGATTCCTAAGCTGACTCACGAAATGCCGCCCGTGGGTGATTCGGGTTCCGTCGCTGAAGTTGCGCGGCTGTTGGTTGCGGCGGAGAATCCGGTGATTATGGCGGATCGCACGGCGCGCACGCCCGCGGGTCTGGCGTGCCTGGTCGATTTGGCTGAGACGCTGCAATGTTCGGTCGTCGATCAGGGCGCCCGGATGAATTTCCCCACACGCCATCCGCTGAATCAATCCGACCGGGCTCGGGCGGCGGTGGCCGATGCGGATGACATCCTGGGCCTGGATGTCGCCGATTTTTACGGCAGCACGCATAGCTATCGCGACCAGATCGAACGCACTTCGCGGCCGGGCACGAAACCGAACGCAAAGCTCATCACGATCAGCGCGGATGATCTCTACATCAAAGCGAACTACCAGGATTTCCAGCGTTACAACGAAGTGGATATAGCCATTGCGGCGGATTCAGAGGCTACGCTGCCATCCCTGACCGAGGCGGTGAAACGGCTGATTACGGATGACCGCAAGCGCGCCTTTCAGGATCGCGGCGTGCGGCTCAAGGCGGCGCATATGCAGGCGCTCGAGCGGTCGCGCGACGCGGCGGCCTTTGCCTGGGACGCGAGCCCGATCAGCACGGCGCGCATGTGCATGGAATTGTGGTCGCAAATTCAGAATGAAGATTGGTCGCTTGTCGGCGCCACGACGTTTGTCAGCAAATGGCCGCAACGCCTGTGGAATTTTGACAAGCACTACCAGTACATTGGAAACGCGGGCGGCTACGGCGTCGGCTACGGCGCTCCCGCTGCCACGGGCGCCGCGCTTGCCAATCGCAAGTACGGGCGCCTGACCGTCAATATTCAGAACGATGGCGACCTGATGTATGCGCCAGGAGTTTTGTGGACCGCCGCGCACCACAAGATTCCTATTCTGCACATCATGCACAACAACCGCGCCTATCATCAGGAAGTGATGCAAGTGCAGATCATGGCGGACCGCCACAGCCGCGGCATCTCGAACTGCGGCACAGGCACGACGATCAGCGGCCCGGACATTTCCTACGCCAAGCTCGCGGAGAGCATGGGCGTGCACGGCGAAGGACCGATCTCGGACCCGAAAGACCTTGGTCCCGCGATCAAGCGCGCGATCGAAGTGGTGAAGCGCGGAGAGCCGGCCCTGGTGGATGTCGTCACGCAGCCTCGCTGATGATAATTTCGATGAACTCGAACAGGAGACGCGCGTGATGCGACGGGCTGAGCAGCGAGCGGAAGCGGGCGCAACACGACGAATGGAATTGATCGCGATGCGAGCCGGCTGGATGAAACGATTCGTCGTCTTATTATTTCTTTTTGCTTTTGCGGCGCTGCTATTTGGGTTTCCGGTTGCCCGAGCGCAGCAGTCCTCAGATGCTCCTCCCGCCGGCAACGCGCAGAACGGAAAAAAACTTCTGGTCAGCTATGGATGCTATGAGTGCCACGGGCGTGAAGGCCAGGGCTCGACGCAAACCGGCGCGGCGCGCATCGGCCCTCCGCAGCTTTCGTTCGAAGGTTTCCAGAATTACGTGAGAAAGCCGACGAATCAAATGCCGCCCTACACCAGCAAAGCGGTTCCGGACCAGGACCTGGCCGATATTTATGCGTATCTGAAATCGATTCCGATGCCGCCCAAAGGCAAAGACATCCCCTTGCTGAACAAATAGCCGCGTTGCGACGAAAAAATCATTTGCCTGAATGTAGACGGAAGAATCTATCCGAACGCTTATATGACGCCTTCCACTCCAAGCGGTGGGCAAAATTACAAGGCAATCTGGAAATTGGGAGGATTGACGCTCTGGGAGCTTTCGAGGAGCGTTGTTCGTGACGCCTTAGAGGACGATTTGATCGGGAGCGCTTCCGGGCTCGCCTTCGATTTTTTGCTGGCACTCTTTCCGTTGCTCGTTTTTCTTCTCACACTGTTCGGCTTGTTCGCTTCCCGAAGCATCGAATTGCGGACCGACCTGCTCAGTTACTTCGCGGATTTCCTTCCTCCGTCGGCTTTTCAACTCTTGAAAGATACAACCGAAGAGCTTGCCAGGACCGCGAGTAAAGAGAAGCTGACGATTGGAGTTCTCTTGACGCTCTGGTTTGCCTCGGGTGGAGTGGCTTCCATGATTTCCACTCTGAACGTGGCCTATCGCGTCAGAGAAGGTCGCTCGTGGATTCAGGTGAGGGCCATGGCGGTCGGCGTGACGCTGATGATTTCGATTTTGATTTTTTTGGCGTTGTGCATCGTTCTCGCGGGCGGGACACTGATCGATTGGATCGGGAATGAACTTCAGTTTGCTTCGGAAATCGTTGCGGTCTGGAAAGCGCTGCAATGGCCGGCGGCCGCGCTCTTTGTGGTCTTCTCGTATGCGTTGATTTATTCTTGCGGGCCAAACGCGCAGAGCAGACGCTGGTACTGGCTCACCCCGGGTTCGGTGTTCGGCGCTCTTTTGTGGTTCGCTGCGTCGGCCGGATTCCGGATTTATCTGCGGTACTTCAATTCGTACACCGCAATTTATGGGTCCCTTGGGGCATTGATCATCCTGGTGGTTTGGCTATACGTTACAGGGCTGGCGTTCCTGATCGGCGGCGAAATCAACGCCAACATTGAACGCGCCGCCGCTGAAAATCCAAACAACCCAAATATTTAAATTCGCGGGAAGGCGGGAGCGGTGCCGTAGCCTCAAAAGCATTTAACGCGGAGAACACGGAGGGCGCGGAGAAAGCAAAACTGAGCGGATGGTTTTCACCAGTCACTAATTACAAGTCACCGGTCACGATTTCTTCCCCACATTGTCGCTGATCAAGTCGCCGACTGCGATGGCCTGGCTGATCTGGTCGCGGAGATTCTTCATTTCGCCGGGCGCGTGGGACAGCATTAAAGTGTTTGTGTTCGCTGAAGCGCCGATTTCCTTCAGCGTGTCGAGATATTGCGTGAGCAGCACCAGCGTCATCACATCGCGCGCCGTCGTGCCCTCCACCACCTTTTGGAAATCCTCCACCGACTCCTTCAATCCTGCAATGATCGCTTTGCGCTGCGCGGCGATGCCCTCGCCTTGCAGGCGTTTGCTTTCGGCCTCCGCTTCCGCTTTTTTCACGGCGATGGTCTTGTCGGCTTCGCCTTTGGCCAGGGCCGCTTCCTGTTCGCGCCGCGCCGCGTTGATTTCGTTCATGGCGGTCTTCACGCGGGCGTCGGGCACAATGTCAGTGACCAGAGCGCGCACAATGGCGAAGCCGAAGTTTTCCATGGTCGCGTCGAGCTCATCTTTGACGGCCTTGGCAATTTGATCCTTTTCGAGGTAGGCCTCGTCGAGCGCCAGTTTCGGCACGTGGCCGAGGATCACGTTGTAGACGTACGACTCGATCTGCTTTTGCGGATCGGTAAGCTTGTAGTAAGCGTCGCTCACTTTGTCAGCAAGCACCTGGTATTGAACCGAGACCGGGATGACCACGAACACGTTGTCCTTGGTCTTGGTCTCGATTTTAAAGGGGAGTTCCTGCACGCGCATGTCCACGCGGTGCACGGTCTCGGCGAACGGCACCTTGAGAGAAAGGCCGGGCCCGGCGATGCGGGAAAACTTGTTAAATCGTTCCACGACGCCACGCTCGGCCGTATTGATCGTGAAGAATGAACCGAGCAGCGCACCCAGGACGATAAATGCGACAACGATTACGAGTATCAGGATCATCATTGAGGCTGGGCTATCCATGGCTCTCTCCTGTGCGGCAGGGAAGTCATCTCACATGGATGCGTTGGAAATCAAGACCGGCGCAGCATAACCCCAGCCTCGCTTTTCATGAGTGCGTATCGGAGAGGGAGCCATCCGCCTTGGATTGTGGTGTAATACGCGCTGAATGGTGATCACGGGATGAGCGACTGGGAAAAGTGGAAGAGACGTCCGCAGACCGTGTGGCTGCGCAGGGCGCTTTTTCAGGTGCATTTGTGGACGGGAATCGGCCTGGGGCTTTACATTTTGCTCATGAGCGTGACCGGCTCCGCGCTGGTTTTCCGGCGGGAAATGGTCAAGTCGCTCGCGCGCGAGCCGCGCGTTGCCGCCGGCCCCGGCCCGCGGTTGACCGAGGAGGAACTCAAGCAAGTTGCCAGGCGCGCCTACCCCGATTACGAAGTCACTCGTGTCTCGCTGCGAAAAAGTCCCGACCAGGCCGCCGAGGTCTCGCTGGAGCGCCGCGACAAAACAGTGCAGCGCCTTTTCAATCCTTACACAGGCGCCGATTTGGGCGATTCCATCCGGCTCGGATTTCGCTTTGTCCTGTGGCTTGCGGATCTTCACGACAATCTGCTGGCCGCGAATACAGGCCGCCTGATCAATGCCGCCGGTGGAATTTTTACAATGCTGCTTGTTCTCACGGGCGCCGTGATCTGGTGGCCGGGGATCGACACCTGGCGCCGCAGCCTCAGCTTCCGCTGGAAAACAAATCCCAAAGGATTTAACTGGGCGCTGCACAGCGCGCTCGGGTTTTGGACCTTGTTGTTTTTTTTCATGTGGGCGATCACGGGAATTTATCTTTCGATTCCGCAGACGTTCAACAACGTCGTCGATTTCCTCGAGCCGTTGAATGCGTCCAGCAGGAAGCTCCGCTTTGGAGATCTTGTGCTCTCCTGGTTGGCGCAAGCGCATTTCGGGCGGTTTGCGGGAATTTGGATAAAAGTTATTTGGACGGTGATTGGACTCGCACCAGCAGCACTCTTCATTACGGGGACGCTGATGTGGTGGAAGCGCGTGCTCAAACCTTGGCTGGTGCGGAAGGCAATAGTTGCGCCACAAGTGCAGGGGGTTGACGCGGCGTCTCGCCCCGAAAATTCGGTTCAAGCGCGTTCCTAGCTTCTCTCAGTCGGGTGGATGGCCCTCCTCCGTTTTTCCTCTGTGCCCCTCTGTGTTCTCTGTGTTGAAAAACTTTATGGTTGTCGAGTCGCGAAAAAATTCAAAGGCTTTTAACACAGAGGTCACAGAGGGGCACAGAGAAAAGACGGAGGAAGGCTGCGGTTTGCACCAGTCACTGGTCAACAGTCACTACCTCACCGCAACTGCACTAGCGATTCCGGCGAAGAAGGCGGAGCGGCAACCGGCTTCAGCGTTTGCGGGCCGCGCCAGTTGTCTACGACGGCGATCTGCTGCACGCAGGAAACCGTGCAGAGCGGCGCGCAATGTTTTTTCGTGAAGTATTCGCGGCGCAGATCCTCAGTCGTGTATTTTTCCAGCGGAATTCCCGGATAGCCGCGCTGCTGCGAGCACCAGTGCACGAGGCCGTCCTCGCAAATGTAGAGGTAGCGCGAGCCCGAGCGGCATCGCCAGTCGTTGGTCTTGCCCTTGGCGATGTTGTGCTGGAACCCGTTGATGCGCGAAAACCCGCGCTTGCCCATGGCCATGATTTCTTCGAAGATTTCGATCTCGCGCCCGCCGAGCGGTTTCAGTTGTCCCTGCCCGTCGTGCAGAATGCCCACGGTGCTCGTAAAGCCCAGTTCCTGCGCGCGGCGAGCCACCTGGAGCGCGTCCTCCGGATTTTTCACTCCGCTGCCAAGCACGGAATTAATATTTACCTGAAACACAGCGTAGTCGGCGAGCAGCTTCAATTTCTGATCGAGCACCTTGAGGCTTTTTTTCGAGACTTCATCGGGCACCGCGTTGTCGATGCTGATCTGCAGGTATTCGAGCCCCGCGCGATTAAGCCGCTCGATGCGTTCGGCAGTGAGGAGATAGCCGTTGGTGATCATCCCGGAAAGGATTCCGTTTTTGCGCATGCGCGCGATGATCAGGTCGAGGTCGGGATGCAAGAGCGGCTCGCCGCCGCTGATCGTGACGACCGCCGTGCCGAGCTCGCCCAGCAGGTCGATCCGGCGAATCATTTCCGCCGTGTCCACCGGCTTCGAGAAATCGTCGAATTCGTTGCAGTACGTGCAGGCCAGATTGCACCGCCGGATCGGAATGATGTGCACCAGCAGCGGATGCCGCGTCGACGCCAACCCTTTCACGACGCCACGGAATTCGCGCATGCGGGTGCGCCAGGATCGCAATCGCCTCCGCGCTTTCGTGCTGAGCGGCATCGCTAAACTATACAGGGATTTGCCGCGATTTTGAACCCGCCGGGGATTCCGTGATGGCCACATTCCAACAATGGTGCGCATCGGGATCGATAGAACAGAAGCGCAATCCTTGCTATTTCGCAAGAGATGGCGCCGGCAAGTATTGGCGCCGGCCCCACCTGCCCGTAATTAGCTGTTTAATCACACTCCAGCTAAGGGTTCTCCGCCATTTCGGGTTTGCAAGGTACTATAAATAGAACCTTCCTCTGTAGACCGCAGCTACAAGTAGGCGGAGCTAGGGCAGTGCGTTCTATGGAAACGAACAAGACGCCTGGAAAGCCGAATCCAAACTTTTCGGAACCCGAGACCGGGGTCCGTCCCGGCCAGGGCACCGATTGGGCGGGCCTGGCGTGGGTAGCTCTTCTTGTCGCAGCGGTATTAACCGCAATCATTAAATTGGAACATTTCCTTTTCCCCTACTTGAACTCCCCGCAGCATCAGGCCGTGACGATTTGTGTGGGGACAATCGCAGCGGTGGTTGGCACCTACTATTCGACTCGTAGACTCGACCGTGTTATTTCGTTGCATTCCCAAGCCGAGAAAAAACTGGCTCTCGAGCGCAATGTCCTGCGTACCGTGACCGATAACATCCCCGACAGCATCTTTGCCAAGGATATCGAAGGCCGCTACATGCTGGCGAACAAGGCGTTCGCCACGCTTCATGGGATGAAGTCCCCCGACGACTTGTTGGGGAAAACCGCTTTTGATTTGTTTCCAAAGGAGCGCGCAGTCGCCTTGCACACCGATGATCTCAACGTAATGAGGTCGGGCGGAGCGGCGATCGAGTCGGAGCGAACGGCGGTGGACCCGGAAGGAAACGTCAAGGTGCTCCAGACGACCAAGGTTCCCTTGATTGATAAGACCGATATGGTTGTGGGGATCGTTGGCCTGCACCGGGACATTACCCGGCGAAAGGAGGCAGAGAAAAAGCTGCGCGAGAGCGAGGCCAATTTGGCGGCAGCGCAACGCATCGCCAATTTTGGGAGCGTTGAGGTCGATCTTGTCGACTTCGAAGACCCGGAAAAGAACCCGGTTCGTTGGTCCGACGAAGTGTTCCGGATACACGGGTATCAGCCCGGAGGCATCGAGCCGTCGAGGCCGGCTCTCTTCCGATTAGTTCATCCGGATGACAGGGACGCGGTGCGGAGGTCGCTGAATCACGCCGTGCGTGAAGCCAAGCCATACGCCATTGATTTCAGGATCCTCCGTCCGGACGGCTCCGTGCGAAACATACACGGACGCGGCGATATCATTTTCGATGAGAATACGCACAAACCTCTGAAGCTTGTGGGAAGCGTTCAAGACGTCACCGACCGGGTACAGGCGGAGATCCAGCTGCAAAAGGCCAACCAGGAGTTGGCCGAGAAAGTACAGGAATTACAACAGCGCACCAGGGAAATTAATCTCTTGAGCGAAATGGGGAGCAGGCTTCAGTCTTGCAAGGAAGCCAGTGAGGCTTACGCCGAGATCAGCAATGTCGCGGAAAAACTATTTCCAAAATGGTCGGGCGAGCTTTGCGTGCCCAGCCCTTCCAGAACCATGGTGGAGACCGTAGCCGATTGGGGCCAGACCAGTCATGGAGACCGTGTCTTCGCCCCGGACGATTGCTGGGCATTGCGTCGAGGTCAGCCGCAATCGTTCCGGCGCGGGGAAAAGTCATCGGCTTGCCACCACATCAATTTGACGGAGGTGACGGAGTCGCTTTGCGTTCCCTTCATGGCGCAGGGAGAAGCGCTTGGAATCGTGAGTTTGCAAATGAGAGGGAGCCAGGAAGTTCAGGAAAACGCATCTCGATCTTCGGGTGAGTCGGAACTCCGGCTGGCAGCGGTGCTGGCCGAGCAAGTGGCCCTGGCGCTCGGGAATCTGAAGTTGAGGGAGAGTCTCAAGAATCAGTCGATTTGCGACCCGTTGACGGGCCTCTTCAATCGCCGCTACATGGAAGAATCTCTGGAGAGGGAATTCAGCCGCGCGAATCGAAACAAAAGCTCCGTTGCCATCATCATGATCGACCTGGATCATTTCAAGCAGTTCAACGACACCTTTGGCCACCTGGCCGGCGACGCGCTTCTTCGTGCATTCGGAGATCTCTTGAAAAGGTCCACGCGGGGCCAGGATATCGCCTCGCGATATGGTGGAGAGGAGTTCGCCGTCGTGCTCAGCGATTCCAATTTAGCCGGTGCTCTGCAAAGAGCCGAGAACCTGCTCCGGCAAGTGAAACAATTGAGCGTCGAGTATGCCGGCCAGCTCCTGGGAGCAGTCAGCGTCTCAATAGGAGTGGCCCTCTTTCCGGACCATGGCGCTACGATAGGCGAGGTTCTGAGAGCCTCCGACCAGGCATTGTATTGCGCGAAACGCGAAGGGCGTGACCGCATATCCGTGTGGACCGCAGAGTCAGTGGTCTGAACCGCCGCAATCTTTCCTCGTACGTATTCTCGTTCTGAATTAATTTCCGAAACAAAGGGAATATCCGCCGTCTTGATGCCGCCATCATGGCGAGGTTCGCCGGTCAATCCGCGGCAATCATTGGCGAAAGCGCCGGGCGGAGCCTGCCGAGGCGCGCCAGGCTCTCTTGGCGCGAGCGCGTCAGCCGGTCAAACCAGGATAGGCCTGGAAGTTTGCCAATGGTGGCGTCGATTCGAGCGGCCACTTCACCGCCGCGTGAATCGCCGAGGATGAAGCGGTTCATCCAGTCCACTTCCGAATCGGGCTTCACGCCGCTGCCCACAGGCATCCAGAAGTATTTAATCACTCCCGTGGTGAGGCGCTGCGCTGCGCGCGGCAAAAGATGCTCGCGCGCCATGTTGTAGTAAAACGAAAAATGGCGGCGCTCGTCCTTGGCCAGGCGGCGCAACAGTTCGGCGAGCATGGGATGGCGTGAGCGCGCGGAGAGAATGCCGTAGCCTTCGAGCGTTGTTAGTTCGGAGATTGCGCCCCAGGTGAGGTAGACCGCGTGAAAGTGGCAGGAAATCTGGCAAATCAGCGACGAGCCGACGCTTTCGATCCAATCGCGCCACGACGCTTCTTTCTGAACTTCGGCCATGCGCGTCGGGGAAAAAGAAACGCCCGCAGCTTCTAGAAACCGCCGCAGCGTGTGGCCATGGAAAAACTCCTCGTAAGCCCAGCAGCTCAGGAACGACGTGGTGCGGGGATCGCGGATGGCGCAGGTCGAGAGAATGCCCTTCAAGTAGACGATCGTGTGCGTCTCGATGTCCATCATGTAAGTGAGGCAGCGAACTTCCTCCTCGGAAGGCGGGTAGCGCGGCGCCTGGCTGAAATCCATATCGCTGACGTCCACTTTCCTGGAGTGTTCCAGATAGCTTTCCAGGTTGAACTCAGACATGGCTTCTTGGTCTCCTTGTCTCGTTTCGTTGAATCTGCGTGCTATGTAAATCCATACGGAATTTCTGCTCGATTGGATGAAGGGAATTCGTAGCTCGGACTTCAGTCTGTGAGGGTTTGAAGCAAGTCAAAATCGACAGGCTGAAGCCTGTTCTACGCCATGCAATGGAGTGGGTGGTTGATGTAGGATATGAGACACGGGTGAATCTAAAATGGGGTTTTCTGCTCGCAGTTACTGGTATGTGTGTTCCATCGAAGATTTTACGGACGCTTATGAGGTGAAATGTTTGCTTGCGCCCTGCAAGGCCAAGCAATCATGAAGGTGAAGTGGGCCTCGAGATTCGCCGCTTTATCGCTTGGCGCCGTGCTTTGCAGTGCCGCTCCACTTCCTGTGGCGGCACAGGATCAGCCCCCGCAGGATCAGGCTCCGCAAAAACCGGCTTCCCTTGAGCTGTGGCCGTGGCTCAAACAAGGAAAAATATCATTTAACGCCCGGTTTCGCTTCGAAGGCTTCGAACGCGACGGCGCTCCATTTACCGCAACCGCGTATGCTCCGACTCTTCGGCTGGCGCTCGGCTACGAGACGCCGGCCTATCATGGATTCTCGGTTTTCGCCCAGGCCGAAGCGGTGATTGTCACCGGGCCAGCGGATTACAGCGTTCCCACGATTCCCTCGCAAGATCGCCCGAATCTCCCGACGATCCTGGATCCGAAAAGCATGCAACTAAGCCAAGGTTACCTTAGCTGGACGCACGGCGAATTACACAAAAGTTTTGCGCTGACCGTTGGCCGTCAGGAGCTTACGCTCAACGATGGGCGCTTTCTGAACTTTTCGAGCTGGCGCCAGATACATGGAAGCTTCGATGCGGCTCGGTTGGACGCGGACCTGCCACTGAATTTTTCGTTTACATATGCATTCATCAATCGTTTTTATCGACAGGACGGTCGTAACGCCACCGATGGCGAACAGCCTATGCATTCGGACTTGGTGAACTTGAAGTGGAACAAGCCCGGCCAGATCAACGCTTCCCTGTACGGCTTGTTGCTTGATTTTCGCGGGGCCGCTCAATTCACCATGTCCACCCAGACCTACGGCCTGCGCGTGACCGGTCCCTACCAGTTCCACAAAGATTGGAGCCTGGTGTACACGGCGGAGTACGCCAAGCAGAAGAACTACGGCACCAATCCCAACAGGGTCGATGCGAATTATTATTTGGGAGAGCTGGGTCCGGGCTGGCGCGGATTCGTTTTCAAGGCGGGCTACGCTCTGCTCGGCGGCCGCAGCGCCACCGACAAATTGACTACCCCGCTCGCTCCGCCGTTCAACGGTTGGACGGATTTGTTTCTCAACAATCCAAGCGGGGGCGGCGGCAACGGCCTGCAAGCCAGTTATCTGAACGCCAGCGGGCCAATCCGCTTCCTGGGCGGCGCCGTCGCAACCTTGATCTACTACGATTACCATTCAGATAATCCACGCGTCCATTATGGAAGCGAGCTGGATTCGGCCCTGGCGTATAAGGTCAAACGGATCAGCGACCGGTGGGAAATCGGCTGGCGCTTCGGCCGCTACTGGTCGGATCGGCTTTTCACGCCTGCCCTGCGGACGTCCATCTATACGAGCTTCACGTTGTAATCGAAATGGCGCTTCGTTTGAGGAGGGAAGAAATGCGAAATTGGGTCTTGAGCGCATGGATCGCGTTTGTTTTGCCTTGTATTGCGCTTGCCCAAAGGCCTGTGGCGGCGGAGAAAGCGGTGCAGAGCGCGGCGTCACAAGTTAAGCCGGCTCAGCCCAATCTGGCCGAAATGCTCGAATCGAAGGTGAGAGCCGCATGGGCGACGTTCAAGAAGAGAGACAAGGACGGCTACGCGGATTTTCTCACGGATGATTTCCAGGCGGTGGAAGCCGATGGTGATGGTGAGCGACCCAAGCCTGCAATCCTGCGCGAAGTCGAGCACAGCATGTATACCGATTATTTACTTCAGCTTTTTCAGGTTCAGCAGCTCGGGGCGAACTACGCCTACGTCACTTACGAGTCCACCTTCCAATTCCCGCAAGGCTCGGCCGCGCGCTATAGGAGAGCTTTCATCGGCGAGCTATGGACCAATCGCGACGGGCAATGGAAAATGATGCGCTATCAAGAAACGCCTGTCCGCTGAATTTGCCGCCCTTCAAAAGCGAAACCTCGAATTGACATGGGCAGATTCGGCGTTCCGATTCGGAATGAGTTTGGAAATATCCATCACTGAGACGCAAACACGCCGACGCAACCATTGGCGGCCTGCGATTGGCACAATGGCCCCGCGCCGAGAGGCACAAAGATGTGATTGCTGTTCGGATCGGCCGCGACGCTGTGGGAGAAACCGGTGGTGGGCACGTTTTGCAGCCACTGCCTGGAGCGCGCGTCGATCACGCCGAGAACAGGTCCGGGGATCATGTTGCTTGCCCCCAAGTAATATTTGCCGTCGCCGGGGTTGTACCATCCCTCGTCAACGCCTCCAACATAATTAATGGTGGCGAGGATGGCTCCAGTGGTCCCATTCAGGATGTACGTCGTTGGCGCGAACGTCCTCCCATCATGTCCTGCGCAAGTCACCAGGACATCCGTGCCGGGCCCCATATTTACTCCGGTCGGCATGCAGTTGGGCACCGGGAAGCTGTTGATCACCGCTGGTCCGTATACCGTGGTTCCTTTAGCTGTAGTGAATGGATGGAGGGGATCTATTTCATCGACGCTTCCGACTGTAAGATCGGTAGTTGAATTTCCGTTCGTCAGCAAAAAGTGGCCAGTATTGGGATTGAAAACAGACCCACCGAGCCCGGCGATGGAGAGGGCTCCGACGCAACCTGCCGGGGTGCCCGGGCCCGGCGCACAGAAGGTTCCGCCAGCTTGTGTGGCAGTCGTCGCGCTGAGCATGGGCCCGTGATGGCAAGGAACGTCCGGGTTGAACCCAGCCGCATGGCCGGACGCGCCGGACGGGACGGGTGGGCCAGGTATCCCCGGGGCGGGCCCGGCGAATTGGAGAGTAGGATCGGGGCACGAGAATTTGTTTAGATTCGCGCCCTGGTCGTCGATGACCGTGCTGATATCGTTTTGAGCCGCACCGTCGTAGTAAATCTGTCCAAGAATGCAGGAGGAATAATTCGCCGGGAATGCGGAGCTGCCGGGACTGTAAGGTATGGGCGCGACGCCCGGCCCTGGCGCGACTGTACCGTAGGGCAAGCAATGCTGTTGCGACAATGTGCCGGTCTTGGTCACGATGCCGGTGGCGTCGACGATGGTGGCAAATGGCAATCCGGGATCGCCATTGATGACCAGAAAGAGAAAGCGTTTGCTGCCGTCCGGGGCGGTTATGAAGCCGCCGGTTGTCGATAGCTCATCGGCCCGAAGGTCACCGCAGGTGGGATCGGAGAAAGCTCTCCCGCTTGCCGACTCTATGCACCCGGTAATGCCGGTAGGAAGCCCGTCATAGTCCGGAGGCGTGCCGGTCACGATGGTGGCGACGACTGTGGGCAGAGTGGCCGGGTTTGCAAGCGTCGCGGCCATATCGAAAACCGCCACGTTCGAAGCGCCATTGCCGGCGAACAGGAACTTGCCGTCGGCCGATGTTTCCAGGCCATTCGGACCCTGCAATGGAAAAATATTATTGCCGCGAGTGCCGCAACAGATGCCGCCCACAAATCCGCCGAAATGGCCGTTAGGACCAAAGAAACCAGGGAGGCGGAAGTTTCCCGTCTTGCATCCATACTGAACGTAGTTTCCCTGCGCTGTGGTGATGGGAGGAATTACTTGATTTCCGGCCGAATCCTGGAAACATATGCTGGCGTTATTTCCGGATTCAGCAATGGAACTGTCTCCGCCGATCGCAGCTGCCGCAATGTTGTTGACCGTGTTGAACACAGCAACATCGGCGCCGACGGTATCCGCCACGTAATACAGGTGGTTGCCAGGATCCACCCAGCTGATATCGAACAGGTTGAACGGTCCACCGGGCGCGCCCGAGGCGCTGTGCCCCGGGACCGCCATGACATCAATCAACCCGACCGTGGCGTTCTTGTCCGTTCCGCACACCGGGCAGTTCGCTGGGCTACTCGCGCAACCGGTGGACAGGCAAATCAAGCCGAACAGCACAGCTATAGAAAAGCGGGGCAACCACTTCGACTTCATCGAGATTCCTCCTGCGATATTTTCCAGCAAACGATTCAGCCTTTCTCAATTACCGGAATTTGGGATCGATGCCGCCCCTGGCGCCCATCAGAATCGAAACTGAATCCCTTCCAAAAACACAAAGTAATTCCGCGGCAAAATGCCCTGAGTGCTCGGATTCACTAGTTGATCGATGTTCAAGTCTGATCGGACAAGAACCCAATAGTTGAGATACCAATTGATTCCTGCGGTGATCTGACTGGTGTGGTCGGTGTAGGTTGGGACTATTCCTGGTGTGAGCGGGCAAGCCGGGATTGTGAACGCATCACAAGTCGCGCCGGCAGCTCTTCCTTGCACCCAGGAATACCGGAACTTTAGCTGCCACGCGCCCCACCCCGGGCCGCCAGTCTCTCCCGGGGAACTCGGGCCGATCAACGAGTGCTTTATACTCGGCATGGCATTGTCCCGCGTACTCTCGCCGGTCAGGAAATAGGTAACGATTCCAGAGGCGCCTTTGCCCACGACGCCCGGTAGGGTATTGAATCCGACTCCGCCGTTGACGAAAGAGCCGATGCCGGTGCGTTTCTCCAAGACTTGGGTGTACTCACCGCGAACGGTCCATGGTCCTTTTATCCACGAAAAAAATCCGTTATACCGCTGAATTCCGCCGTTGATCCGCATTTGGGGGAAGAAATTGTAGGCGTTATCAGTCATCAGGCCGCTGAAGCTAAGCTCGTTAGAGAGAGCCTTGGACCGGCTGTGCTCGATGGAACCGCCTAAGGCGAAGCCATTCAGCCAGTTATTTCCAGTTTGTTTCCATGGAAAGAATCGCACCTTGCCGGTGACTTCAGGCTCATTGGTCGTTCCATTTTGAAGAAGTCCCTGGCCATTGAAAAGACCAACCCAGTATTGCGCGCGGCCGCCCGCCAGGCTGCCGTGAATATCGACGCCAGGAGCGCGGAATGCGCCCGTCGCGTTCGGAAACAGCACGGCGGAAATGGAAAGCGAATTGAATTCATAGGCGGTTTCTAGCCACAAGGTTTCCTGGGAGAACGGAACTCTGTACTGCCCGCCCATAATATTGAAAGAGGTCCATGGCTTGAAATCCAAATACGCGTCACGAATGGTAAGTGGAGAGGCCGATTCGAACAGAAACAGATAGTCGAGTTGTTTTCCGTAATTGCCTTGAACGCCAACGCGAGCGCGCTGAATGGCAAAAGTGGCCGGAGGCGCGCCATCCCCTTTGTAGAAGTTGTACTGTGCATTGAAATATCCGATTGGCATGACCGTGAAGTTGTCGTCAGAACTCTTCATATAGAAATGCTCGCCGTTCCATCCGGGAATTACGTGGGGAGTGTCGCTGGCCTCCTTCTGAGGTGCACCGCCCTTTTGTAGAAGAGCATCTATGCCCGAGGGAGGGGCCTCTACGGGCGAGACCGCGGCCTCCGGTTGCTCGGGGTCTGGGACAAAGTTTGCCTGCATCAGGCGAGTTTGAGCGGGCGCGGGCCTGCCGGTGGTTCGGACGAGTTCCTGAACGATCGCTTTTAAATCCGCCACCTCTTGCCGCAGTTGCGCGACTTCTTCCTCGGTGGCGGCTGAGGAAACTGTTCTCGCTTGAGTGGCGGAAAGTTCGTCATTCTGGGCGTAGATCAGAGGGGCAGGCGCGAGGAAACATATCCCAACGAGCACGAGGACCTTTGATGGCCAGCGCATTTTGAGTTCTCCGAATGCAAATTTGATCTGATCGGACGATGGTTGGATGACCCAATTCGGCCCGAGTCGTGCGACGATATAACATGCCAGTAAAATTCTACAAATGCTTTTCTTTGGGAATCGTCAGTTTACACGGAGAGTTAAACGCTGGATAGATATTGAGATAATCATTAATGAAGATTAAGGCCTAGCTCTTTTTGCGCCAATTCGCGCTCCCATTTGTACGAGATTCGCCGTGCGATCGAGCAGGCGCCCGCAATTTGCGCGATAAGTCAGTCGGGGAGCAATAACAGGATGATATCGACGCTCTGAGCTCAAATCTAACCGCCTCGGGTGTGCATTTCGAGGTGCGGATCCTGGCGAAGCTGGTCGATCCCGACGAGCACGCCGCGCTGGCCCGTGGCGGCACGCAACTCCGCGCCGCGATCCGTGCGCGAGCTCCAGACGGTGGAAATGCGCGCGGCTATTTCTTCGGGCGCGGCGCCTGAGCGCAGCATTTGGCGGAGATCGATCCCGGCTTGCGCGTAAAGGCAGAGATACCAGAACCCATCGGCGGTCAAGCGGCTGCGGTCGCAGCTTCTGCAGAACGGCGTAGTGGTCGAAGCGATGATGCCGAACACGGTGCCGTCCGGAAGACGGAAGCGCTCGGCGGGCGCGGAGGAATTTTCGTTGAGCGGCGTGATTGTTCCATAGCGTTTGGCAAGCTGGTCGAGCATTTCGGCGCGCGTAAAAACTTTTTCGAGCGACCATTCCGTCGCGCCGCCGACGTCCATGTACTCGATGAACCGCACTTCCGCTTCGAGGCCGCGGCCATATTCGATCAAGTCGGCGAGTTCGTCGTCGTTCGCGCCGCGAAGCACAACGGTGTCCAGCTTGAGTTTCGGGAAGCCTATTCGCCGCGCAGCTGCGATGCCTTCGAGCACTTGCGCGTGCGTGTCGCGCCCGGCCAGGGCCGCGAATCTTTCCGGCCGCAGCGTGTCCAAACTGAGCGTTACGCGATGCAATCCCGCCGCGCGCAGGGCTTCGCCTTGCTCGGCGAACAGAACGCCGTTTGTCGTGAGCGCGAGATCTCGAATCCGGGCATTGGCCGCCAGCATTCGAACTAGTCGGGGAAGATCGCGCCGCAAGAGCGGTTCGCCCCCCGTGAGGCGCACGTCTTCAACGCCCAGCGAGGTAAACACCTCCACCAGCCGCGCAATTTCCTCAAAGGTCAGCAATTCCTGCCGTGGCAGCCAGACGTATTCCTCCTGCGGCATGCAGTAGTTGCAGCGCAGGTTGCACCGGTCAGTCACCGAAACGCGCAGACTGCGCAGAGGCCGGCCGAGCCGGTCAGCCAGACCTTCGTCTGAAGATGGCCCTGAAGCTGAGCGAACGGGTGAAAGCATCCTCTGATTTTAGAGTTCAATGTGGGACGACGTCAACGCATTCATTCGGGTTGACTCGCATCCTACTGAAAATCCGAGAGATCAGCGCGTAACACTGCGTCCTCCAACTTGGTCTATAAACAACGTAAATTGATAGGTGTTTGCATAAAATGAAAAAAGGTGAGAACGTGTGGGAAAAAGTGAAATTGTGTGAAAAGATGTATTAGACATTCGTTGGATTCCGAGGTCGCGTTCATGAATACCCCTATTAGTGAAATTTACGAACAGCCCGCCTACGGAATTTCGGAAGCGGCGGTGTACCTAAAGATTCCCTACCAGACTCTCCGATATTGGCTGACGGGCTTCAAGGCGAGGCCTCCAATTATCCATCCAGTTGAAACTGAACCAGTGCGGCTTTCGTTCATGAACCTGCTCGAATGCCATGCACTCGCGGGGATGCGGAAGATCTATGACTTGAAGCTTCCGCGAGTTCGTCGGGCCCTCGGGAAAGTAAGCGAGGACTATCAGCAACTCCATCCACTCGTAAGCGAAGTTTTTCTGACGGACCGGAAGGACCTTTTCATTGAAAGGGTTGGAAAAATTATTAATGTGTCGCGCCATGGCCAAATGGGGATGAACTTTTTTCAAATGCATCTCGAAAGGGTCGTGGTCGACCGCAATGGTTTGTTCAGATTCTTCCCATTTGTTGTCCAGCCCGCTCCTACTGAACCCAAGACGATCGAGATCAACCCGATGATCGGGTTCGGGAAGCCCGTGATTGCTGGCACGGGTATCTCCACTGCTATAATTGCGTCGCGTTTTAACGCGCGCGAGTCCATCGCTGGTCTAGCCGCGGAATATGACTGCACGCCTCAGCAAATCGAAGAAGCGATCCGTTGGGAGCGGGTGCTCCCGGCTGCTGCCTGAAGATTTTGTCCTTTATCTTGACGAGAATCTCTGCAATTCAACCTTCATTCTTGGGACGTTAACCAAGTTGGGCGTGCGTTTCGAGCGGCATTTAAGCCACTTTTCGAGGGGAACTCTGGACGAAAACTGGCTGCCAATTGTCGGGAAGAACGAATGGGTTCTGCTTACCGCTGACAAACGCATCCGATACAACCTACTAGAAAAACGCGCACTTGAAAAGAATCGAGTGCGAGAGTTTGTGTTCGCCTCAGGGAATATGTCGGGTCAAGAAATGGCTGAGGCATTGGAACAGGGCATTCGAAAGATTATCAAAATGTGCTCTAGTATCGATCCGCCGTTCGTAGCTGCCATCACGCGAAGCGGTGAAGTCCACTTGCGCTGGCCCAAAAGGTGAAGTTTCGAAGCGCTACCCTTCATCCTTGGCTTGCTCTTTGAGTTTGGCGATGACCGTGGGATCGGCGAGGGTTGTCGTGTCGCCGAGGACGCGGCCTTCGGCGATGTCGCGCAGGAGGCGGCGCATGATCTTGGCGCTGCGCGTTTTGGGCAATTCGGCGGTGAAGAAAATATCGTCGGGCTTGGCGATGGAGCCGATTTTTGTGGAGACGTGATTCTTCAATTCTTCTTTCAGCTTATCGCTCGCCTGGATGCCTTCCTTCAGCGTGACGAATGCGGAAATTCCTTGGCCTTTGATTTCGTGCGTTTTGCCGATCACGGCGGCTTCTGCTACCGAATGGTGGTCTACCAGCGCGCTTTCCACTTCATACGTCGAAATGCGGTGGCCGGAAACGTTCATCACGTCATCCACTCGGCCGAGCAGCCAGAAATAGCCGTCTTCGTCCAGCTTGCAGCCGTCGCCGGTAAAATATTTTCCGGGATAGCGCGACCAGTAATTCTGCACGTAGCGGTCCGGGTCGCCGTACACGGTGCGAAGCATCGAGGGCCACGGCTTGCTGAGCACCAGGTACCCGCCGCCTCCCGGTCCAACCGGCTTGCCGTCGACATCCACCACTTCCGCGACGATGCCCGGGAGCGGGCGCGTGGCCGAGCCGGGCTTTGTCGCTGTGATGCCGGGCAATGGAGAGATCATGATGCAGCCGGTTTCGGTTTGCCACCAGGTGTCGACGATGGGGCAGCGCCCGCGGCCGATGGTTTCGTTGTACCAGATCCACGCCTCGGGATTAATTGGCTCGCCCACGGTTCCGATCAGCCGCAGCGATGAAAGTTTGTGCTTCGATGGAAACTCCTTGCCCCAGCGCATGAATGTGCGAATCGCCGTCGGCGCGGTATAGAAAATGTTGACGCCATATTTGTCGATCAAATCCCAGAAGCGGCCGCGGTCAGGGAAATCGGGCGTGCCTTCGTACATGACGGTGGTCGTGCCGTTGGCGAGCGGGCCGTAGACGATGTAGGAATGGCCCGTGACCCAGCCGATGTCGGCGGTGCACCAGTACACGTCATCTTCCTTAATGTCAAAGACGTAGCGATGCGTCGTGCTCACGCCAACGAGATACCCGGCGGTAGTGTGCACCACGCCCTTCGGCTTTCCCGTCGTGCCGCTGGTGTAGAGGATGAAGAGCATGTCCTCGGCGTCCATCGGCTCGGCGGCGCATTCGTCCGAGGCGATTGCGACGATATCGTGCCACCAGAGGTCGCGGCCAGGCTTCATGGATATCGGCGCAGCTTTTCCGACGCGTTCCACAACGACCACTTTTTCGATGGTGGGCGTACCGGTCAGCGCATCGTCCACGCTGGCCTTGAGAGCCACAACAGTGCCGCGCCGCCACGCGCCATCCGCCGTGATCAATACCTTCGCCTTGGCGTCGTTGATGCGTTCGCGCAGCGCCTCCGCGGAAAATCCGCCGAACACGACGGAATGCGCCGCGCCGATTTTCGCGCACGCGAGCATGGCGATGGCCAGCTCGGGCACCATGCCCATGTAAATCGCCACGCGGTCACCCTTGGCGACACCCAGCGATTTCAGCGCGTTGGCAAAGCGATTCACCTCGCGCTCAAGCATCCCAAACGTCAGCACGCGCGAGTCACCCGGCTCGCCTTCCCAGATGATCGCCGCCTTGTTTCGCCGAGCCGAATGCGCGTGCCGGTCCACGCAGTTGTAGGTGATGTTGAGCTTACCGCCCACGAACCACTTGGCCCACGGCGCATTCCAATCCAGCACCCGCTGCCACGGCGTAAACCAGTCCAGATTCTTCGCCTGTTCCGCCCAGAATCCTTCCGGGTCCTTCGCCGCGCGATCGTAAATCGCTGGGTCATTCCAGTTGGCGCGCCGCTTGAATTCTTCTGAGGGAGGAAATGTCCGGCGTTCATCGAGCAAAGCGGACACGTTTGTTTCGTGGGGCGATGACATTTCGGCAAGACACAGAGTAGAAAATCAAGCCTGAGGCAGCCCGCCGCGGCTCACCTGGTATGTACTGCGTGAACGGCGGGCTTTTCACCCTGACTTGTGCGCCTAGAATGTCGGAGGCGGGATGGGTTGTCAATGGAGCGATTGCACCGCTGCCCGGCCAGTTTCCGGGAATTCCGGTATACTCGGCGCCATCCACAATCATCAAGCTCAGTACTGTGGGAAGGAATGAAGATCACATTGATCGCGGCTCTTCTCGTCACATTCGCAATTGGAACTGCGTGGGGTCGGGCGGCGCGCAGTCAAAGACGAATGTTGAGTACGCCGTTCACGACGGCGCGTCTGATGATTATATGGACCTCCTCCACCAGTTTGACGCGCTGAAAATCACCATTCATAACGATAAGCAGGCGTTGAGCGATTTGCACGACGAGTTCCGCAACGCCGGCGGGCTGCCGGGCTGGATTCGTTAGCGACAATCAGGGTTTCTCCGCAGCCGCGATCATTCCCCGCAACACCACAGCGAACGTCAAACCTAAATCAGCCAACCTGAGATCTCCGTCTCGCCGAAATCCAGGTCAAAAGCGACTCGGCCTGATGTGTTCCATAATGGAACATATTACTAAATCTGTATAATTTTGCACAGTCATCATTCCAGCTATGGTCAGATACTCCTGGAGCAATAAATATCGATCCTATGAAACAGAAATCTTCTATCTCGGTTCCGCTGGCGATCAGTTGTCAGAGTCCGGCGAAATTCCTCAGCATGGGCACGTCGATCCAGAAGGGGGAGAAAGAAATGCGCGCATCGAATGCTGGTAAAATTTGGATCTCAGCAGTTTTATCGATCATGGCGATGGCCGGGTGCAGCGACCCCGATAAGAATGCTGGGGCGGGGAACCCGACCGCTCCCCTAACGCCGCCCACCGTGACCTCTGTAACTCCGCTGGACGGCACGACTCTGGTCTGCCCCAACACGGCCGTCATCACGGCTACATTCAGCAAGGCAATGAACCCTGCGACGATCACCACCACTACGTTTACTTTGACCGGGGCAAGCGCAGCGAGCGTTTCTGCCGCAGTTACTTACAACACCGTAACTAATGTTGCCACGTTTACACCCTCGGCCAGCCTTGCGCCGAGTACCACTTTTACGGCCACTATCACCACTGGGGTGTTTGACACATTCGGTAATCCTCTTGCGGCAAATAAGGTGTGGACGTTCACGACCTCCGCGCCGTGTCCCCCACCCGTCGCATCCATACCATTGGGAGCGAGCTGTAGCTTCGGGATCCTGGGCGCCACCCCGGTCGTGAGCAGCGTAGGCCCCACGATTGTTACGGGGGATATCGGGATTTGGCCGGCGCTTTCGATCACAGGGTTTCCGCCGGGGACAATAACGGGTGTGGAGCACCTGGGTGATTCAGTTGCCATGACGGCTCAGGGTGACTTAACCACGGCGTATAACAACGTCGCAGGAAAAGCGGGAGGGGCTGTTCTTCCCGCAGATATAGGCGGGCTAACCCTTGCACCCGGTGTTTATAAGACCACGAGCGCCCAGCCATCGCTGGGAATCACCGGCAACCTGACCCTCAGCGGCAATGGCCTCTACATCTTCCAAATCGTGTCAACTCTTACGACGGCAGCAGGTCCCGGTAAC
>Ga0210409_10001087_pt1 | contig 37840 bp, 65 predicted proteins | sample IncBWH17MmetaG_FD_161649 | JGI IMG/M metagenome (GOLD analysis project Ga0210409, IMG submission 161649) | Forest soil microbial communities from Barre Woods Harvard Forest LTER site, Petersham, Massachusetts, United States - Inc-BW-H-17-M | ecosystem: Environmental > Terrestrial > Soil >... | reverse complement strand
GCAAAACCACGCCGGCAAGGGCTCCTACGGCGGACAATCCTTCGAACCCATCAACTACGACGTCGACACGATGGAGCCCGACGTCTACCCCGGCGCCTACCGGGCGAAGTGCACCAAGGCGGAAGCAAAGGCGAGCAAAAAGGGCAAGCCCATGATCGAGCTCACCTGGACCATGACGTCCACGGAGAGCGAAGATGAAGGCCCCCAGAAGAGCATCGGCGCCGAGAAGCGAGACTGGATCGTCTTCACCGGTGGTCGCGGCGGCAACTTCGGCAAGCTCAAGCTCCGGGCACTCCGCGACGGGTTGGGGTTGGATCCCGACGTCATCCCGACGGCCATCGGCTCCATCAATGACCTGCGCGACCTTTGTGCGGCTCTGAAGAACCAGGAGACCGACGTTTGGGTCACTGCGGCCGAAGGCGAAGAGGGCGAGGACACCCAGTTGGCCTATTCGGCTCCGAAGGAGGGAACGCTCTCTCCGATGGGTGGAACGGATGACGACGAGGAGCCGGAGGCGCCCCCGGCAAAACCTGCGAAGACATCGACGAAGGTCACGAAGGGCAAGCCGGCCCGTCGATGACCGACTTCCGGAAATACCGCCGGAGCCAAATCGCAGAGCTCCGGCCATGGGCCCCGGGCGATGACATGTACGGGGTCGCTGTATCGACCGTAGATCGGGAGGCGGGCTCCCCTAAAGAGGGGGACATGATCGCCCGCAACCCGAAAAACCACGCCGACAAGTGGCTTGTGGCCGCGCAGTACTTCGCGGATAACTTCGAGCCACTTTAGAGATTCGCGAAGGGCAAACCTCTCGGCCTTGGCGGGTCATTCTGAGGGCCCTAGCGATGCCGGCGCCGCAGCGGGATATCTGCGGCAACATTTTGGGCCGACCGGGTTATTGGTAGCTACCAACCGGTAGGGAGTAGGCGCGCGGAGCGCTGAGAGGTTCTGGTCGTTCCAGGCCCGGCCCACGGAGGTTTCACATGGAAAATAATGGGAAGTCGCGTAAGGGTTTCGCAGCGATGGATCCGGCCAAGGTGCGGGAGATCTCGAGCCGAGGCGGAAAGGCCGCCCATGCTCAGGGGAAGGCCCATCAGTTTACGACCGAAGAGGCTAGGGAGGCGGGCCGAAAGGGAGGCCGGGCGGTGCATGCGAAGTTGAGGGCCGCAAAGAAGCAAGTCGAGATATTTGACCCGACGGGCGATGCGGCGCTGGCTCCGGAAGGAATCGAGTCGTGACTCATCCGAAGTTTTGTCAGATTGCCGTCACCCACGATCCCGCCACCGGCGATAGTGTCTACGCCCTTGATGAGAAAGGGGAGGTTTACCTCTTCATGGGCGACGCCTGGGAAGTCCTCGACGAGGTGGCGGCGGCTGAAGAGGAAGAAGAAAAATGACCTTCCCCCTCGTCAACCGCAAGAGGGTTTCCTTCCCGATGGAAGAAACCAGCTCCACCCGTATCAATGAGCCACGCCGCGGTGACTGGTGTCAAACTTTCACGGGGGTCCAATTTTTCCCGCTCGATCCTCGCCCTAGGGAGGTCCACCTCATCGACATCGCCGTAGCGCTCAGCAACCTTTGCCGCTTCGGTGGTCACGTTTGGCCCTTCTATCCCACGGCGCAACATTGCGTCTTGGTGGCTATGAACTCCCCCGCGAAGCTTCGGAAGCAAGCGCTCCTTCATGATGCCGCGGAGGCCTATATCGTCGATGTCCCAAGACCTCTGAAGCGGTACCTCATCAACTACGACGTCGTAGAAGCGCGGCTCGCGGCGACAATCGGAGACCGCTTCGGGGTGGAGCTTTGCTCGCTCGATCCGGAAGTTCATCACCAGGATAACAAGGCGCTCGCGACCGAAAAGCGGGATCTACTTGTTGCAGAACCGGCCCCATGGGCTCCTCTGCCAACCCCGTGGATGGCACGGATCGTTCCGTGGAGCCCGACGGAGGCGCGGGAGAATTTCTTGGGGATGGCGGCTGCGCTGGGGATCAGGTAAATGGGCTACGCCAACGCCTCATTGATTCGAGCCTGCGAAGTCGAGCGCAAGAAAGGCTCAACGTCGGAGGCCTTCAAGCGAGCCGCGGCGGCCGTCGACAAGAGCCAAGCGGAATGCCCCCACCCAGAAGGGGATCAATGCGTATCCTACGGGCCGCCCGTTTTTGCGAAGCACTATGGTAGGCCCTGGTGCCGGAGGTGCAGCAAGCTCCTATGAAGCCCGGAGGAAATAGCGGCAAAGGGGGGCGCAACTATCGACTCAATTGGAAGGCGGCGGTGGATGGTGGGGCCACGTTCGGCGACTGGTGTATCAAAAGCGAACCTGGGTGGCGCCTACCGTGGGAGGTTCGGTTTCGAGACAAGCCCTTCTTGCGCCGCCATGGGGATTACACCGGAACGCTTCGATTCAAGACGGTTGAGAACGCGAAACGGTATGTAGAGAAATACCTACGTAAAACGTCGCCCAGCCTCCACCCTCGACGAAGGCATACGCCAGACAACCCGAACGCTTGCCCCATTTGCGCGCCTATCCGGTGCGATGTCGCTCGGCGGAGGGAGCAAAAGCGATGAAGCCCCGTGACTACCCCTGTCTAGCTTCCGCGGCCCCCCTCGACATCGCGACCGCCGAGGTGAAGTTTCGGTTGCTGTTGAGGGCCCAAAATCGGTTCGACAACAAAAGATGGGGGATGCCTACCGGCTCTATTTTTAGCTATGAGCATGGGCATAACTGCCTCATTTGTAAATCGTGGTCGGTCAATTGGCGTCGGGAGCATGGCGGGCATGAGCGTGTGAGTGAGCCGTGCTTTTGCAGTTGCGGCGCTCTTCTGTATGCGCATCGGCCCGAGCACCCCGATACCATCGACGCCCCGTTTGAGCCATGACCTTCGACCCCGAAGCCCTAGGCGCGCAATGTTCTAGGTGCCCCCTAAATCAGAAGCAACCGGTTCCTCCCCAAGCTCCGGCTTCCGGCAAGGTCAAGCTCGTGATTGTGGGAATGAACCCGGGTAGACTAGAAGAGCGATCCGGCATTCCATTCTTTGGCCCCAGCGGGAAGATGCTCGATCGCTGCCTTGAGGAAGCTGGCTTCGACCGCGCCGACGCTTGGGTAACCAACGCGGCGCTCTGCCGAAACGACTCCGACCAAGAGATGAAGCGGGCCGTTGCTTGTTGCGCCCCCCGGTTGGCCAATGAGCTGGCCTCGATCGACAAGGCCATCCCCATCTTGGCCCTCGGCGCTGAAGCCACCCGATCGGTGTTGGGCAAGACCGGGGTGATGAAATCCAGAGGGTTTATTTGGCATGCCTCGGAGATCAAACCCGGCCAGGTCTCCAACGCCACCCGAAAGGTTGAGAAGCTCCGGCTGAAGGAGCCAACCGAGAAAGTCAAAAAGCAACTGGAGAGCGCCGAGGATTCCTTAGCCATCATCAGTAGCCGACAGGTTTACTCCGGGAGGGTTGTTATCCCTAGCGTTCATCCGGCTTTCATCCTTCGGGGGGCTGACTCTTGGTTGCCGGTTCTCCGGATCGACATCGACCGGGCGGTTCGCTGGAGCCGGGCCCCCTTTCAGCTTGAAGATGAAGGGACCTTCGTTCAGACCGACAACCCCGAGCTAGCCAAGAAGCTCCTCGGCAAGATGGGCCCCCTCGTCAACGTCGACATCGAGACCGACGGTAACGACCCGATGAGCGTCGGGATGACCTGCATCGGGGTTGCTGACGTCGGAGCCATCGAGCGGTGGGAGAAGGGCAAGATCAAGAAGATCCCCCGGAGCGCGGTGGTAATCCTCGACCCTTGGCACAAGCGGTTGATCCCGGTTCTCCGAGAAGCCCTTCGATCAAGGACCGCGTTGACTCATAATGGGCCCGCCTTCGATTCCATCGCCCTTGGCCGCTTGGGGATTCGCTACCCTCGGTATGAGGATACCCTCCTCGCCCATTATGCCTTCGCCTCCGACAAGCCCAAGTCATTGGCTCACGTCGCTTCGATCTACACCGACACTTCTGCGTGGAAGACCCGCTTCAAGCAAGGCTCCGAGGAAAAGGGGGTTGCTGGCTTCGGAGTCAAGAAGGAAGACCTCGCCAAATATAACCGCGCCGATGTCGTTCTAGGGAGCCTCGCTTGGATCCGGATGCAATCGGATCTGAACGCGGAGCGAAAGGTTTACGAGCATGACAAGCGGCACGCTTTGCTTTGCCAAAAGCTCCAGATCAACGGGATCCTAGTTGATGTCGAGCGGAAGAAAGCCCTTTCCAAGAAGCTTCGATTCCGATCCGCTGCTTTGTTGGGGGAGATGAGGGAGCTCCTCGGGCGCCGCAACTTCTCGCCGTCGAAGCCGAATGACATCCGGAGGGCGCTCTTCCAGCAGTTGAAGGCCCCCACCTATTTGGCGCCCCTCACCCCGACGGGGCTTCCGGCCGCTAACGCGGTCGTTCTCGAGGCCTTGAAGGGAGGTCACAATCGAGCCGCGAAGCTTGCGGACCTCATCATCCGCTGGCGGGCCGCGAATGACTCTAGAAGTGAGTACCTTGACAACGTCAAGATCGGGGCCGATGGAAGAGTCCACCCCCACTGGCGGAGCTATGGGACCGAGACTGGAAGAGCCGCAACACGCAACCCAAACATCCTCAACATCACCAAGATGCAGCGGTGCCCTGGGTGCGGCCTACAGCTCATCGACGGGATGGTCCACAAGGAGACTTGCAAGCCGAAGAAGCGCAAGGACCCTCAGCCTGAGGACCAACTCAGGGACATCTACATTGCCTCGCCCGGTCACGTCTTCATCTACTTTGACCTAAGCCAATGTGAGATGAGGTTCGCCGCTAATCTTTCAGGGGATGAAGCCTTCATCCAAGCTTGCGAGACCGACATCCATACCGGAAACGCGCGCCTCCTCTTCCGGGCGGTGCCTGGAGCCCTAGAGGACCTGAAGGACCCGAAAGGAGCTGGCTTCCGGTTCCGCGACCTCGCGAAGAAGTGCGGCTTCTGTATCTCTTACCTCGGTGAGGCAGAGAAGCTCTTCAAGACGCTCCTAGAGAACGGCTTCGATGTTGAGATCGACGTTTGTCAAGACGCCATCGATGCGATCCATTCGACCTACTGGCGCTACTTCCAATACGTCGACGAGAACGTAGCTCTATGCCAACGTCAAGGGTACCTGCGGACCGCCTTCCTAGGTCGGAAGCGTTGGCTTGGCTTCCACCCGAAGCCGACTGAGGTGAGCGCCTTCCCGATTTCCGCCGGGGTCGCCGACATCATGAATTACCGCCTGGGGGTCATCGACGATCGGATGTCGAGGCGCATTAGGCAAGTCATGTACCAGTATGACTCGGCGATCTACGAGACCCCTGAGAATTTGGTCGACAAGCAGATGGCGATCATCAAGGATGTCTGGTCCGAAAAGATCCGGGTGCCAGACAACGGGATCGAGTTTATGCAGCCTATCGAGGCGAAAACTGGGAGGCGACTAAGTGACTTCGGGTAAATGCGAAAACTGCAAGGGCCCGCTCCTCGGGGCTCGGCAAAAGCGATTCTGTTCACCAGGATGCGCTTGCAAATTCCACCACGTTCTGAAGTGCAAGGCGCGTCGAGACGTAGTTGCGCCTAAGGCGCCTCGGGGAGCTCGTTGGATACCGCTAGGCGGTGGCGGCTTCGCACTCGTCGACGCTGACCGCTTCGAGGAGCTCAACGCTGAGTTCTGGTACAAGTCGAAGTGGGGCTACGTCGTTCGGTTCGACGGCCAACGGGTCATTTGGCTCCACCGCGTCATCCTCGGGATCACGGAAGGTGATGTCGATCACATCAACAACGACCGCGCTGATTGCCGTCGCGCGAATCTTCGGCCCGCTACGCGTTCGCAAAACCTCATGAACAAGCGTAAGGAGGCGGGTCGTTCATCACGGTACAAGGGCGTTTGTTTCGTCACGCGACGTGATCGGTGGCTCATGCAGATCTCGGAGGACAACCGTCGGATTGCAAGCCGCTGCTTCAAGACCGAGGAGGAGGCTGCCTACGCTTACGACGAGGCCGCCCGTCGCCACTTTGGCGAATTTGCCCGGCTCAACTTCCCGAGGCTCGGGGAGCAGTCGGCTTTGGAGGAAAGATGAAAGGTTGCCCCCGCCACTCTGTCGCTGACCGGAAATGCTCCGACATGCGATGTTTGATGACTTGGAAACCGGCCGGTGCCCTCTCGCCCGAGGAGCAGCTTCAGCGTTGGGCCATCGGTGACTCAGTTTGCCCTAATGAGAACCATGAGTGCTGCCCCGATTTCTCTTGCTGTAAGCCTCGTCTGGCTTGGTCACTCGAGAAGCGACAGAAGTTCTTAGCGGCCGGGCAGGGTGAGCGGGAGAAGATGATGATGGGGGCGCTTAGGGCCCTCGTCGAAGGGGTCGACAAGAAAGCGTACGTGACGCGGGGAAACCCTAAGGACCGCGAGTGAGACCCGTTAGAGACGTGCGTTTGGAACTCGACCGGAGCAGAATCGGAGGCTAACTCATGGTCCCTTGGCGCACCACCGACGATCCGCCCGACTACTGCCCCTGCCCGCCTGACGGGCGCGCGCGAGTCGTTGAAGCAATTGTCATTGCGGCGGCGACGGCTTTCTTCACGAAGGCAAGTGAGTTCATCTACGACGAGATCAAGGCAAGGAGGGGAAAGAAGGATGGCATCTAAGAAGAAGCTCCGAGTGCCCTTCGCTACGATCACGCGCATCCCGAAAAAGGAGCCGGCCAAACCTCCGGTAGAGCACGGCATCGAGGTCGCCTGTTACTCCAACAGCGGCTTCGGGTATCAGCCTCACATAGTTTGCCTTTGCGGTTGGAATACGGAACATGCGTGCGATAACTGGGAGGATGCGGGGGCGATGTTGGACGAGCATCTTGCGGAGACCGCGAATGGTTGACAAACGCCTCACCGTTTCAGACCTTAGTCCTGATCAACTCGAGGTATACCACTCGATGATGGCTTGGGTCGAAAACCGATCCGGAAGACTCCTCACAACGGGCGGGCTGGCGGGAACGGGTAAGACAACCCTCCTCGGTGTTTTCGCAGCCAACACTACGCTGCTGGTTGCATACGTCACCTTCACCGGCCGGGCTTCGTCTGTTTTGGCTCGGAAGCTTCGCGCTGCGGGCGCCGCGATGACCGACAAGATGCGGCCCCCGGATGGGATGAAGCTTCGGGGCCTTCGGAAGGACATCTTTCCTTTGTTTGACCCCTCCCTTCCCTTTCAAGGTGGCCCTTCGTTCGTAGGGACCATCCACAAGCTGATCTACAAGCCGGTCATCGACAACGAAACCGAGGAGCTCCTCGGTTGGGCCAAACGGGATAGGTTGGATCGACAATACGATCTGATCGTCATAGATGAGGCCTCCATGGTCGGCTCAAGCATGTTGGAAGACCTCAAGGTTTTTGGGGTTCCCATAATGGCCGTCGGCGACCATGGTCAGCTTCCGCCGGTGATGGATTCCGGGGAGTTGATGAAGAATCCGGATCTGAGGTTGGAGAAGATCCATCGTCAAGCGGCGGACAACCCGATTATACGGTTGGCGCATCACATTCGGGAAACCGGCCAGTTCGATATGTCTCTAGCGGATCCCGGGTCGGATGGGCGAGTCTTCTTCACGAAGAAGAGCCACATCGGGCCGTGCCTAGAACGTGCTCTACTCCCCCATGCTCTAGGTGAGCCACCCTCCCCGCTTGATGTCGGCATCCTTTGCTGGACCAACCGAAGCCGGGTTCAACTCAACGGGATGGCCCGCAAAGCCCTAGGCTTCTCCGGCCCACCCAAAACCGGTGAGGTCGTCATCGCTCTTCGGAACAAGCCGCCGATCTACAACGGGATGCGTGGGATCCTGACGGCTGACGCGAGGCCGGTTGACGGCCATTGTATGCGAGACCCAGGGCCGATTGGATGTTGCGCGGGGCCTGGGGAGTGCAGTTGCGAATGCACCACCTGCGATAACCCAATTGAAGGCAAGCGCCCCTGGCTCATTCAAGCGCCGGTGGAGTTTCCCGATGAAGGGTTACCGCCGCAGCTGTTGACGATGTGCGCGCCGCAGTTTTACCGCGAGAAGACCTTCGGAAGCGTCGAGGAGTTGAAGGAGCGGGGGATGCCAGAAACATTCAAGGGCGCAGGTTTTTTGATGGATTTTGGGTACGCCCTTACCGGGCATAAGGCCCAAGGAAGTTCCTTCGCTCATGCGATCGTTTACATCGACCGGCCGATGAGGCCTTTCGACGATGACTTCAGGAGATGGGCATACACTTGTGTAACTCGCGCTTCGGGGCGCCTAACGATCATCCTCTAAGGTAATTTTATGGACAACGCCAAAGTAAACGAAGTGCTCCGCGGAATCGCCGACAAGCTCCAACGCGACGGCTACCCCCCTCATCGTCTGGAGAAGGACCTTCCGCAAGGTCCCTTCGGCGTCCGACCTTGCCGTGAGGCGATGAGCCACTGCCACGCGTTGGCGTTGGCGGGCATCGATCTTCCGGCAGAGAAGCTCGAGAAGAAGATGCGGTGGCTCGGCTGGATCCAAGGCGTCCTCTGGGCCTTCGGGGCTCAGTCAATCGAGGAGCAGAAGCGGGCCAATATGCCGAATGTGGAAAAATAATGGGCTCCCAGACGAACAACCCGTTCCAGTGTGAATCCACCGTCGACGGTAAGCCCTGCGGAAACCTCGCGTCGAGCATCTACAAAAGTGCCATCGCCACCCGGCTCGTTTGCGACACCTGCGCCCGCCGTTATAAAGCCGGGGGCCCCGGCGGCGGAGCCACCAACCTGATGGAGTTTTCTTTGATGGAGCTCATTCCAGCGCGCGAGGTTTTGGTCATGAAGCTCGGTCGCTCGGAAAGGCTTGAAGCCAAGATGAAGAAGATGGTTGCGCTAGGGCTTGAAGAAATAAACATGCTCGACCGACTCTCCATGTGGATGATGATCGGCTACGCGATAGCCTTCTTCATCCTCGGCATCTGGGGCCCTGCTTGGAGTATCGCGGTGATGTTCGCGTCTTACATTATCTCGATGCTGGCTTTGAGGCGATGGGCTTCGGTCCGTTGGTTGCCGGGGAAGATGGAGGCCATCAATAAGGAGCATGGCTTCCCAGAAAGGGAGAATTACTGATGGGAGAGTATCGATGCGATATGCCGGGGAGTAGCCCGGATGGGACTTGCGGCCGGGAGGCTTGTTGGTTCATCGCGTCGGATGGGGCCCACCGACCGGTCTGTGCTAACCATGACATCGACCACTCGAAGGTAAAGAGTATCGAAGAGGTAGATCCAAAGAAGCTTCCGGGATGGTGGAATAAAGGGATTTTGAACCCTGCCGATGCCGTCAACGCGCCAAAGGCGCATGATCCGGTGAACCACCCGAGCCACTATACGAGCCACCCTTCCGGCATTGAGTGTATCACCGTCGCCGAGCACTTCAACTTCAACCTCGGCAACGCCTTGAAGTACATCTGGCGCGCAAGGCAGAAGAACGGTCTAGAAGACCTGAAGAAGGCCCGGTGGTATCTCGACCGGGAGATCTCACGGTTGGAGACGAAGAATGGTTGACCTACTCGATCACGGCTTCCTCAATTTGGTGGAGGCTTGGGGCTCCGATGAAGCCATCATCGAGGCCGCTCGAATGTCAGTAGGTGGCGGCTTCGTCAGTTGGGATCCGTACGAGGGCCACCCCAAGGGAGACGCTGGTCTCCTCCGTTTTCTCTACACGATGAAGCATTCAACCCCCTTTGAGATGGCCGGCCTCACCGTCGAAGTGCAGGCCCCCATCTTCGTCTTCCGGGAATGGCATAGACATAGGGTGCCATTTAGTTACTCCGAAGCGAGTGCGCGTTATGCTCCGTTGCCGGATCTCAATTACATCCCGACGGTCGAAAGGCTCATGACGAAATCCGGGGCCAACAAGCAAGCCGCTTCAACCGGGGTCGAGCTGACCGAAGTCAACGCCGAGCGATTCCGGAAGCAGCTCGCGAAGATGTACGCTGAGGATGAGGAGCTTTACCAAAACGCGCTCAATGCTGGGGTGCCGAAGGAGCTAGCGAGGATCCATCTTCCGGTCGGTCGCTATAGCCGCATGAGGGCTAGCTCTAATCTGCGTGGATGGCTCAACTTTTTGACGCTTCGGATGGCGCCCGCGGCCCAGTACGAGATCCGGGTGTTCGCGGGAGCGCTCGGAGACATCATCGCGGAGAAGTTTCCTCGCACCTGGGGGCTGTTCGAGGAAGGCCGATCACAATGAAGCAAGACGCTGCTTGCGCACTCGTCATACAGCTGCCCCTCGGGCGGCCGACCATCCTCACGGTCGGCTCAAAGTTCGGCGGCTATGCCCTTCCGGGCGGCAAAGTCGAATCAGGCGAGAGCTCGAAGCTCGCGTGCGTTCGAGAGCTACTGGAAGAAACAGATCTAAAGACGGTTCCCGCGCATCTGGCCCTAGTTGGCGAAGGCCCCTCCGGCGTTGATGGCGACCGACTCGTTTGCGTCTACCACATCGCTCGGGTATCGGGGTCACCGAGAGACGTCGAGGGCCGGGGCCTGAAGTGGCTTACCTTCCCCGAGCTACTACAGGCCTCGCCCTTCCGGGATTTCTACCAGCGGATCCTACCCGACGGCATCCACCACCTCATCCCGACGGCATGGTAAAGTACCCCATGCCCTCCAACGCCCCCACCGTCTACACCGCTCCGGCCTCTTCCGGCACCCACGTCGCGGCTCAAAGCGAGCACGCCTACGAGGGCACGGTCCGCGCGGCTCTGCTCAAGCTCGGGGCCAACGACCCCGACGCCGACACCGCGGCGACGAATGACTTTTGGCGTCACTGCATGCAGCTTGGGATCGCCCCGGAGGTGACCGCTAGCGTCATCTATTCGACGGCTCGTCACCGCCACGCCGGAACCTCCACCTTGAAGGAAGCGAGTGAGGCTCCGACGCGGGAAGAATGGGAGGTGATCGCCCGTCGTCAAGGCCCGATGGAAAAGCTCCTCAACGCCGCGGGCCGCAAAGCCACCGCCGTTGAGGGCAACTTGGTCATCTTCGGCGATTTTTACGACGACGAAGCGGCCCGGTCGTTTGCTCAGACGTTGACCAAGGCGGGCTACATCGTCACGTATGGGCCGCATAAGGTGCCGGAGGCGGCGGAAAATTCAGCCGAAGAGGCCCCTCGTCGAGGAGACCCCGATGCGAAGAAGGCCGCGCGCATCGAGTACAAGCGGCTCTTCAAACTCGCCGATGAAGCCGATGCAGTAGCGAAGGCGACGCCTAATGCCGCCTCCCATAAAATTGCAGAGGACGCCGCTAGGGCCGCCTATAATGCCGCTAGCCTCTTTTATCGAACGTACGGAGGTACGGCCGTACATGATGCCGGGCAGGTATATGCTAGTTATCTTCGGTTCCATCAGTTCAAGCGAGAGGAACTCGAGAAGGCTGAGCGGGCTAAGCAATCTGAGGCCGCCCGTGCGTATTCAACGTCGCCTGAGTACCGCGCGGCCCAGCACATCAAGAACGCCGAACTAGCTGCGGATATGGCGCATCGTGCGAGACACTATATGACATACATGCCGGGTACCTCACCGGAGCGCGCACATCAACTAGAAGCCGATTATACCCGTCAGGCAGAACAACAGTATGAGCTTGCGCGAAGCTGTCGCGGAGAAATCGTTCAGCCGAAAGATAAAGCGGAGGAAGTCGGGCTTTGCGAAGGAGATGCCTCAGCCGTGGGGGCCTCAGAAGTGGCGCCGGTCATCTCCGAAGCGAAGGGCAACATCCCTTGGGCCAAGGTCGAACGCAACCCCCAGACCGCCGAAGCCGCGATGGAGCTCGCCTCAAAGTATGGCCCCATCGGTAGCGCCACCAAGGTCTACGAGGTGGTGGGTCATGAGTTCGAGAAGGAAGACCAAGAGGTGTTCATTGTCATCCCCCTCAACCTTCGCGGTGAGTTGAAGAGCCCACCGATCGAGATCGCCCGAGGCCAACGCTCCCACGTCGCGGTAGGCGTCAACGACGTCATGCGGGCGGTATTGCAGTCGGGATGCGAGGGCTTCTTCGTGGCGCATGGACACCCCACCGGCCGATGCACCCCATCGAAAGCTGACCGAGACCTGACGAACCAGATCAAAGCCGCGACGGTTCCTTTCGGCCGCGAGGTGAAATACCTCGACCATTTTGTTGTCGGCCGACGCCAGATTTATAGCATCGAAGAGGGGAAGGCCTACAAGATCAAGTAGATCTTGACTTCTCCTCTTCGAGGCCCACCTTAGCCTCCAACCCTTTCCGTTTTCCGGGGACCCACATGACCATCACGACGATCAAAGAGTTCGGGGATGCTATCCTCGAAGGCGTTCGCGCTGACTTCAACGACCTGCCGAAGGGGGCGACCTTCGCCTGGTTCAATAACCCGTCGACGAACAGCCCGACCATGTTCAAGCATGGCGAGCCGGTGCCTTTCGACAGTTTTAGTCGGGTCATCGCGCTATTCCAAGACGATGACGTGGTGCGCATCTACACGATGCCTGCGGCGCCCCCCAATCCGATCCCGGCTGACTGGAAGGCCCGGAGCCCGACGCGCTATACCCTCACGAAGACAGCCCCCACCTACTTCGCCGAGACGATGAACCTCGATGCAATGGCTTCGGAAATGATCGAGGAGTGGAACGCCATCGCCGACGGGATCAACGCGGCCGACATCGAGCTCGAATCGGTGATCGAATACATCGAGGGGTTGGCGATCGAAGGGGCGATGGTCAATAGCTCGGTTCTTCTCGAAGGGCTCCGCAACGAAGAGCATCGAGAGGAAGATGACTCAGATCCTGAACCCGAAACAGAACCGGATGCCTCAGCGGCCCCCGCGGTTCCGACTGACGCTCCGGCGCAGGAGGCAACACCATCATGAGTCCGATATTTCTCTACGACTGGGCCCGCCAAGAGCTGGTCTACCCGAGTTTTCCTGATGGAAAGCCGATCGGCATTTCGACGGAGACCCTCCGCGCCCTCAACTTCAAGGCCGATGACGCTGACTTCCGCAAGCAGCTCCCTCGCTACGACCGACCGAGGTTAGTCTGATGTCTTCCACCGCAACACTCGTATATAAGGCCTTCCTCGGCGGCGCCTCCGCTGCGCAAGTCGCGGCGTTGATGGCGGCAGTTCCTGTTCCGAAAGATGCCCTTTCGTTTTTAGGAGTGAGGGTCATCTCGGATTCAACTCCCGTCGCCTCCCCAGTCGTGCGAACGATTGTCCTCGGTTTGAACCCGATTTCCACCGCGACGGCCACCGCTTCGCTGGTCCCGGGCGATGGCTCTGGCTCCCCCATCGATGCTTTGACGGTGACTTCCCCAGGAAGCGGCTACATTCTTCCGCCGGTCGTTTCCTTCTCCGGTGGCCGGAGCAAAGAGACCCCCCAGGTGTTGTCTTTTCGACCCGATCAGATGGATCGCCAATACTTCAACACTTCTCCGGGCGATCCGGATCCGGTCAACTTGGCCGACGGAAGCCTCAACGCTCCGGCCCACGCCGAAGCCAGACTGAAGGTAGTTTCGGCTACGGTAACCGCCGGGGGTGGAGGCTATGGGCCTTCGACTTTCATTTTGATCCAAGGGGGCCTTGCAAAGGGGGGCCGAGCGGCGGTGTTGACGCCGACGATTACCCTCGGGGTTGTCACCGGGGTCACCGTGACGGATCCAGGAAGCGGTTATACCTCCGTGCCTTCAGTTGCTGTTATCGATCCAGCAGTAGTTCCCGGAAGCGGAGCGATCCTAGTTGCCTCGATGGGGTTGGATTTGATCCTGTTGACCAACCCCGGGGCCGGCTTCACTGAACCGCCGACGGTGGTGCTGACGCCTTACTTCCAGGCCGTCTTCCCCCCGACGTCGGATCAAGCAGCCCCCTTCAAGAATTTGATGAACGTCGCTTTGGAGCAAGCTACTCTCGGCCCCGTTTCCGCTAGCCCCCCGGTGATTGCATGAAGGCCGTTGTTGTCACGGGGAGAGTCGTAAAAATCGTCTACCACGATGAGGGAAGGGTGGTTCTTGGCGTCGAGAGAGTTCCTCCGTCAAAGCCCCTACAACCTCTTTCGAAGGATGAATCGCCTTACATGCAAATCTACATGTCCGAGGTGGATGCAGCGGGCATTCCATTCGGCGCAAGGTGCAAGATCACCCTGGAGCTTCTATGAGCATCGACAACGATCGCGACGACGACGATCAGGATCAAGATGAGGGTGGCGATACCCCCGAAGAGCCGACGCGGCCTCCCGGTCATCAACGCAAACCCAAGCCCAACAAGCGCGGAGCCGGCGCCGTCGACCCGAAGAAATTCTATCGGGCCTCGGGTGGAGTCGGCACCGGTGAGGCAGAACAAACCTGGAACGACCTCGTTGCGTGGCTTCCGACTCAAAACCTTAGCCCACGCGATGTCAGCATCAGCTTCCATCGAACCCATCCTCCTTCGCCTAACGGTAAGGTCTTCGTTGGGCGAGTCGGCGGCGAGTCAATCACGGGTGGTAGTGAGCTCACCCCAGGCCAAGCCCTCGTCGACTACGCGATGCGCTTCGCTCACATTGGGGCCGGCGCTCAAGGCCCAGCGGCCTACGACGTCTACTTTGGGCGCAAGGCCGACGGCCAAAGCATCACGACATCGAGCATTGCGATGCCCGACGTTCAGACCTGTCGGAACATCATCAACGCGCAGGACCAAGCGGATGCGGGTCAGCCGGGGGTAGCGGCGCCTAGGATTCCGATGCCGATGGGACCGCCTCAGCCTCCATGGCAGCCTCAACCCCAATGGTTTCCTCCAGCCGCCGGCTTCACCGGATACCAACCCCCCCAACAGCAAGCCCCAGCCCCTCCTGATCCCGGGTTGATGAGTGAACTCGGTTACCTCCGTGGGGCCCTGAGTGAGGCCCTCAACGCAGCGCGGGAAGGAAGACAGCCCAATATCCCGGCCCCTCCCGGCGTCGCGGCCCCGGTCATAAATGAAGAGGCCCTCGCTCAGAAGGTAACCGCTCAGGTTTTGATGGCGCTCCAAACGGCGGGGGTTTTCAAGCCGGCGGTTGCCGCTCCGCCCCCGGCTCCGGTTGCCGCCGCTCCGTCGGTTGCTTCGCCACCGCCAGTTCAACAAGCCGCAGGTGGCCTTAGCGGCATGATCGAGAAAATGGCCGGCCGATTGATGGAAAACATCATCAACACCGCAGGCGCGACGATGGAGAAGAGCATAAAGCAAGCCTCGGGCCTCGGGGCCCCTTCGGTTTCGGTTGAAGCCGAAGAGGAGCCAGAAGAGGAAAAGCCGGCGCCGCGCAACCCCGAGGATGACATCCCCTGGAGTGTCGCCGCGGTCCCTGGCGCTACCTGGTCTGACGGTCGCCCCATCAATTACGCGAAGGATAAGGCCTCCGAGGAAATAAGTCCTCTGGGGGTTCTCATGTCTAACCCCGTCATCGCGGAGCGAGCGATGGATCTCGCCAACGGGCTCGGGAACGCGATGAAGGATGCGATCGTGAAGTTCACCCAAGGCCCTCAAGCGGTGCCGGCTCGAGTCGTGAAGGAGATCCCGGCGGGGGCGATTGATGGCGGGGTAGGATCGGTTCCATCGTCGCCGCCTCCCCCTAATGGGGCGGCTCCGACTAGCGGTGGATGGGAAGCCCCGTAGCGCTTAGCGCTTAGCCAAGAATTGTCGTCGCCGGCAGCTGTCGCGCGAGGTCCGTTGCCTTATTCAACTGAACCCGCGTCGTTGGGTCGAGGATCCCAGTAGCCGGAAGACCAACGCTCGCTTGGAACTGCCTTAGCCAAGCTGCTGCTGGCGTTCTTTCGGCGTCATGTCCGATGAGCATCAGTCGCGTCGCAGTGACTGCCGCATGCATATCGGTTCCGGGAGGGAGGCTTGCAGGAACAGGGGCGGCGGTTGTGGCGGTAGTTGAGGATGTCGAGGGCTTCAGGAGGAAGTAAACCCCGACTCCGAGGGCAGCGACGCCGACGCCGAGGAGCACCCAGGTGGTGCCGGAGGGATTTGACTTTGCTTCCCGCTGCTTCTTCGCCTTGTTTCGGATGCGTCGGGCAATTGCATCGGCTTCTGATTTGGAGTACCCCTCGCGGCGTAATGTCCCGGTGATTGACTTACGGCGTTTCATCGAAACCATCCCTTCACATGTTTCCAGGCATCCCCCAAAACCGCATCAACCGCTTGGCCCTTGACCAAGCTAAAAACAACGGTTCCTAGAATGGCGGCCCCGCCGACAACGGCGGTTCCCGCGGCAACCTTGGCGCCGGTTGAAGTTACCGCCGGCAAAGTCGGCGACGCTTTGATGCTTCCCGACGGAAGGTGAAGCGCGATGACCTTCCGGGGAGGGCTCTTGATGGCCCCCGCATTGATCCCGAGGCCCCCCGCAAACATGAGGGGGTCATTTCCGCTCAACGTGTTCATCGCGAGCGGCACGAGCGACTCAGCGTAGAAGCCCCCTCGAAGCGGCACCATCGGCCCTTCATGCGCCCGATTCCACAACCGCAACGTGTGGATCAAGACCTGCTCGTCAGGCTGCGGCTTCAACCCATTCAACGCATACTCCGCGTTGGATTGCCAGGCCTGGAAGAAGGCGAGGAAGAAGCCTCCGTTGCTCGAGTCGTTGAGCGCCCGTTGGTAAGCCGGGAAGCCAGTGTCGATCGGCCTTCCACTTGGGGCGGGTCCGCCAAGTCGAATGGGGGGAGGCCCGTTTGGAATCTGGGGCCAGTCACCGTAGACCGTCGAGGTATTAGGGATCGGTTGAAACCAAGGGACATCGGTTGGATTTCCCGGTTGGGGAAATTTGCGCCATTGGGTCGACGTCGGTTCGACCTTCGGCCCCCACGCGACGATGCAGCCAAACTGAAAATCCGGTTGAGAAGGCACCGAATAGTTGCAGCCTGGAACCGCAACCCCCGGCGGTGGAGATCCGAAGAGACCAACGGAGCCCAAGATGTCGAGGATGGCCCCCACCCCCGCGACGATGGCCGCTCCGATTCCCGCTGAGATCAACCCAGCCCCTGCCGCTAACCCGATGAGGGTTCCGGTAAAGGCCTGCATGACCTCAAGAGGAGGGGCCCCATTCTCGAGCTGGCCGACGAGGCCCCCCACCGTCTGAACGGCTCCCATAACGGTTTGACCAATGAGAACATACTGTTTTGCGGCGTTGATCGCGTCTTGGCCGCTGAGGCCGAAGCTCTGGGTTGAAAGCTGCTCGAAGGCGTTGGTGAGCGCGATTTTGGCAGAGTTGATCTCGGTGGTGCCGGCGCCCTCGATGTCGAGCTGGCCGTTGATTTCACCCCAAGCGGCTTGGAAGTGCGGATCAGAAGAGGTGAGAGCAGCAAAATCCGAAAGGCTGGCCCCAACCCCGGTCCTACCCTGAGGCCAATGCGGCGGGGTCACCATCGGGTCTCAGACTACCGCATCCCCTTGACAATTGCACTTCCGTGTCACCGGCGGTAGCATAAGCCGCATGAAGCGTTCCACGCGAAACTGGCTCATCGGCGGTGGCGTTCTCGCGGCGATCGTAGGAGGCGTCTGGTACTACGAAAAGTATAAGGCCCCCTCAGTTCCGGCCGGTCAACTTGCCGCCGGAACCCCGGTGACCCAGTTTACCAACGGTCAGACGTACACCTTCGCGGCTTCGGTGCCCTCTGGGGTTACCGATGTCAACTCCCTCGTTACGGCGTTGAAGCAAGCCAGCTGGACTTCGGTGGGGATCCTCTTCTTCAACGGAAGCGGGGTCACCCCAGGCGGCCTTCAAGGTAGCGGCTCCAGCTACGTCGCCATCGCCAAGTACAACGGTCAGTCGGGGCCGGTGCCGAATGGAGTCGTTGCGCTGCAAGATGGCGTAAACACGACGAACGCCGCTTTCCTCGCAACCGGTTGATCCGCCGGTGAAAAAGGAGACCAAAATAGCTCTTGCCGTCGGTGGCGCGACCGTCGCGGGGGTAGCGCTTTACTTTATCTTCCGGCCCCCACCTTCGGCTGTCGCGGCTTCGGCTCCAACCCCGCCGCCTCCCTCTAACGCCCCGGTATTCGCTCCTCCGACGGCTCCGAGGGCCACTTACCTGCTTCAGCCGACCGGCCCGGTGGAGGCCGGGATGCATGTCGGTGAGACGATCCAGATAACGCCGGTGGTGAGCGATCCCACTCTCGTTTGGGCCGTCTCCCTGAAGCCCACCTCCTCAGGTGGCCCCCTCACGATCAACCCCTCGCTTGCGGAAGTCAACCCGACGCCGACCGGGATGCATCTCACCTCCGGGACCTACAAGGCGATTGCAACCGGAACCGCGGTCATTCACCTGACCCCCGGTGTCATGGAAGACCACGGAACCGGCCCCGACTTCACGATGAGCGGGGCCCCTGGCTTCGACGTCACCATCGTTGTGTCGTGACCGGCCAAACCGACGTCGTCCGTCTCCGCGCACTTGTCGCCCTCAAGGTCTTCGATCCTTCGGCTGGCGGAGAGATTGTTGCGGGTTTCGAGTTTGATCCATCGACTCCGCCTGTAGTCACCCTTGGAGGCCTCTCTGCGGGAACCATCTTCAGCCAGGCATCGGTCTTGGTTATAGATCCCTTCGATGACCCGGCGGCGACGCTAAGCCTCGGGATTCCTACGGATTTAGGGTTATTGCTAGCGCCAGAGGGATGCCGGTTAGGCTCCACGGGAACCTATACGAGTGAGGCTCTTGTCGTAGTCGACGCCCCCGCCATGCTACTTTTGACCTTGACTTTAGGGACGTCTACCCAAGGCCGAGGCTACATCTTCTTCCGGCGGTTACCATGAGCGTCTGGTCAAAAATCAAAGGCACGATCGAAACGGTGTGGCAGATCGGGCTGGGCGGCCCGAACCTAAAGAACAACGGGGGTGTTGTCGAGGTCCGCAACGCAGGCGATACAGCCTTCGCCGTTGCGCGCGGCGCTACCCCCGTAGGTGCGAACGACCTAGCCACTAAGGCCTACGTCGACTCGGGTGGGGCAAGCGGGGCGCTCCAAGAGATCCGGTTCGCTATCGGAACGGGGGCAAGCCAAAGCTCCGCGACCCAGATCCCAGCGAACGCCTTCATCTCCTCGACTGAGGTCGAGGTCACCACCCCCTACTCTGGTGGGTCGACTATTTCCGTTGGGCAAACCGGAACCCCGGCGTTGCTCCAGGCGACAACCGACAATCTCTCGACGGCGAACGGCATCTACCACGTCGACCAGGATGTGGCTTGGGGCGCTTCCCCCCTTGCGGTGTTGGTCACTATCGCCGGAGCCCCCGCTGCTGGTGTCGGCGTCGTGATCGTGAAGTTCTCTGAGACCCTTCCGTAGTCGTGGCGGGTTTGGTCAAGCGGCTCCGGGAGTTTCTCGCTGTTAGATTAGCCGCCAACTTTACAACGACCGTCGTCGCGGCGACTTCGACGGCGCTGACCTTCAACATCGGCCCCAACGAGGTCTGGTCTGTCGATGTGCAGATCACCGCGCAGTGCTCTGGGAACGGGGGGAGCAAATACGCCGTTGCGGCTCCGGCCGGGGCCACGATCGAAGGCTGGATCTACTCCTCCACCAACGCAGTGACGACGCTGAGCTACCAGCGCCTCACGGCTGTTGGGGCGCTGAATGCAACGCCCTTGCATACCGTCACGACGACGCCTGCCCCCGACGTCATTCGGTTCGTCATCACCAACGGCAGCACCGCCGGAACCGTCGCGATTCAAGCCGCCAGCGTGACAGCCGGGCAGACAACAACGCTTTTCCTCGGGAGCGGCCTCGTTGCGGTAAGAATCGCCTAGGAGTATCGTTTACCTATGGATGTCAAGGCTGGCACAACGGTTGGGTTCGTTACGGTCCTCGGGGGCGCTGCCGGAGCAGTCGCGGGATTGGTGATCGGAGAGCTCGCCAACGCGAAGCGGCCCGGGAATGTGACCGCGGCCTTCGGAGCGGTGGGGGCATTGGTGGCGGCTTTCGTCGCCGGGAGTTTGATAGCGCCGACTCCCCCCGCTACGGCTTCGACGGCTCTCACCGGCCCAACGCCTCCGGCTGGCCCCACAAGTGCTTCACTAGCTCCGGGGTCTACCTCGTCGAGTAAGTAAGGGCCCTCCGATGGCCTTCGATCCTGGCCTCCAAAGCATGCGCGCCGCCGGTATTCCGGTGACCCGCCAAGGCTATGCAAATGGCCAGGCGGGGATCCGCCAAAGCCTCGACGCGATGGCGCAGAAGATGCGTGAGGGCAAGATCGACGCGGGTGTGCGCAGTTGGGCGATGGATTGCCTCAAAGCGAAGGGGCTCGATGGAAGGGATCAAAATACAACCCCCGCGAAGCAAGCGAGCGCCATTCTCGATTGCCTTCGGGCCGCAACGGTCTACACCCCCGATCCCTACGGAACCGAGAGCATCCAAGCAGCCGGCGCAACGTTGTGCTTGCGGCCCAACCTCTGCGTTCAAGGTGGCGACTGCGATGACCTCACGGTCGCTCTCGGGTCAATGTATCTGTCGATTGGCCTTCCAACGCAGATCGTGAAGCAAAACTTCGGCGCCGATGCGCAAGAGCATGTTCTGATCGCGGTCTACACCGGCGAAGACTGGCAGTACGCCGACCCTTCAACGAAGATGCCCTTCGGATCTGCGGCTAACGCGGTGAGCGAGGTGTGGGTCGATCCGATGGAGCCGATCGGCAACTTGCCCGAGGCATCCGCTGAATTGGTCACACTCGGAAAAGTTGGCGCGGTGAGGCGAGTAAGAAATCGAAGCACCACCCCTCATTGGGGGGCAGGTTTCGGCGCAACCGGCGTCGTCACCCCAGGTGATGTCCTCTCGTACCGAAATCTCTGGGACAGCTACGTGATGGATACCGCTCGGGCCGCTGCCGCCTGCTCTGCTTCTTGGGCCGCCGCTGCAAATGGGACCGGCCCAGTTCCTAACGCAAGCGAGTTCGCCGCCCCTCCGGATCAGAAGACGTTGCAGCTCTGGGCTAACGCAAACCAAAACATAAGCGACAGCATTACGTCATCTTGGAACCAGCACGCGGGCCTTCAAGACTGGGAGATCGTCGCGAGCGCCGGAGACATTCTCGTTGACTTCCAAAAAGTGGTGACGGATGTCGGCAACTTTTACCAGCCGCAGATTCAGCGGGACTGCCCGACGTTAGCGTTGCCGGATCCCCCTGGGCTTGGTCTTCAACAACAGGTCGTTGGTCAAGTTGAGGGGCTTGGGATCCTCGCTCACGGCGTCCTTCAGCTCTTCACGAAGGGTGCGGGAGGTGCTCTCGAGGCCTACCAAACGCTCGGTCAGAAGTTGACCAATCCAAGCACGATCGAGATCGGGGGGGTTGGGTTGATCCTCGGGATCGTCGGCACGATCGTGGGACTCTACACGCTCGATCGGCTCTTGCCGCGGCGATGACTTGGGTAGCTCTCCCAACCGGGAAAGACATCGCCACCAAGAAGGGCTCCGCCTACGCGGCCTTGGTAGCGACCTCTCATTCCGAAGCCGACATCAAGTCGTTTGCGGCGAAGCATGGGCTTCAGGTTTATTCCTACGCAGCGATGCCAGGCGAGGTTTTGATAGCCGGAACCGCGACCGCCGACGGAAGCATCCCTTGGGGGGTTCCAGGGATCCTATCTTGGATCGATGATTCCCACGCGGTCTCAGCTTGGGTCGACTCGGATGGTGGAACCCCGACGCCTCCCGGCGGGGAGATCCCATCCAAGCCGGTTAGTTCAGCTCCGGTTTGGATCGCGGGAGGCCTCTTCATCGGGGCTGGGGTAGGATGGTGGCTATGGAGTCGAAGGCGATAGTTCTCCACCGAGGCTTCGGTTCTGCCGCGGTCGACTTGCAAAACCTCGGCGTCACGATCGACTCCGGCGATGCCTACCTCGCTGCTTTGAAATTTGAAAATGCGGTCCAGGCCTACCAAGCCATCATTCCGCAGGTCGCGACGATCAAGGCGCAGGTTACCTCTTGGCCCCCAGAAATCGACGGGGTCCTCCCACAACTACAAGCGCTCCAGTGGCGGTTCGCTTCTCTTCAGACCGCGCATACCGCGCAAGACCTCGCGAAGCTCATTCAAGCGGATCTGAGAGGGCCGGTTTCAACCGCGCCGCAGATTACTCCCGCAACGCCGGTCAAAGCCGCTTCGACGTCGACGCCGACTAGCGTTGCGACGGCCGCTTTGTGGGGCCTCGTCGCGGTGGGCCTCGGGGTGATGGGGTGGATGATCTTCAAGGGGCCCAAAGAAAATCCCACCGGCGGCGGCGGCGGCGGAAGAAAACTTGGAAGCAAGGCCCTCATCGCCAAGGGCCGCGGGGTCACTTTTGAGATGGCCGACGGCCGCGAGATCCATTGCTCTGGGGCAATGATGCATGACCCAAGTGGGCGATGGTGGCCCTCTAAGAGCGTCTTGATTGGGCCGGCTAGGCTCCGTCAGTCAAAAACCGACATCGAAGGCGATGCGAGGGCCTACTTTGGCCGAAGCGACGGCCACGTCGGAAGGGTCAACACCCCGCCGAAGCCCCTCAAGAGCTGGGATTACCTCGGCGAGGTAGCGGACATCTTCTACACCCGAAGCGGTCGCCGGGCCGGCTACTACCGTCACTCTTTCAATGAGGGCTTGATGTCGCTCTTGGGGGGCCACAAGAAGGTGCGGCTCTACAAGCGGGGGAAGTTCTGTCGGTTGGAGCTCCCCCGCGGTGCTCAACTTGACGATAGAGGCTTCGTTCGACCGTGATAGGATGAACTCATGAGCGACAACATCGGTGGTACTGGGGCGCTTTTAGTTGTAGCCGGACCTCCGATCGCCGGGGCTGTCGTCGGGGCTCTCGTCGGCGGTAAGAAGCACCGTGTTCTCGGGGGGCTCGCTGGCTTCGGCGCTGGCGTCGCGGCGGTTTTCGCCTACGGGGCCTACGTAAGCCACCAAAGCCAACAGGCCGTCACGGCGAATTTGCTCCCAGCGACAACGCTACAAACGGGGGTCTCCTACGGACTCTCGCTCACGAACGGGGGCGACCCGACATCCGCCGCGCAAGCCGCTGGCTTCACGAGCATCGCCAACATAAACGGAACCATTCTCGGTACGTGGAGTGGAGCGAATAACGCTCCGGTTCCCGCGGGGCTCATCGCGAAGCACTGAGCCATGCCGATAGATTACCTACAAAAACTCGACGCAAACCGCTCTACCGGACCGGAATACGCCGCGACAGCTAAGCCTCGCCGGGCCCAAGTCAAGGCCAAGTCCTTGACATCCCGTCGCCGTCGCGCTTCAATTCACTCGAGCACCACCTCTTACCGGGGAAAGCGAGGTCGAGCAAAACTTCAAGGAAAACCGCCGATGGCAAAAAGACGTAAGGGTCGACGTAAGGCGCGTAGCGCGGCTCAGAAGCGCGCAACGGCGAAAATGCTCCGTGCTGCGAAGGCGGCGCGTCGGTCGAAGGGTCGAGTCGCGGCTCCCCGCAAGCGTCGCCGGAAGGCCAGAAAGAGTCACGCGGCCCCGAAGCGCCGCAAGGCGCGTCGGACGGCGCGGAAAGCCCCGAAGCGTCGTCGCAAGGCCCGCCGTCGCGCTGCTGAAGAGTGGCGTGGTGATTCCGCCGGCCACGCGCGCGCTGCTCGGAAGGGCTGGCGCAAGCGCAAGGCGAAGCGGGCTGGAAAACGCAAGGCGGCTCGAAAGTCGGCCGGCCGGAAGCGCCAGACGGCGAAGCAACGCGCCGCGTCGTTGCGCAACCTACGCAAGGCCCGCGCGGCCCGCCGAGGTCATGGGAAGTCCAAGCCCCGCAAGCGTTCCGCCACTCGGCGCCGCGCGCGTCGGGCCGCCGGCACCGCTCATCGGGCGAGTCGGGCCATCACGACCCACAAGGGCCCCGGACTGTCGAGCTATGGCCGTCGACGCCGAGCGAAGCGCAACCCAAGCCAATACGGCTTGACCGGCGGAGAGCTCTTCGTCGCCTCGATCTTCGGCACCCTCGGCTTCCTCGGCGGCGATGCGCTCGACCGCTTCATCGCGACCCACGCCCTGACCGACAAGGGCACCAAAGACAGCAACGGGAACGAGCTATACGCCGACAACCCCCCGACTTCCGGAAACTATTCCGGGCTCTTCAATCCGACTGCGATTTGCGCTCCGATGGATCTTGGCCGATGGGCCGCCGGCATCGGCGTTCCCGCGGCGATGTTCGTCACCGCGAATTTCGTCAAGGCTCCGATGGTCCGCGCTTCGATGCAATTCGCAGCGTTCGGATGGGGCGTTCGAGTCGTCGGCAAGGGCGCCATCGACGCAATCGCGACGCTCACCAAGGGCCTGGGGACCGGTCAGCGTCTTTACGACGGTGAGATGAGAGCTGCGGTTCTCAAGGCGAACAACGGAAACCAGCAAGCCACCGACTTGGCTTCCCTTCCCTCCGCAGGGTTGGGCCGGCCTCAGCTCGGCAAACCCCTCGGTGACTGCGCTCCCTGCGCTGACAAAGCCAACTTGGGCTATCCGAGCATGCCCCGGGAAACTGGGGGCCAATCCCAAACCCAGGCGCCGACCCCCCAGATGACGGCTCCGCCGCCTCCCCCGCCGCCCCCCGCGGCTCCTCCGCCGAACCTCAACATGCAGAACCTCACCGGAGTTCCCAAGAATGGCGGCCGAAACCGCTTCAACTGGGGCTTCAACGACGAATAGATCTTGAGCAAGATTCCAGCTTCCGGGGAAACGAAAGCTGAGTGCGGTTCAAAACTGGTGGGCGCCTAAGAGGGCCACCTAACCACGGAGAATCGCATCATGGATTACAGAGGTCTCGTACAGTCTCGCAACGTCGCCCCGCGGGCGGCTCAGGTGCTCAAGAAGGATCGGCCTAGCGACCGCTACCAGGTCGGCCAGGGTCGAGCCCTCGACCTCAGCAAGGTCAAGGATGCCGCGACCCTCAAGTCTGGGTTCGGAAGCATCATCGACCTGATGCAGGAGAGCTCCAACACCCCCTACTGGAACATGGACGTCATCGAAGAGGTCCGTTGGACGATGACCGGCCCCCAGGTCGACGAATCCGTCCGGAGTAACTTCGGCGCGGAGATCGACCTCTTCGGCGCCGGCAAGTCGCCCTTCGGTATCGACTTCGTCGAGACCACGATGGCGCAGACCGGGCAGACCCAGACGAACTTCGTCGCCTGCTACGTCGGCTTCATCATGGAGCCGGAGCCCCTCTGCTTCACCGCGCGCGGCAATGCGTACACGCATCCGTCGGCGGCCGTTGCAAAGCCGCCCTCCCCGGATGTTTTCACCCAGAACGACCGCTTCAATGGAGCCCTCGGCCCGACCTTCGCCGGGGCAACCCCGACGGGCGTCGTTCTCCCTGCGGTGTGGCGTCACGGCTGGTGGGCGAACTACGTCTGCTGGCACATGAGCCGCGCCTACAACTACCGGTGGAAGATCGGCCAGCACACCAACATCTGCGACGATCAGCTCCGGCACACGGCGTACATGCCCCCGTCGGCTCAGGAAGGCTCGGCTTCTTCGTCGGAAGTCGACACTGTCACCTTCGAGCGCAACATGAACCAGCGCTACGATGAGCTCGGCACGGCGCTCAACTTCAGCCGCGTCGACTTCCTCCGGCTCGGGTCTGCGGCGACTGCCGGCGTCAACGTTGGTCGGTTCACTCCGACGCGTGACTTCGAGATCGTTGGCGCCACCTACGGCGGCATGGATCTCCGGTCGATGCTCAACGGCAACAAAGAGATGCGAAAGCTCTGCGTTCCGTACGTGATCCCCCGCGGCGTTCCGATCGGGATCTTCCTCCAGGAGTGCGACTCCGTGGAAGGCGACCAGATGCGCCAGTTCCTCAGCATCACGCAGGGCTTCGGCGGGAGCATCCCCCCGATCTTCACGTCGGACGCCAACTGGATCGCGTCTCCGACTGCGGGTGGCGCCTCTCCTGTCATGCTGGAGCGCACCCTCGACGGAACCGACGTCGCGCAGCAAGTCGACGCCGAGCGCGTCGTCTATCAAAGCGGCGATTTGAAGCTGACGCTTCCGATCCGCGGCTTCGAAGTTTCGCAAGATTGGTACAACCAGCTCAGTGCGAGCGCCGACATCCGCGCGGCCGTGTTCGAGTGCGTCGGGATGCGGTTCGCTGCTCAGTGATCGGGGCTACCCCCTGAAAGGAGGTAACCCTCGATGACTCAGCAAGCAGGAGCCTGGATCTCCAACGAGCAACTCGAAAAGCTGCTCTCGAAAACAGCCGGCCTCGGAGCCCCCTCAAAGCCGAAGGTGAAGGCCTTCGGTATGGGGAGCTGCGATTGCACCGACAACGTCTTGGGCCCCCTCGCTGCTGGCGTCTACGCGATGCTGGCGGCGGGCTCTCCGAGGCTCGCCCTCGCCAAGGCAAAGGGGGTTCCCCTCGCGCCTTACATCATCAACGTTCGAGCCATCTTCCCCGATACGGCGACCTCCGTCATTACCGGGGTCGGCTCCGACGTCAAGATCGTTCAGGACACCCTCATCGATGCGCTAGTGGTCCGGGTTCAGAACGAATCCCTGACCGCCAACCAAAACCAATTCCAAGCGTTCAGCGACTTCTTCTTCGGCTTCCAGTCGGGAATCGAAGCCAAGCTGAGCATCCAAGGCGCGCCTCGCTACGACGTCGCCAACAAATACACGCCGCTCTCGACTTTGGCCGACATGGTCACCGGGAGCTCCCATTGGCCTGGCGGTTGGGTGCTCACCTACCAACAGCAGTTGTGGATGGACTTCAACGCGAAGATCCTTCTCCCCTACGCGCCGATCGAAGTCGTTTGCACCTACCGCGGATGGGTTCCAGTGACCCAATCTTTTGTTACAATGACGACGCGAGAAGCAATCGACTCGTTGCAGAATGACTTCGGGATCGAGATGTCAGACTCGTATATAAAGATGGTCCTTTCACTGTGATCCAGTGAGATGGTCCAGCCCCTCAACCCCGAACTTCTCAGAGGGAGCCGGCGCGTCTCGGAGTTTGAGACCACCGGCCTCGATGAGTTCTTACAAGCTCAGGGTGGAGACCCCTTCGGTGGGGCCTCCTCCTTTGGCTTGAGGGTTCCAACCTTAGCCACTCCGGATAAGGCCTCCAGGTATCTCTTCCTGGGGGCCTCGTTTTCTCTTGGCGAAGGCGGGGTTGCTCGCATCGTTGGCTACCGGCAATTCGCCTCTCTTGGGGTTGCAATCTCCCCGACGCGATTCGTTGAGCAAGAGATCATCTCCCCTAACTTCCGGTTGCCCGACGGCAACATCTCTTGGCACATGCATCGGCTCGGGCCGCCGAATAACAGCGGCTACCCGATGACCGATCCAACCCCATTGGATCTGAACTCCTTCAAGCGGCTTTGGGCCGACGGCCCTTGTCTTTTGTATAATAAATACACGATAGCCCCCGGGAATCGGATCTATACCCAGCTGACCTCCTACCAACCCCCGATGTTGGGCCGCCCGTGGGGAACCCCCCTTAGCCAAGGCAACCACTCTACTTTCTTTGACCTCCGGACCCAACAGAGAACCCATGGTGCTTGGAAGGCCCTCGACATCACCGTTGAAGGCCCCGACACCATCGCGTTCTTCATCAGCGTGAAGCAAAGCTCCGGAGCTTACCCCGCGTTGACCCCCGCGATTGGCCTTCCTCTCGAGGAGAATTTCATCGGAAGTTTCGGCAGCGACGAAGGCGGGCGCCCTCGATATTGGCGGGTTGGTGTTTCCCTCGTGGTGGAGATGTAAATGAAAACCTGGATCGAAGCACCTCTCGGAAGTGGCCCCGCCGGCCTCGGATCAACTCCGATGCTCGTTGAAAAAACTTGGTGGGTTGCCGCTGACGGGGTCGCCTATAGCCAAGGCCTTGCTGGGGGATCTGGCTTTGGCGACCTTCCCGCGGCTCAGCAAGCCGCCGCGGACTTGATGGCCTTCTTCGCCACCAATGCTCCGAGTCGGGATTCAGTTCCGCAGGTGGGTGCTTTCCAGGCCGCCTATAACACCTCCGGGCTACCGGGAAGCCTCACCGTTGATCAGCAATACGGCCCCAACACTCAAGTCGCGCTCAACAACGTCATCGGGCCTTCGCAGCTGGCACCCCAGAATGTTTTCAGCGACGTGGTGCCTTCGACGCCGGAGCCTGACGCGCCCCCCGCACCGGTTCCAGGTGGGTCGACACCATCTTCTTCGATTACCCCCGCCGGAGCTACCGGGATTCCAACCCCCGTCATCATCGGCGGTGCTGCTGTTCTTGGGGCTGGTTTGATCTACTGGGCCTACCGCCGAAAGAAGCATCATCGATGAGTTGGATGCCTCGACTGGCTTTCGGGCAACCGGATCTCCCGCCGACGCCCCTCGCGCAGACCGCCGCCGATCTGATCGGATGGCTTTCTACGCACCCATGTACCCAACAGCCTTTTCCGGAGTGCTTGGCCTTCCAACAGCAATGGAACCTGGCCAACTCGAACAACCCGCTCGTTGAGGATGGGAAGTACGGGCCGCTGACCCGTGGGGCGTTGCAATTTGTGATGAGCACCCTCGGGCAAGGGACCGCGCCTCCGGATTGCTTTACCCCCCACGGTGCTACGCCGACTCCGCCGGTTGTTCCTCCGGTTGTTGTCGTTCCTCCCGTTGTGCCACCGGCACCGGCCCCAACACCCCCGACGCCAACTCCGACTGTTCCGACAAACCCACCACCGTCGAACCTGATTCCGTTTGCTCTCATCGGAGCCGGAGTCGCGACCGCCGGTGTTTTCGGCTACCTTTACTGGAAGAAAAACCGCCGCCGAGGATGATCCCATGAAATCCGTTACCGCTCTGGCCAACAAGGCCTACACCTCGATCCTCGGCGCCCTCGGGCGCGGCGCATCGGGAAGCCCCTCCGGTAACAACTTGAGCCAGACCAACGCCGCCCCCATCGGGCCTGGAGCGACGGTGGAATGGGACTCGAGTGCGTTTATTTCTGGAACCGGGAAGGTGTTGGTTGTCGGAACGATCAGCGTCGCCCCCGGAACCCTCGCCGATGGGGATGCGGTAACCGTTCAGATCTTCCGCGACGGAACCACCCCCATCGGAGGCACCACTGAGGTAGGGGCTGTCACCGCCACCGGAAGTGTCAAAGCATTCGGTGTCGCGACCTTCATCGACAGCCCAGCCCCCGGCGCCTCGCATACCTACGGGGTCAGAGCGTCAATCGGCGGCGGCCACACCGCGCAAATTCTCACCGGCGACGCGACGATTGTAGTCGTAGATCTGTAGAACCCGACGGAAAAACCATGCCCCCCATCCCCTACAGCACCTACGTCGGCACAATCGCAACATCCGTCGGAACCCCCCCGGGCGGCGCCGGAGCGACTGGGCCAGGCGGCCCTTCTGGTGCGACTGGTCCGACTGGCCCCGCGGGTTCTGGCGCGACGGGCCCCACTGGAGCAACGGGAGCCGGGGGAACCGGCGCAACGGGCCCCACCGGCCCCGCAAACCTGGTCTCGACGGGATCGTCCACCAACGGCGCCCCCGTCGTTTTGACCGGAGCCCTCGCGACTGTCGCCACTGCGACGATAACGATCGTAGCTGGACAAAGCGTCATTCTCACCGGCTACGTCTCCGCCGCTGTTGCTGGGAGCGTGTCGGGCGGTGCGTTGGAGCTCGACATTCAGATCGACGGTGTTTCGGTGATCGGCGGCCCGATTGAGCAAGGGTATGCGGGTGGTTCCACCGGGGTCTCCGCGGCGTTTGCCACTGAGGTGGGGCCCGCGGCTGGATCTCGCGTGCTAACGGTCAAAGCGGCCGCTACAGGCGACGGGACTCTAACGGTCGGGACCGGTGGCGGTAAACTCATGCGCCAAGTCGTTGTGGTCTGAGTCGGTGGCCGATCGCGGCTGTTGACTTCGCTCCCTGATGCGTTAGCTTGCTCTCCAATGAGCAAGCGAGGCTTTGCGGGCATGGATCCCGAGCGGCAACGGGAAATCGCAAGCCAGGGCGGGAAAGCGGCCCAGGCGAGTGGTCGGGGCCGACGCTTCACGAGCGAAGAGGCCAAGGCCGCTGGCAAGAAGGGCGGCAAGACCCACTCGCGAGAGCACATGGCCGAAATAGGCCGTCGCGGCGGCCTGCAAAAGGGAAAGAATGGCAACGCTTGAAGAACGCCTCGACACGATGGCGAAATGCCTCGAGCTCGAGATGAAGTATTCCAGCGCCTTGGCGCGACGCTTGGGGGCCCTCGAAGCAACGCTCAAGTCTATGAGGCCCCCCGGTCTCTACGGGAGCGCCACTGAGGTTCCGGGCGATGCTCCGGTTGAAATCTACTTGGAGGGCGGCCGATGACCGACGTCGAGAGGATTCAGCTGCTAGGGGCCCGGATCTTGGTGAAGCCAGATCAAGCGGAGGATCGCTCTAAAGGAGGGATCTGGATCCCGGATAACGCGAAGAAGCCAACTGGCACCGGCATTGTCGCCTCGATGGGGCCTGGGATGCTCCGGAAGGATGGCACCTTGTGGCCGATGCCCGACTGCAAACCGGGCGATCGCGTGGTCTTCAACGCGCGAGACCCCTTCCCGCAGGTGGAGCTCAACGGGGTGAAATACCTAAGCATGTACGATGACTCAATCCTTGCGGTGTTGGAGCCGGAATGAAAAGCCCCGGCCGACGCAAGATGAAGGAGCTTCTCGCCCCCCGGTTGATCTGGGATTCAGCCAAGCAAGGCCCCGCGGGTCGCTTCGCGAAGCCTTTCCCGCCTAAGTCTCCGAAGTCGAAGAGGCCACGCGGTTGGCTCGACTCTGGCGGCGATGGTCTCCTCATGACCCGACGACTACGGCGCTACGGAGGCCTCCGCGGAATCGAAGCCGCTCGTGCGGATCAATTCCAGCGCCTTCAGGCCATGCTCTCGTTGGAGACCCTCGATGAGGCAACCCGCGACCTCGCGAAGGGAGCTTGGGAGTTTCTCGTCGGCAACGAGCGGCGGGTCTTGAATGCCGCCCCCTGGAGCCTTCCGTGGGCGATTGAAACGTGGGCCGAAGCTTTCGGCTGGAAATGAAGGGACATCATGAAGCTCGATCCGACGCAAATCATCACCGGTTGGACCGCCCTCATTGCGGTGGTCTCCATCGTCAACAAGTTCCTCCTCGGCCCCTTCGCCCCCAACGTGGCGCGGTTCATCTCGGCGATCATCTCGATCCCGTCGGGCCACATCGCGAACGCCATCGAGGACTTGGTGCAGCTCTGGGGGGACATCACCAATCCCCCGCCTCCGCCTCCGGTAGGGCCCAACGCCTCTGGCGGAACCTCAACTCCGAAACCCCCGCCCCCGGCTGCGATGCGAGGAAAGGTCGGCTTGGCGCTTTGGGCATCCGCTCCGCTAGTCGCCCTCGGGATCGGTATGGCCGTTGTGGCTTGCACCCCAGCTCAGGGAGCGATGTTTTCCAAGATCGAGCAAGTGGTGCTCGATGACCTCGCCGCTGGCAAGACGCGCGTTCAGATAGAAGTCGATGTTGGCAATGCGCTCGCGGGTCAACCCGGAGCCGACGTCGCGATCGTGTTGGAAGACGTTCTGACCTTCCTCATCGACGCGGGATACATTCCCCCGAATCTGATCCCGCAGGCTCGGATGATGCTCGCGGAAGAGCGGCCGATTGCGGAAGCGCACCGAAAATGATCAAGGCCATTCAGGCGGTGGTCGAGCGATGCGTTGACCATGCGAAGGAAGACGTCAAGCTCGCTGCGTTCGTCGCCAAGACCGCCGTAGACCTCATCAAGCCAGAGCCGAAGAAAGCCCCCAAACGATGACCTTCCGAACCGCAGCTCACGAAGCCATCGCGAAGGCCTTCAACGGGAAGTTCTTCGGCTACATCCCTGACGCGGATCACAAGCGGCGCCAGAAGGATTCGACGCTGAGGTTTGGAGCCTCGCCGACGGTTCCCTCGCAAGATAGCCTCGCCTCTTTTAGAGCTCCGCTATTCAACCAAGGCGCGACCGGAAGCTGCACTTTTCACGGAACCCCTCAAGCCGTTTACACCTCCGCGGCGGCGTCGGGGAATACTCTCCCGTTTGTCCCCTCCCCACGTGTCGGCTACGCGCTCGTTAGAATCCTCGAGCGGCAAGATGCGTCGCAGCCGCTTACCGACTCCGGGGCGATGCCCTCCGACCTTTTGACGGTGCTCCGGCAATTCGGAGTGAGCCCTATCCAAGCTCCGGCTCCCGACGGCCGTTACTCTGACATCATGGGGCCCGACGATGTTGCGGCCCTCAACCTTTACCCGCCCGTGACCATCGTTCCTAACGTCAACGATGAACCGTCTTTATTGGATCTAGAAACCTCCGGGTTGAAGCTACTCACCGGAGAGTATCGCATCGACGAGAGGAACCCCAACTTCGCGGCGCAGATCCAGGCCTCCATCGCCTCGAAGGCCGCAGCCGGGATCGGAATATTCGTCGATAGCGCCTTCATGAATTGGAATCCCTCTAGCGGCCCGATCGACAGCATCGACCTCAACGATCCACAAGGCGGGGGCCATTGGCTCTCGTTGGATTACCACTACACCGACGCTTCGGTTGGTGTCGTGTTTGGGGGCCCCAACTCTTGGGGGTCGGCTTGGCCAAGCGGAGGCCCCCCGCCTTCGTCGCCCTTCTGGACCCCCGGTTGCTACGAGATCACCGCGAGGTGTCTCGCAAAGGTGATGAGCGATTGTCTCCTCTTCCCCGTGAGGCAGCTATGATCCTCCGCGAGATAGCCATCCCCCTTGTTGCTTTCGCGACCATCGGGGTTTTCATTTCGGCGTGTCCTCCAAACCCCGGCCCGGTATCGCCAAGCTCTGATGCCGCCGACGTCGGGGCCCCGGCCCAAAAAGATTCCGCGCCGAAACCAGTTCCCTCCGATGCTTCGGTAGCCGATTGCCAAAGCGCCTGCGATGCGATGAAGCGCGTTGGCTGCGTTGTGCTCTCCGATTGCGCCGCGACGATTTGCAAGGTCAACGCGGATCCCCGTTTCCACCACTACGACTTGGCTTGCTTGGTCAAAGTATTGGTGCCGGCTGACGTTGCGGCTTGCGGGGCAGATTGCAAAGTGGCGGCTCCATGAAGATCGGTCAACCGGTTAGAACCACTAAGGATGCCAAGCGAACCGACTGGGCTAGTCCTAGGGTAGGTCTCAGGTGGGGCGTATCCGGCGTCATCATCGAAGCGCATGACGCGCACGGTGAATACTACGATGTGAGGCACGATGATGGGTCGGTGGCCTCTTACGACTTCGATGAGATCGAGGCCACGTGATCCTCAGCATCCTCTTCGGGATCTGGCTCCTCGTCGCGATCGTTACCTTCGCGATGCAGTTCGATCCCGACGATTGGATGGCTGACGCGGCGTTGGCTTTGGCTTGGCCCTTCGTCTTTGCCGTTGCCTTGGCGATGGCGATTTCTGGTGCTACGACCGAAGCCTATAGCCGAATGCGGAAAGCTCTGAGGCACCACCATGACTGATCCTGCGCAAGAGTTTCTAGCGGCGCTTGGCCGCATTGGCCGCCGGGCCGCCTCCGCAGCCATCTCGACGGTACTCAAATCTGGAGCGGAGCTAGGGCATCACCTCACCGACGCTCTTACCAAGTCAGCCGATGCTGCCGAGAAGATGAGCAAGGGGGAGCCCTACAAGAACCCCTTTGAAGAAGAGCCAGACCAGGAGAACGACAATGGGTAGCGATTCCTTCAAGCGACGCCTCTCCCCCCGACCCCCAGCCACCAAGTGCAAGCAATGCGGCCGCGAAAAGGCAAAGGTCGACCGCGCCGACGGCCTTGGGGAAAGCTGCGCGCGCGTCAAAGACCAGGCGCGGCAGAAGGCTGCCAACTGGAAACGGGAGCAGGGTCGATGAAATACGGAGTTTGGCTTCCCTTCCACGGTGATGGCCGACCTTGGCTCCAAGACGTCGAAGGCCGCGACCTGGTGACCGACAAGGCCCACGCCGAGGAGCTCGCGCGGCTGGAATACCATGACCACGTCGCGACAGCGGCCCCCTACAATGCCGGTCACTGCTTCGCCATGTGGGATCGCTGCAAGGCTTGCAAAGCGTCGCTTGCGCAAACGAAGGGTCGATGGTGCCCTCATTCCAACCCCCCGGTTGAATTGGAAACCGCGGGTTTGGCCCGGAAGATCTGGGAAAGCTTCGATGCCGTCGCGGCGCTTTGCGTCGAGGCCGGTGAGGGGAGGGAGCCAACCCCGGAGCTATTGGATCGGCTCTTCGAACGAGATGCAAAAGGGTTCCGGAGCCATGCCGAAGCCATCGCCCGCTACGTCGTCAGCGGTGTATAGGATCCCGCTGAAGCGGCCCTCGAAGGCTCCGCCCGCGCCTTGGGTCGCGCGCTTCTCCGCGTGGGCCCGAGGCATCATCCAACGTTATAAGCGATGCTGGATCTGCGGCAAGCGGATGCCCGATTGCACGGCGCGGGCTCTAGACGTCGAGGGGCCATGAGTAAGTTCTACGCATCCGCGATCGGGCCGGCGCCTCGGAGCCTCACTTGCGGCGGCTGCGTCGATCCGAGTGAGATCCGACTCGGCGTCTACCGAGGTCCGACGCAATGCAAGCGGTGCGGGAAACGGCCGGCGATGTTCGTGACGCAAGGGATGGCGAAGAAGAAGGATCCGTCGGGCAATTGATTGCGCTCCTCGCTCTCGCTTTGCAGGGAGCGCCCCCGCCTTTGCTTCCGCCCCCGACTCCGGCAGGAAGGCTCTACACGACGAGGGAGCTCCACGTCGGAATCCGCGAGAGCATCTACGTTAGCCCCTACGAGGTGGCTTCGGGCTTTACCCTTCAGATTTCTTGGCTTCATTTGCTTTGAGAGCAGCGAAGGCCTCCGCTTCGGCGCGGGTGTCAAACCATCGGTAGCAGAGTTGCCGGTCAAGGACCCAGGTCACCATAGCGCCGGTCTTCTTGCTGCCGTTGAACGTCATGGTGGCATCTTGAACGATGGGCTTCATGTTTCCTCGCGTGGTAGGCCTAGTCGTTCGCGTAGCTCGGGTGACATCTTGTAGGCCCAAAGCTCTAACGCGTCCGCAGCACGCGAGCGCATCGCCGCCTTTGAAAGGCCATCACTGGCGATATTGATGAGCGTCCCGACTAGAACCGACTCGCGCTCCGCGAACGTCGGCTCTGACGCCTCGCCGCTGTTGATCTTGTACTGCTCCCAGATCGCCATCATGTGAAGATGAAAAACGTGTGCGGGATCGAATAGGCTCATGTCGTCTCGTCCTTCTTCTCCTCGCCCTTCTTCTCGTCAGACGGAAGTGCATCCCAAAGATTCACGTCCCATCGAAGGCGCGCAAACTCCTCTAGCTTCCCCATGTCGTAGCGCGCCGTGGTGTCCGGGCTCTCGTGGCTCATAAGCCATTGCACCACGCGGATATCTACCCCCGCCCTCCGCATGCGCGTTGCGAAGGTGCGGCGAAGATCGTGGGGGGTGAACCGCGGGATCTCTACCTCCTCGGCGAGCGCCTCGCAGAGGTACTCGAGGGCCTTTACGTTGAGCTCCGCGCTTTGGGGGCGTACCCAGTCGTTCTTTTGCACCCGGAGCACCAGAGCATCGCTCTTCACGAGCCGAAAGCTTCGGCGCGCCGGCAGCCATGCGTCGAGCGCTTCTTTCTCGACCCGCCCTAGGGGAAGCGTCTCCTTCTTGCCGCCCTTGCGGAGCACGTGCACCTTCCGATCGCCGTCGTAGGCCCCCACCGCCATGCGGCAAAGCTCCGACGCTCTTAGGCCGGCCCCCATGAGCAGACCGAAGGTCGCGGCGAGGAAGAGCCCGTAGGCGCCATCCTGGGCCCCCCAGTAGGCGCGTAGCTTGTCGATCTCCGGTTGCGTGATCTCGCGCCCTCGAAGCTTCCCTTCCCACTTGGGGAGCTTTTGCCATGTCGTCGCGCGCTTCAGGTCTTCCGCTGAGATGCGCTGGAGGTTGTAGGCGTGCGTGAGGACCCCCCGAAGGGCCGCGAGGGTTGATGCGGCCGTTGCGCGCTCGTAGCGACCAGGCTCCAGCAAGCGCCCGCGTATGAAAGATGTCTGCTCGAACCGCAATTCGTGCCAAGGAAGGCCCTCGTACGGCATCCCGAGCAGCCGTGCGCATCGTTCGAGCGCTTGCCGCATCGTACGTTGACTCGCGATGCTCCCGAATTGGGCGATAAAGCTCTCAGCTATGTCGACGCGCCAGTTGGCGAAGGCTTTCGAGAGGTCTGCTTTCGGGGTTACGACGATTGAAGCCGTCCCAGCGTCGGTGCTATCGGCCTGCTTTGCCCCTTCGGAGGGCCTCCGAGTCGACTCCGACAACCCGACGGCCGGGAGTGGTCCTAAGTCCTTGATATCATTAGGGAATTTGCCGATCATGAGCTCGCCTTTCGGTGATACCACCTCGTAGCGAGACTTTAGGTCTCGATGGGGGCCCTGTCGAGGCCCCCTACTTTTCAAGGGGATCTTCGGCCTGGGCCCTCGGGCCAGGATAGCTCTCAGTGTGGCTAGGGCCCTCGGGAGGCCTTAGCTCATTGCAGGCGCTTTGCGGCGTTGCGCGGTGGGGAGGAGAGGGGTTAGCGGGGCGGTTTTGAGGCCATCTCTAAGCAGTGCTTACGGTCCTCTTCTGCGAGGTGCTCTTCATGGCGTGCGAGGTAGCCCCTTGCATAAAAGTCTGCGGCCATCGCAGAGAATCGCTCCGGGGTAAGGAAAAGACGCTTTCGGGCCTTCGCGTTGACCTTTCGGAACACTTCGCTAGTGAGGTGCTCGGCGAAGGCACGCGCTTTGATGACATGTGATAGCTCACCCACGTCTCACCCATCCTTTCCGATCCAACAGCGGCTCTTGCCTCTCCTCATTCCACCGATGGCCGCACTCGAGGCACTTGCGGGTGTTGTGGGTCCGTCGCACGAGAGCGAGGGAAGGACGGCCGTGACATTCGGGACAGAGCTCGTCAGGGATCATGGCTTCGCCGTCGCGGCATCGATAGCCTTCCGATTGTCGACCCACGCGTCACCCGCTTCCTTCGCGGCGCGAACGGTTCTCCACTCACTGAGGCACCAAAGTGGTGCCCCTTCGACGACGTGGAAAAGGCCCCACCGTTTGCCGATCGGCGCGACCACCATTCGTGGCGAGACGCGGGCGGAGCTCGGGAGGGGCTCGACGTAGGCATAGTAAGCGTCGGGAAACGGCTCACTGTTTTTGACCCGATGCCATTCGAGGCTCATCGTCGGGCCCTCGGCGGATCGTCCGGATGTCCGAGGGGCAACTTGATCGGGCCCATGGCGTCACCCTGATCGGCTGCCTTCGGGGGCGCGCCGACGAGTTCCAGGTTACCGAGCGCGATGTGACGCATCAACCGGCCGTCGGCTCGAGTCGATGTGACATCCTTGACGTAGTCGTCTACCTCATCAACGGCAACCCAAGGGCCCCTCGAGTCACGTCAACCGGTTCTCAGGTGAGCGCGACGGTGGTCCCGAGAACGCTGCGAAGGCTCGGAAGGCCGAAAAACAGTATCGCCTCGCCGCGTGGGTCTTGAAGCGGATCTATGAGGGCCGTGAGGAGCACGATCAAGCGGTCAAGGCAGCCGAGGAAGCCGCCGAGGAGGCACGGATCGCAGCCCTCCCTCGCGTCGACTCCAGAGGGCGCCTGATCGGGGTTTGAATCTTCGCCCCCTGCCCCTCGTCAAACAGGGGCAGTGAGCGACGGGTCAACCGACGCGACGGTAACGGGATGCCGCATCATCCCCCCAACGAAAGAAACCCATGTCAAACAACTTGCATGCCGCATCGTCTCAGTGGGCCGCTCGGCCGGCCGATGAACGTTTTTGGACCCTTCCCGAGATGAAACAAGCCTGCGAGGCGAGCCGCAACGGTTCGAGCGTCGCCCGGGTCAAGTTTGGGGCCCTCAAGGCCATCGACGTCGAAGGGCAGCTTCTCATTACCG